>JAANMW010000795.1_pt1 | contig 36719 bp, 33 predicted proteins | sample 7279671 | NCBI WGS metagenome assembly JAANMW01 (sample SAMN14094541, study PRJNA606508) | bioreactor metagenome | isolation source: A lab-scale SPAN reactor treating ammonium-rich wastewater day 247 | place: Ireland: Galway | collected 2017-09-19 | reverse complement strand
AGCGTGTCGCGGCGCACTTTTTACGAGCATTTCGCCGACAAGGCTGAATGCCTGATGGCGCTGTACGTTGCAGCCACCGACGAGGCCACGGCCGCGCTGCGCGCTGCGATCGACCCGCACAGCGAATGGCAGGTGCAGGTGGAGCAGGCCATGGCGGCTTACCTGGCGGCGCTCTCACGCCGCCCGGTGCTGCTGCGCACGCTGTTCATCGATATCCTGGGCCTGGGCGCTGCGGGACTGGCGGTGCGCCGCCGTGTGCATGGCCAGTTGGCCGACCTGATGCTGGAGGTGGTGAACCAGCGCCCCGGCGCACGCCTGCGCAAGTCACCGCTGCAGCCCACCATGGCGCTGGCGGTGGTGGGTGGTATTCACGAACTGGTGCTGCAGGCCATCGAGCAAGGGCGCGTGGACGACATGCAAGTATTGGTCGCCCCGGCGAGTGCCTTGCTACAGGCGGCCATTTCTTCAGAGTTTTAGCCCGACAAAAGAAGTTGCGCGAGGCGCCGATGGGTGATGCACATGCACCGTGCGTGAAAAGCCGGCTACTCGCCTGTGTCCAGGCTGTTGCGCAGGGCGGCTTGTGCCACGGCGTCGAGCGCGCCCGCCACCACGGTCTGCCCGGAAATGACCCGCAGGGAGCCACGGGCGAGCAGCTTATCGAGCAGTCGCCTGGTCATCGATTGGGTATGGCCGTAGGCGTTGGTGAACAGGAACAGGTTGCCATGGGATCCTATCCACGATAGCTGCGTGCGCTTCCATTTGTCCTCCACCAGGAGGTTGACCCAGGTTCCGACATCGATTTCCAGGCCTTGCACAGCGCCCATGGCCGGGCTGTGGGCTGTTTCGCCGCCAGGGTTTGTTGGCTGGGTGCCCGAGGGTTCGTCCATGAACCCGGATTCCGCCACTTCAGACGGTGCAATCCAGGGTTCGTCCGCCTCCAGCGTGGGCACATTTTTGTGTGCAGGGGCTGAGGGCGTGTGGGGCGGGGTTGGTGCCGTGCCGCCGGGTACAAAGGCCTGCTGGTGCAATTGCATCAGCAGCTCGAAGAACGCGCGCGTCTTCGCAGGTGGGTAGTCAATGGCGTTAAGGCCTTCATGTAGTCGGGAGAGCAGCTTGGGCAAGAGGCGGGCGAGGCGGGCCACGTTGATGCGGGTGAGCTGGGGTTGTGCACTCCAGATCAGCGCGTCCACCGCCTCCCGGAAGCGGCCCGGGTCGTTGCTGCCGCTGTGGTCATCCAGACGGGCCTGGGCCATCACCTGGATCCAGGGGCCCAGCAGAAAGCGCGCCACTTCGGCCGGGATCGCGTCGATTTGGGGCAGTAGCCGAATCTCCCGCGCCATCCTGGCGGCGAGCAGGTTGCGTTGCTCGGCATGGCGCAGGGCTTCGATGGCACGCAGGCGCTCGTCTTCGTGCTTTTTCTCGCGCGCGGCCCAGGCGCCCAGCAATTGTTCCAGGGCATGTGCAAACGGTTCCTGGTCTTCAATGGGCGACTGCGTCAATGGACCCACCACATCGATCAGTGGCTGCATGAAACTCTCGAAGCCTTGGGCTTCGAGGCTGTCAAAGGCCAGGCTGCGGTCCGTCATCTCCTGCAACAGGCGGCGTGCGGGATGGTCTTTGTCACTGAAAAATCGCGGGTCTGCCAGCGCCAGTTTCAAGAGGGCAGGTTCCAGCGACTTGACGAGCTGCTGCACTGGCCAGAGCAGACGGTCATCGCGTTCGATGTTGTCCAGCATGAGCGCCATCACTTCCATGCTCAAGGCCTGGCCAAGCCCCGCTTTGTGTGGCGCCGTGGTGGTTGCAGCCAACGGGGCCGCCAAGGCCTGCGGGCCCCGGTTGCCCAGCCGCTCCATCATGCGATCCACCTGGTTCATTTCCTGGAGCGCTTCAAAAGCCGCCGGCACGGTGATGTCAAAGTCCGGTGCGGGTGCCGCCGTGCGGTCGGAGGTGCTTTCGAACTCGCGCGAAAACCGTTCAGAGAAAGGCATTTCGGGTGCTGGGCCATCGGCCAGCTCGCCTGTCAGCAGGCGGTGCAACTGGTGCAGCGTCAGCAGGGTTTGGGTGGGGGCGGTTGCTGGTGCGGGGGCATGCTGCGCGGGTGTATGTGTGCCGTCCGTACGCCACTGTGCGGATTCCGGACCGAACCCGGGAGCGTGGCCTTCTGCACCCACGGGCTTCACGTAGACGTAGTTGCCGCCTTGCTGGCGAACCGCAAAACCGGCAGGCTTGATGCCGCTTTCCTGCAACTGCCCGATCAACTGGAGATACAGGGCCATAAGCTCTTTGCCCATCGCCTCGGCCAAGTGCCCCATCCAGTCCCGCCGCACCGGGTCGGACGGCTGCATCTGCCCGACCACGGTTTGTAGGGCCTGCAGAAATAGCTCGGGTTGCAGGGGGTTGTGCCCGGGGTCCACGGTGGATTGGCCTTGCGCTGCGCTCATGAGCGCGTTCAGATCGGCCAAGGGCGTTGCCACGGCCTCGGCGAGCACCTGCCTTGCACGCGCACGCTCGACGCTCTCGCTGATTTGTGACTCGTCCATCAGCTCCAGCTCGTCAAACTGGACCGAAAAAAGCGACCGTGTCGCGGGCTGCTCTCGGTCAGCACCTTTGGCTACGGCTTGCTCCAGGGCGCCAGGAAATCGCTCGCACATGACGGAGCCGACACGGACGAGGTGCTGCCGCGCGTGCATGATGCTGTGGCTCTCGCCGGGGGTGCGGGCCTGGTCTTCGCGTGCTTGCAGAGCCCTGCGGGCGGATTCGATGACGCGCTCCAAAAGATGGCCGGAATGCGCCAAAGAGGCGCGCACGACCTGGTGGTAGAGCGCGATGTCGGGACCGGCGGAGGATGAAGTAGCGTGGTTCATGGACCCATTTCGTAGTCGTGGTGCCATGTTGCGCGGGTTTGAAGGCGTCGCTTTCGGCCAAACGGTATCGGTTGCGCGGCCATTGTCACGGACGCATCGAAAAAGGGGCGCAAAGCCCCTTTGGTCCGCAGCCGTTTCAGTAGTCAGGCCGCCTGGGCAGCACCTTCAGCCGGCGTGGAACTTCACCACCAGTGGCACGATGAGCAGCGCCACGATGTTGATGATCTTGATCAGCGGGTTCACAGCCGGGCCAGCGGTGTCTTTGTACGGATCGCCCACGGTGTCGCCGGTGACGGCGGCCTTGTGCGCCTCGGAACCCTTGCCGCCGTGGTGGCCGTCTTCGATGTATTTCTTGGCGTTGTCCCAGGCACCGCCGCCGGTACACATGGAAATGGCGACGAACAGGCCGGTGACGATGGTGCCCATCAGCAGGCCGCCCAGGGCCTTGGGGCCGAGCAGCAGGCCAACCACAATCGGCACCACCACGGGCAGCAGGCTGGGGACGATCATTTCCTTGATGGCAGCGCTGGTCAGCATGTCCACAGCCTTGCCGTATTCGGGCTTGGCCGTGCCTTCCATGATGCCCTTGATATCGCGGAACTGGCGGCGCACTTCCACCACCACGGCGCCGGCTGCGCGACCCACGGCTTCCATGGCCATGGCACCGAACAGGTAGGGAATCAGGCCGCCGATGAACAGGCCGACGATGACCATGGGGTCGGACAGGTTGAAAGTAATCGCCTGGCCATAGCTTTCGAGCTTGTGCGTGTAGTCGGCAAAAAGCACCAGTGATGCAAGGCCGGCCGAACCAATGGCGTAGCCCTTGGTCACGGCCTTGGTGGTGTTGCCCACGGCGTCCAGCGGGTCTGTGATGTCACGCACGCTGCTGGGCATTTCGGCCATTTCGGCAATGCCGCCAGCGTTGTCGGTAATCGGCCCGTAGGCGTCCAGTGCCACCACGATGCCCGCCATGCTGAGCATGGAGGTGGCCGCCACGGCAATGCCGAACAACCCAGCGAGCGAGTACGACACCAGGATGGCGGCGCAGACAAAGATCACGGGCCAGGCGGTGGAGCGCATGGAAACGCCCAGGCCGGCAATGATGTTGGTACCGTGGCCGGTGGTGGAGGCCTGTGCAATGTGCTGCACCGGCTTGTACTGCGTGCCGGTGTAGTACTCGGTGATCCAGACCAGCGCTGCGGTGAGCACCAGGCCGGTGGCGCATGCGCCAAACAGCTTCATCTGCGCGCCCGTGCCGCCCAGGGCGTTGTCGGGAATGATCCAGGCGGTAACGAACCAGAAGGCAATCAGCGAAAGCACCCCGGCAATCGCCAGGCCCTTGTAGAGCGCTGGCATCACGTTCTTCATTCCCGGCGAGGCCTTGACGAAGAAGCAGCCAATGATGGATGCCACGATGGAGACCGCACCCAGCGCCAGTGGGTACATCACGGCGCTCACTGGGGCAGCGGTCAGCATCAATGCGCCCAGCACCATGGTGGCAATCAGCGTGACGGCGTAGGTCTCGAACAGGTCGGCGGCCATGCCGGCACAGTCGCCCACGTTGTCGCCCACGTTGTCGGCGATCACGGCGGGGTTGCGCGGGTCATCCTCGGGGATGCCGGCCTCGACCTTGCCCACCAGGTCGGCACCCACGTCGGCGCCCTTGGTGAAGATGCCGCCGCCCAGGCGCGCAAAGATGGAAATCAGCGACGAGCCAAAGGCAAAGCCGATCAGCGGGTTGAGCAGATTGGCCAGTGTGTGGTCTGCCACCGGGTTGCTACCCACCAGGAACCAATAAAAACCGGTGACCCCCAGCAGGCCCAGGCCCACCACCAGCATGCCGGTGATGGCGCCGCCGCGAAAGGCGACATCGAGCGCCGGGCCGATGCCCTGCGTGGCGGCCTGCGCGGTGCGCACGTTGGCACGCACCGACACGTTCATGCCGATGAAGCCGCAGGCGCCCGAGAGCACGGCGCCAATGACAAAGCCAATGGCCGTCTTGCTGTCCAGAAAGATGCCAATGAGCACGGCCAGCACCACGCCGACGATGGCAATGGTCTTGTACTGCCGCGCCAGATAGGCGGCGGCCCCCGCCTGGATGGCGGCGGCAATCTCTTGCATGCGGGCGTTGCCCGCGTCTTTGGAAAGAATCCAGCCTCGGGCCCAGATGCCGTAGGCCACGGCGATCAGCCCACAGACCAGGGCGAGGATGAGAGGGGAAGTCAGCGCTGTATTTCCAGCCATTCTTGTATCTCCAGGGTGTTGTTTCGCACGGGAGGAGACACAACGCATGGGGAATGTCTCCGCTGCGTTGCTTCCTCGTGCCCCATACCGGGAGACGATTGGCCAACGCGGTCAATTTACCCTGAAAAATGGCGTGCAAGCGCCAAGAAAGGGGCGCGCCGGTAAAATGAGGGTTAATCCCGACCTGAATTCTTTAATCCTCATCAAACTTCAACGCGAACGACCACCATGTCCCTCAATAGCGTCACCCCTGGCAAGAATGTTCCCGAATCCTTCAACGTGGTCATCGAGATTCCCATGGACTCCGACCCGATCAAGTACGAAGTGGACAAGGAGTCGGGCGCCATCTTCGTCGACCGTTTCATGACGACGGCGATGTACTACCCCTCCAACTATGGCTATGTGCCGCGCACCCTCAGCGGTGACGGCGACCCGGTGGACGTGCTGGTCATTACTCCCTACCCACTGCACCCCGGCGTGGTCGTGCCTTGCCGTGCGCTGGGCATCCTGAAGATGGAAGACGAAGCCGGCATTGACGGCAAGGTGCTGGCTGTACCCACGAACAAGGTGTTGGGTATGTACTCCGCCTGGAAGAACATTGAAGACGTGAACCCCGCACGCCTCAAGGCCCTGAGCCATTTCTTCGAGCACTACAAGGACCTGGAAGAAGGCAAGTGGGTCAAGGTGCTGGGCTGGGAAGGCATCGAAGCCGCACACAAGGAAATCGTGGACGGCCTGGCCAACTACGAGAAGGCCAAGGCCTGACGCCAGGTGCCAGGCGCAGTGTCAGTGACACTGTGCTGCCCCACTCAAAAGCATGCAGAAGGCGACTTCTGCATGCTTTTTTCATGGGGCATCCAGCAATGATGGGTTGCTTATCGACGGGTGAGCCGCCATTTAGATGTGCAGTGTTTTTAGCCTTTTGCGCTGATGCCGTAAGCGTTAGCAGCTATCAGAAATTTATTTTTTGACTGATGCATGGCGGGCGTTGTGCTGCTCGAGCGCAGGCGGTGTAGGGCAGGGCAGCGCCCTGGTGGATAAAACCGGGACCACCATGACCGAAGTTGTGACGGATATCCGCAGTGTCATGGACATCATGGGTGAGATCAGCGCTGCGAGCCGTGCCCGGGCCATGGGGCTGGCTCAGGCGGTCGGCCATAGCCCACCGGAGTCCCCGACCGTCAGGGCCGGAAAGACGATGACCGAATGGCCATCGCCCAGTGGTGCACGCTGCAGCAAGGGCCACGCCGTGAGTACGGCTCCCAGTTCCCAGGGTGTGCGAAATTCCATGGCACAGCAAGTGCAGGCCGGGCAGCGGTATGGCGTGGGTGCGTTCCCGGGGGCTGTCCAAGGGCATCAGGTCTCCAGGGCAATCAAAGGCAGGCGAACTGGCATTTTTCCAGGGGTATGACGCTGTCAAGTGGGCAAAGCTTTCCAATAAAGACGGGGATGTGCCTGGGGCCGTAGCGGTGGGTTGGACATTCATTACCCATGCTGCACAACGGTAGATGACCTCTCGTAAACCGGAGAAAAAAGCGGTATCGTGACTTTTTGCTGTCGCTCATGCGACTTGTGCGGGTGGCGGCATAAGATAACTGCCTACGCGACCCCAACCAGGAAAATTTTTATGATTTCGTTCAGCCAGCTCAGTGTTTCCCGGCGACTCGGGTGGTTGGTGGGGGCTGCCATGCTGGCCATGCTTGCCCTGGTGGCCATCATCATGGTGTCTGAGCGCAGCCTGATCCTGCAGGAGCGCCAGGCCAGCGTACGCCAGGCCGTGGAAACCGCTCATGGCGTGATTGCCCACTACCACGCGCAGGCGACCAAGGGCACCATCACCGACGACGAAGCCAAGCAGCGCGCGATGGATGCGGTACGGGCACTGCGCTACAACAAAACCGAATATTTCTGGATCAATGACATGCAGCCCAAGGTGGTTATGCATCCCATCGTTCCAGACATGGAGGGCAAGGACCAAAGCCAGCGCAAGGATCCTACGGGCAAATACCTCTATGTAGAGTTTGTCAAGGTGGTGCAAAAGGATGGTGCTGGTTTTGTGGACTATCTGTGGCCCAAGCCGGGCAGCGATGTGCCGGTGGAAAAAGCGGCCTACGTCAAAGGTTTTGCACCCTGGGGCTGGATTGTGGGCTCCGGCGTGTACGTTGATACGGTACAGGCGACCTTCTTGCAGCGGTTGGGCGAGGCGGGTGGGGTCGCAGTGCTTCTGGCCCTGGGCCTGGGTTTGATTGGTTTCTGGATTGCGCGCAGCATCCTGCGGCAGTTGGGGGGAGAACCCTCTTTGCTCAATGCCATCACGCACCGCATTGCGCAAGGCGATCTGGCGGTGGATATGCCTCAGAGCAAGGATGAGACCAGTGTGATGCATGGCATTCAATCCATGCGCGACAACGTGGCCAGCATCGTGACACGGGTGCGTGAAGGTTCCGAGAACGTAGCAACGGCGAGCGCCGAGATTGCCCAGGGCAACCACGACCTGTCGGCACGCACAGAGCAGCAGGCCAGTGCACTGGAAGAGACAGCGGCGTCCATGGAAGAGCTGAGCAGCACGGTGCGCCAGAACGCCGACAACGCCCGCGAGGCCAATCAGCTGGCAGTGAATGCATCGAGCGTGGCGCAGCAGGGCGGCGAAGTGGTGGCCCAGGTGGTGGAAACCATGAAGGGCATCAATACCAGCAGCCAGAAGATCGCCGACATCATTGGCGTGATCGACGGCATTGCCTTCCAGACCAACATCCTGGCCCTGAACGCTGCGGTGGAAGCCGCCCGCGCGGGTGAGCAGGGACGGGGCTTTGCCGTCGTGGCCAGCGAAGTACGCAGCCTGGCGGGGCGCAGCGCCGAGGCGGCCAAGGAGATCAAGAACTTGATTTCTGCCAGTGTCGAGCGCGTGGAGCAAGGCAACGCCCAGGTGGACAAGGCGGGAGCGACGATGACCGAAGTGGTGGCGGCGATTCGGCGGGTGACCGACATCATGGGTGAGATCAGTGCCGCGAGCAGCGAGCAAAGCTCAGGGGTGGCGCAGGTGGGCGAAGCGGTCACGCAGATGGACCAGGCCACACAGCAAAATGCTGCTTTGGTGGAGCAAATGGCAGCGGCGGCCAGTAGCCTCAATAGCCAGGCTGGAGAGCTGGTGCAGTCTGTAGCGGTCTTCAAGCTGGCACACAGCCCTGCCACACCAGCCCGGGCAGCGACACCACCCGCGCGCCCTGCGCTGGCAAAGCAACCTCCTGTTGCGGCGCCTGCACGGAGCAAGGCGCCGGGTTTGAAGGCGCCCGCGTCCAAACCGTCGGCTCCGCCCAAGGCCCGGCCTATACCCCCATCTGCAGTGCCACCGGCGTCGGCCCAAGGCAAAGGCGGCGATGACTGGGAGAGCTTCTAGGGCGTGTCATCAATCTAGCCGTCTCTTGAGGGCGTGGGGATTGCATTGCGGGCTGATAGGTATTAAGATTCAGACAAAATGCATCTTTTGTAGACCATGAGTCCCTGAAGGCAGGTGCTGTGGTCATGCCTCCATGAATCAACCCATTTCGCCCTTACTGACCCCAGCTGCGCAGGCACAACCCCCCGCTGTTCTTCAGGGTTGGCCTTTGCTGCGCTTGGGATTTCGTCCGTTTTATCTGGGAGCAGCGCTCCTGGCCTGCCTGTCGGTGCCGTTGTGGATTGCCGTGTTTCTGGGGCATGCACGCCTGGATCTGCCCATCAGCCCCTTGCTCTGGCATGCGCACGAGATGCTGTTCGGCTTTGCGGCAGGCGTCATCGTCGGCTTCTTGCTGACGGCGGTAAAAGCATGGACCGGGCTGCCCACGCCGCGCGGGGCGGTTCTGGGGGCGCTGGCTTTGCTGTGGCTGGCGGCGCGCGTGGCTGCAGTGACTGCGCCCTACGCGGTGTATGCGGTGCTGGATGTGGCGTTGCTGCCGATCGTGGCCGGCATCCTCTTGCGGGTCCTGCTGAAATCGGGAAACAAGCGCAACATACCGCTCATCTCCATTCTCTTGCTGATGTCGTTGGCCAACCTCGCATTCCACCTGGCCGCCACGGGTGTGATCGACTTGTCGCCTCTCTCGCCGCTGTATGCCGGCCTGGCGTTGATCGTGATGATCGAATGCGTCATGGCAGGGCGGGTCGTGCCCATGTTTACCAAGAGCGTAACTCCGGGGCTGGTGATTACGGTGTCTCGCCGTTTTGAACTGGGCACGCTGGCAGTGACCGCGCTGGCCTTGGCGCTGTGGGTGTTTGCCCCGGCGGGTCTGTGGACTCTGGTCGCCTGCGTGTTGGCCGCTGTGGCACATGCTGTGCGTTTGTGGAAGTGGCACCCGCTGGTCACGCGCAAGCGCCCCATTTTGTGGATTCTGCATGCCTCCTATGCCTGGATTGCTGTGGGCTTTGTACTGCTGGCCATGGCCCAGGTAGGCTGGGTGGTAGCGTCGGCGGCGGTGCACGCTTTTGCTGTGGGAACCACGGGCGGGTTGATCATCGGCATGATCACCCGCACTGCACGCGGCCATACCGGGCGGCCCCTGCAGGCCAGCCGTGCCGAGGTGCTGGCCTATGCCCTGGTGATGGGGGCGGCTGTGCTGCGTGTCTTGCTGCCGATCGCTGTGCCGCAGTGGTATGGCATGGCCCTGGCTATTGCAGCTGCGGCATGGTGCGTGGCGTTTGCGATCTACCTTGTGATTTACACCCCCTGGCTTGCCCAGACCCGGCTGGATGGCAAGGACGGCTGAAAAGCCGCCTGTCTCGTTTTGTGCCCAGGGAACGCACAGTGCGTTCCCGTATTTTTATCCTCCGTTTGCCCAGAAAGGCTTCTCCATGCTTCCTACCCAGTCCCCTGTGATCGATGTACGCACCCTCGAGCCGCGTGAGCGCCATGTGCAGATTTTTGGGAAGTTTGATGCGATGCGCGCGGGCGAGGCTTTGCAGATCGTGAACGACCACGACCCCGTGCCACTGCGTCACCAGCTGGAATCCCGTGCGCCAGGCCAGGTCCAGTGGGCCTACCTGGAGTCGGGCCCGGCACAGTGGCGGGTGCTGATCAGCAAGCTCGAGGCCAAGGTGACCGAAGAAGCGGGTTCTTGCTGCTCGGGCGGCGCCTGCGGCGGTTGATGTGTGCCATCCTGCCCACTCTGGTGGTGGGCAGGGGTCGTTTTTACAGTCCGAGGGATAGCAGGGCCGCCTCGGACATCATGGAGCGATTCCAGGGCGGATCGAACACCATGTTGACCGTGATCTCGCCCACCCGGGGCAGGGCCAAAACCTTGTCGCACACCTCGTTGGCAATGGCTTCACCCATGCCGCAGCCGGGGGCGGTCAGCGTCATATCGATCACGACGCGCACTTTTTCGGTATCTTCCAGCGGCTCCAGCACGCAGCGGTAGATCAGCCCCAGCTCCACGATGTTGACCGGAATCTCCGGGTCGTAGCAGGTGCGCAGCGTCTGCCAGACGAGATCGCTGACATCCTTCGCCTCGACGACCTCAGGCAGTGCCAGCGCTGCAGGTTCTTTTTTACCGATGGCATCGGCGTCCGTACCGCGCAGGCGCACCAGCTGGCCTTCGACCACCAAGGTAAAAGAAGAGCCCAACGCTTGCGTGATTTGCGCCAGGGTGCCTGCTTCCAGATCAATGGGTGAGCCATCGGGAATGCGCTCGACGCACACCGAACGGCGAACCAGGACATCTTCGCGTTGGCGCTTCATCATGGTGTTTTCTCCGCGTGGGGCGTTGCCACGTTTGCGCTGTCTGCTTCCTGCGCCAGGGCATGCATGAGGGCGTGCCAGCCGAGCAGGGCGCATTTAATGCGGCTGGGGTAGCGTCGTACCCCGGCCAGGCTGATAAGTTTGCCCAGATGGGCGTTTTCAGGATCGGTCTCGCCGGTCAGCACGGCGCGGAACTGCTGTTGCAACTGCCGCGCTACTTCCACTTCCTGGCCTTTGATGGCTTCGCTCATCATGGAAGCCGATGCCATGCAGATGGCGCAGCCCTGTCCGTGGAAGCGGATGTCGTGCACATGTCCCTGGCGAATGTCCAGTTCCACGGCAATGTTGTCGCCGCATTGCGGGTTGGTACCGCGTGCCTGGTGGGTGGGGTGGGCAAGGTGGCCAAAGTTGCGCGGTGCGCGTTTGTGTTCCACCACCACGTCCTGGTACAGGTCATTGTCCGGGGTGTTCATTTCAGGTCTCCATTGCGTTGCGCGGCATCCACGACACAGAAAGCTGGCAGGGCCCAGGAGCAAAGCGACATAGGGTGGTGTTTCACTTCAGCATCTCCAGTGCGTGGACCACGCCTGCCAGCAGGCGTTCCACTTCGTCGTGGGTGTTGTAAACGGCGAACGAGGCGCGTGTGGTCGGGCCAACGCCCAGGTGCTCCAGCAGCGGCTGTGCGCAGTGGTGGCCGGTGCGCACTGCAATGCCTTGCCCATCGAGCAGCGTGCCTATGTCGTGCGGGTGCACATTGCGGGCGACGAACGACACCAGGGCCGAGCGTGTAGCGTGCGGCGCCAGCACCGTGATGCCCTCGATGGCGGCGAGGCCCGCGGCGGCATGCGCCCGCAGTGCATGCACATGGGCATCGATCACGTCGCGCCCAACCTCGTCGATGAAAGCCGCCGCCGCCGCCATGCCCACGGCGCCGGCCACATGGGGCGTACCGCCCTCCAGCCGGGCAGGCAGACCGGCGAAACCGGCATCTTCGTACGTCACCCATTCCACCATGTCGCCGCCCAGGCGCAGGGGCATCAGGCGCTCGAGCGCGGTGCGCTTTCCCACCAGGGCGCCGATACCCATGGGGCCATACATTTTGTGGCCTGAAAAGGCCATGAAATCGCAGTCAAGCTGCGACAAGTTGGGCGCGGCGTGTGCCATGGCCTGCGCGGCATCCAGCACGGTGAGCGCGCCCGCCTGCGCTGCCAGGGCCAGCAGGTCTTCATACGGGGGGCGCTCGCCGGTCGCGTTGGCGCAGGCAGTGATCGCGAAAACCCGCGTGCGCGGTGTCAGCAGGCGGGCCAGGTCGTCGGTGTGCAGACGGCCCTGCGCATCGGGCAGCAAGATGCGCAGGGTGGCTCCGCTGCGCCGTGCAATCTGTTGCCATGGCACCAGATTGGCGTGGTGTTCCAGGCCACTGACGATGATTTCGTCCCCCGGGCGCAGCCACGCTGGGCCCGTGCCACCGGCCCAGAGCCCCTGGGCCACCAGGTTCAGCGATTCGGTGGTGCCCGACGTAAAGACCAGTTCATGCGCCGCGCTTGCGCCGACGAAACGCTTCAGATCGCTGCGCGCCTGTTCAAAGGCGTCGGTGGCGCGTTGGCTCAAGGTGTGCACACCGCGGTGGATGTTGGCGCGGTCTTTCTTCTCGAAATGGCGCATGGCCGACAGTACCTGCAGCGGCATTTGTGTGGTGGCAGCGTTGTCGAGGTAGGCCAGTGCGCCGCCCTGAATGCGCTGCTGCAGCACCGGAAACAGGTCGCGCAGGCCATGCACCACGGAATCAGCTGTCAGAGACGGTGTTTGCGGAAACTGCAGATCACCCATGGTGCGCCTCCAACTGCTGCGCGATGGTGCGCGCCAGCAAGCCATCGGCCATCAGGGTGGCCAGCGTGTCCGGGTCGTCGAAGCAGCGTTCCAGCAGGGCCGTGGCCATGCCTTCAATGATGAGTGCACGCGCACTGGTTTCGTCCAGACCGCGCTGGCGGGCGTAGAACAAGGCGTCTTCAGGCAAGGCGCCCCAGGTGGCGCCGTGTGCAGCCTGCACCTTGTCGTGCAGTATTTCAAGGTGCGGGCGCAGCACCAACCGGGGCTCGCCTGCCAGGGGAATGCCGTTCAGGCGCTGGCGCACGGTGGCATCGTCTGCCCCCGGGGCGATGCGGGTGTGTGCGTTGACCACGGCATGCGCCTGGCCGCTGGCCAACACCAGCGTTTCCACCGCACTTTCGGTGCGGGCGGCGTTGTGGGCAGTGTGCACCTGCTGTTCCAGCACCGCCGCATGGGCGAACAGTACAGCACCCGTGCGCGCGCTGGCGCGGGTGCCCTGCAGGTCCAGCACCGTGCGCTGGAGGTGGTACTGGCTGCCAGAAGCCACCAAGGCCTGCGCATAGTGCGCTCCTTGGCCCAGCCGGGCATGCACCAGGTGGGCCACCTGGTCGCCCGCGGCGGGTGCGGTGATGCGCAGGTGCTGCAGCATGGCGCCTTGGCCCAGATGCAGGTGCACATGCAGGTTCTGCGTCACGCTGCGCTGGCATTGCGCGGGTTCGCGGTCGTGGGTTTCGATGAGTACGCAGCGCACGCCATCGGGCACGTCCACCACCAGCAAAGGGGCCTCCACGGTGCTGCGTGGTTGGTGATGCAGGTGCAGCCACACAGTTTTGCCGGAGCCTTCTTCGGGCATCGCGCCCACACGCAGGCGCAAGCCCTGGCGGCACAGCGCACGGTGCGCCCAGGCAAAAGGGGCAGCGTCGCTGTCGCCGGGCTGAACCAGGCCGCCAAAAAGCTCTGCCCGCTGTTGCGGGTCGCTGGCATCGAGCCAGCGGGCGGCAACGCTGCATTGCAGCGTGTCGCCCACGGGGTGCAGCGTCCAGCCTGCGCCGGCGAGGGGCGAGGCATCGCAACTTGCCGGGTTGGCCTGTGCGCTGTCTCCCAGCCAGGCGCGCGCTGGGGGAGGTGGCAGGTGGCGAAAAGATTCGTTGCGTGGGGCAATCCAGCCGCGCACGGCCAGGTGTTCACGGGCGGTCAGCGCATCGGCTTTGGCGGTGTTCATGGCTCAGGCCTCCGCCAGTTCGGGGCTGCGGGCAAAACCGGTCTGGGCGATGCTGCGTGCCAGCTCCAGCCCTCCTGTTTCTGCGATGCAGCCCTGGTCCAGCCGCAGCACGGTATCGGGTTCCAGCGATTCGATCAGGTGCAGGTAGTGGGAGATCACCACCAAGGCCGTTCCCTTGGCGCGCAGCTGGTGCACAAGCTGTACCACGGCCCGCACGCCATCGACATCCATGCCCGAATCGATTTCGTCCAGGAAGGCCAGGCGCGGCTGCAGCAGGGCCAGTTGCAGCAGCTCGTTGCGCTTGCGCTCGCCGCCCGAGAAGCCTTCATTGACCGGACGCGCCAGCATGGCCTCGGGCAGGCCGAGCTGCTGCGCTGCAGTGCGGGCGCTGGCCAGGAAGTCGAACGCATCCAGCGGCTCCTGGCCCCGGGCTTCGCGCACGGCGTTGAGGGCGCTGCGGATAAACAGGTTGTTCTTGACACCCGGGATGTCAGGCGGCGACTGGAACGACACAAACAGCCCGGCGCGGGCACGTTCGTGTGCGTTCAGGGCCAGCAGATCCTGGCCGTCCAGTTGCACTTGGCCGGATGTGACGCGGTACTGCGGGTGACCCGCAAGCGTCAAGCCCAAGGTGCTTTTGCCGCTGCCGTTGGCGCCCATCAGCACCACCAAGGAACCCGCAGGCACGTCGAGAGAGACGGATTTAAGGATGTTGCGGTCACCGATTTGCACGCGCAGGTCACGCACTTGGAGCAGGGGGCTGTGGGTTGTCATGGGATTTCCTTTATAAATTTAATAGCTGCTTGCGCTTGCCGTACATGGCCTAGAGGCTGTTTTTATTGAATTTTTCCCCATTAACCCACGGCGCCTTCCAGCGACACCGCCAGCAGGGCCTTGGCTTCCAGGGCAAATTCCATCGGCAGCTCTTCCAGTACGGCCTGGCAGAAACCGCCCACGATGAGCGCCGTGGCTTCTTGCGGATCAATGCCGCGTTGCTGGCAATAAAAAAGCCGTTCTTCGGAGATGCGGGTGGTGGTGGCCTCGTGCTCCACCACGGCATCGCTGCGCGCCGTGTCGATATAGGGAAAGGTATGCGCCCCGCAGTCCGGGCCGATGAGCAGCGAGTCGCACTGCGTGTGGTTGTGCGCGCCGGCGGCGCCCCCGTTCACGCGTACCAGGCCCCGGTAGCTGTTGTGGGCATGGCCTGCGCTGATGCCCTTGGAGACGATGCGGCTCTTGGTATTGCGCCCCAGGTGGATCATCTTGGTGCCGGTGTCGGCCTGCTGGTAGTGGTTGGATACCGCGATGGAGTGGAATTCGCCCCGCGAGTCATCGCCGCGCAGCACCACGCTGGGGTATTTCCAGGTGATGGCCGAGCCGGTTTCGATCTGCGTCCAGGCAATGTGCGAGCGTTGCCCTGCGCACAGCCCGCGTTTGGTCACAAAGTTGTAAATGCCACCGCGCCCCTGTTCATCGCCGGGGTACCAGTTCTGCACGGTGGAATACTTGATGTAAGCGTCGTCGTGCGCGACCAGTTCCACCACAGCGGCGTGCAACTGGTGTTCGTCGCGCTGGGGGGCCGTGCAGCCCTCTAGGTAGCTCACATGGCTGCCTTCCTCGGCAATGATCAGGGTGCGTTCGAACTGGCCTGTGTTGCGTGCGTTGATACGAAAGTACGATGACAGCTCCATGGGACAACGTACCCCCTTAGGGATGTAGACGAAAGAGCCGTCGGAAAACACCGCCGAATTGAGTGCGGCATAAAAGTTGTCCGCCACAGGCACCACGGTGCCGAGGTAGCGTTCAATCAGTTCTGGATGGTGCTCCACGGCGTGTGAGAACGAGCAGAAGATCACGCCCACCTCGGCCAGTTGCTCGCGGAAGGTGGTCCCTACGGAGACAGAATCAAAAACAGCGTCCACCGCTACCCCGGCCAGGCGGGCGCGTTCGTGCAGCGGTACATTGAGTTTTTCGTAGGTTTCGAGCAGCTTGGGGTCTACTTCGGCCAGGCTCTTGGGGCCATCTTTGAGGGATTTGGGCGCTGAGTAGTAGCAAAGCGCCTGGAAGTCGATGGCATCGACCTGCAAGCGTCCCCAGGCCGGGGGCTCCATGGTCTGCCAGCGCTTGAATGCGGCCAGTCGCCACTGCAGCAAAAACGCGGGTTCACGTTTGCGCAGTGAAATGGCGCGAATCGTGTCTTCATCCAGACCCGGAGGCAGGGCGTCGGATTCAACGTCTGTCACAAACCCGTGTTGGTAGGGGCGCTCAAGCGCTTGCACCAAAGGTGCGGCCTGTTCAATGCTGCTGGACATAGTGCATTTCCTTTCAGGGTTGCGCCGGGGCAGTGGCGCGCCCAGGGCGGTGCCGGGATGGGTTTGTGGAGTGTTGTTTCATCGCAGAATCCAAACAGCATTTAATGTGCATAGCGTATGCATCTTTAAGCGCGTATGCAAATGTGCAATCCGGTGACCGCGCCTGCATCAAGGGCATCCAGGATCTAAGGCGATGCTGAACAAGTCACCGCGATGGTGCGCGCCGTGCACCGGGATGGGATGCAAGGCGCAAAACGCAGTCATGGCCGCGGCTATGGCGAGGATTTGCAACGCCGCAGACCGCCCGAGGTACGGATGTGCAGCGCGTGAGGGGCTTGTTCAGCATCGTCCCAAAGGTTGCCATGGGGGTCGTAAAACGAAGGAGTCGTGAAAGAGTGTGTGATCGGGCAGAATCGCTCCTCATCCTTGTCAAACCCTCGTTTTGATCCTCCACATCACCCCCCGTCAACGACAGTGGCTTGTGTCACTGCTGGTGCTGGTGTCTGGCCTGCTGATGGTGCAGTTGTGGGATCGTCACTCGGTGCAGCAACAAGTCGACAAGAGCAAGGCGCTGGCAGCGGACTTGGCAGCAGACCATGCCCAGGCATTGCAGCGGGGTATCGATCGGGCGCTTTCAGCCACCTATGCGATGGCGGCCTTGGTTCGGCAAGGGGGGGGTGAAGTGCTGGACTTTGATGGGGTGGCGACTGAAATGCTGCCCTTCTACCCGGGCATCGCCGCCCTGGGCCTGGCGCCCAACGGCATCATTTGCTGTGTGTCACCGCTGGCGGGCAATGAAAAGAGCCTGGGCTTCAACCAGTTGACGGACATTGCGCAGAACCGCGAGGCGCGCCTGGCGCGTGACACAGGTAAATTGACTTTGGCAGGGCCACTTCAATTGGCGCAAGGGGGCTTGGGGGTGGTGGGGCGTTTGCCGATCTATCTCACCGCAGCGGATGGCGAGCGCCGGTTCTGGGGTTTTTCTTATGCCACCCTGCGGTTCCCCCAGGCGCTGGATGCGGCCCGTCTGCCCGTGCTGAGCGAACGCGGTTATGCCTATGCGTTGTGGCGCAAGGTGCCCGAAACGGGTGAACGCCAGCAAATCGAGACGTGGAATGCGCAGGCCTTGATCGACCCTGTCGAGCGCACACTCGCTTTGCCCAATGGCGCCTGGACACTGAGTGTGGCGCCCCTTGCAGGTTGGTACCACACGGCAGATCGGGTGCTGGAGGCGTTGGTGGGTGTCTTTGTCAGCCTGCTGATGGCTTACCTCGCATGGCTGCTGTACGCCATGCGTATTCGGGATACCCAGCTCGAAGCGCTGGTTGCGCAGCGCACCAGCGAAATCCTGGCCACGCAACAGCAATTGGAAGCCACGGTCAATGCCATCCCCGACCTGTTGTTTGAAATGGACCTGGAGGGGCGCTATTACAGCGCGCATGTGCCTCGCAAGGATATGTTGATCCCCGCAGCCGACCAGTTGCTGGGCCGATCGGTGGTTGAAATCATGCCGCAGGATGCCGCCCGGGCGGTGTTGGACGCCATCCATGAAGCGAATCAAAAAAGCTGGGCTTCAGGTGCGCAAATCCGCTTGTTCCAGCAGGGGGGCGCAGAACGCTGGTTTGCACTTTCCGTGGCGCGCAAGGCTGCGCAACCGGGGGTAGGCCCGCGCTTCGTGGTGCTCTCCCGTGACATTACCCAGAACAAGCTGGACGAAGCGCAGGTGCGCCAACTGGCCCATTTCGATGCGCTGACCGGCCTGCCCAACCGTGTTTTGCTGGCAGACCGTTGCCATACGGCGATCATCATGGCCCAACGACACACCCAGTCGCTGGCGCTGCTTTTTCTGGATCTGGACCATTTCAAGAAAATCAATGATTCACTCGGCCATCGTGTGGGAGACGCCTTGTTGCAGGCGATGGCGCGGCGCCTCATCGCCATGGTGCGCGAACAAGACACTGTCTCGCGCCTCAGCGGGGATGAGTTCATTGTGGTGCTGCCGGACACCGATGCGCTCGGCGCGGCCCACCTGGCCGAGAAGCTGCTGCACGCGGCCGCCGAACCCTTCGAGATAGAGTCGCATGAGCTGACCGTGACGCCCAGCATCGGTATTGCGATGTTCCCGGGCGACGGGACGGACTTTGATAGTTTGTCGCGCTGCGCTGATGCGGCCATGTACTACGCCAAACAACACGGGCGCAACCATTTTCGGTTTTTCACGGCCGAGATGCAGGCCAGCTCCGAGCGCACACTGTTGCTTGAAAACGCCCTGCGGCGCGCTCTGGAGCGAGATCAGCTCACGCTGCACTATCAGCCTCAGATTTCGGTCGCTACGGGGGCCATCATCGGCGCCGAGGCCCTGCTGCGCTGGAAGCACCCCGAACTGGGACAGGTATCTCCAGCGGAATTCATTCCGGTGGCCGAGAGCAGCGGCATGATTTTGCCCATTGGCGAATGGGTGCTGCGCACCGCGACGCGCCAACTTCAGGAATGGATGCAGGCGGGCCATGGGTTGACCATGGCGGTCAACCTGTCGATGGTGCAGTTCCGCCAGGCCGATCTGGTGCAGCGCATCGGCGCCATCCTGGATGAGGCGGGTCTGCCCGGCCGTTGTTTGGAGCTGGAACTGACCGAGGGTGTGGCCATGACCGATCCGGACGGCGCTATTGCCATCATGGACAAGCTGCACCAGCGTGGCATTTTGCTGTCCATCGACGACTTCGGCACGGGCTATTCGTCGCTCAGCTACCTGAAGAAGTTCAAGGTCTACAAGGTCAAGATCGACCAGACCTTCGTGCGCGACATCACCACCGACCCTGATGACCGGGCTATCGTGAGCGCCATCATTTCCATGGCCGGCAGCCTGGGCATGCATACCATCGCTGAAGGCGTGGAGACGACTGGCCAGCTGGCTTTTCTGCAGGCCCAGGGCTGTGAGGAGGTGCAGGGCTACTTGTACAGCCGCCCGGTGCCCGCAGCGCAGTTTCTGCAACTGCTGGAGCAGGCGCAAACCGACTACTGAGTCTTTAATCCGGGGTACGTAAGGGGTTGCGCGCTTGCAACTGCTCCAGGTAGTTCGCCATGCCGACGCCTTCGCGTTCCAGGTAATGACCCACCGCATCGGCAAAAGCCGGATGTGCGAGCCAGTGGGCGCTGTGGGTGGGCACGGGCAGCAGGGCACGGGCCATCTTGTGTTCGCCCTGAGCGCCCCCTTCAAAGCGCTGCACACCGTGCGCTATGCACCACTGCAGCGGCTGGTAGTAGCAGGCTTCGAAGTGCAGGCAGTCCACGCGCTCCAAGGCACCCCAGTAACGGCCATAGGCTACGAATTCTGAGTATTTTTGGCCTGTAGCGCTTGATGGGTAAGCGCTAATAGCTATCAAACTACTAGCAATCGGCTGCCCATTGCGTTCTGCAATGAACAGCAACCATGCCTCAGGCATGTGGGCCGCCATGCGCCGGAAGAAATCCCGTGTGAGGTAGGGCGGATTGCCATGCTCCAGGTAGGTGCGCTCGTAGCAGCGGTAGAAAAAATCCCAGTCGCTGGACGCAATGTCCGTGCCCTGGCGCCACTCAAAACGCACGCCTGCGTCGGCCACCCGGCGGCGCTCCTGGCGGATTTTCTTGCGCTTTTCCTGGCTCAGGCAGGACAGGAAATCGTCAAAATCGCGGTAAGCCACCGAGCCGCCGCCGGGCCGCCCCAAGGCGGCGAGAGCCCCCTCGGGGGGCAGCGAGGACACGGCAGTGCCGAGCGTGGGGGCCATCGAGCCGCCGCTGGGCCGCCCCAAGGCGGCGAGAGCCCCCTCGGGGGGCAGCGAGGACACGGCAGTGCCGAGCGTGGGGGCCACATTCTTCCAATGGAATTGCACCGTCTGGCGTTGCATCAGTCCTGCTGCCTTGCAGGCATCCATGTCTGTATCGTCCGCAAACAGCAGGTGCAGCGAAGAGACACCGGCCTGCGTGCACCAGTCGCGCAGCGCCTGCATCAGCGCGGCACGGGCCTCACAGTCCCGCGCCATCAGGCGCGTGCCTGGAACCGGTGTGAAGGGAACGGCCACCACCGCCTTGGGGTAGTAGGACAGGCCATGCTCTGCATAAGCGTTGGCCCAGGCCCAGTCGAACACATATTCGCCGTAGGAATGGCTTTTGACGTAGAGCGGGCAGGCGGCCCACAAGACATCGCCCTGCCAGAGCGAGAGAAAGCGCGGCGTCCAGCCAGTGCGCGGCGTAGCGCTGCCGCTCTCGTGCAGGGCGGCCAGGTATTCGTGGCGCATGAAGGGGGTGGGCTGGGCTTGCAGGGCCAGCAGGGCGTTCCAGTCGGCCGCGGCGATGTCCAGCGGAGATGTGGACATGCGGGTGATAATGGCATTTTCAGCCATGGCCATTCCCGCAGCTGTTACCCGCTGGTGGGCTTGTGTGTGTTGGCTCGGCGATGCTCTCTGAGGCCCTGGCGGCTCGTTTCCATTCCATGACGCTTTCCATTTGCACTGCTCAGCTTAATTTTGTGGTGGGCGATCTGCCCGGAAACGTGCAGAAAATCGTTGCCGCGGCGCACGAGGCCCACGCCGCCGGAGCGCACCTGCTGCTGACGCCTGAACTGGCCCTGTGCGGCTACGCCGCCGAAGACCTGTTCCTGCGTCCCGCATTCCAGTCTGCCTGCGATGATGCCGTGAAAGCGGTGGCCCGCGAGACAGCGGGGTTGAAAGACCTGGCGATTGTGCTGGGCCATCCCCAGCGCGCGGCCCCCGATGCCCCCGCATTCAGCCCCTGTCTGAACACAGCCAGCGTAGTGCGCAATGGCCGGGTGGAGCAGACCTATGCCAAGCGCGAACTGCCCAATTACCAGGTATTTGACGAACGCCGCTACTTTGTGCCGGGCCAGGAGTCTTGCGTGTTCGAGGTGGGTGGGCTGCGCGTGGGCTTGCTGATCTGCGAAGACGCCTGGCATACCGCGCCGGCGCGCGATTGCGTCCAGTCGGGTGCGGAGCTTCTGGCGGTGATCAATGCATCCCCCTTCCACATCGGCAAAAGCACTGAACGCGAACAGACCATGCGGGACCGCGTGCTGGAGACCGGCTTGCCGCTGGTTTATGCCCATCTGGTGGGAGGCCAGGACGAGGTGGTTTTTGAGGGCCGTTCGTTTGCCCTGGATACTGCAGGCGCCGTAGCAGGGCGTGCGCCAGGTTTTGTAGAAAAACTGGTTTTTACGCAGGTGGTTAAAGCGCAATCAGCTATACAAATAATAGCAAATGTGCAGCCTGAGCCTCGCATGGAAGCCGACCTGTGGGATGCGCTCGTACTGGGTGTGCGCGATTATGTGCGCAAGAATGGTTTTCCGGGCGTGCTGCTGGGTTTGTCGGGCGGCATGGACTCAGCGCTGGTGCTGGCGATTGCGGTCGATGCGCTGGGCGCTGCCAAGGTGCGCACGGTGATGATGCCCTCGCCGTATACGGCCGACATCAGCTGGATTGATGCACGCGACATGGCCGAAAGGTTGGGTGTGCAATACGACGAAATTGCCATTGCGCCGACGTTTGACGCCTTGCGGGCCGCGCTGGCGCCGCATTTTGTGGGGCGCAGCGAGGACACGACCGAGGAAAACCTGCAGGCACGCATCCGCGGCACACTGCTGATGGCGCTGTCCAACAAGTTTGGCGCCGTGGTGCTGACCACGGGCAACAAGAGCGAGCTGGCCACGGGTTATTGCACCCTCTACGGCGACATGGCGGGCGGTTTTGCGCCCATCAAGGACGTCGCCAAGACCGTGGTTTTTGACCTGGCGCGCTGGCGCAATGCCAACGACCCCTATGGCACGGGCGCCAACCCGATTCCCGAGCGCATCATCACCCGCCCCCCCAGCGCAGAGCTGCGCCCTGACCAGACGGACCAGGACAGCCTGCCGCCCTATGAGGTGCTGGACGCGATCATTGAGCGCTACATGGAAAAGGACGAACCGATCGAGAGCATCGTCGCTGCCGGCTTCGCTCGCGCCGACGTCGAGCGCGTGACGCGCCTCATCAAGATCAATGAATACAAGCGCCGCCAGGCCCCGGTAGGTATCCGGGTCACGCGGCGCAGCTTTGGCAAGGACTGGCGCTATCCCATCACCAGCCAGTTCAGGGCCTGAACCCGGCCGCCACCGACGCCCCCTATTTGCCGCATCAAGGAGTTACCCCATGAAAATGATCACCGCCATCATCAAACCCTTCAAACTCGAAGAAGTCCGCGAAGCCCTGGCCGAGTGCGGTGTCACAGGCTTGACCGTGACTGAAGTGAAGGGTTTTGGCCGCCAGAAGGGGCACACCGAGCTGTATCGGGGAGCGGAATACGTGGTGGACTTCTTGCCCAAGGTAAAGATCGAGGTGGTGGTCAAGACCGAAGACCTCGATCGCTGCGTTGATGCCATCGTGGGCGTGGCCCGCACGGGCAAGATCGGTGACGGCAAGATTTTTGTCACCCCGGTCGAGCGCGTGGTGCGCATCCGCACGGGTGACTTGGACGACACTGCCATCTGAACGGCAGCGCGCCTCGCAGCAAAACAGCGGTCAGATCACCGCGCGCAGTTCTGAGCCGTTCGGATTGGCGGGTATGGGCCGCACCAGGTGCGGGAGCAGGGTGTCTGCCGAAGTGCTGGCGTGTACCAGGTCCATTTGCCAGGGCCCCATGAAGCCGCTGCCCACGCTGGTATGCAAAAAGGCCAGCAAGCCATCGTAGTAACCCGCCACGTTCAGCAGCCCGATGGGCTTGTCGTGGTATCCCAACTGGCGCCAGGTCCAGACTTCAAACAGTTCCTCGAACGTGCCTATGCCCCCTGGCAGCGCCAGAAAGGCGCCGCTGCGCTCGGCCATGAGCGCCTTGCGTTCGTGCATGGTTTGCACAATGTGCAGCTCATCGCAGGCATGGTTGGCGTATTCCTTGTCGACCAGCGTCTGGGGGATCACTCCCACCACCCGGCCGCCTGCCTGGGCCGTGGCCTGCGCCACCATACCCATCAGGCCGCTACTGCCGCCGCCATACACCAGTTGCCCGCCGTGGGCACCGATCCATGTGCCCACAGCATGCGCCGCGTTGGCAAACAACGGATTCTCACCGGGGCGCGAGCCGCAGTAAACACACAGGGAAAAAGAGGGTTCAACCATGAAAATACCTTTGAAACAAAGCCGCGCCCCAGACCCCGATGCACAGCAGCAGGCTCAGCAGCACGGCGGCGCTGCCCATGTCTTTGGCGCGCTTGGACAGGTCATGCCATTCGGGGCCAATGCGGTCAATGGCAGCTTCAATGCCTGTATTGAGTAACTCGACCACCAAGAGCAGTACCACGGTGGCGGCCAGCAAGGCGGTTTCAATCCAGGTGCGACCCAGCCACAGCGATAGCGGCAGCAGCACCACGGCTGCAAGCGCTTCCTGCCGAAACGCAGTTTCGCCCCAGGCGCTGCGCAGGCCTTGCAGCGAATAGCCTGTGGCGTGCCAGAGGCGATTCAAACCGCTACGGGCCTTTTGGGGATTGACGGGATCGGTGCTTGACGGAGTAGAAGAGGGCATGGGATACCAGCGCCAGCAGAACGCGCTGCAACGGCCGACTACAGGCCAGGGGGTTGTGAATTCACCAGACGGGTACCTGCCCATGCGTCATGCCAGAATTGCTGTTGCGGGTGCAATCGGCTCGCGAGGGCCCAAACTGCGACCCAACCCAGCACGATCACGGTAACTTCGCCCGCAGGCAGCGAAAAAGGGGACACTGCAAGCAGCGGAGGCAGAAACCAAAGCCAGCTCAACACGTAGCGTGCCAAGGCGCGTGCCTGCGATACGGGGTGGCCTGCTGTGTCCACCACCCGGATATGCCAGGTTTTCATGGCCAGGGTCTGGCCCTTGGCCCAGAACCAGGTGAAATAGATACCGAAAACGACAAACAAGAAAGCCTGCAGCGCGTGGCGATTGTCCAGCGCATTGCGCGTCTGGCTCAGGGTGCCAAACAGGTACCCGGCAATGAAGACCACGCCAAACATCAACATGCCTTCATAGAGCCAGCAGGCCATGCGACGTCCCAGGCTGGGGGCAATGGCGTCGGTTGTCACGCGCGCTGGCTGGACAGTGGGATGGGCGGTGGCGGTAGGCTCTGGCATTGCGGAGTGTGCTGCTCAGTTCAGGTAGATGTCGGAGGGACGCGTATCGGGCGTCGGTGGTTCGGGTGGCTCTGCCGGCGGGGGGGCGACTGGCGGGGCTGGAACGGCCGTGCTGGCGGGTGCGTTGGCGCTTTGTGCTTCGGGTGAGCGCGTTTCGGCGGCCACACCAGGTGCTGCAATGCGGGCCTGTGCTGAAGAAGACGGGGGAATTTTGGGGGGGTTTGCGGGGTTGCCCGCAGGGTTCACGGCCGCAGGCACCTTGGCCAGTCTCTTTGACGCACTGGGGCGTAGGGCGGGAGCTGCTCCCTGCGGTTTTGTGTTGGCACGGGCTGCCAGCTTGCGTTTTTCTTCTTCGCTCAATGCCTGGTAGGCGTCCCATTGAGAGCGTTTGTCTTCGGTTGACAGACGGTTGGTTACTGCAAAGTTGAGCCGTGCTTGGTTGCGTTGCTGCGCACTCAGGCTGGCCCAGGCCGTCATGCGGTCGTGCAGTCGCGCCTGTTCTTCCTCGGGCAAGGATGGAAAGGTTTGTGCCAGTGCCAGCCAGCGACGCTTTTGCAGGCTGCCCAGGAAGGCCCAGCGCTCTGCCAAAGGGTAGAGTGCGAGCTTCTGCGGGGTATTGAGGGTTTCCCAGCCGGGCCCTTCGTCCTTGGAGTGGGCTACTCCCGCTTTCTGGATTTCGGGAGCGTTGGTCTGTGGCTGGGCGGGTGTCGTCGGGGCACTGATCGTTGTTCCAGGAACCATGCGCACCTGTTGCACCACCATCCATGCACCCGCAGCCAGCCCTCCTAGCAACGCCAACGCCAGCACGATGGCTGGCGTTGGGCTGCGGGAACGGTGTGGCGTGTTTACGGGTGCGTGCATGCAGTGCTAAAACGAAAATCAGTGGCTTTGCGTGCCGCCCGATTTCAGAAACTGGACGAAACCAGGGTCAGAGTATGCCGTGGGAGGCAAATCGTCGGCAAGCAGGGCTGCGTCCAGCTCAGCCACTTCCATGGTTCCGACTTCGTCCAGATCCAGATTGATCACCACCAGGCCGGCCAGCAACGCCATGATGGGAACAGCCGACAGGAGCGACTGCCACCAGTTCATGCCGCCGCCGCCACCCAAGGTGGCGCTGTGGCCCGTATGCACGAGCACGGGCGCCGTATGAACCACGGCAACGGCTTTCTTGCGGCGCGCCAGCGCCTGCATGCGGCCGGCACGCAAACGCTCAGAAATATCGTAAGGCAGCTCGCTGGCACCTTCGGTCAGTCGAGCCGTGATGCGCAGGGCAAAGCGATCAGCGGGCAGTTCGTACGGAGGAGTATGTGCGGTGTTCATAGGTGAATTCCTTTGGCCTTGAGCGCCTTGCTGAGGGCCTGAATGGCACGGAAACAGTGTGTCTTGACGCTGCCTTCAGAGCAACCCATGGCGGCTGCTGTTTCCGCTACATCCATTTCTTCCCAATAACGCATCAGGAATGCTTCCCGTTGACGTGGCGGCAGTTCCAGAATTTGAAGCTCGATATCCCGCAGCGTTTGTCCCCGGCGCGCCAGATCTTCGGCGCTCTGGGCTTGCTCGCCGCCTTCGGGGCCGTTCCAGGCTTCCAGCAGGTCGAAATCCCCACCGCCATCGGCGTCGCTCTCGAAATCGCTCATGTGCGAGAACAACGCATTGTGCGTCTTTTGACGGCGAAACCAGTCCAGCGTGCAGTTGGACAGGATGCGCTGAAAAAGCATGGGCAGCTCGCTTGCTGGCTTGTCCCCATAGTGCTCAGCCAATCGCATCATGCTGTCTTGCACAATGTCCAGGGCTGATTCCTCGTTGCGTACGTGGTACATGGAGCGCTTGAAGGCGCGCTTTTCTACGCTTTGCAGGAAATCCGAGAGTTCTTTTTCGGTGGCCAAAGGGTTTGGGGCAGGGGTGTGTGCAGTACGGAGGGCGCTGCAGCGGGGTGTGCGCAAAACGCCTTTGATTATCGCATTGGGGCGGTTTTTTTCTGCTCCCCACACTTTTTCTTTGTTGCAGTGCGATAATGGCCGACTGCAAACATAAAGGCAAACGGGTCACGGTCCGGCGCGGCAATCTTCACGCCCATGTCCTTGGCCTCAAGTTCCAAGCTGGCTTCACAAGAGTCCACGCAAGGGGCACCCAAGGTTTTTCGTTAGAGAAAATCACAAAGGTTCATCATGGAAATCACCAAGGCCGAAATCGCTTCGGCAGCCGCTGCGCAACACAATCCCGCCTCGCTGGAACTCATGGGTTCCGAGATTCTCGTCAAGGCCTTGCAGGCCGAGGGCGTGCAATACATCTGGGGCTATCCCGGCGGCGCAGTTCTTTATATTTACGACGCCCTGTACAAGCAGGACACCATTCAGCATGTACTCGTGCGCCACGAGCAGGCTGCCGTCCATGCGGCCGACGGCTATGCCAGGGCCACCGGCGAGGTGGGCGTGGCGTTGGTCACGTCCGGTCCCGGCGTCACCAATGCCATTACCGGCATTGCCACGGCTTATATGGACAGTATTCCCATGGTCATCGTCACAGGCCAGGTGCCTACGGCGGCCATTGGCCTGGATGCATTCCAGGAATGCGATACCGTGGGTATCACGCGGCCCATCGTCAAGCACAATTTTCTGGTCAAGGACGCACGCGACCTGGCCATGACGATGAAGAAGGCCTTCCACATCGCACGCACCGGCCGCCCAGGCCCGGTGGTGGTGGACATCCCCAAGGATGTGTCTTTCAAGAAGATTGCCTACGAGGGCTACCCACAGAGTGTGGAAATGCGCTCCTACAACCCGGTGCGCAAAGGCCATGGCGGTCAGATCCGCAAGGCCTTGCAACTGCTGCTGACGGCCAAACGTCCTTTCATCTATACCGGTGGCGGCGTGCTGCTGGGCAATGCCACGCAGGAACTGCGCACCCTGGTGGACATGCTGGGCTACCCGATCACCAACACCCTCATGGGCCTGGGTGCCTATCCGGCCAGCGACCGCAAGTTCCTCGGCATGCCAGGCATGCACGGCACGGTGGAAGCCAACAATGCCATGCAGAACTGCGACGTGCTGCTGGCCGTGGGCGCGCGGTTTGACGACCGCGTGATTGGCAATCCCAAGCACTTCGCCCAGAATGATCGCAAGATCATCCATATCGACATCGATCCGTCGAGCATCTCCAAGCGCGTGAAGGTGGACATTCCGATCGTCGGCGATGTCAAGGATGTGCTGACCGAGCTGATTTCCATGATCCGTGAGACACCCACGCGGGTGGAGGCTGGTGCCCTGGCCGCATGGTGGGAGACCATCGAGGCCTGGCGCGAGCGCGATTGCCTGAAATACAGCATGGGTAGCACTGACGTGATCAAACCGCAGTACGTTGTGGAGACGCTGTGGAACATGACCAAGGATGCAGACACCTATGTCACATCCGACGTGGGTCAGCACCAGATGTGGGCCGCCCAGTACTACCGGTTTGACGAGCCGCGCCGCTGGATCAATTCGGGCGGTTTGGGCACCATGGGCGTGGGCATTCCCTACGCCATGGGTATCAAGCTGGCCAAGCCCCAGAGTGAGGTTTTCTGCATTACGGGCGAGGGCTCGGTGCAGATGAACATCCAGGAGTTGTCCACCTGCCTGCAGTACAACACGCCGATCAAGATCTGTGCGTTGAACAACCGCTACCTGGGCATGGTGCGCCAGTGGCAGGAGATCGAATATTCGGGCCGCTACAGCCACAGCTATATGGATGCGTTGCCCAACTTCGTGAAGCTGGCCGAGGCCTATGGCCATGTCGGCATGCTGATCGAGCATCCCAAGGATGTGGAGCCCGCACTGCGTGAGGCGCGCAAGCTCAAGGACCGCACGGTGTTCATGGACTTCCGCACCGACCCCACCGAGAACGTATTCCCGATGATCCAGGCCGGCAAGGGCCTGACCGAGATGCTTCTGGGATCGGAAGACCTTTGAGCATAATTGGCCTCTAGCGCTCGTCCATTAAGCGCTGGCAGCTATCATTTTTGTAATTTTCGACGAATCTATTGCCTGCCAAGTCTGGCGCTTACCGGCGCCAGGGGAGGGCAGCGAAAAACGACAGTTTTCTGCGACCATTTTTGGATCGTGCTGCCGTCGCAAAAAGAGGAATCTGCACCATGAAACACATCATTGCCGTATTGCTGGAGAACGAGCCCGGCGCTCTTTCCCGCGTGGTGGGCCTTTTCTCGGCCCGTGGCTACAACATCGAGTCGCTGACCGTAGCGCCCACCGAGGATGCCTCGCTCTCGCGCATGACCATCCAGACGACCGGCTCGGACGACGTGATCGAGCAGATCACCAAGCACCTCAACCGCCTCATTGAGGTCGTCAAGGTGGTCGACCTCACCGAAGGCTCCTACACCGAACGCGAGCTCATGATGGTGAAGGTGCGCGCTGTGGGCAAGGAGCGCGAAGAGATGAAGCGCATGGCTGACATCTTCCGTGGCCGCATCATCGATGTGACAGAGAAAAGCTACACCATCGAGCTGACGGGCGACCAGGTCAAGAATGAAGCCTTCCTGCAGGCCATTGACCGCACGGCCATCCTGGAGACCGTGCGTACGGGCGCCAGTGGCATCGGCCGAGGTGAGCGCATCCTGCGCGTGTAACGGATTGGGGCGTTCAACCGGCTAGCGTTGTTGGGAAGCCTTGCCGTGCAACAGCACTGTCTGCGGCTCCCCGCCTAGCCATCCGGCCGAATCCCCATCCGATGTAAGACAATCCCATTTTTTTTCAGTTTCAACCCCTGCGAATTTCAACCGGAGCGACCATGAAAGTTTTCTACGATAAAGACTGTGACCTGAGCCTGATCAAGGGCAAGACCGTGGCCATCATCGGCTACGGCTCGCAAGGCCACGCCCATGCACAAAACCTGAACGACAGCGGCGTGAAGGTCGTGGTCGGCCTGCGCAAGGGCGGTGCATCGTGGGACAAGGTCGGCAAGGCCGGTCTGAAGGTAGCTGAAGTCAACGAAGCCGTCGCATCTGCCGATGTTGTGATGATTTTGCTGCCCGATGAAAACATCGCAGGCGTTTACAGCGAAATCGAGCCGCACCTGAAAAAGGGCGCGTCGCTGGCTTTTGCCCACGGTTTCAACGTGCACTACAACCAGGTCGTGCCCCGCGCCGATCTGGACGTGTGGATGGTCGCCCCCAAGGCCCCCGGCCACACCGTGCGCAACACCTACACCCAGGGCGGCGGCGTGCCCCACCTGGTGGCCGTGCACCAGGACAAGTCCGGCAAGGCCCGTGACCTGGCCCTGAGCTACGCCATGGCCAATGGCGGCGGCAAGGCCGGCATCATCGAGACCAACTTCAAGGAAGAGACCGAGACCGACCTGTTCGGCGAGCAGGCCGTGCTGTGCGGCGGCGCCGTCGAGCTGATCAAGATGGGTTACGAAACCCTGGTGGAAGCCGGCTACGCCCCTGAGATGGCCTACTTCGAATGTCTGCACGAGCTCAAGCTCATCGTGGACCTGATCTACGAAGGCGGCATCGCCAACATGAACTACTCGATCTCGAACAACGCCGAGTTCGGCGAGTACGTGACCGGCCCTGAAGTCATCAACGAAGAGTCGCGCAAGGCCATGCGCAACGCTCTGAAGCGTATCCAGAACGGTGACTACGCCAAGATGTTCATCCAGGAAGGCCGCCTGAACTACCCCAGCATGACCGCCCGCCGCCGTAACACGGCTGACCACAGCATCGAAGTAGTGGGTGCCCAGCTGCGCGCCATGATGCCTTGGATCGCCAAGAACAAGCTGGTCGACCAGACCCGCAACTGAGTACGCCGCTGCTGCGGTAACCCATGCAAAGGCCACTTCGGTGGCCTTTGTTTTGGGTGAAGCACTCCACCTACGGCGTGAGGCCACGGCTACACTGCAGCGTTCTGTGGTGAGTTAATACTACTTTTTTGATAGCTGCTTGCGCTTAATAGATAAGCGTTGGAGACACATTTGATGCATGACGGAGAAGAGTCCCATACTGACCAGGGCGTAGTGCTACGCAAGCGGCGCAAGGGCATCTACATCCTGCCCAACCTGTTTACTCTCGCCGCGCTGTTTGGCGGGTTCTATTCCATTGTCATGGCCATCAACGGTCGGTTTGACCAAGCTGCCATCGGTGTGTTCTGTGCCATGGTGCTGGATAGCCTGGATGGCCGCATTGCCCGCATGACCAATACGCAAAGCGCGTTTGGCGAGCAAATGGACTCTCTCTCAGACATGGTGTCGTTCGGCGCCGCTCCTGCTCTCATCGCCTATGTCTGGGCGCTGCACGGCCTGGGTCGGTGGGGGTGGATTGCCTCGTTCGTTTATTGCGCCTGCGCTGCTTTGCGGCTGGCGCGTTTCAACGTCAACACGGCTGTGGTGGACAAACGTTATTTCCAGGGTTTGCCGTCCCCGGCTGCCGCTGCACTGGTAGCGGGGTTTATCTGGCTGATGACCGAGTTGGGCGTAGCACGTGGACAAGATCACTGGATCAGCTGGGCGCAGGTGACCTGGTTGATGTTTGCTTTCACGTTGTACGCGGGCCTGACCATGGTGACCAATGTGCCGTTCTACAGTTTCAAGGATGTGCAGATGAAGAAAAGCGTGCCGTTCATCGTGATCGTGCTGATTGCGTTGGGCATTGCCATCATCAACATCCACCCGCCCATTGTGTTGTTCAGCGTATTCGTGTTCTATGGGCTCAGTGGCTATGTCGTTTATGCCGTGCGCAAGTCCCGGGGGCAGCACAGCAGCGTCATCAGCATGTCTACGGATGAGCCCGACGAGCGTGGTTTGCACAAATGATGCGGGCGCATGCAATTTTTGTGCTACATTGACATCCATGAAATCGTTTGCACTGGCCCTACTGCTATCCCCCCACGGGCGGAGACAGTAAAGCGCGCGCGCACACTTTTTCCACACAGGCCCGTCTGCAGTCGCAACGGGCTTTTTTTATGGGTGCCATAAATTGCGCTGCGGGCCATCAACCCACCAGGAACCAGGAGAAACCACATGGCTGACAAGCTGATTATTTTCGATACCACCTTGCGCGACGGCGAGCAGTCGCCCGGTGCATCCATGACGCGCGACGAGAAGCTGCGCATTGCACGCCAACTCGAACGCCTGCGCGTGGATGTGATCGAAGCCGGTTTTGCGGCCAGCTCCAATGGCGATTTCGAGGCGGTGCAACTGATCGCCAATTCGATCAAGGATTCCACCATTTGCTCGCTCTCGCGCGCCAATGACCGCGACATTGCCCGCGCGGCCGAGGCTCTTAAGGGGGCCAACAGTGCGCGCATTCACACCTTCATTGCCACCAGTCCGCTGCACATGGAAAAGAAGCTGCGTATGACGTCTGAGCAGGTGCTGGAGCAGGCCAAGCAATCGGTGCGCTTTGCACGTAACCTGGTGGGCGATATCGAGTTCAGCCCTGAGGACGGTTACCGCAGCGAAGTGGACTTTCTTTGCCGCGTCATCGAGGCCGTGATCCATGAGGGCGCGACTACTATCAATGTGCCCGACACCGTAGGTTATGCCGTACCTGAGTTGTACGGTAACTTCATCAAGACCTTGCGCGAACGCATTCCCAACAGTGACAAGGCAATCTGGTCTGTGCACTGCCACAACGACCTCGGTATGGCAGTGGCCAATTCGCTCGCCGGCGTCAAGATCGGTGGCGCGCGCCAAGTGGAATGCACCATCAACGGTTTGGGTGAGCGTGCGGGAAACTGCTCGCTCGAAGAAGTGGTCATGGCGGTCAAGACACGCAAGGACTACTTCAACTTGGAAGTGGGTATCGATACGCAGCATATCCTTGCGGCCAGTCGCATGGTAAGCCAGACGACTGGCTTTGTGGTTCAGCCCAACAAGGCCGTGGTAGGCGCCAATGCTTTTGCCCATGCCAGCGGTATCCACCAAGATGGCGTGCTCAAGGCACGTGACACCTACGAAATCATGCGCGCTGAAGACGTGGGTTGGAGCGCCAACAAGATCGTTCTGGGTAAGCTCAGCGGTCGCAACGCTTTCAAGCAGCGCTTGCAGGATCTGGGAGTAAGTTTGGAAAGCGAGGCCGATACCAACGCCGCGTTCGCTCGCTTCAAGGAACTCGCCGATCGCAAGAGCGAAATCTTTGACGAAGATATTCTGGCGCTGGTGAGCGATGACAGCGTTCACGGGGGCAGCGAGCAGTATGCGTTCGTGTCTCTGGCGCAGCACAGTGAAACCGGAGAGCGGCCCCATGCCAGCGTGGTTTTCACGGTAGACGGCAAAGAGGTGCGAGGCGATTCTGATGGCAATGGGCCTGTGGATGCCTCACTCAAAGCCATCGAGTCGCATGTGAAAAGCGGCGCAGAAATGGTGCTGTATTCGGTCAATGCCATCAGCGGCTCCACCGAGAGCCAGGGCGAAGTCACTGTGCGACTGCAAAACAGTGGGCGGGTTGTCAATGGTGTGGGGGCTGATCCCGATATCGTGGTGGCCTCGGCCAAGGCCTATATCGGTGCACTCAATAAACTGCACAGCAAGGCGGATCGGGTGGCTGCGCAGGGTTGAATCGCCGAGGCGAGTTCGCAGGGGCGGTTGAATCCGCGTAAAATCTCGCCTAATTGATGCAAATCATCGCGCAAGACATTGATCTTGCGCGTTTTTTTTATTGGAACTACACTGTGAAACAATTGTTGCCGCCAGGAGATGAGCTTTGATTTCACACCAATCCAAGATGCCCCCGCGCTCACTGCTTCAACTGTGTGGAATGGTATTGGCAGGGCTGTTGTTTGCCACCTCTGGCGCCCAAGCCGCACCGCGCAAACAGGTGGTGGAAAAAAAGCACCAAGTCGCAGGAAAACGTCCTGCAGCCAAGTCGGTGGCCCCGCGCAAGCTGGCAGCACGTGGGAAGGCTTCACGTATCGTTTCGGCGTCCGCACGTGCACCGGTTCGCATGGCGGCAGCGCGCCAGTCCTTTGGAGAGTTGGCAGGCCTGCATGATCGGAATGACCCCCTGGACCTCAAATCCAGTGTTGCCTTGGTCGTAGACCAGGACACCCACGAAGTCTTGTTCAGCAAAAACGATCAAGTCGTGCTTCCTATTGCCTCGCTCACCAAGCTCATGACGGGTCTCATCATCAGCCAAGCGGCCTTGCCGATGGATGAGGCCATCACCATCACGGAAGACGACATCGATACGGAGAAGGGAAGCCGCTCGCGTCTGGTTGTTGGCACCACGCTGAGTCGGAGGGAGATGCTTCATTTGGCGCTGATGTCCAGCGAGAACCGGGCAGCCAATGCATTGGGACGCACCTATCCCGGAGGCCTCAAGTCTTTTGTCACCCAAATGAATGTCAAGGCGCGCCTGTTGGGAATGACCGATACGCGCTATGTTGAACCCACCGGGCTTTCCAGCCTTAACCAGTCCAGCGCCCGCGACCTGGCGTTGCTGGTCAACGTTGCTCACAGCGACCCGGTTCTGCGCGAATTCTCCACTTCCCCAGGTTATGAAGTTGCGGTCGGGCAAAAAACCCTCCAATACAACAACACAAATCAGTTGGTGAAAAATCCCAGTTGGGATATTGGCCTGCAGAAAACAGGCTATATCTCGGAAGCAGGCCGTTGTCTGGTGATGCAGACACAAATATCGGGACGTAAACTGATCATGGTTTTCCTCGATTCGGCAGGCAAGCTCAGCCGAATTGGCGATGCGGTTCGCGTGCGCAACTGGGTTGAATCCATGGTCGCCACGCACCCAGCGGCCTTGGGTGGCGGGGGCATTGCGGGCAAGAGTTGAAAAAACTCTTGCCGTGTCGCACTGGTGCGGCCTGTTGTTGGGCCTAACGGGTCGGTAGCGATAGGGCGCCCCGTGGCGCACTATCTGGCTGCGGTTTGTAGCCTAAAGCTACGGATATTTCGTGCGCTGTGGACTGCAATTTGGGTAACCAGCTTTCATCCAGCCGATCGGCCGGAGCAGAGATCGATAGGCCGGCAACTAGCCGTCCTTGGTCGTCATAGATGCCTGCCGCCATGCATCGCACCCCCAGTTCCAACTCCTCGTTGTCACGGGCGATACCGCTGGCGCGGGCTTTGGACAGTTCCCGTTCGAGCGCAGGCAATTGCGTCAGGCTGTTGCGTGTGTGGCCAGCCAGGCCTGTGCGCATGGCGTAGGCGCGTAGGCGTTGAGGATCGTCGGCCGCTAGAAATAATTTGCCAGTAGATGTCAAGTGCAGTGGCGCACGCCCCCCAATGGCCCGCACCACCTGCATGCCTGAGCGTTCGCTGTACGCCCGTTCGACATAAATGATCTCATCACCCTGGCGCATGCTGAGATTGACAGGTTGCTGTATGAGGCGGTGCAACTCGCGCATGGGATGCATGGCCGCATCACGGACACTCAGGCGCCCCTTGACCAAATTACCCAATTCCAGAAGGCGCATCCCCAGCCTGTAACTACCTGATTCGGGGCGGTCCACGAAGCGGCCAATGGCCAAGTCATTCAGGATGCGGTGCGTGGTGGAGGGGTGCAGTCCGGTTCGTTCGCTGATTTCTTTGAGAGAAATCGCTTCCTCACGCGAGGCAAGCACATCGATCAGTGCAAACATGCGCTCGATGACTTGTACGCTGGGTTTGGCGGGAAGGTCCGGGTCTGTTTTCTTCATGGGATGTGCAATACGGCAGAAATGTGATTTTACCTTGTGAAATCACGCTGCTTCTCTGGAGCAGGTGCCTTGCGCAAACCGACCGGGTGCCATTGCTCGTCTGTCAATACTTCATGGGGAAGAAAGCGGGCCTTGTAGTTCATCTTGGGGCTCTCTGCAATCCAGTAGCCCAGGTAGACATGGGCCAGGCCCAGTGTACGGGCCTGTTCAATCTGCCACAGGATGCTGAATGTGCCATAGCTGCTGCGGGCTTGGGGTTCGTAGAAGGTGTAGACCGCCGAGAGCCCATCGTCGAGTACATCCAGTAGCGACACCATGCGTAAAGGGCCCGGGGTGCCTTCCGTGTCCGGTTCACGGAATTCCACCAGACGTGAGTTCACCCGGCTCTGGAGCAAAAACTGGGTGTACTGGTCAATGCTGTCGTGGTCCATGCCTCCGCCAGCGTGGCGACCGTTCTGGTAGCGTAGATAGAGTTGGTAGTGTTCAGGGACGAAGCTGGGGCGCAGTACCCGGGCTTGTAAATGGGCGTGCTGTGCCTGGGAGCGGCGTTGGCTGCGATCGGGCTTGAAGTCATTGACCAGCACGCGCAGTGCCTTACACGCTCGGCAACCATCGCAATAAGGGCGGTAGGTAAACATCCCGCTGCGGCGGAAACCTTGTGCGACCAGTTGGGAATAGATGTCGCTGCGGACCAAGTGGCTAGGCGTTGCAACCTGTGATCGGGCTTGGCGATTGGGCAGGTAACTGCACGGATATGGTGCCGTGGCGTAGAACTGCAGTGTTTGTAGAGGAAGGTCGTTGAGTTGCGTCATGCCGCAGGCGCTGAGGGTGGCAGAAGCTCGTCCCAGTATACGGGGTCGAAAGACCAATGCAGTGGTTCCTGCGTGCATGCTTCAGACACATGTTGCAAGAATGCCGTGCGCGAGATTTCCCGTGCGCCGAGTGACGCAAGATGGCCCGTGTTTTGCTGGCAGTCAATCAGGGGAACCTGCTGGTGACGGCACAAGCATACCAAAGCAGCCAAGGCGATCTTGGAGGCATCAGTCGCCAGCGCAAACATGGATTCACCGAAAACAGCGCGACCCATGCCAATGCAGTACAGACCTCCAACGAGTTGACCGCCCACCCAGGTTTCAACACTGTGGGCATGGCCTGCTGCATGAAAGGCGCAATAAGCCTCGATCATCGATGGCACGATCCAGGTGCTGTTCTGTTCTTTGCGTTTTTTTCCTGCGCAATAGGCAATTACCGCCTGAAAGTCGTGGTCTACCCTGATTTCACATTCAGAGTTGGCACGAAATTTTTGGAGCGTCTTGCGCAGTGAACGGTGCAGCTGAAAGTTGCTTGTCTCCAGCACCATCCGTGGGTCGGGTGACCACCATAAAATGGGCTGGCCCGTGCTGAACCAGGGAAAGGTGCCTTGGCGATAGGCTTGAGCGAGATGAGATACGTCGAGATTTCCCCCGGCCGCTAGCAGTCCAGGGGCTGGGCTATCAGGCCCCCAAGCCCGAAGAGGGGCGGGGAATGGATCCGTATCTTCCAGCCAAGGCAGTTCGGGTGACATGGGGTTGGTTAACGAGCAGTGTCATGATTGTCGCTGAGACAAGGGGCCTTGAATTCAGACAAATCTGGTGCAGCAGCAATTTGCAAAAAAAGAGCCCTGAACGGAATCGTTCAGGGCTCTTTTTTTTGGCTCCTCGACCTGGGCTCGAACCAGGGACCTACGGATTAACAGTCCGGCGCTCTACCAACTGAGCTATCGAGGAAT
>JAANMW010000788.1_pt1 | contig 36890 bp, 35 predicted proteins | sample 7279671 | NCBI WGS metagenome assembly JAANMW01 (sample SAMN14094541, study PRJNA606508) | bioreactor metagenome | isolation source: A lab-scale SPAN reactor treating ammonium-rich wastewater day 247 | place: Ireland: Galway | collected 2017-09-19 | reverse complement strand
GGCGAAGGCGCCGTTCGTCTCGCGCGGCGACAAGAGCGGCACGCACATGGCGGAACTGCGCTACTTCAAGGCGGCCGGCGTCGACCCGGTGGCGGGCCGCGGCGCCTGGTACAAGGAGACCGGCTCCGGCATGGGTCCCGCGCTCAACACCGCTTCGTCGATGAACGCGTACATCCTGTCCGATCGCGGGACCTGGCTCTCGTTCAAGAACCGCGGCGACCTCGTGATCGCGGTCGAGGGCGACAGGCGCATGTTCAACCCCTACGGCGTGATGCTCGTGAATCCGGCGAAGCACCCGCACGTGAAGGCCGCGGAGGGACAGGCGTTCATCGACTGGCTCGTGTCGCCCGAGGGACAGGCGAAGATCGCGAGCTACAAGGTGGGCGGCGAGCAGCTCTTCTTCCCGGACGCGCACTGATGCGGCCCACGCGCGCGCTCCTCGCCATCGCGGCGTTCGCCTTCTCCTCGCTCGCCGCTGCACAGGCCCCCGTGAAGCTCCATGCGGCGGGGAGCCTGCGCGGCGTGATGAGCGACCTCGCCGCCGCATGGAAGGCCGGCGGCGGCGGCTCGGTCGAGGCGGAGTACGGGGCCTCCGGCACGCTCCGCGACAAGATCGCGGCGGGCGCGCCGGCCCAGGTGTTCGCCTCCGCGAACATGACGCATCCGCAGTCGCTCGCCGCTTCGGGGCGCGCGGGTCCGGTGTCGCTCTTCGCGAAGAACCAGCTCTGCGCGCTGTCCACGCCGCAAGCGCGGGTGACGACCGACACGCTGCTCGACCGGCTCCTCGATCCCGCGGTCAAGGTCGGCACCTCGACGCCGAAGGCCGATCCCTCGGGCGACTATGCGTTCCTGTTGTTCGAGAAGGCGGACAAGCTTCGTCCGGGCGCGGGCGCCACGCTGTCGGCGAAGGCGCTGCAACTCACCGGCGGGCCGAACTCTCCGAAGCCGCCGCCGGACCGGAGCCTCTACGGCATGCTGGTCGCCGACGGCAAGGCCGATGTGTTCCTCACCTACTGCACCAACGCGATCGTCGCGCAGCGCGAGCATCCGTCGCTCGTCGTGTCGACCATTCCGCCCGCGCTCGCGGTCGGCGCCGACTACGGCATCACCGTGCTCAACGGCGCGCCCGACGGGGCCGCGAAGTTCGTCGCGTTCGTCCTCTCGCCCGAGGGTCGTCGGATCATCGCGTCGCACGGCTTCGCGCTGCCGTGAGCCCTGCGGAGCGATGTTCGACCGGACGAGGCGGAAGGCGTCCGACTGAAGTCGGACCCACCAGTTGATCGCGACGCCCGCGAAGTGGGTCAGGCTTCAGTAACCTGACGGGGTTCGTCGCCGATGCAGTAGTCTTTCGGTCCAAGGTGCATCCCGATGGCACCCCGGCATCTCGTGCCACACCAAGGAGAAGCCATGAAACTGTCCGCCCGCAACGTACTCCCCGGCAAGGTCGTCGACCTGAAACGCGGGGCCACGACCTCGCACGTGAAGATTCAGGTCGCCGGCGGCGCGGTGATCACCGCGTCGATCACCAACGAAGCCGTCGACGAACTCCACCTCGCGGTCGGCGATAGCGCGAGCGCGATCGTCAAGGCTTCCGACGTGATCGTCGGCAAGGGCTGACGCACGCATGGACCGCCGCGACTGGCTCGCGCGCGCCGCGGCCATCGCGGCGGCGCTCGCGTGGCCGGCGGCGGCACGCGCGGAGCCCTCGCGCGAAGTAACCGACGCGGCCGGCCGCAAGGTCCGCGTGCCCGCGCGCGCAGCGCGCGTGTTCGCATCCGGGCCGCCGGCATCGATCCTCGTCTTCGCGGTCGCGCCCGACGCGCTCCTCGGGTGGACCACGCCGTTTCGCCCGTCCGAGCGTCCGTTCGTTCCGCCCAGGTACGCCGATCTGCCGGTGACCGGCCGGCTGACCGGCCGCGGCAACACCGCGAACGTCGAACTCGTGATCGCGTCACGGCCCGACGTGATCGTCGACTACGGCGCGGTCAACGACACCTTCGCCTCGCTCGCCGACCGCGTGCAGCAGCAGACCGGCATTCCGTACCTGCTCCTCGACGGCGCCTTCGACCGGATCGGGGACGCGCTCACCGCGATCGGCGAACTCACCGGCGAAGAGTCGCGCGCCGCCGCGCTCGCGAACGACGCCCGCGACACCGTGGACGACGTCACGCGACGCGTGGCGTCGATCCCCGCATCGAAACGCCCGCGGCTCTACTACGGCCGCGGTCCCCGGGGGCTGGACACCGGCCTCGCCGGATCGATCAACATGGAGGTGATCGACCGCCTGGGCGCGATCAACGTCGCCGCCTCGCTCGGTCGCGGCGGGCTCGTCGCCGTGTCGCTCGAACAGGTGCTCTTGTGGAACCCGGAGGTGATCGTCACGACCGACCCGGTGTTCTTCGCCTCGGTCCGGCGCGACCCGCTGTGGCTGCAGGTGGACGCGGTGAAGTCGCGGCGCGTCCACGTCGCGCCGGCCGAGCCTTTCGGCTGGATCGATTTCCCGCCGTCGGTCAACCGGCTGGTCGGCCTGCGCTGGCTCGGGCGCATCCTGTATCCCGACGCGTTCCCCGACGATCTCCGCGCCCGGGTGCGCGACGACTACACGCGGTTCTACCACCAGACGCCCACACAAGCGCAACTCGATCGGCTGATCGCGACCGCGGAACGCGCGCCACCGGGCTGACCGCACCGCGCGAGGACGACGTCGGCCGCAGTCGCGCGGGTATCATCGGACCCGGCCCGCGATGAACACGATGACGTCCGAACGCGCCGACGGACCGCGCCACGCGTCCACGATGACCGGCGCGTCGACCGTCGCGCGCATGTGGATCGCGGCCGGACTGTCGTTCGTCGCGCTCCTCGCCGTCGTCGCGCTGGCGTTCGCGGTCGGCCGCTACCCGGTGGCGCCCGGCGACCTCGCCGCGCTGGCCTGGTCGAAGGTCACTGGAACCCCCTCCAGCGTCTCGGCGACCATCGAGACGATCGTCTGGAGCGTGCGCGGTCCGCGCATCGGCGCCGCGGTCGCGATCGGCGCCGCGCTCGCGGCGGCCGGCGCCGCGTACCAGTGCCTGTTCCGCAATCCGCTGGTGTCGCCCGACATCCTCGGCGTGTCGGGCGGCGCGGCGGTCGGCGCGGTGCTCGGCATCTTCCTCGCGCTGCCGGTGATCGCGATCCAGGGTCTCGCGTTCGCGTTCGGCCTGGTCGCGGTCGCGCTCGTCTACGTGATCGCCTCCGCGGTGCGCGGACACGATCCGCTGCTCGTGCTCGTCCTCGCGGGCGTGCTCGTCGGCGCGCTGCTCGGCGCGTGCGTCGCGCTGCTCAAGGTGCTCGCCGACCCGTACAACCAGTTGCCGGCGATCACGTTCTGGCTCCTCGGCAGCCTCGCCGGCGCCGCTCCCTCGGATCTCGCGACCGCACTCCCGGCGATCGCGATCGGCCTCGTGCCGCTGTGGCTCATGCGCTGGCGCGTCAACCTGCTCTCGCAGGGCGACGAGGAGGCGCGCGCCCTGGGCGTCGAGACCACGCGCGTGCGTCTCGCGGTCATCGCGTCGGCGACGCTGATGACCGCGGCCGCGGTGTCGATCTCCGGCATCATCGGCTGGATCGGGCTCGTCGTGCCGCACTTCGCTCGTCTCGCCGTCGGCCCCGATTTCGGCCGGCTGCTGCCGGTGTCCGCGGTGATGGGCGCGGCGTTCCTGCTCGCGGTCGACACGCTCGCGCGCAGCACCGCGCGCATCGAGATTCCGCTGGGCGTGCTCACGGCGTTCGTCGGCACGCCGCTCTTCCTGTGGCTGCTCGTGCGCGCGAAGCGGAGCTGGCAGTGAGCGCGCGACTCGAGGCGGTGGACCTGAGATTCGGCTACCCCGGCCACCCGGTCGGCCGCGACGTCTCGCTGTCCTTCACCTCGGGCGAGATCGTCTGCCTGCTCGGGCCCAACGGCGGCGGCAAGTCGACGCTGTTCCGCACGCTGCTGGGCCTCCTGCCCGCGCAGGGCGGCGAAGTGCGCCTCGACGGCGAGCCGCTCGCCGGCCTCGCGCGCGCGGCGATCGCGAGGCGCGTGTCGTACGTGCCGCAGGCGCATGCGGGCACGTTTCCGTTCAGCGTGCAGGACGTCGTGCTGATGGGCCGCACCGCGCATCTGCCGCCGTTCGCCTCGCCCGGCAGGCGCGACGTGGCGATCGCGCAAGCGAGCCTCGAGCGGGTCGGCCTCGCGCGTCTCGCGGACCAGGTCTACACGCGCATCTCGGGCGGCGAGCGCCAGCTCGCGCTCATCGCGCGCGCGCTCGCGCAGGAAGCCCCGCTCATGGTGATGGACGAGCCCACCGCGAGCCTCGACTTCGGCAACCAGGTCCGCGTGCTGGACGAGGTGCGCGCGCTCGCGCGCTCGGGCATCGGCGTCGTGATGGCGACGCACGACCCCGACCAGGCGTTCCTGTGCGCCGACCGCGTCGCGTTGCTGCACGACGGGCGCCTCGTCGCGGACGCCCCGCCGCGCGAGGCGATCACGCCCGCGACGCTCGCGCAGGTGTACGGCGTCGACGCCGACGTGGTCGACGTCACGCTCGCCACCGGCGAGACGCGCCGTCTCTGCGTCCCGCGGGCCCGCGTCGTGCGACCGAACTGACGCCCGGCGCGGCAGCTACCAGCGCGGATTGATGCGGAAGGTCGCCGAACAGCCCTGATCGACCCAGATGCCGGTGCGCGTCGTGCCCCAGGTGCGGCCGCGAATGCAGGGAGACTGCGAGATCTGCGTGACGAGTTGCGCGCCGGTGATGGGGCCCGTGTCGCACACGTTGTAGCGGAACGAGCGGCTCGAGCAGGTCACGAGTCCCGGGCGCACCGGCGGCGCGGGCGTGAAATCGGTCCGCACGCGGAACTCGCCGGCGCAGCCGTCGTTCACCCAGACACCGTCGGCGCGCCAGCCCCAGGTGCGCCCCAGGATGCACGCCGCGTTCGACGTCTGCCGGATCAGTTGCACGTCGAACACGCGCTGCGGCACCGCGCAGAACTCGTAGCGGAATCCGCGGCTCTCGCAGCGCATCCGGTCGCCACCCGACCACGGCGGCAGCGGCTGGAAGGTCTGCACGCGGAACCGGCCCGAGCACCCGTTCGAGACCCAGACGCCGTTGTGGTTCCAGCCCCAGGTGCGCCCGCGTATGCACGCGGCCTGCGATTCCTGCCGCACCAGCGTCGCGTCGATCACCTCGCCGTTGCTGGGGCAGTGCTGGTACTGGAAGTTGCGGCTCTGGCAGCGGATCTCCTGCGCGTTCGCGGAGGCGGCGAATCCCAGGGCCAGCAGCAGGACGGCGAAGGCGTGGCGGACGAGGCGCATCGGCGGTTCTCCGGTTCGATCGAACGAGATCGTAACCGCTCGCGCGCCCGCAGCCAATCGATGGCGGTGCCGACACCCGCCCGGGGCGATCGCGACCTACTCGTTCGCGATGCCGTGCGGGACGTGGCCCGCGGGCACGTGGCGCGATGCCGAGTCGACGTGGCGGGTCTGGTCGTCGAAGTAGAAATCGGGCTCGAACTCGCGCAGGAACGCGCCCTTGTCGAGGCCGCCGAGGAACAGCGCCTCGTCGACCGAGATGTGCCAGTCCATCAGCGTGCGGATGGCGCGCTCGTGCGCGGGTGCGCTGCGCGCGGTGACGAGCGCGGTGCGCAGCCGCATCGGCACCTTGTCGGCCGCGTCGGCGCGCTGCAGCCGGTGCAACGCCTCGAGCAGCGGCTTGAACGGGCCGGGCGGCAGCGGCCGCGCGGCGTGATCGGATTCGTGCGACTGGAACGCGGCGAGTCCCTGCGACTGGTAGACGCGCTCGGCTTCGTCGGCGAAGAGCACCGCATCGCCGTCGAAGGCGATGCGCACCTCGTCGGGATGCGAGTCGGATGCCGCCGAGCGCGTGTAGACGCGGGCGGCGGGATAGCCCGCGTCGAGCGCCGCCTTCACGTCGTCGCTGTTGGCGGACAGGAAGAGGTTCGCGTTCAACGGCCGCAGGTAGCCGTAGGGCGCGCGGCCGCGCGTGAACACGCCGCGCTCGATCGCGAGGCCCGAGCCGCGCACCGACCGGAACACGCGCAGGCCCGAGACCGGGTCGTTGCGCGACAGGATCACCACCTCGACGCGGCGCACGCCGTCGGCGTTGAAACCGAGGAGCTTCCGCACCAGCGGGAACGCCACGCCCGGCTTCGCCGCTTCCTGCAGCCGGTCGAGCTGGAGCTTCATGTACTCGCGGTCGTTCGCGGTCTCGAAGACGCGGTTCTCCTCCTCGAAGTCGAACAGCGCGCGCGAACTGATCGCGACGACGAGCTGGGCAGCGGGCGCGGACGCCATGCGGCCAGTATACGGCGCCTCGCGAGCGTGCCCGGCGGTCGGCGCCCACGCCCGGGCCGCCGCGGGCATCGCGACCGCACTGCGCGATAATGCCCCGATGACGCGCGCCCATGCGCCGATCCCCGCGCCCGTCGAGGCCGCGGCCGCGATTCCCGCGGCCACCGCGCCCCCGGGCCTCTCTCCTGCCGTCGCGATCGCCGTCGCGACCGCGATGGTCGTCGCCATCTCGGTCATCGACATCGTGACCGGATTCGAGGTCCGGATCGGCGTCCTCTACCTCGCACCGGTCTCGCTCGTCACCTGGGGCGCGGGCCGTGGGTGGGGCTTCGCGCTGGCGCTCGCCTCGACGGCCGCCTGGACGGCCAGCGCGGTCGTCCTGCCGGGTTTCGCGCACCGCGGCCTCGCCCTCTGGGACGGCGTGGTGCTGGGCGCGACGCTCGTGCTGTTCGTCGAACTGCAGAGCCGCCTCGCGCGCGCGCTCGAGCACTCCGACGAGCGCTTCCTGCGCGTGCTTGAGGGCATCGATGCCGCCGTCTACGTGATCGACAACGCCGGCGCGATGCGTTACGCGAACCGGCAGCTCTCGCGCCTCGTGGGCGAAGCCGCGACGCCGACCGTCGAGACGATCGCCGCGCACTTCACCGTGCAGGGCGAGCGGTCGGGCGGCGCAGCGCGCCCGGCCGACTGGGACGACGGCACCGAGCTCGCGAACCGGTCCGGCGATCGCCGATACGTGGTGCAGGCCCGCGACATTCCCTGGGTCGACCGCCGGCGCGCGCGCCTGATGGTGCTGACCGACGTCACCGCGCGGCATGTCGCGCAGGAGCTGCAGCGCAATCATCAGGAGGCCATGCATCGGACCGCCCGCGTCGTCGCGCTGACGGAGGCGGCATCGGGCGTCGCCCACGAACTGAACCAGCCGCTCGAGGCGATCGTCGGCTACAACGCCGCGTGCATCCGCTTGATCGAGCAGGGAGGCGACATGGCGCAGGTGCGCCAGGCGATGGAGAAATGCCGCGCGCAGGCGGTGCGGGCCGGCGGCATCCTGAGGCAGTTGCGCGAGCTCACGCGCCGGCGCACGCCCGAATTCGCGGCCTGCAACCTGAACACCAAGGTCCGAAACGCGCTCGCCTGGCTCGAGCACGAACTCGAGCGCGCGCACGTCGTCGTCGAACTCGACCTCGCGCCCGACCTGCCCGAAGTGCAGGCCGACCGCATCCTGGTCGAACAGGTCGTGGTGAACCTCGTGCAGAATGCGGTCGATGCGATGCGCGATCTGCCCGTGACGTACCGGCGACTGACGATCCGCACGGCGACGGAAGCCGGCGGCACGCCGTGCGTACGCGTTACCGACCGCGGACCCGGCATTCCCGCCGAGGTCGAAGACCGGCTCTACACGTCGTTCTTCACGACGAAGAAGGGCGGACTCGGCCTCGGGCTGTCGATCTGCAGATCGATCGTCGAGATGCACGGCGGGCACATCGGGCACGGCCCGGGCGAACACGGCGGCGCATCGTTCCACTTCACCATCCCCGCGGGAGGCCGATGAGCCGCAATGTCCAACCCAGGATCGCGATCGTCGATGACGACGAGGCGGTCCGCGATGCGCTGTCGATGCTGCTGCGCGCGGCCGGCTACGCGGTCGACGTGCACGCGAGCGCCGATGCGTTCCTCGCGCGCATGACGGGAACGCAGCTCGCCTGCGCCATCCTCGACGTGAGAATGCCGGGCATGTCCGGCATCGAACTGCAGGAGCGCCTCGCGGCCCAAGGCTCCGAGCTGCCGGTGGTGTTCCTCACCGGACACGGCGACGTCGCGATGGCGGTGCGCGCGATGAAGCGCGGCGCGTTCGACTTCCTCGAGAAGCCGGTCGACGACGAGCGGCTCCTCGCGGCGGTGAAGTCGGCCGTCGAGTTCGCCTGCCTGCCGAGGCCGATCGCGCTGCCGTCCGGCCCGACGCCGCCCGGACTCGAATCGCTCTCGCGTCGCGAGCGCGAGGTGCTCGACCTCGTGCTCGCGGGCCACCAGACGCGCGCGATCGCCGAAACGCTGTTCATCACGGTGAAGACGGTCGAGTTCCACCGCGGCCGTATCCACCAGAAGCTCGGGGTCGCCTCGATGGCCGAGCTCTTCCGGCTGTGTTTCGCCCGGCCGGGCGCGCCCGCGTCGCCTTCGGATCGAGCCTGAGGGCCTCCAGGAATTCCAGACGATCATCGGGTGCGCCATTCGACGAGCGCCAGCATTTCCGGGGTTTCCTCCAGTCGACGCTGCAATCGGGCGGTCGCTACGATCCGTCGAATTTCGAAACGCCGCCGGCCACGAACTCCCGTTCGATTCGGAAAGCGGTCCACCCCGATATTCGTGCAGTCCGCGCTACTGCCCAGGGGGCAGCAGAACCCCGACGCGCGGCGCACGCCGTCCAGGATGAGCAACAGCGCCAGGCGATGGCCGCCGGCGAAGCTTGACCGTGCGATCGGTCGAAGACGACTCGCACGAACGGTGCGTCCACTTCAGGGAGGAGGAGCGCGATGGCAACGACCGCAAGACCCATGGGCCCGGCGGGCACCCAACAGTTCAGCAGCGAGGAGAAGCGGGTCATCTTCGCGTCGTCGCTGGGCACGGTGTTCGAGTGGTACGACTTCTACCTGTACGCGGTGCTGGCGCCGTTCTTCGCGGCGCTGTTCTTCCCGCCGGGCAACGCGACCGCGGCGCTGCTCTCCGCGTTCGCGGCCTACGCCGCGGGCTTCCTGGTCCGTCCGTTCGGAGCGCTCCTCTTCGGCCGCATCGGCGACCTCGTCGGCCGCAAGTACACGTTCCTCGTCACGATCCTGGTGATGGGCTTCTCGACCTTCGCGGTCGGCCTGTTGCCGACCTACGCGTCGGTCGGTTGGCTCTCGCCGATCCTGATGGTGAGCCTGCGACTGCTGCAGGGTCTCGCGCTCGGCGGCGAGTACGGCGGCGCGGCGACCTACGTGGCCGAGCACGCGAGTCCGGGGCGCCGCGGCTTCGACACCTCGTGGATCCAGACGACGGCGACGCTCGGTCTCTTCCTCGCGCTGATCGTCATCGGGCTGTGCCGGTTCACCGGCTGGATGACGCCGGCGCAGTTCTCCGAGTGGGGCTGGCGGCTGCCGTTCCTCGTGTCGTTGATCCTGCTGATCTTCTCGGTCTACATCCGGCTCAAGCTGAACGAATCGCCGGTGTTCCAGCGGATGAAGGCCGAGGGCAAGGGCAGCAAGGCGCCGCTCACCGAGAGCTTCCTGCGCTACCCGAACAACAAGTACGTGCTGCTCGCGCTGCTCGGCGCGACGGCCGGCCAGGGCGTCGTCTGGTACACCGGGCAGTTCTACGCGCTGTTCTTCCTCACGATCACGCTCAAGGTCGACGGGATGACCGCCTACCAGATGATCGGCCTCTCGCTCGTCCTCGGCACGCCGTTCTTCATCTTCTTCGGCTGGCTCTCCGACAAGATCGGCCGGCTGAAGATCATCCTGGCGGGCTGCCTGATCGCCGCGCTCACCTACTTCCCGCTGTTCGGCGCGCTCACGCACTACGTCAATCCGGCGCTCGAGCAGTTCCAGCAGAAGAACGCGATCACGGTGGCGGCGCGCGACTGCCAGTTCCACATCTTCGTCGGCCCGTGGTCGAAGTTCAGCGAGTGCGACAAGGCCAAGGACTTCCTGACCAAGGCCGGTCTGTCGTTCACCTCGACCGAGCAGCCCGCAAGCGCCGCGGAGAACGTTGTGATCAAGGTCGCGGACACCGAGCTCAAGGGCTTCGACGCGGCGAAGACGCTGGCCGTGCTGAAGGAGAAGGGCTATCCGACGTCGGCGGACAAGAACGCGATCAACTGGCCGATGGCCCTGCTGATCCTGTTCATCATGCTGATCTACGTGACGATGGTGTACGGGCCGATCGCGGCGTTCCTGGTCGAGATGTTCCCGACCAAGATCCGCTACACGTCGATGTCGCTGCCCTACCACATCGGGAACGGCTGGTTCGGCGGGATGCTGCCGCTGCTCGCGACCGCACTGGTCGCGGCCTCCGGCGACATCTACTACGGCCTCTGGTATCCGATCATCGTCGCGCTGATGACCTTCGTGATCGGCCTCCTGTTCCTCAAGGACCGCAAGGACATCGACCTGCACGCCGACGAGTCGGCGTACCGGTAATCGTCCGAAGGCGATTCCGGGCCGGCGCATCGTCGGCCCGGCGCGGCGGCCCCGGCCCGATGCCGGGGCCGTTGCATTTCCGGAGTTCGTGCGATGAAGGTGTCCGCGCAGTTCACGTTCTGGGCGTCCGTGGTCTTCGCGATCGGCTGCATCGCCTATGCGGGATTCGGCTTCTCGTCGATCGACGCGTCGATGCCGCCTGGCGTGCGCGAGGACTCGCGCGGCTACGTGTGGTTCTGGCTGTTCATGGGCGGCGTCGGGATCGCCACCGCGATCGTGTCGTGGCTGATGCTGCGCGGGACCATCCGCATGCCGGACGAGTGACGTTCCCGCGGCCGGTCGGGAATGCGGCGCGCGCGCCCGCGCGTCCCGCCCGCGCGCGCGGATGACACCGGGCCGCTACCACTCGATGGTCCAGCGGTGCCCGCAGGCGCGGCAGCACACCTGCATGTCCTGATTCCTGCCGTGCTCGACGTCGAAGCGGCCGTACGCCCGGCACGCGCCGCACACCGCCTGGTTGGCGACCAGTTCGGCACGCGACAGCACCTTGAGATAGCGCCGGAGCGCCCACACGCCCACCGCGGCGCCGGAGAGCACGCTGGCGGCCAGCGGGAGGCGCTCGCTGCCCTCGAAGGTGAAAGCCTCCATCGCGCCCATCACGCCGAGTGTCGCGAAGACCAGCAGCACCAGGTTCGCGTGGCCGGACAGGAGCTCGCGCTCGTACCAGCGGCGGAACCCGCGTTTCGAGATGGCCTGCGGGATCGTCGCCGCTGCGAACGCCATGGCCGAACCTCCTCATCGCGGATCATAGCGACCCGGGGTCGAAGTTGCGTGTCAGGCACCGGGCAACCAGCGCCGCGCCGCTGCCGCGCTCTCCAGCGCCCTCCAGTCGCGCAAGCCCTGCGCCACGGCCCGCGGCCACAGGCATTGCAGCAGCTCCGCGGTGGCCAAGGCGTCGCTGGCCGCGACATGGCGTTCCGCGACCGTGATGCCGTGCAACGCCAGGAAGTCGTCGAGCGTGGTCGCGCGCGTGCCCGGATGGAGGAGCGGCGCCAGTTCGGCCAGGTCCAGCCATCGGCTGTCGAGCCGTGGGCGGCCGATCGCGTGCAGCGCCCGCTCGATCATCCGGCGGTCGAACGAGACGTGAAAGCCGATCAGGAGCGCCGCGCCCGCGTATTCGGCGAATCCCGCCAGCGCCTCGGACGCATCGACGCCGGCGCGCTGCGCCCCCGCGCCGATGCCGTGCAGCAGGATGTTCGCCTTGTCGGGGGGAGCGCCCGTGTCTCGTCCCAGCACCACCTCGAAACTGTCGCCGGGCCGGATCACGACCCCGCCGCCGCGCCGCTCGACGCCGACCGCGGCGATCGCGAGCAGGTCGTCGTGCTCGGGGTCGAGTCCGCTGGTCTCGACGTCGAGCACGACCGCACGTGCCCCGTCGGCCGCGCGCGGCCGCCACGGCAGCCGGATCACGGGTAATCCAGCTCGATGCGCTGCTGCAGCCTGCGCGCCGCCTGCAACGCTTCGCGCAACACACGGCGATCGATGACATTGAGCTTCGCGACTGCAATGCGATTGGCGGGCGCGTCGACGCCGGCGCCGACCTGCGCGGCGAGCCTCAGCGTCTGCAAGTACTCGAAGGCGCTGATCCAGCCTTCCGTGTCTTCCGGCGCGATGCCGAGCGCCTTTCCCGCCAGTTGCAGCCTCGTGCTCGTGCCGGTGGCGCGCACGCCGGCCGCGAGCGCGAGCAGGCGCGCTCCGCCGACGAAAATGGCCGTGCCCTGCAGCTTGAGATCGATCTCGTCGCCGGAGATGCCGCCGTGCCAGGCGAGCGGCGGGCGCTGAGAGAGCAGGTTGTCGGCCATCAGCTTCAGGAATCGAGGCGACGCCGCAGCCTGCACAGCGATCACGTCGGTGAGCGGGCCGACCAGCGCAGCGTTGCCGACGACCGGCCGCAGGTCGAAGTAGATGCTCGCGGCGAGCAGGTGCTCGGGCGCGCCTTGGTCGATCCAGCGGACGAAGCGCGCCTGCCACTCGTCCGCACCCAGGCAACAGGCCTCCTGTCCGGCCATGACCCCGCCCCTGCACAACGGATACCCGGCCGTGGCCAGCGCATGATTCACCGCGTCGCCGAACGAGAGCCAGCGCGCGCGTTCAGGCAGGGCCTCGGGCGAGAGCACGAGGCCGTTGTCCTGGTCGGTGGCGATCGTCTGCTCACCGCGGCCCTCGGAACCGAAGGCCACCCAGCACGCCTGCTGCAGGTCGAGCGCGTGCTCGGCCGCGAGGAGCGTCACCAGGCGCACGGTGAGGCGGTCGTTCAGGTGGCTCACGAGTTCGGTGAGCGCGCGCGCGGCCACGCCCTGCGCCAGCAACTGGCGCGCGAAGCGGCGGATCTCCTCGGCCGCGGCTTCCAGCGCATGCACGCTCGTCGCGCCGTCGATCGAGCCGCCGATCTGCACCAGGCTGCGTCGCTGCAGGACGAACAGGTCGCGCTCGGAGACCACGCCCACCACCCGACCGGTTTCGGCGCTGTCGACGATCGGCACGTGGCGCACGCGCTCGCGCGACATCAGGAGCGCCGCATCGTGCGCGCGCGCGTGCACGGTGAGCGTGTGCACCGGCTTCGACATGGCGTCGTCGATCGGCGAATCGAGCGATCGACCCGCGAGCACCACGCGCTCGAGCACGTCGTGGCGCGTGAGGATGCCGATCGCCGCGCCGCGGGGGTCGGTCACCAGCACCGAGCCCACGTTGCGCTCGTGCATCGCGCCAAGCGCGTCGCCCAGTGCCGTACCCGGCGGCACCGACAGCGGCTCGCGACGAGTGAAGGCGGCGAGCGGCGTCTCCAGCGACTGCTCGGCCAGCGCCAGCGCCGCGAAGCGCTCGACCATCGCGTGCTTCGACAGCTCCAGCATCTTGAGCACGCGGCTCTGCAGGAACTCCAGCAGCGGCGGGCTCTCGCGCGCGAGTTCGCGCAGCCGCTCGACCGGGATCGCGAGGCAGAACGTGTCCTCGCGCGCCCGGTAGCGCCCGGTGACGGCGCGCTCGCCCAGGGCGGCGCCGAGCGACATCATCTCGCCCGCCTCGACCACGAACGGCGTGCCCCCGTAGCCGCGCTCGCCGACGATGCAGCCCGAACGCACGACGTACATGTGCTGCGGCACGCCGCTCGAAGGCTCGAGCACGACTTCGTCGGGCGCGAAATAGACCTGCTCGGACGCCTCGACGAAGGCGCGGCGGTGCTCGGCGGCCATCCGGTCGAACGGCGCGTAGCGCGCCAGCTCGGCGTCGAGCTGGGCGATGAGGCGCGGCGAAGGCGTGGTGCTGCTCATCGATCAAAAAACAGGGGCGCCACTCGCGTGGCGCCCCCCGTTTACGCCACGATCGTCCTAGGTGGCCTGCGCGACCTTGAGGTCCGGATAACGTACGTGCTCGACCAGTTCCTGCGTCTCCTGCTTCGGCGGCGCGGTCAGGAGGCTCACGACGATGATCACCGCGAAGCCCAACGGCACGCCGAACAGGCCGGCCGAGATCGGCTGGATGCCCCACCAGATGTTGTCGGCCACCGGCGAGGTCACGCCGAAGACGCCGCGCAACCACGCCTGGGTCGTCGCCATGTAGTAGAACGTGACGCCCAGGCCGGTGACCATGCCCAGCGTCGCGCCCCACCGGTTGGCGCGCTTCCAGAAGATGCCGAGCACCAGCGCCGGGAAGAACGCCGCCGCCGCGAACGAGAACGCCGCCGACACCAGGAACAGGATGTCCGCCGGCTTCTGCGACGCCACGAAGGCGGCACACAGCGCCACGACCAGGAGCAGGATCTTCGAGATCATCACGCGGCGCGCGGTCGGCGCGTTGGGATCGATCATCTTGTAGTAAAGGTCGTGGGAGAGCGCGTTGGCGATCGTCAGCAGGAGGCCGTCGGCGGTGGACAGCGCCGCCGCCAGGCCGCCGGCGGCGACCATGCCCGAGATCACGAACGGCAGGCCGCCGATGGCCGGCGTCGCCAGCACGATGATGTCGCCGCCGATCTTGATCTCGCCCAGTTGCAGGATGCCGTCCTTGTTGATGTCGGTGACCGACAGGAGGCTCGGGTCGACGCGGTTCCAGGCCGATATCCATTCCGGCAATGCGGCAAACGAGGTGCCCACCACGTTGGTGAACATCTCGTACTTGACCAGCACCGCCAGCGCGGGCGCCGTGAAGTAGAGCAGGAAGATGAAGAACAGCGACCAGGCCACCGAAGTTCGGGCCTCCTTCACCGACGGCACCGTGTAGTAGCGCATCAGGATGTGCGGCAACGCGGCCGTGCCCACCATCAGGCAGAAGATCAGCGCCAGGAAATTGCGGCGCGACTCGTTGAAGGACTTCTGCGCCGCGGCGTCGCCGTCGGGGTTGCCGGCGAAGACCTGCGCGTGCGGCGGCATGCCGCCCAGCGGGCGCGCGCGCGCCAGGTCGGCGTTGCGTGCCGCCGTCAGCTTGGCGCGATCGGCGGCCGGAGCGTCGGCCGGCAGCGCCTTCAACTTCGCGTCCGCCTCGTCGGCGCGCGCCTTGAAGTCGGCGATGACCTCCTTCTCCTTGGCGTCGTTCACGAGCGCCTTCTCGCGCTCGGTGACTTTCTGCAACTGGAAGCCGTAGACCAGTTGCGGCACCGGCACGCCGGTCTGCTTCACGCTCAGCCAGATCACCGGCACCAGGTACGCGATGATCAGGATGATGTACTGGGCCACCTGCGTCCACGTGACCGCGCGCATGCCGCCGAGGAAGCTGCACACCAGGATGCCGCCCAGCCCGACGAAGATCCCGATCTCGAAGGCCAAGCCCGACAGCCGCGCGGTGATGATCCCCACGCCGTAGATCTGCGCCACCACGTAGGTGAACGAGCACAGGATCGCGGCCAGGATGCCGATGAAGCGCGGGAGGTGACCTTCGTAGCGCGCGCCGAGGAAGTCGGGAATCGTGAAGGCCCCGAACTTGCGCAGGTACGGCGCGAGGAACAGCGCCACCAGGCAGTAGCCGCCGGTCCAGCCCATGATGAAGGCGAGACCACCGTAGCCGGTGAGGTACAGCGTGCCGGCCATGCCGATGAACGAAGCCGCGCTCATCCAGTCGGCGCCCGTCGCCATGCCGTTGTAGATGGCGGGGACGCGCCGGCCGGCGACGTAGTACTCGGTCGCGTCGCTGGTCCGGCTCATGATGCCGATGCCGGCGTACAGCCCGATCGTCGCGAGCAGGAAGATGAAGCCGATCCAGTTCCTCGGCAACCCGAACTGCTCGAGAATGGCCAGCACGATGATGAACGCGATGAAGCCGCCGGTGTACCAGCCGTACACCTTGTTCAACTGTCGCTTGAAGGCCCCCTTGTCCGCCGCGGTGGTCGTTGCCCCGCCGGCGCCTGCTCCGAACATGCCAGCCATGTCATTCCTCCTCGGCGACGCCGTGTTCTTCGTCGAGCCTGTTCATCGTGCGCGCGTAGTACCAGATGATCAGGCAGTACACGACCAGCGCGCCCTGGGCTCCCACCCAGAAGCTGAACGGCCAGCCGAAGAACGTGAAGTTCAGGTCACGGGCGTAGTACCCGATGACGAAGGTGACGACGAACCAGATCACGAGCAGGATCGCCGTGAGCCTGAGGTTCTTGCGCCAGTAGTCGCGGTGCGTCTCGGTCAACTCCATCGGTCCCCTCCTGTCTGCCTCTTCTTGCGAGAGTGAGTTTCTAGGCGGCCAAGCCGGTTTCGCGCTCGAGCTGAGCCGCCACCTTGGGCTCGAAGCCCTTCAGGTGGCGGATGATCTTGCGCGCTTCTTCGGGCTCGCGGCGTTCGACCTGCACGCGCGCGAGCTGGTACCAGCCGTACGGACTCATCGGCTGGAGTTCGGTGTTGCGCTTGAAGGCCGCGACGGCCTCGGCCAGGCGCTGTTGACGGATGAGGACGAGGCCGAGCCCGTACCAGGCGCGGTCGAGCTTCGGATCGAGGGCGACGGCGCGCCGGAACGCGTCTTCGGCCTCGTCGAGGCGCTGCGCGTCGTCGAGCAGGAATCCGAGGTTGAACCAGTCGGCGGCGCTGCGGCCCGGATGCGCGGCGACGAGCGCACGCGCGTCTTCGATCGCGCCCGGCCGGTTGCCCCCCTGCGCGCGCAGGTGGGCGCGGCTCGAAAGCGCGTAGGCATCTCGAGGCCAGGCCGCCAGCATGCGATCGAACAGGACGCCGGCGCGCGCACGCGAGCCCAGCACCAGCCAGGCGATGGCCTGAAGCTTGAGCAGCCCGTAGGCGACCCTGGAATCGTTCATCGGCACTGGTCGATCCCGATCTGCACGCACATCTGGATCCTGTAGCCGGTGGCGAAGAGCCAGGTGAAGGCCAAGAGCAGGAAGGCGACGATCGGCACATGCCGGTCGAGCACGATGCGCGGCGTGATCAGACGGGCGCCGCGCACGAAGGGTCCGGTCAGCACCTGGAACAACTGGTAGAAGACGTTGCTGTCGCGCCTGCTGCCGGCGAGGATCGCCAGCACGCCCTGGCCGACGAGCGCCATGAGCGCGATCTCCGCGACCAGTTTCACCGCTGAAACGAACAGGAGCATCGTGTCGCGATCGTCCGAGGAGCGGCCTGCGATCAGGGGGAACCGCGCAATGGTTCCCCCCGGAATCGCGCCACTCTACGAGATGAGGCGGCGATTGACAACAACGGCGACGAGCCGGGGCCGCCGGGTAGAGCGCCGGTCGACGCCAATGACTGATCGACACCTCGATGGCGGTCAGGACGACCGGCCACGCGATGGCGGACGGCGGATGCTGCGCTGCAGCGCCGGACGTCGCGATGGTCCTGCGATACGCCTCGCGGACCGCGAGGCAGCAAACGCGACGGATTTCAGTGCGCGACGAGTTCGCGAGCGCGGTCGACCATCGCGCGCACCACTTCGCGATCGACGGACTTGAGCAACCCCTCGGTGTACTCGGGCATCAGCGCGGCGAGGTCCGCCAATGTCGAGCAGCGCTCGAGCTTCAGCGTGAAGCCGAACGCGCGGATGCCGCGCGCGTCGACGATGGTCTCGTTCATGAACGCCTTGGCGACGCGGAAGCGCTCGAGCATGTCGCGGCCGTCGTGGAGGCTCGCAGCCGCTGCGTCGTTGGTCGGCGAAAGGGGCCCGCCGACCGGGGCGATGAAGCCCGCGGTCGCGAGCTGGGCGATCGCGTCGGGCGGCGCCCCGATCAGCGTGATCTGCTGCTGGATCGCCGTGACGTCCTTGCCGGCGTCGACGAGGAACAGGACCGTCCGGAGCTTGCCCTTGAGGTTCTTGCGCCCCTGGGAGATCTCCTCGCGGCCCTTCGCGGTCTTGTCGTAGCGCTGGGTAGCCATGGTTGGATGCCAAGCAGGGTTCGTGCCCAGCGCGACTCTACTCTGTCGTCCACAGACGGGGAAGTGTTCGCGCCCGCTGGAAAGGAACGCCACCGGGTCGTGGTTCGGGAACGCGCCAGCCCTCGACTCCGCCCCTGACGATCCATGTCAGGCCACCCTGCGGGGCTCTCCCTCGACGTCGCGCAGCGCCACCCGGATCTCCCCGACGGCCCAGACGAGGGCCTCCCGGGGCACGTTCAGCGGCGGCGCGATGCGGATGACCGTGCCGTGGGTGTCCTTCGACAGGATGCCCCGGATCAGCAACCTGTCCACTACCTGCCGCGCGGTCGCCTGTGCCGGATCGACCTCGATGCCGATGAAGAGACCGCGCCCCCGGACCGCCTTGACGAGCGGACTGTCGAGCCGCCGCAGTTCGTCGAGCAGCCACTCGCCCAGTTCGCGCGACCGCGCGGCGAGGCGCTCGTCCTCCAGCACGTCGAGCGCGGCGAGCGCCACCGCCGCGGCCAACGCGTTGCCGCCGAAGGTGCTGCCGTGGTCGCCCGGATGGAACACCTGCATGACGTCCTCGGTCGCGACGAACGCGGAGACCGGCATCAATCCGCCGCCCAGCGCCTTGCCGAGGGTGACGCCGTCGGGCTTCGCGCCGTCGTGCTGCCAGCCGAACAGGGTCCCGGTGCGGCCCAGGCCCGTCTGCACCTCGTCGCAGATCAGGAGCACGCGATGGCGGCGGCAGATCTCGGCGCAGCGCGCGAGATAGCCGTCCTTCGGCACGATGATGCCCGCTTCGCCCTGCACCGGCTCGACGAGGAACGCCGCCGTATGCGGACCGATCGCGGCCTCGAGCGAGCCCGGGTCGTCGAACGGCACGGTCACGAGTCCCGGCGGATAGGGGCCGAAGCCGTCGCGGTACTGAGCCTCGGTCGACAGCCCGGTGATCGTGATCGAGCGCCCGTGGAAGTTGCCGCGGCACGCGATGATCTCGGCCCGCCCTTCCGGGACGCCCTTCACCTGGTGCGCCCACTTGCGCGCGGCCTTGATCGCGGTCTCGACCGCCTCGAGGCCGGTGTTGACCGGCAGCGCGCGGTCGAGGCCGGTCAGCGCCACGAGACGCTCGAGCAGCAACGGCAGGCGATCGTTGAAATAGGCGCGCGAGGTCACGGCGAGCCGGTGCGCCTGCCCGGTGAACGCCGCGACGATCTTCGGGTGCGCGTGCCCGAAGCTCACCGCCGAATAGGCGCTCATCAGGTCGAGGTACCGGCGGCCGTCGACGTCGGTGAGCCACGAGCCCTCGCCGCGCGAGAGCACCACCGGCAGCGGATCGTAGTTGCGCGCCCCGAACTCGCGTTCGCGGTGCATGAAATCCACCGCAGCGGCGTGGTCCGGTTCGGACGGAAGCGAAGGGACGGGGACGGGCTTCGGCCCGGTCCGGGTGAGCGTGGTCATGCGCGAAGGCTCCTCGTGAGAGCGGCCTTCCATCACGTCCGCGGGAAGCTGCGGACCGGGATTGCCGGTCCGGCGGCCGGACGGAGGGCCGATTCGCCGCCGCCTGCGACGCCGGGATGGGCGAACGTCAGGTGCACGGCGATCCGCGGGCGGGTCGCGACACAGGGTCGCCGACGCCGTCCGTGCAGAACGTGAATTCTACCGGCCGGTCGTGTACCGGCCTAGCTGCGCCGCAGCATGCCTTACGGCCCGAGCGCGTCGAGATTGCCGCGCGCCTTGAGTTGCCCGGGGTCGATCGCGAGCGACCGGCGGTAGGCTTCGCGCGCCCGGTCGCGGTCGCCCGCGGCTTCGTGCGCCTGGCCCAGGTTGTTCCACGCGCGCGCGTTGTCGGGACCCGCGCGAACCGTCGCCTCCCACAGCCGCACCTCGCTCGCGTAGTCGGTGACCCGCACGAAGGTCGCGACCGCGAGCACGAGCGAGAGCGCCACGAGCGCCGTGTTCGCCGCCATGCGCCGCCGCCACGAAGCGAGCCACACGCCCGCGACGAGCGCGGGCCCCATCAGCGCGAGGTAGAGCTGGCGGTCGTTGGCGAGTTCGTAGCGCGCGAGCGGGCCGTGCGTCGGCGCGAGCGCGAGCACGAACCACAGGATGGCGAAGCCGAGCCACGGCCGCGCGCGCAGTTGGGCGACGCCCACGCCCACGAGCGCCGCCAGCGCGGCTGCTTTCGCGAGCCACGCCGCGTCGATCGCGTCGCGCGCCGCGAGGTCGGGGTCGAAGTCGAGGCGCAGCGTGAGGAGCGGATGGGTGACGAGGTAGACGACCGCGTCGACCTGCGCGACCAGGTTGTCGAGCGGCGGGCGGATCGCGAGGCTCGTCTCGAGGAGCCGGCGGTAGGCCGGGACGGCGACGAGCATCGCCGCGAGCGCGAAGCCGATGAGCCAGAACGGCAGCGTGCGGCGCAGCGCGTCGCGCAGGCGTTCGCCCCGTGCGACTTCGACCAGCACGATCGCGAACGGCATCTGCCACGCGGCCTCGCGCGCGCAAAGCGAGGCGACGAACAGCAGCAGCGCGGCCGTGCGCCACGCGGCCGTCGCGCGCTCGCGCGAACGCTCCCACGCGTAGAGCCCGGCGAGCGTCGCGAGCGAGGCGAGCACGGTCGAGCGCCCGGCGATGTAGGCGACCGCCTCGGTCTGCGCCGGATGGAGCGCGAACACGAGCGCGCAGGCGAGTGCGGCGAATCCGGGCCTCGCGAGGGCGGGCGCGAACGCGGCGAGCCAGCGTCGCGCGAGCGCGAGCACGAGGAGCGTCGCCGCGACGTGCATCGCGACGCCGGCGATCGCGAAGCCGGCCGGCGCGGGCGAGACGAGCCAGTTGGCGACGTAGCTCGCCTTGGTGAGCGGGCGCATGCCGGGCATCGAGGCCCACCACGCCGCCCACGAGTGCACGTCGCGGTCGATGACCACGACGCGGAAGTCGTCGTACTGGAACACCGTGTCCGGAGCCGCCGCGTAAGCCGCGATCGTGGCGAGCGCGACGACCGCGGCCGCACGGGCAGGTGCGGTCGCCGGATTCATCATGCTCAACGCTGCTGCGGCGCGCGACGCGCGCGCGCGTCGTCGAACGCGGTCTCGACCATCGCCACCGCGTCCCACCAGCGGTCCGGCGCGCCCAGCAGCACCACGGACACGCGCACGCCGTCGCGCTCAGCGTCCGCGGCGAGGCAGCGCCCGGCGCGCTTCGTCCAGCCGGTCTTGACGCCGCGCGCGCCGTCGACGCGGCCGATCAGCGCGTTCGTGTTCTCGAAGCGGAAGGTCCGGCCGTCGGAAGCCTTCGCGCTTCCGCGTTCGCGCCGCACGATCGCGGCGATGCGCGGCGCCGCCATCGCCGCGTCCGCGAGCGCCGCGAGGTCGCGGACCGACGCCAGATGTCCAGGGGCGTCGAGCCCGCAGGCGTTGACGAAATGCGTGGCGGCGAGCCCCATCGCGGCGGCGCGCGCGTTCATGCGCTCGACGAACGCCGCTTCGCTGCCGGCGACGCGCTCGGCGAGCGCAACGCAGGCATCGTTCGCGGAGCGCAGCAGCGCCGCGGCGAGCAGGTCTTCGGCGGAAAACGTCGTGCCGGCACGAAGCCCCAGCTTCGCGCCGGCCGCCGCGGCGGCCCGCTTGCTCACCTTCACGTCGTCGCCGGGCGCGAGCGCCTCGACGGCGAGGAGCGCCGTCATGAGCTTCGTGAGGCTCGCCGGCGGCAGGCGCGCGTCCGCGTTCGCCGACCAGCGCGGCGTGCCGTCGATGCGGACGAGGTAGGCCGAGGCGACCCCCGGCCAGCGATCGCCGTCGGTGGCGCTCGCGGGCGCCGCGCCGCCGAGCGTAAGCGCCGCAGCGACGAGCAGCGCGGCGCGGATCATCCCGGCGGGATCAGAACGGTAGCACCTTGCGGAGCGCGTCCATGCCCTGCTTCACCGCATCGGGCTTCTGCTCCGGCGGCGGTTGCTGCGCGTCGGCGGAGGGCTCCGTGCCCCTCGAAGGCACGCCCTGCGCCGACGCCGCGCCCGCGCCGCCGCGCGTGAGCGCCGCGTAGCGGTTGCACACCGGAGCGAGCGAACGGTCCATCGTGTAGTAGCTCCGCCCCTTGCACTGCGTGTCGCCGACCGAGCGCACCTCGCCATCGCAGGCGCCGCCGCCGACGAACGACCAGTCGCGCGTCGACACGGCCTTGCCGCAGGCGCTCCTCGTCGTCGCGTCGAAGTCCTGTCCGCAGGCGGCGAACGCGTCCTTGAACGATGCCCCCTGCGACTTCGCGACCGCGGCGCGGTAGCCTGCCGGCTCGCGCATGCCGGGCGCGATGCTGCGGACCCGGTCGCAGAACTGCTTCTGCTGCGACTCGCAGACGGCGCCCTTGCCGAAGAAGTACGCGGTGACGAGTCGATCCAGGCCCTCGGAGCAGACCTTCGCGATCTGCGCGTCGCTCTTCGCCTTGACGTCCGCCATGACCTGCTGCGACTGGTCGGTGCAGGCGCCGACCTTGCGGCCCGAGAACACCTGCGTCATCTCCATGTCGTCGCCCTTGCGCTTGCCCTTCATGTGCATCGTGCCGTCGTAGGCGCCCGGCCTCGAGGTGATCTCGCCGCGGATCGTCATCGGCTCCTTGCCGGCGCAGTCCATCGTGAACGTCGTCTTGTTGCCCACCGTCTTCGAATCGACGAGCCGACATTCGTCGTTGGCCGGGATCGCGTCCTCGGCCTTGCGGTCCTTCTTGAGGCAGATCTGGCTCGTCTGCGCAGGCATCGCCATCGGCATGCCCGGCATCTCCATCTTCATCGTCGTGTCCCACAGCTCGTCGGGGCCGGAGCCGGCCTTGAACGTGCGCGTGGGCATCTGCGCCCATGCGGTGGCGGCGAAGACGAGCGACAGCGTCCCCGTGGTGAGCACGGTGGACAGGCGGCGAACGGTGGTGCGGGGGAACGGCATGTCGATGACCTTTTGGACGGGCGTGGGCGCCCAAGTTTGAACTCCGCGGCGGCTTACTCCGGCTTCGGTACCTTGAACATTTCCAACGTCCATTTCGCCGATCCTATCCAAAGTCCCTTGGAAGACGAAATGCGGGGGGAAGCTCAAATCGACGCGACCCCTTGCGCGGATCGCAAGGGGTCGAGATTAACCAGTCGGCTTCGTGGCGTGCTACGGCGGCCAGCAATTCGCTCTGACGAGATTCCAGAATCTTCTCACAGGGCTTGCAAATATCGTCAAATATGAGTAAATTCTCGTATCTCCTCGATGGGCGAGGAGATCAGAGGAATCTTCGCAATGCAGCGCAAGCTTCACCCAAAAGACATTCTCGACGCTCTCAAGGCTTTGCAGGCAGAAGGCCTCGAGGGGGCCTCGTCGTCGGAAATCCACGCCCGCGTGGGCGGCAGCTACGCGACCGTCGGTCGCCTGCTGGACAAGCTCGTCCAAGAGAACGCGCTTGTCCGCAAGGGCAAGGCGCGTGCCACCCGATACTTCTCGGCTCCGGTCGCTGAGTACATGGCCGAAGCCGTGCGTGCGACTGACCGCGTGACCGCCACCGTCTCGCCCGGATGGTCCGCGCAGGCCCGCGCTGTCCTCGACAAGCTGAACCGACCACTAGGCGTTCGTCAACCCGTCACCTATCAGCGGCGATTTGTCGATGACTATGCTCCGAATGAATCATTCCTGTTGCCGAGCGAGCTGGCAGAGACGCTCGCGCAGGAAGGCCGGATGGCGGGCCGGCAACCAGCGGGCACCTATGCGCGCAAGGTGCTGGAACAGCTTCTGATCGATCTTTCCTGGTCGTCTTCGCGCCTGGAGGGCAACACCTACAGCCTGCTGGCGACAGAAGAATTGTTCAAGAGCGGTGCTCCGCCTACCGATCTGGAAGGCGTCATGCTCCTCAACCACAAGCGCGCCATCGAGTTCCTCGTTGACGCCGTGCCGAGCTATGGCCTCACGGACAGCGTCATTCGCAATCTGCACGCGCTGCTCATGCAAGACCTGCTGGCCGACTCAGCCGGGCTGGGCGCGATTCGGACGAAGGTCGTCAATATCTCCGATACGACCTACGTCCCGTCGCAGGTGCCTCAGCTCCTCGAGGAGATGATCTCGCTCGTCATCGGCAAAACCCAGCACATCAAGAATCCGGTGGAGGCCGCGTTCTTTCTCTGGGTGAACCTGGCCTATCTGCAACCCTTCGAGGATGGCAACAAGCGCACCAGCCGACTGGCCGCCAATATTCCGCTGATGCTTTACAACTGCGCGCCGCTTTCCTTCCTCGATGTCGATCCTCGGGATTATGCAAAGGCCATGCTGGGCATCTATGAACTGCTCGATGTCACGATCGCCGTCGAGCTGTTCGCATGGACGTATCGACGCTCGATCCGGAAGTATCAGGTGATCCTGGAGTCGATGGGGTCACCCGACGCCTTCCGCGTGCGGCATCGCGAACACTTGAGTGAAGCCGTGCAGCGCGTCGTCCGAGAGGGACAGGCACTTCAGCAGGCCATCTCTGATAGTGGCGTGCCAGAAGAAGAAGTGGCCGCGTTCAGGGAAATGCTTGAGGCCGAACTCAATGCACTCACAGCGTATAACTGCGCGCGGTATCGGATTACCCTCGGAGAAGTTCAAGCTTGGATTGAGCGCGGGAGGCCTCGATGAGCTGGGTGTTTGCGAGCAGGAAGACGTCGGACTTCGCGTTGGAGTTCGTCGTGGTAGACCACGACCGGGCACACTCCGCAACTGTCCATCGCCTGGAATGCGATTCTCAGGCGCGATCCGCGCGCCCGGACATCGAACCGTCGGCGCTCGCGAACCGCAGGATCGCCTCGATCTGCGCCTCGAAGTCCTGGAACGCATGGTCGCCGCCGCCCTGCACGAACTGGAACGCGCCGGCGTAGCGCGAGACCGCCACGCGCCAGTCGAGCACCTCGTCGCCGCTCTGCACCAGCAGGAAGTAACGTTCGGGCCGCGTGATCGCGCGAACGTCGAGCGCGCGCAGCTCGTCGAAGTGCCGGTCGGTCACCTCGAACGCCTCGCCGGTGTACAGGTTCGTCTGCACTCCGCGGTAGGGCTCGAGGTCGTCACAGGGCCGCACCGCCGGGTTGATCAGGACCGCACGCGCGCCGAGGCGCTCGGCGAGGTGCGTCGCGTAGTAGCCGCCGAGCGAACTGCCGACGAACGCGAGCGGTCCTTCGCGCCCGCGCACGAGGTCGAGCACCTTCGCGATCGCGGCGGCGGGCGCGTGCCCGAGGTCGGGCACGACGAGTTCCGGTCGCCCGGCCGCCGGCAGCGCCTCGACGTGCCGGACCATCGCCTGCGCCTTCACCGATCGCGGCGACGAGCGAAAGCCGTGCAGGTAGACGATCAGCGGAACCATGGTGCGGGACGCCCGGCGTCCTCCGCCCTCCTGCCGGCGCCCTGGAACCGGCTTCAGGCGGACGATTTTCGCATCGAATCGGCGAGACGCGTCGGGCTGAAGCCCGACCCACACGCTCCGATGCGCCAGTTCCTCCGTGGGTCGGGCTTCAGCCCGACGCCTCTCGGGCAGGCGCCGCGCCTTGCCTCGCCCGCAGCGCCGCGAGGAGCTTCGCGTGCACGCCGCCGAACCCGCCGTTGCTCATCACGAGCACGTGGTCGCCGCGCTTCGCCTCGTCCGCGACCGCGGCGACCAGCGCATCGAGGTCGGCGTGAACGCTCGCGCGCGCGCCGAGCGGCGCGAGCGCGGCCGCGGCGTCCCAGCCCAGGCCCGCCGTGTAGCAGAACGTGCGCTCGGCATCCGCGAGACTCGCCGCGAGCCGGTCCTTCATCGCCCCGAGCTTCATCGTGTTCGAGCGCGGTTCGAGCACCGCGAGGATGCGCGCCGCGCCGACCGCCCGCCGCAGGCCCTCGATCGTCGTGGCGATCGCGGTCGGGTGGTGGGCGAAGTCGTCGTGGACGGTGACTCCGCCAGCACGGCCCCGCATCTCCATCCGCCGCGCGACGCCGCGGAACTCCGCCAGCGCCGCGAGCGAGCGCTCCACCGGCACACCCGCGTGGCGCGCCGCCGCAATGGCGGCGAGCGCGTTCATGCGGTTGTGCGCGCCCAGTTGCGGCGCGTCGCCGGGCCAACGCAACTTTCCCTGCGATGCGCCGCGGAGCGCGATCGCGCCGTCGGTCGCGACCGTCCACTCCGCCGCACCCTCCCGCGCATCGTCGCGCGCGAATCGCTCGACCTCCGACCAGCATCCGCGCGCGAGCACGCGCGCGAGCGCCGCATCCTCCCCGTTCACGACCAGGCGGCCGAGCCGGGGCACCGTGCGGACCAGGTGATGGAACTGGGTCTCGATCGCGGCGAGGTCGGGAAAGATGTCCGCGTGGTCGTACTCGAGGTTGTTCAGGATCGCGGTCGACGGGCGGTAGTGGACGAACTTCGAGCGCTTGTCGAAGAACGCGGTGTCGTACTCGTCCGCCTCGACGACGAAGAAGTCGCTTCCGCCCTGCCGTGCCGAGACGCCGAAGTTCGCGGGCACGCCCCCGATCAAAAATCCCGGGGCGAGCCCGGCGTGTTCGAGGATCCACGCGAGCATCGACGAGGTCGTCGTCTTGCCGTGCGTGCCGGCCACCGCGAGCACGAAGCGACCCGCGAGCACGTGGTCGCGCAGCCATTCGGGGCCCGACACGTAGGCGAGCCGCCGGTCGAGGATCGCCTCCATCAGCGGGTTGCCGCGCGAGACGACGTTGCCGATCACGAACACGTCGGCGTCGCGCGCCACGCCGTCGAGCTGCGCCGCGTCGTAGCCGTCGGTGAGCGCGATGCCGAGCGAAGCGAGCTGCGTCGACATCGGCGGATAGACGTTGGCGTCGCAGCCGCTGACCTCGTGCCCCTCGGCGCGGGCGATCGCCGCGATGCCGCCCATGAACGTGCCGCAAACGCCGAGGATGTGGATGCGCATCGTCAGGCTTCCTCGGGACGCGTCACCCGGGCGTGGCGCCGCCAGCCCGCGAGAAACCAGGTGTACGCCGCGGTGACGAGCGCCAGCACCACGGCGAACGCGACGCGCAGGCCGTCGGCGAGGTCCGCCCCCGACGCGAGGCGCACGGCGTCCGCGATCACGCCGACGCCCCACTGCACGACGAAGCTGCCGAGGAACATCGCCAGGTTGATCGCGGTGCTCGCGCGTCCCGCGAGCGACGCGGGGAAGCCCTCGTTGACCAGCGTGAACGCGAGGACGTTGGCGGCGGCGCCGAAGCCGTAGAAGCACCACCACACGAACGCGCCGGGGATCCGCAGGACGATCGCCGAGAGGCCCAGGAGATTGAGCGTCCAGCCGATCACGTAGAAGTGGCGCGTGACGAAACCGCGCCGCGCGAGCCGCGTCGCGAACATGCCGAGTCCGAGGTATCCGCCGAGCGAGGTGATGCTCATCGCGAGGAGCAGGCTCGCGGCGTCCGCGCGCGTGCGGCCCTCCACTTCCATCATCCAGGTCACCGACCACAGGCCCTGGATCGCCATGAACGAGCCCATGCCGATCGCGCCGACCGGCATGATCCACCAGAAGCGCGGCTGGCCGAACACTCGCCGGACGCCCTGGAGCTGCACCGCGATCGACGGCGCCTCTGCGACGCGCGGGAGGTCGGGCACGCGCCACGCGATCGCGCAGGCGACCGCGATCGTCGCGACGCCGAACCCGGCGAAGAGCCCGCGCCAGTCGATGTGTCGCAACGCGAGTTCGACCGGCGTCGTCGCGACGAGCGCGCCCGCGCCGCCGGCGACCATCAACCATCCGGCGAGCGGCGCCTGCCGCTGCGGCGGAAACCAGACGGCCACGCCCTTGAGCGGCGCCATCAGGCACACCGCCACCCCGGCACCGATCATGGCGCGCGCCAGCGTGAGCCCGGCGAGCCCACCCGCGGCCGCGAACCCGAACGCCCCCAGCGCGGCGACGGCGAGCAGCACCGGCTCCACGCGCCGCGGGCCGTAGCGGTCGAGCAGGATGCCCGCCGGGATCTGCGTCGCGGCGAAAGCGATGAAGTACGCGCTGGTGAGGAGCCCCAGCGAAGACGCCGGCAACGCGAGGTCGCGCGCGAGTTCGGGCGAGATCACCGCCGTGACCACGCGGTAGAGGTACGACATCAGGTACCCGGCCGCGAACGGCAGGTAGATGCGCGCGAACGGGACGGTGGCCGGATCGGTCATGTCGCAACTCGTGGGCGGGTGCGCAGCGCGCTTCGGGGGGACCGGCGACCGACGGGCCGCCCCGAGGTCGCCTTCGCCCCCTCGGGGGGAGGCGCGCAGAGCGCGCTTCGGGGGGGCGACAACCTCACGTGCGGAAGATGAAATACACCGCGCCCATCAGGCACAGCCCCGCCCACAGGAAGTCGAGCTTGACCGGCTGCCCCATGTACAGGACCGCGAAGGGCACGAACACCGCGAGCGTGATCACCTCCTGCATGATCTTGAGCTGCGCGAGCGAGAGCGCCGAGAACCCGATGCGGTTCGCCGGCACCTGCAGCAGGTACTCGAACAGCGCGATCCCCCACGACACGAGCGCCGCGATCCACCATGGCCGCTCGCCGAGATGCTTCAGGTGCCCGTACCACGCGAGGGTCATGAACAGGTTCGAGCAGGTGAGGAGCACGGCGGCGACGAGTGCCGGGTGCTGCGCGGCGAAGGCGGGCATGGGATCGGCCGTGGGGACGCAACGGCCGCCATTGTCGCGCAAGCGGCTCTGCCCCGAACGCCGGGCGTGCACGCTTGCCGGTCACACGCTCACGCGCGGCAGCGCGAGCGGCAGGCGCACCGTGACGATGACGCCGCGGCCATCGGAGCGATTGGCGGCGCTCGCCTCGCCACCGTGCCGCGCGGCGACGATGCGCACGATCGCGAGGCCGAGCCCGAGGTGCGGCGTGCGGCCCTCCTGCGGCCGCACCGAGACCATCGGCTCGAACAGCCGCTCGCCGGCGCCTTCCGGCAGCGGCGGACCTTCGTTGGCGACCGTCAGCCGCGCCCACTCTCCGTCACGTGCAAGCGCGACCTCGATCGCGCCGGCGGTGGCGAAATCGACCGCGTTCTCGACCAGCTTGTCGAGCATCTGCGCAACGATCTCGGGCGCGCCTTCGACCGTCAGCGGGCCGCCGGGCGGCGCGTACGCGAACGGCCGCTGCGGGTACGCGAGACGGTAGCCGTCGACGCAGCCGGCCACCACCTGCGCCAGGTCGAAGCGCTCGCGCTCGGCGTCCCCCAGCGCCTCATCGAGGCGCGCGGCCTCGGTCATGCGCGCGAGGATCGTCGCGAGGCGGTCGAGCCCTTCGCCCGCGCGTCCGAGGTAGGGGCGCGCCTCCGGCGGCATCGACGACGCCGAGAGATTGTCGAGCGAACTGCGCACCACGGCGAGCGGCGTGCGCAGTTCGTGCGACAGTCGCGCGGCGAGCTTCTCCTGGTAGCTGGCGTAGCCGGCGAGGCGCGCGAGCACGCCGGAGTAGCTTCGCGCGAGATCGCCGATCTCGTCGCGCGCGCCGCTGCCGGGCAGCGGTCCCAGCACGCGCCCGTCGCGATCGATCGCCGCCTCGGCGTCGCGCGCGAGGCGCCGGATGCGCGACGACAGCCAGGTGGCGTAGACGGTGAGCGCGATCGAGCCGACGAGCAGGATCGCGACCACGATCGAGAACAGCCGCTCGAACGCGCGATTGCGCTCGGCCAGGACTGCGTTGGTGGTCTCCTCGACCAGCACCGCGCCGCGCACGCGGTCCGCGACCCAGATCGGATACGCGGCCGCGACGACGACCGCGCGACCGTCCGCCGTGCTGCGCCGGTCGGTGGTCGGAATGCCGTCGAGCGCCGCGAGGATCTCGCTTCGGGCCGGCACGCTGCCGCTGCCGTCGTCGTCGACGAAATCCTCGGTCGGACGCGACAGGAACAGCGAGAAGAACGGGTCGAGGAGCGAGCGCGACGCCGGATCGTCCGCGTCGGGCCGCTTGAGACTTCCCGCGTGCGCGAGGATGCCGAGGTCGCGGTCGACGATGCGGATGCGCGCAGTCGTGCGCGTGAGGCCCTGCAGGATCTCCTCGAGTTCCGGCGCGGCGGCCGCGGCCCCGGCCGAGAGCATCGGCCGCGCGGCGGCCGCGTCGACGAGGTCCTGCGGCGCACCGCCCTTCGGCGCGACGAGCCTCTGCGGCGCCTCGAACAGCCGCGGCCGGTCGTGCAGCGCGATCGCGACCGCCTGCGCGGTGCCGGCGAGCGTGCGGTCCTGCGCCTCGCGCAGCACGCGCTCGAGTTCGCGCGCGTACTCGACGCCGAGCCACGGCAGCACGAGGAACACGGTCAGCACCAGCAGGAGCTGGGCGCGGATGCCGAGGCGCGTCATGCGCGGCCCTACGCGCCGCCCGGACCGGTTCCCTCGATCCAGCGATAGCCCATGCCGTAGACGGTGGCGATGCGGTCGAACGCCGGGTCGATCGCCTGGAACTTGCGCCGGATGCGCTTCACGTGCGAGGTGATCGTGCCGTCGTCGACGACCGTGTTCGCCTCGCGCATCAGCGCGTCGCGGTCCTTCACGTGCCCCGGATGGCGCGCGAGCGCGTGCACCATCCAGAACTCGGTGAGCGTCAGGTCGACCGGTTGCTCGCGCCAGCGCGCGGTCATGCGCTTCACGTCGAGCGCGAGCGGGCCGCGCAGGACGACGTCCTCGGCCGCCGTCGGCGAGGCGGCCACGTCCGCGCGCCGGAACAGCGCGGCGATCCGCGCGGCGAGGTGCGGCAGGCTCGCGTCCTTCGTCAGGTAGTCGTCGGCGCCCACGCGCAGGCCCGACACGATGTCGATGTCCGCGTCGCGCGCCGACAGGATCAGGATCGGGATCGCCGGCGACATCGCGCGCAATTCGCGGCAAAGCGCGAAGCCCGCGTCCGGATCGTCGCCGAGCCCGAGGTCGACGACGGCGAGGTCGGGCAACCGCGTGCGGAACGCCGCGAGCGCGGCGTCGCGCGTCGCGTGCGCGGCGACCTCGTAGCCCAGGCGCTTCAGCGCGTCGGCGTAGTTCGCGCGAATCGCGGGTTCGTCCTCGACGATGGCGATGCGTCGGCTCATGGCGCGACGACTATACCAAGGACCGGCGCGACTCGATCGACGTCGCGCGGCGTCCCGTGCGCCGCGATCGCGTGCCGCGACGCCGACCGCGATCCCGGAGGGCGGGCGGATCGCCACCGCCGCGGACCCGATGCCATCGGATTGCCACAATTGCTCGCCGGAACGCCGCCATCGCGTCGCGGCGGGCACCGCATCCGCGCGTCGAATGGGCATCGTGCGGTCGCCGGTCCGGCGGGGCGCCGCACGGTCCGGCAGCCAACCTCCGCCCTCACCGTGCCATGACGAAGGACGCTCGCGGGATCCGCGGCTGGCGCGAGGCGATCTCCCCCGGATCGCCCCGGCCCCGCGGGTCCCGGGAGCACCACGATGAACACTCACGCTCCGCTTCCCGCCGATGCCGCCCCGTCGCAGCGATTGCTCCCGCCCCAGGGCTGGCGCGGGCTCGTGCGACTCGCCCTCGAAGGTCTCGCCACGGGACTCTTCGTGAGCTTCGTGCTCGCGCTCGCCGTGTTCATCGCAGCCTCCCGGGCCGAGGCCGCGCCGCTCTCCGGGATCGCGCGACTGGACTCCGGCGTCGCCGGCGCGGGAGGCGTGTTCGTGCTGATGTCGGGGGGCGCGCTCGTCGCGATGCTCCGGCGACCGCGGAAGCAGCCGCTGCGCGAGCGCACGCCCGCAGAGATTCGCATCGACGCGCTCGCCACAACTTCGGCGTCGGAGGATCCGAACCTGCAGGCGCTCGCGCGCCGCGTCGATGTCGCGCGGTGCGTGTGCTGACCGCGCGGACCTCCCTCCCGGTCGCGCGTCGGGCGCGCCGCCGGTCTGCCGCAGCAACGACGCTCCCGATCGGGGAGGACCTTTCGACCGCGCGGCATCGCGAAGCTCGTCACCGCACGCATCGCCGCATCCTCCCGGCGAGGCGCGCGCAGGACCGGTTCCCGCGACCGCGCGGTCGAGTCTTCCCCGATCGGGAGCGGGCGCGACGTGGCGCGTCCGGCATCGCGCCGACGGCGAGGGCCGCCGCGGGTTCGCCGACGTCAGAGAATCGCGAGCGTGAGGCCGCGCACCGGCAATTCGCCGTAGTCGCTCGCCCAGCGATCGCCGCTCGCCACCGGCCACGCATCGGTGATCGTGCCGGTCGTCACGAGTTCGCCGGCGCCGAGCGCGGGAAATTCCGGCTGCGCGGCGAGGACGTCGCGCAGGTAGGCGAGCGCGTGGGCGGGTCCGTCGAGCACGTTGGCGCCGACACCCGTGTCGACCACGCGATCGCCGTTGCGCAGCGTGACGCGGCAGGAAGGCAGCAGCTCGGCGAGCCGGTCGCGGTTCTCGTGTCCGACCGGCGTGCGTTCGCCCACCGCGAGCAGGCCGTGCAATCCGAAGGCCGCGGTGCAATCGGGTGCCCGGAAACGCCATCCGGGGAAGATCGAGTGCACGATCTCGAAGCCGGCGGCGATCCACGCCACCGATTCGAGCACCGCGCGCGCGTCGCCCTCCGCGGGCAGCGGCGCGGCGAGCCCGAACACGACCTCGGGCTCGATCCGCGGCTCGTGCAGGTGCGACACGTCCAGCGCCGCGGTGCCATCGGTCGCGTGCGTCACCGTGCGGTCCCACACATGGGACCACATCGGGCGGTACACGCCGTAGCGCGGCCAGATCGTGCGGTTGGTGAATCCGATCTTGCGGCCGGCCGGTCGCCAGCCCTGCGCGATGCGCCGCTCGTGCAGCGCCGCGAGCGTGCGGTACGCCTGCTCGACATCGTAGTGCGGGTCGTCGTCGGTCAGCGGCGCGATCTGCGCGCCGCCGTCCGCCGCGGCGAGGATGCGCCCGACCCGGTCACCCGCTCCGGTGCGCGCGGTCATCGCTTCCTCTGGACGATCGCGGTGCCGAGCACCCACAGCGCGGTCGCGACGATCATGCCGATGAAGGCCGCGACCAGCGCCATCGGCGTTCCGGTGAGTCCGATCGCGCCGGAGACGAACCAGCCCACCAGCGCACCCAGGCCGCCGCAGGCGACGATGGCGACGAGATAGAGGACGATCGAAGGCATCGGGGAACCGGCCGCGCGCCGGCCTTGCAGTATACGGCCGCGCTCCGATCCCTTCCGCGACCGGCGCACGCCGTTCGTCTCCCTGTCCTCGTCGTCACGATGGGTCGAGCGCCGCCCGCCTTACGCGCCACCGCGCGCTTTGCTACGCTGCGCCTGTCTTCCCGATCCCCGATCCCGGATGCGCATCGCCGTCGGCGGTTTCCAGCACGAGACGAACACGTTCGCGCCGTCGAAGGCGGACTTCGAGCGATTCGAGACCGGCGAAGGCTGGCCGCCCCTGAGTGTCGGGAACGAGATCGCGGATCGTCTCGCGGGAGCGAACATCCCGGCGGCGGGCGCGATCCGCGCGCTGCACGACGCCGGCCATCGCACCGTCGGCCTCGCATGGGCCGCGGCGAACCCGTCGGCGCAGGTGACGCGCGACGCGTTCGAGCGCATCGCGGGCGAGATCGTGACGCGCCTCGAGGCGGCCGGCGCGGTCGATGGCGTGTACCTCGACCTGCACGGCGCGATGGTGACCGAGCACCTCGACGACGGCGAGGGCGAACTCCTCGCGCGCGTCCGGCAGGTCGTCGGGCCGAGGGTACCGGTGGTCGCGAGCCTCGATCTGCACGCGAACGTGACGCGCGCGATGCTGGAGCGCTCCGACGCGATGGTCGCGTACCGAACCTACCCGCACGTCGACATGGCGCGGACCGGCGAGTGCGCCGCGCGCATGCTGGACGCGATGCTCGAGAGCGGCCGCCCGCTGGCGAAGAGCGCGCGCACGCTCGACTTCCTCACCGGGCTCCCGTCGCAGTGCACGACGATCGAGCCGGGACGGCAGCTCTACCCGCTCCTCGAGCGCCTCGAGCAGGAGCACGGAGCGGTGCTGTCGTTCACGCCCGGGTTCCCGATGGCCGACGTTCCCGAATGCGGGATGGCCGCGTTCGGCATGGGCGCCGACGAGGCGCGCGTGCAGGTCGCCGTCGCCGCGCTCCGCCAGGCGATCGCCGACGCCGAGGGCGAGTTCCGCATGGACCTCCACACGCCCGACGACGCAGTGCGGCGCGCCGTGCAGCGGGGCGCGCCCGGCGCGCCGGTCGTGCTCGCGGACACGCAGGACAATCCGGGCGCGGGCGGCAACGGCGACACCACCGGCCTCCTTTCGTCGCTCCTGCGTCACGACGCGCCCGGCTCGGTGCTGGGACTGCTGATCGACCCGGCCTCGGCGAAGCAGGCGCGCGAGGTCGGCGAACGTCATGCCGCACGGTTCCGGCTGGGCGAAATCTCCGGCGTGCCGGGCCACCTGCCGCTCGAAGGCGAATTCATCGTCGAGAAGCTCGGCGACGGCCGCTTCACCTGCACCGGACCGATGTTCCACGGCTTCCGCATGGACCTGGGGCCGATGGCGCTCCTTCGGCGCGGCAACGTGCGCGTGGTGCTCGCGTCGGTCAAGTGCCAGGCCGGCGACCAGGCGATGTTCCGCCACGTCGGCATCGAGCCGCGCGAGGAGCGCGTGCTCGCGCTCAAGAGTTCGGTGCACTTCCGCGCCGACTTCGAGCCGATCGCGCGCGAGGTGCTCGTCGTTGCCGCGCCCGGCCCCGCGAAAGCCGATCCCGCGACGTTCGCCTGGAAGCGCCTTCGCCCGGGCCTGCGGCTTCGCCCGCTCGGCCCCGCGTTCGTCCCGCCGCCCGCCTGACGCAATGGCGCGCCGCTACGTCCTCGCGCTCGTCAAGCACGAGACCAACACGTTCTCGCCGATCGCGACGACGCTCGCGTCGTTCGGCCACGGCGAGGGTCCGGCGATCGGCACCGCCGTCGTCGAGCAGTACCGCGGCACCAACACGCCGCTCGCGGCGTACCTCGATCTCGCGGCGCGGGAGCGCGCGGAGATCGTGACGCCGGTCGCGGCCGAGTCCTGGCCGTCGAACCGGGCCTCGCGCGCGATCTTCGAGGCCCTCGTCCGCCCGATCGAGGATGCGGTGCGCGGCGGCTGCGACGCGGTCTTCCTCGACCTGCACGGCGCGATGGTCATCGACGACTGCGACGATCCGGAAGGCGAGATCGTGCGGCGCATCCGCGCGATCGCCCCGCGGATGCCGATCGCGGTCACGCTCGACTACCACACGAACCTCTGCGGCGATCTGGTCGAGCACGCCACGGTCGTGACCGGCTACAAGACCTATCCGCACGTCGACATGTACGACGCGGGCATGCTCGCCGGGTCGATCCTGGTCCGTTCGCTCGACGGCGAGATCGAGCCGGTGATGGCCTGGGGCTGGAAGCCGCTCGTCGCCTCGATCATGCGGCACGCGCCGGAGGACGGGCCGTCGGGCGACATCCTCGACTACGCGCGCCGCGAGGAGCGATCGGGGCGCGTGCTCGCCGCGACGCTCTTGCCGTCGTTCCCGCACGCGGACACGCCGTACACCGGCACCTCCGCGATCGTCGTGGGCGACGCGCGGCGCGGCGGTCGCGAGGCGGCGCGCGAGGTGTGCGACCGGATGCTCGCGATCGCGTGGGAGCGCCGCGCCGAGTACGCGTTCCACGCGCCGCCGCTCGCCGAATCGGTGGCGCGGGCGAAATCGCTCGGCGTCGGCAACCCCGGCGCGCCGGTGATCCTCGTCGACCACTGCGACAACTGCGGCTCGGGCGGCGCGCAGGACGTCATGGCCGTCGTCGCCGAGATCGTGAAGCAGGAACTCGACGGCGTGGCGATCGCCCCGATCCGGGACGCCGCGGCGGTCGCGACGATGGCCGGGGCCGGCGTGGGGCAGGACGTGCGCCTTTCGCTCGGCGGACGCACCGCGATGCCGGCGATCGGACTGCCCGGGAGGCCGCTCGCCATCGCCGGCCGCGTCGAACGGATCACCGACGGCGCGTTCACGATCACCGGGCCGATGTACACCGGGGTGCGGACCTACCTCGGCCGCACGGCGGTGCTCGACACCGGGCGCGCGAAGATCGTCGTGACCTCGCGCCCGCACGAGCCGTTCGACCGCGGCGTGTTCACGCACGCGGGCATCGACCCCACGGCACAGCGCTACCTGATGCTCAAGTCGCGCATACACTACCGGGCGGGATTCGCCCCGATCGCCTCGCACGTCGTCGAGTGCGCGGGCGAAGGCGTGACCAACGCCGACCTCTCCGTCTACCCGTACCGCAAGCTCAGGCGCCCGATCTACCCGCTGGACCCGATGCCCGACCGCTGACACCCGCGCCGTCGCCCCCCCCGAACACCCACGCCCGACATCACAGCCCATGCGCGACTTCCACCTGCTGATCGACGTCGGCAACACGTTCCTCAAGTGGGGCCTGTTCCAGCCCTCGGAGAAGGGCGGCGCACGCGAGAACCGGCTCGAGTCGGGACACGCGCTGCTCGAGGAGATCCCGGCGCTGCCCGCTCAGTTCGCGAAGTATCCGGCGCCGGCGCGGATCGTCATCAGCAACGTCGCGGGCACCCGCGTGCGCGCCGCGACGATCCGCGTGCTCGAGGTCTGGCCCGACGCGCCCGCGCCGCACTGGCTCGTGCCGCGGGTCGAGCAATGCGGCGTGACCAACAGCTACCGCAATCCGGCGCAGCTCGGGAGCGACCGCTGGGCGGCGCTGATCGGCGCGCGCTGGCTCCTCGGCGCGCGCGCATCGATGGTCGTCGTCTGCGGCACCGCGACGACGATCGACTTCCTGTCCTCCGCCGGGGTGTTCAAGGGCGGGACGATCATGCCCGGCGTCGGATTGATGCTGCGCTCGCTGCACGAGGGGACGGCGGCCCTGCCCGACCAAGGCGGCGACTTCTTCGACTATCCGACGCAGACGGTCGACGCGATCGCGTCCGGCTGCCAGCACGCGCAGGCCGGCGCGATCGAGCGCATGTACGCGCACGAGGTCAAGGTCGAGCGCGACTTGACCTGCCTCGTCTCAGGCGGCGCGGCGCGCGCGGTCCTCCCGCGGCTCGCGATCCCGCACCAGTACCACGAGAACCTGGTGCTCGA
>JAANMW010000782.1_pt1 | contig 37009 bp, 22 predicted proteins | sample 7279671 | NCBI WGS metagenome assembly JAANMW01 (sample SAMN14094541, study PRJNA606508) | bioreactor metagenome | isolation source: A lab-scale SPAN reactor treating ammonium-rich wastewater day 247 | place: Ireland: Galway | collected 2017-09-19 | reverse complement strand
GGAAACGCAGTATCCATTGCCCCTCGCCGCGGCCCTTTCTTGATGGAGGCGCGCGGAACGGGCACGGTTCGGCCTCGGTTCTGGGAGCCGCGCGGTGAAGACAGTGAAGAATGGGAATTGGAGTGGCCGCAACTACGCTCCAGGAGCGGGATAGCGTGGGGTTGAGGTGATCTCAGACCCCCCGATTCCGAACCCAGGCCCCACGCTGCGACTCCTGTCGGACTGCCTGATGCCTAACCATGGGCAGCGGCCTTCCGGCCCGAACCCGAAGGGGTGCGGTCGTCGTTGGCTGGTGGCTTCTGCCCTGGGGCGCGTGATGGGCGGAGCCGGCCCATAATGGCCTCGGCCCCCGGGGCCGGGAGGAGTGTCGATGCGTACCTATCTGCCCGCGCCGGTGGCCTTGGCCGCCCTGGCCATCGCCGTTCCGGGTCAGGGCGAGGTCCGGTGCGAAGCCGTTCCGTACCGCGATGGCGAGGTGGCCTTGCAGGGCTACCTCGCCTGGGACGCATCCGTCGACGGACGGCGGCCCGGGGTCCTGGTCGTCCACGAGTACTGGGGGCTGAACGACTACGCCAGGCAACGGGCCGAGCAACTGGCCGAGATGGGATACGTGGCGCTGGCCGCCGACTACTACGGCGGCGGCCGAGTGGCCAAGGAGCGCAGCGAGGCGAGCAGACTGGCCGGAGGCGTACGGGGCACGCCGGCCATGCGCACGCGCGGACAGGCGGCGTTGGCCGTGCTGGCATCGCACCCGGCGGTCGATCCCACCCGCTTGGCGGTGATCGGTTTCTGTTTCGGCGGCACGGCCGCGCTGCAGTTGTCGTACACCGGTGCGGCACTGTGCGGCGTGGTCTCCTTCCACGGCGGGTTGACGCCGCCCGAGGCCGAGGACATCCCGCGGATGAAGGCGGCCTACCTGATCCTCCATGGCGCGGACGACCCATCCGTCAAGCCGGAGCAGATCCAGGGCTTGACCGACAGCTTCCGTCAGGCGGGGGTGGACTGGCAGTTCATCAGCTACGGAGGCGCGGTGCACGCCTTCTCGAATCCCGAGGCCGGCGGCGACAAGTCGCGCGGCGCCGCGTACGACGAGAAGGCTGCGCGACGCTCGTGGCAGGCCATGCAGGCATTCTTCGCCGAGGTCTTCCGGTAGGCTAACGACCCGGAAGGGCCACCACACAGCGGGCGGTCCCGTCGGGCAGAGCCACTTCGAGTTGCGTGCCCGGCTCGGCCTGGGCGGTGCGGAGGTAGGCCAGGGCTCGCGGGCCGAGGGTGGGGGAGACCGCCGCGCTGGTGATGGCCCCCACCGGTTTGCCGCCGCCGGGCAGGGTCACCACCGCGTCACGGACCGGGGCCTGCTCGCCGTCGACGGACAAGGCGCGGAGGAGCCGGTTGGGGTGCCCCCGATCGCGCATCCTGGCCACCACCTCCTGGCCGGGATAGCAGCCCTTGGTGTGGCACAGCGCCTCTTCGAGCTCGGCCTCCAGGGGCAGCACCTCGGGCGTCAGTTCGGCCCCCCAACGCGGTCGGCCGGCTTCCAGCCGGAGGATTTCCGCGGCGCGCCAGCCGAACGGTTGCGCCTGCTCGGCCAGCGCCAGCCAGAGTTCGTGACCCATGTCGGCGGGGGCGGTGAGATCGTAGCCGGGCAGACCGAACGCGTCGGACCGGGCGATCACCAATCTGCCTCCGCAGCGGAGTCGGCCGGGGCTCAGGTCGGCTGTCGCGATGCCGGTCACGTCGGTCAGCAGCGCGGCCGAGCCCGGTCCGTGGACGGCCACCTGACAGGAGTCGGCACGTGCGTCGGCGACCGTGACCCGGTCGCCGTACAGCACGAACCGCCGCAGCTCGGCCAGCAAACGGTCGGCGGTGTCGAAGGCGGTCACCAGCAGCAGCCGGTCGGCCAGGGCGTGGACCCGCAGGTCACAGGCGATGCGGCCCTTGACCGTCAGCAGCAGGGCGCGCAGGTGCCGGCCCGGTTCGAGACCGGCCGTGTCGTTGCTGACGATGCGGTCCAGCCACTGCCCGCGGTCCTCGCCGCGGACCTCGATCAGGCCGCGCACCGAGTGGTCGATCACGCCGCACGAGGCGTGGATGGCGGTCACCTCGACCGCCGGGTTGCCGTAATGCGCCGCCACCGTCCAACCGGCCAGGTCGACCGTGACGGCGGGTCGTGTTGATAGGAGGAGCGGACTGGCAAACATGACGGCCGTTCCCTCGCGAGCGCCTTCGCCCATTATGGGATCGCCGCCGGGGCGAAGGCTACTCCGGAACGACATCCAGGACGATCATCCCGCGCGGGGGCACGCGGACGTCGAGGAACCGGCCGTCGGGCTCGATCGGGCGGCCGGGATAGTGGCTGGCGATGCGCACCTCGGCCGCCTCGAAGCCCAAATCGATGCGGTCCAGCACGTAGATGTGGTCCTCGTTGCCGACCAGCAGCCGCACCGTGCCGTCGGCGGTTTCGATGGCCAGAATGCGCAGGGGCGAGGGCCGGCTGACCACCTTTGGGGTGTGCGTGAGATCGATCAACAGCTCGGCGCAGGCGTTCAGGAACGTCTCGCTGACGGGGCGGTAGGACATCTTGTAGAGGTAGTTGCGCGGGTCGGGCGGCTGGTCGGGCAGGGGCTCCGGCGGCACCGGCGCCACCACCGGCAGGGCGGCGCCGCCGGCGTGGTAGACCCGGCAGGCGAGCTGGTCGGGGTCGGGCCCCTCGGCGAAGGTCAGCTCGGCCGGTGGCAGCTCGGCGCCCTGCCGGCCGATGCACACCACCGGTCCGTCGTGGTCGAGCACAGCCTCGAGCTCGTCGGGTGACAGCAGCTCCGGCCGAGGGACCAACAGACAGCCTCGCGCCGCCGAGAGATGCCGGGTGTTGACCCATACCTGGGCCGGCGCGCCCCGCTCTTGCAGCTCGCAAGTGACCTGCTGGCGGGACAGCACGCGGTGGGCCAGGTAGTCGTCCAACTCGCGGTCGACGGCTGCGTCCGACCAGACCACCGTGGCGCCCAACGTCCGCTTGGGCCGGACCTCGTAGGCCACCCGCCAGTTGTGGCCCATCCACCGCCACTGGTAGGGGTTGATGCCGTCGGCCAGGCACACCATCGGGCCGGCCGAGGCGCGGCGGAATCCGGCGTCGTCCTGGACGAACAGGTGGCCCAGGGTGAGATGCTCCCGCTCGGCGACCGGCGGCGCGTGGTTGAGCAGGTCCCAGTTCTCGGTGCTGTCGCCGGTGCCGTTGAGGCACATCAACGGCGTGTCGGGCAGGCAGGCGGCCAGATGGGCGAGCATGACGTTGTGGTCGAACCGCAGATCGGCACGGAAGCCGCTCTCGGCCCCGATCGACACCCCGGCGCCGACGGTCTCGACCAGGAATCGGTCCACCCCGGCCCGGGCAATGCGCCGGTAGTCCACCCCATACCGGTAGTAGGCTTCGAACGGGTCCCGCGTCCAGGCGTTGTTGTACAGAACCTGTCGCCCGAGTCCGTGCATCGCCCCACAGATCTTGGTGAACAGCTCCTCGAACCGGATGGCGTAGAACTCGCACCAGCGCGGGCGGTGGTGGTGCCAAAGGTGGTCCGCCCTGGCCCGGGTCTGGTCCGGGCCGGCCAGGGCGGCCGGGAGCTCGACGCCCATCTTGGCGACGAACTGCTCGACCATGTCGTCGGAGTAGTCGGCCAGCCAGATCGGCTGCCGCGGGCTGCTGTACCCGTCCGCGGCGTGGAAGCCGTCGAACCCGTAGTCGCGCACCACGGTCGCCAGCCGGTCGCAGAAAACGTCTTCGTAGTACCGGCCGTCAACGAATCGCTTGAGCGGGTTGAGGCACCCGCCCGGCACCCCGTCCCGGGTGAACTCCATCAGCTCCGGGTGGCCATCGCACCAGGGGCTCTTGTAGAGCCGGCCGTCGATCCGGTTGACGTACAGGTTGAACAGCGAGAAGTAGACCTTGATCCCGTGCGACTGCAAGGCTTCGATCAGGCCCTTGAGCTGGTGGTTGGTCCACGCCTGGCGCGGGCGTTCGGCGTTGTAGGGCTTGCCGCCGTAGGAGCAGTAGTCCGGCGGGAAGACCACCTCGCGTTCCAGGCCGTCATAGTTGTGGACGAAGTCGGGCGGCGTGAACAACAGCGACAGCCCGTCGGGGACGAAGCCGCAGTTGTTCAGGAAGGCCGGCACGGTGTAGTCTGGCGCGCGGTGGTCGAAGCCGATCAGCTCGATCCACATCCAGCGCTGGCAGTTGGGGGTCTGTTCCACGGCGGGTCTCGTCCCGTTCAGGCGTCGCGGGCCAACAGCTCGTGGGCGGTCAGATAGTCGGTCACCAGGACGTTGATCAACCCCAGCCGGATCGCGGCATGGATGGCGCCGACCCGCTCGGGATCGCCGCCGGCCACGGCGATCACGCTGCGGGCCGAATCGGCGGCGTAGGCCCGCATGGTCTCCAGCGGCAGGCCCAGCACGGTCACTCCCGGCGCGTCGAGGAGCCGCTCCGCGCTGTAGTACCAGCCGCAGATCTCGCCGATGGCGCCGTCCTCGTCGGCCAGCTTGTGCAACGACTCGCTCGGGACCCGATCACTTTGCAGCAAGGTCGATTGGCGCAGGCTGCGCTGTCCCCGCGCGTCGGTCGAGTAGGGGCAGGAGATCGAGGTGAGCACCACGGTCACGTCTTCGGTGAGCTTGCGCAGCGGCTCGGCGACCAACGGCATGCCGCGCAGCACCGCCGCCTCGTCGCGGGTGACCACCGCCGGCGCCGGGATCCACTCGTAGTTGCCGGCGTACAGCCGGGCCAGCTCCTGGGCCAGGCGATTGGCGTCGTACGGGTACTCCCGGCTGCGCAGGTACCCCAGCATCGGCAGCACCTCCAGCTCGGGGACCGGCCGCGACGGCCGGATGCGGCGGATGACCGCGTCGATCATCTCGCCGCGCGCGACGGCGGCTACCGGCTGGCCGCCCTGCCGCCGCCCGGCGATGTGGTGATCGACCAGGACCGCGGCGCGCTCGGCCAGCTCCTCGGCCACGGCCCGCCGGGCCGCCGGCTGGGCCGGGTCCGCGGCGGCGGCCCGCGACGGCGTCAGGAGCACCTCGCGGAGGACCGGGAAGCGGTCCACCAGAGCCACCTCGAGATCGTGGAGGAAGGCGTGCCCGCGCGGCTCCAGAACGCGGGTGTGCACGTAGCCCATGTCGCGCGCCATGGCCAGGTACCGGGCCACCGTCGGCCGCGAGACCTTCAGTCGGCGCGCGATGTCGTCCTGGATCAGGCCTTCCTCGAAATGCAGCCGCGCCGCTTCGTAGATCACGTCGAACCGTTCGGTCATGCCCACCACCCGCCTCGACCGCGACGTTGGCGCGTGGCGGGGATGATCCTTCCCGATCAGCGGTTCCCTCACGGCAGGATTGATGTATCATCCCGGCCATCGCGACGCCGGATCGCAGGGATTCGAGAGGAGTTGTCGATGGCCAAGCATCGTCTCGCGCTGATCGGGTGCGGCGGCATGTCCCGCTCGCACGCGAGCCGTTTTCACGCGCTGCAGGACCGTCTCGAAGTGGTCGCGGCGGTCGATATCGACCGCGAGCGGGCCCAGAACGCCGCCGAGGTGTTGGGCGACAAGACCAAGGCCGTGACCGACTACCGCGAGGTGCTCGACGACGTCGAGGCCGCGCTGCTGGTGCTCCCGCACCACGTCCACCATCCGGTGACCATGGAGTGCCTGGCCGCCGGCAAGCACGTCCTGGTCGAAAAGCCGATGGCCAACACCGAGCAAGAGTGCCTGGACATGATCGCCGCCGCCGACAAGGCGGACCGCACGCTCATGGTGGCCTACTGCATGCGCTTCCACCCGATGGTCGTGAAGATGAAGGAGATGCTCGACGAGAAGGCTCTCGGCGACGTCTTCCAGCTTTCCATCTGGACCGAGCAGCATACCCAGTTCGGGCCGGACCACTGGGCTTCCAGCGCCAAGACGTTGGGCGGTGGCCAGCTTTTCAGCCACGGCTGCCACTACATCGACCTCATTCTGTGGTACCTCGGCCACCCGGTCCGCGGCACCCACGTCGGGACCAACTACGGCACGCCGTGGATGGAAAAGGAAGGCACCAGCAACGTCTCGATGGAGTTTGCCAGCGGCGCGCTGGCCTACCACTTCGGCACCTGGGGCGCCAAGGGCTCGCGGCTGCGCTACTCGTTCCACGCGCACTGCACCGATGGTTTCCTCGATGCCCGGCTGACCGAGGGCAAGCTGGTCAAGATCGTCGGCGGCGAAGAGGAAGTGGTCATGACTTGCGAGCAGAGCAAGCACACCGAGCGGGAGATGTCCCACTTCCTGGACTGCATCGAGACCGGCGCCACGCCGTTGACCAACGGCCCGGAAAGCCTCCAGGGACTGCGCGTCATCTGGCGCATGTACGAGGCCGAGGAGAAGAACGTCGTGGCCGATCTGCGCGGTCTCGGTTTGGACCAGGGCTGACCGTGACCATCCGGGGGCGCGGCCACGCGCCCCCGGCCGGGAGGCCGCCATGCTCCGCATCGGCATCGTCGGGATCCGTAGAGGATCCAGCTTCTTCGGTTTCAACGCGTTCGATGGAGTCGGCGTCACGGCCCTGTGCGATCTCCGGCCGGAGGCGCTGGCCGAGGTCGGCGAGGCGCACGACGTGCCGCCCGAGCGGCGGTTCACCGACTTCAACGCGATGCTCGACAGCGGGATCGACGCGGTGGTCATCTCGACCCCGATTGCGTACCACGCCGAGCAGGCCGTCGCCGCCCTGTCGGCCGGGGTCCATGTCTTGAGCGAGGTCACCGCCGCCGACAGCGTCGACGAGTGCCGCGCGCTGGTGGCCGCGGCGCGGAGCAGCCGCGCGGTCTACATGTTCGCCGAGAACTACTGCTACCGCCGCCCGGTGGTGCTGGTGCGCAAGCTGGTCGAGGCCGGCTTGTTCGGGCAGGTCTACTACGGCGAGGGCGAGTACGTCCACAATTGCCGGTACCTGCTCCGCCACCCGGACGGAACCCTGACCTGGCGCGGCGAGCGGCGGAAGACCCATACCGGCGTCTCGTACCCGACCCACAGCGTCGGCCCGCTGGCCAAGATCTTCAACGACTGGCCGGTCTCGGTCCAGTGCCTCGGCACCGGGTCGGTGAGCAGCCCGGAGTTCTACCAGGACGACTGCTGCCTCGGCCTGGTCCGCACCGCCCGTGGCGGACTGTGGAAGATTCGCTTCGACTCCCACTCGCTCCGGCCACACTCCATGGCCTACTACCAGGTCCAGGGCACCGGCGGCTGCTTCGAGGCCGGGCGCGGCAACGGCGAGAGCGACAAGATCTGGCTGCGCGACCGCTGCCCCGACCCGAACGCGTGGATGCCGCTGGCCGAGTTGGAGGCGGAGTTTCTGCCGCCCGAGTGGCTCGAACCGCCGGAGGCGGCCAGGCGGGCGGGGCACGGCGGCGGTGACTACTGGGAGCTGGGCGACTTCGTCGCCGCGGTGCGCGGCGAGCGGCCACCGGCCATCACCGTCGACGAAGCCGTCTCGTGGACCATGGTCGGCCTGCGGTCCCAGGAATCGCTGGAGAGCGGTGGTCACCCGGTGGCGGTCGACGACCCGCGAGCGTGGTAGCCGTCACCGCGCCGTGAGGCGGAAGGCGCGCAAGCTGACCGGCTCCAGGTGAAGGGCCAGGCCGCCCGCCTCACAGGTCAGGTCGCGGCCCTCGCCCAAATCGCGTACCGCCCGGCCCGCGGTCAGCTCGGGCAGCGTCAGGCGGACGTCCTTGCCGGCTCGGGCCAAGCCGGTGTTGACCACCGACAGGTACGTCTGCCGGCCGACGGTCACGCGCCGGACGAAGACCTCGGGATCCGCCACCGCACCCGGCACCAGGGGCATGGTCACCGCCGGCAGGGCGCGGTAGGCCCGGGCGAAGGCCCGCACGTAGAGCGGGAAGCCGCGGTTGGCGGCGCCGATGCGCGAGGTCAGCACCAGCGGATCACCGTGCGCGGTGGCCAGCACTTCGTCCAGCAGGCAGTACGGCCCGGCCGCCTCGTTGCCGTTCAGGCCGGGGCAGTTCCAGCCCGGCGCGGCGTGGTTCTGGAAAGCGTCCTCGTTGTAGATCCACCAGTCACACACGGCCAGGCCCTCGCCGGTCCGGAAGAACTCGAGGTAGTCGCGATTGCCGGCGGTGAACGGGTAGTGGACCGGAGCGAGGTTGACCACGCCGCGGTCCTGCCGGTACAGCGGCGGGTTCATCCCGACCAGCGCCTGGCCCATGTCCGGGCGGGTGAAGTCCTCCAGCAGTTGCGTCAGGTCGACCTTCCTCAGGTCGGGCAGGCTGACGGTGCCGGGGGTCAGGAACTCGTCGCCCTGCTCGCGGTCCCAGAAGTAGAGGATCCCGCCGAAGGGCAGGTTGTCGTCGCCGGCGTTGTAGTTGAGCAGGTACAGCCGCAGGTCCGACCGAACCCGGCGCAACGCCGCGGCGGCGCGGAGGAAGTTGTCGCGCTTGTGGCGGTAATGGAACTCGCGGAACGCGCGCTGGTGGTTGGCGTGGACCCAGGCGCCCTGCTCCGCCGCGCTGCCGGCCGGCAGAGAGAGTCCGGTCTCCCCGGCAAACCGCTTCAGCTCGAACGGGCTGTAGCTGATCTGCCAGGCCACGAATCGCGGGGTCAGCAGCACGCCCTTGAGCGCCGGACAGCTCGCCGCGTAGGCCGTGGCGAACTCGGTCAAGAGCTTCTCCAGATCCTCGCCGACCGCCGGATGGGCCAGGTCCAGGCAGGTCCCCTCGGTCATGTACCGCGTGGTCCGCAACCCGTCGGGGCCGACCGTGGTGCCCCAGTGGTAGTGGTGCGGCGACTGGTCCGGCCACACTGCCAGTGCCTCGGGCGGGAGCTGGCCGGTGCCGGCGTATTCGAACACCGGGACTACCTCGAGCCCGAGCGCCGGAGCCTGCTTGAGCACCTCCTCGGTCCGGGTCGGCGAGCCGTGGACCCGGTAGTAGCCCGGCCGGGCCGCGGCGTGCGGACTGCGGACGCCGTCGGGCCCGAACAGTCTGGACGGCCAGTCCACGAAGCCGCTGTTGTTCTGGTACGTGCCGCCGCCATACGACAGTGTCAGCGGGGCGTAGAAGTTGTAGCCGTAGAAGGCGTAGCGGGTCAGGTCGGAGGTCTGCGGCGTGGCGTCTTCCTGGACGAACCCGAACTGCCGCCGCGGGCCGGGCGGCTCCTCGGCCGGCACCGCCAGCTTGGCCACCGCCGCCTCGTCACCGATCTCGTACAGGCTGATCCGGCTCGCCGCCAGGCCCTTCTGGAACGGCGCCGCCCGCTGGCCCATCGAGTGCAGCGCCAGCCACCCGCTGCCGCCCGACTGGGCCCGGAAGATCGACGTCCACTGCTCGAATCGACCGGACAGCGGCAGGTCGCACCGCTGCATGAACCGCTGCCGGGTGTAGGGATCGCCCAGCGCGCTGCCGGTGTGCCAGCCGAAGCTGGCCGCGCCGCACAGCGCGTTCCAGACCAGCGCGTTGCGGGAGACGTCCTCCGGGTAGTCGATCACCAGCGCGTACCAGGCCCCGGGCTTGACCTGCCCGCGACCGATCAGGTAGGCGAACCAGCCCCAGTCCGAGGCGGTCCGGCAGCGCCGGCCGAGGATCTCGGACACCTCGCTGAACCGCTCCCGCGGGTCGCGGTAGCCGGACTGCCAGTCGAAGGTCAGTCGCCGGCCGCCGCCGTAGTAGTCGAGCGGCTCGCTGGTGTACTTGGTGTGGAGACCCTTGCCGCCCTCGCGGAACGGGTGCGGGTCGGCCTCGTCGCCGCACTCGACCCGGTCGAGCATCCGCAGCGGGCCGAACGGCGGGACCGCGTCGCGGCTCTCGGCCAGCGCCGGCAGCGGCTTGGCCGCCGGCTCCAGCGAGGCCAGCGGCAAGTCCACCGTCGTCTCGGCCAGCCGCTCGGCACCGCGCGCCAGCCACAGCCGCAGCCGCCAGGTCGACGCGCCGCTCTGGGACGCGGTCTGGCGCAGCCGGGCCAACTGTGATGCCGGCACCGCCAGGCGCTCCAGCCGGACTTGCCCGGCGGCCAGGGCCAGCGCCTCGCTGACCTCGGCCGGACGCCAGAAGTAGTCGAGCAGCTCGGCCCGCAGCGACTCGGCGCCGGCGGTGGCCGCCGACCCGTTGAGCTGCACCACCACACCCAGGTCACGCTCCGGCAGCCGCAGCGGCTCGGTCTTCGGCTGGAAGGCCGAGGCCTGACCCAGGCCCGTCACCGTGCCGAGGAGCTCGATGGCCGGCGCGCCCGCCGGCGGAGCGACCGCCGCGACGGCGCCCCAGGCGCCCTCGCGAACGGCCCGGATGAGATAGGCCGGGAGCACGTCGAACCGGCCGAGCAGCACCGCCTGCCTGGCCTGCCCGGCCACCTGGTAGTCGGCCCGGAACTCGACCAGCACCCCGCGCCGGTTGAGCGCCTCGGGGAAGGCCACGACCAGCTCGGCGCTGGCCTGCGCGCCCGGCGCCACGTCCGGCACCGTCACCGGCTCGGCACGGACACCTTCGGCTCCCTCGGCCAGCCCGATCCGCAGGCCCGTCACCGGCTCGCGGTACGGGTTGGTGCAGGTGAACGTGACCGGAGTCCGGCCGGCGGCGGTGGTCGGGACCTTCAGCCGGCAGGCGCGGGCCAGTTCGGGCGGCGGCGGCGGAGCCGGCGCGGTGGCGCTGTCGACCATCCGCGCGTCGTCGAACCAGGCCTCGCCGTGGCCGACCAGGCGGACGGTCACACCGGCGGTGGCCGTGCCGGGCGGCGCGGTGGTGGCCAGGGCCAGCTCGGTCCAGTCGGCGGAGCCGGTCAGCGTGGCGTGGGCCCAGCCGGCGTAGAACGGATGCTCCTGGTCGGCGATGATCTCGCCGGCGGCGTCGCGGAAGCCGAGGTGCAGCCGGACGAAGGCGCCGTCGAGCACCAGCCTGGTGCGAGCCCGGACCGAGACCACGTAGCGGCGGCCGGCCTGGGCGGGCAGGCCGGTGGTCGACCAATACCCGTGCGCCCCGGCGCCGCCGCCGAGCACCTGGAGGCAGCGCCCGCCGTCGCCCTCGACCACCTCGCCGCGGGCCGGCGCCTGGCCCAGCGGCTGCCAGGTGTTGTAGACCCAACCGGTGGCCGCCCCGCGCTGGCCCTGCTCGAAGCCGGGGTTGGGCAGCAGGTTGGTCTCCTGCCCGACCGCCAGCCGAGCGATGGCCAGCGCGGCCAGGGCCGCCCATCGTCCGGCGCGTCGAACGCGTTCGCCGTCTGTCATCATGGCCGCCCCTCCGGCCTACAACTCCAGGAAGTTCCGCAGCAACTGCATCCCGTGATCGGTGGCGATGCTCTCCGGGTGGAACTGCACGCCCTCGACCGGCAGTGACTGGTGCCGCAGGCCCATGATCTCACCGATGTCCGTCTCGGCGGAGATCTCCAGGCAGTCCGGCAGGCTCTCGCGCTCGACCAGCAGCGAGTGGTAGCGCACCGCCGTGAACGGGCTCGGCACCCCGGCGAAGACGCCGCGGCCGTCGTGCAGGATCGACGAGGTCTTGCCGTGCATCAGCCGGCCGGCCCGGACAACCTTCCCGCCGAACGCCTGGCCCAGGCTCTGGTGGCCGAGGCAGACGCCCAGGATGGGGAACTGGTCGGACAGCTTCTGGAGCACCTCCACCGAGCAGCCGGCCTCGTTCGGGGTGCACGGCCCGGGCGAGATGACGATCCGCTCCGGCTTCAGCGCCCGAATGCCCTCGGCGTCGATGGCGTCGTTGCGGTAGACCTGCACGTCACAGCCCAGCATCCCGAGGTACTGCACTAGGTTGTAGGTGAAGCTGTCGTAGTTGTCGATCATCAGGATCATGGGTCACTCCAGGCCGCGCTCGGCCAGCTCGAGGGCCCGGCGGATGGCCATCGCCTTGTTGCACGACTCCTCGTACTCGGCGGTCGGGTCGGAATCGGCCACGACCCCGCCGCCGGCCTGCCAGTAGCAGCGGCCGTCGCGCAAGATGGCGGTACGGATGGTGATGCAGGTGTCCATGCTCCCGCTGAACGAGAAGTAGCCGATGGCCCCGCCATACGGCCCGCGGCGGGTCGGCTCGAGCTCGTCGATGATCTCCATCGCCCGGATCTTCGGCGCGCCGGTCAGCGTCCCGGCCGGGAAACAGGCCCGCAGCACGTCGTATTGCGACTTGTCGCCGCGCAGCCTGCCGGTGACGTTGCTGACGATGTGCATCACGTGCGAGTAGCGCTCGATGACCATCAGTTCGTCGACCGTGACCGTGCCGTAGTCGCACACCCGGCCGATGTCGTTGCGGCCCAGGTCGACCAGCATGATGTGCTCGGCACGCTCCTTCTCGTCGGCCAGCAGCTCGCGCTCGAGGGCCAGGTCCTCGGCCGCGTCGCGTCCCCGTTTGCGCGTCCCGGCGATGGGGCGGGTGGTCACGCAGCCGTCCTTCTCGGTGACCAGGATCTCCGGCGACGAGCCGGCCAGGTGGAGCTCGTCCAGGCGCAGGTAGAACATGTACGGCGACGGGTTGATGCTGCGCAGCGCGCGGTAGACGTCGAACGGGGCGGCCGAGGTGGCGGCGCTGAACCTCTGCGACGGCACCACCTGAATGATGTCGCCGGCGGCGATATACTCCTTGGCCGCCAGGACCATCGCTTCGTACTGCTCGGCGGTGTAGTTGCTGTCGACCGTCAGGCCGTGCGCCGAACGGGTCGGCCGGCGCTCGGGCAGCGGCTGCCGCAGCCGGTCGATCACCTGCGCGATGCTCGCACAGGCCTGGTCGTAGGCGGCATCGACATCGGCGCCGGGCCCGATTCGGGCCATGGCGATCACCTTGGCTCGGTTCATCACCCGGTCGAACACCAGGCAGGTGTTGGTGATCATGAAACAGGTGTCGGGCAGGCCGAGGTCGTCGTCGCAGGTGTCCGGCAGCCGCTCGAAGAAGCGCACCAGGTCGTAGGCCATGTACCCGACGGCCCCGCCGATGAACGGCGGCAGGTCGCCGTGAGCGACGTATCGCGACCGGCCCATGGCGGCTTCGATCACGTGAAGCGGATCCTCGCCCGGGGCCAGCGTGTGCGACTCGGTCCGCTCGCCGCGGCGCAACCTGACCTGATCGCCCTTGGTGCTGACCACCAGCGCGGGATCGGCGCCGATGAACGAGTACCGGCCGACCCGCTCGCCGCCGGCGACGCTCTCCAGTAGGAAGGCGTACGGCGCATCGCCCAGTTTCCGGAACGCCGACACGGGGGTGTCGAGGTCGGCCAGGATTTCCTGGTAGACCGGGATCAGGTCCCCCCGGCCGGCGAGGTCACGGAAGGCCGCGCGGTCCGGTGTCATGGTTGGCTTCCTTTCCAGGCGGCTCGCCCACCCCCGGGGCCGCCGCCTGCCAAGCTCCGGGGGAAGGCCCGTTGCCCAACAAACGAGGACCACGGGCTGAACTGGTTCCCGTGGTCCGGCTCGCGCAAACTGACTTGACGCGCACGGCTACGGGACGCACCTCCACCAGGTGCGCCACCAGCGAACGCCGGGCTCGACATGCGCGCGCGTCATGATGGCGGCTTATACCACGGTCGCGGGCGGATGGCAAGACGATTGGGTGGGCCATCCGGCCGGTGGCCCGAGCTACGCTCAGAACCAGTCCTTCCGCCTGAAGATCAGGACCACCGCCGCCGAGATCGCGAACGAGATGCCCATGGTCGCGGCAAAGGCGTGGCGGTGATGGGCGAACGGCAGCTCGACATTCATGCCCCACAGGCTGGCGACCAGCGTCGGGATGCTCATCACGATGGTGATCGAGGCCAGGAACTTCATCACCACGTTCAGGTTGTTCGAGATGATCGAGGCGAACGCGTCCATCATGTTGCTCAAGATGCTGCTCGAGATGTTGGTCATCTCGATGGCCTGCTGGAACTCGGTCAGCACGTCGTCGAGCAGTTCCTCGTCGTCGGGCCAGGCCTCGAACAGCCGGCTCTTCTGCAGACGCCGGAGCATCAGCTCGTTCTGCTTCAGCGCCGTGGTGAAGTAGACCAGGCTCTTCTGGTACTTGAGCAGCGCCACCACCTCGCGATTGCGCAGCGAGGCCTGGAGCTTGTCCTCCAGCAGATCGACCGCCTTGTCGATCTCCCGGAGGTATGCCAGGTACTTCTGCGCCGTGACCAGCAGCAGGTGCAGCACGAACCGGTTGCGCTTGGCCGTCGACAGCCCGCGGACGCGGCCGCCGAACAGGCCCTGCATCACCCCGTTCGGCTCGCGGCAGACCGTCGCCACCCGGTCGGTCGCGTAGATGATCCCCAGCGGCACGGTGGTATACGGCACGTCGTGCTCAGGGCCGTGCGACACCGGCACGCGCAAGAGGATGAGCAACGCGTCATCCTCGCGCTCGGTCCGCGCCTGCTCGTCGAGGTCGAGCGAGTAGGTGACGAAGTCCGCCGGCACGCCGAGTTCGAGGGGGAGCCGGGCCACTTCGTCGGCTGACGGGTCGACGCAGTTGACCCAGCAGCCGGGCTGGCCCTCGGTCAAGGTCTCCAGCCCGGACAGGCCGGTCTTCAGGTAGGTGATCATGCTGCCTCCGGTTCTGTGTCAGGTCTCGCCCTCGCGCCGGAGGCCCGCGAGGACAAGCCGCCATACTCAGTGTCGGCGGCAGCCCGGCGAGGTCGCGTGCGCGAGGGAGCGGCTGAGCTTGGGTCTATGTTCGGGGCCGTCTGATGGACCGGTGTCCATGCGCAACACTCCTTTCGCCGAAGGCAGTATAGGCACGCCTCGGAGACGGGTCAAGCACGGGGATTCGGGCCGCCGCGTCACTCTCGGACGACCCTTTGAGCAGGCAAGGGAACGGCTCCGGTCGCGGAATGTCCGCCACCGAGGTCTGCACCATGACCACGCGACGCGAGAACCTGCTGAAGGTCTTCCGGCACCAGCGCCCGGACTGGCTCCCGGTCGCCGGGCACGTCGATCCGTACAACCAGCCGAATCGCGACGGCATGGACCCCGAGCTGGCCGCCGCGCTGGGCGAGGTCCGCTGGGGCGGGACCGCCACGGTAACCTTCTCGCGGTACCTCGGCCTGGACATCATGGACTGGTTCGGTCTGCCGGCCGCCCGGGTCACCCGCCGGAACGTGACCATCGAGCGCATCGTCGACGGCGACGTCACCACCAACGTCTGGCACACCCCGGCCGGCGAGCTGCGCGAGGTGATCCGGATCTGCCGCGACTCGACCGGCGCCGTCTCCAGCAACCGGACCGAGCATCTGGTCAAGGAGCCGAAGGACCTGCCGGCGTTGGCAGCCATCTTCGAGGACGAGCTGGTCGAGCTGGATCCGGCCGGGCTGGAGCGCACCCGGCAGCGGCGGGAGCTGATCGGTGACGACGGCCTGCTGATGGGCCCAATGGACGGCACGCCGTTGGGCATGATGTTCCGGGTCTACTCCGGCGTGGCGGCTCTGGCCTACCTGTGGCACGACGCGCCGGACGCCCTGCGCGACTGCTTCGCGGTGATGGAGACCCGGTACCTGGAGCGGCTGGCCATCGGCGCCCGGTCCGCGGTGGACGCGGTGGTCAGCGTCGACGACACCTCGACCACGGCCATCTCGCCGGCCATGTTCGAGGCCTGCAACCTTGATCTCACCGACGCCCGCGCCGACGCCGCGCACGCGGCGGGGAAGCTCTACTTCCATCACTCCTGCGGCCTGCTCCGCGATCTGCTGCCGCTCTACCGCCAGACCCGCATGGACGCGGTCCACGCCTTCACCATCCCGCCATTGGGCAACGTCACCGTGGCCGAAGGCCGCCGGGCCCTGGGCGACCGGATCACCATGATCGTCGGTCTGGAGCCCTACGCCGAGACCACGGCCACGCCTGCTACGGTCCGCGCCGGCATTCACCAGATGATCGGCGAGGCTGAGCCGGGTGACCACTTCATCCTCAATCTGGCCGGCTACCCGAACCGGACCATGGCGCAAGCCGAGTTTGCGGTGGAGTGTTGCCGGGCGGCGGGGGGCGCGCCTGCCTGCCCGTGCCCGTAACAGCAACGCGGATCCGCGGCACTCGGGCGTATAATGAGCGGGTCGGTGCACACCAGAGAGGTGGCTGACCATGAGCGATGCGTCGGTCGGTGCGGTGCGCGGTCTCAGTCAGGTCAGCGACGAGGCGGTCGTCGCGCTGTGCCTGGCCCAGGGCGGGGAGCACTTCGCCGAGTTGGTCGCCCGATACCGTGAACCCATCTACGGGTTCGCGCTCCACTTGACCGGCGACGCCGACGAAGCCTCCGATCTCGCGCAGCAGAGCTTCGTCAAGGCTTTCGCCGCGCTGACCCGGTTCCGGCCCGGCTACAAGTTCTCCAGTTGGCTGTACACCATCGCCGCCAATCTCTGCCGGAGCTGGCTGCGCAAGCAGAAGCACCGGCCGGTGAGCATCGAGGGCAGCTTCCCCGATCCCGAGACCATCCCGGCCGAGGCCGCCATGGCCGAGGGACCGGACGTGGTGGTCGATCGCGAGGAGCTGCGGGCGCGCGTGCTCGACGCGGTGCAGAGCCTGCCGACCAAGTACCGCGTGGTGGTCATCCTGCGCCACCTGAACGATCTCAGCTACCAGGAGATCGGCGACATACTCAAGCTGCCGACCACCACCGTCGAGCACCGCCTCCGCACCGCCCGCGAGATGTTGCGCCAGCGGCTGGGCGACGCGCTGGAACTGGAGTTGGAGCGCAGCGACTGATGGCCGGCCGGAGGTACAGCGAGGCGGACCTGGTCGCCATGATCCCGCTGTACCTGGATGGCGCGCTCGACGATGACGAGCGCCGCGCTGTCGAAGCCTACTGGCGCGAGCACCCCGAGGCCCTGGCGCAGTTCGCCGATTCCACCCGGCTGATCGACCTCCTCGACGAAGCGGTTACGCCCGTCGCTCCGCCCGACGACTTCACCGACCACGTCATGGCGGCGGTCTCCGAGCTGGGCCCCATCCGGCGATGGTGGCAGCGGCAGACGCTCATCCCGCCGCTGACCGCGGCCCGGCTCGGCGTCGAGGCGCTGCTCCTGCTGCTCATCGTCACGCTGCTCTGGCGGCACCCCTGGGCGCCGCCCATCGCCCGACTCGAGTGCCGGCTGATGGGCGACGAGACCTGGGTGCTCGGCCAGCGGGCCGGTGTCCGGGTCCTGCTCACCGACCACCGCCACCACACGCCGGTGGCCAATGCCGAGGTGCGGCTGAGGATCTACCAGAACCGCCGCCACGTGCGGCTGCTGGAGGCCCGGACCAACGATCAGGGCAGCCTGGACGCCGATCTCCTGCCCGGCCCGGAGCTGGTCGAGGGCCGCGCCGTGCTGGTGGCCGAGGCCGTCGCTCCCACCGGCCGGGCTACGGTCTGGCACGATCTGAATCTGGTCCGCCGCGATCCCGTGTCGCTCTCCCTGATCTCGCCGGCGGTGCGGGCCGGAGGGACGCTGCGGGCGGCGGTGGCGGTGGCCGGTGGCGAGGGGTTCGACCCGGCCGAGGAGCTTGCCTGGCGGCTCGACGACCGCGACGGCCGCGCCGTGGCGGCGGGCCAGGCAGCCTTGTCCGCCGACGGCCTGGCGCTCTTGGCGATACCTGTCGGGAGCCGCGTAGCCACCGGCCCGGCGATGCTCTGGGTCCGCGCCGCCGGCGGCCGCGCCGCGGCGGCGGTGCGCCTCGATCCGCCCCGCGCGGGGGCGCTGCCGGTGACCCTCAGCGTCGACGCCGACGGCGCCGTCACGGGACGGTGGCTGACCGGACAAGTCGAGGTGGAGACCGGCGGCGCGCCGGAGGTGGAGTTGACCGTCAAAGTCTACGCCGGCGACGCGGCGGTGGCGGTCAGCGGCCGGCCGGATGCCGCCGGCCGCTGGCGATTCGGGCTCCGCGTGCCGGTCCCGAGCCGGCCGACGCGCTCGGTTCGGGTGGCGGCCCGCGCCTCGGATTCGTGGGGTCGCGCCGGCAGCGACGATTTGGTGCTGCCGGCCATGTCGGCCGGCGGCCAGTTGCAGGTGGACCACGTGGCCACGCTGGTGGCCGGGCTAGACAACTGGGTGATCGTCTCGGCGCGCGCGCCCGACGGCTCGTCGCCCGACCGCATCCAGATCCGGGTCAATGGCAGCCGGGAGCGCTCGTTCGCCCTGACCAGGGGGGTGGCCAACCTGACCATCCGGCCGCGCGCCGGATGGAACCGGATCGACCTTCGGGCGCGGCCCGGCGGCTGGACCGCGCGGCGGACGGTCTGGCTGCAGGCGACGCCCGGCGAGCAGGGGCTGCGGCTGCAGCCGGACCGGGTCACTGCCGAGCCCGGCCAGCCGGTCCGGGTCCACGTCGCCGCGCCGGGCCCGTGCGGGCCGGTCTGCCTGGACATCCTCGACGGCGGCCGGCTGATCGAGTCGCGCAGCCTGGACCTGGAGCGCGGTGCGGGCGAGATCGTGGTCCCGGCGCCGGACGCCCGGCGCCGGCTGGTCCTCCGCGCCTACGCGCCGGGACCGCACGGCTGGCGGACAGCGGTGGCGGCGGTGGCGGTCGCTCGGACCGCCAGCGCCCCCCTCTTCCCGTTCCCGTCCGGGCCGTCGGATGGGGTTCGCGTGGGCTACCACGGGCCGGGCACGCCACCGGCCGAGGTGCTGCTGGCCGCGGTTTCGCCGCCGGTTCGCGCGGCCGGGCCGAAGCCCGGCCTGAACCCGCCGCGGATGCGGGGGATGACCCTCGCCGAGAGCTCGATTCGTTTGGCGCAGCGGCAGGCGCTACGGGATCAGCGGCGGTTCTTCAGCGCCTCGCCGTTGGTCGGCGGTTTGCTCGGCGGGCTGGTCCTGGCCGGCGTGATGCTCTGGTTGCTGTCCTTCCTGACCGACCCGTTCGAGGTCGTCGGCCGGGCCGAGGCGGTGGGTTGGGGCGGGGTCCCGCAGGTCCACCGCCGCCACGCCTGGGCCGGGCTCGGCGCGCTGATCGGTGGCCTGGTGGTGGCGGTGACGCTGGCCGGCGGGATCCTCCTGGCCGGGTGGCAGGCCCGCGAGTTGGCCAACTCCGCGGACGCGCCGCTGCCTGACTGGCCCCCGCCGCGACCGAGCTGGCAGACGGTGGTGGCCGAATCGGTCGCCTCGGGGCTGCGCCTGGCCGACCCCGAGCTCCCGGTCGGCCGCGCCGCCGACCGGGCCGTGACCGTGTTCGCGCCGCTTCAGGCCGGTGTGGCCGAGGCGCCGGCGCTCCTCCCCAGCGACGGCGAACGGTGGCTGGTGCAGGCGCTGGCCGCGACCGCCGGCCGGCTGACCGAGCGGCGGTTTGCCCGCCGGACGCCGGGCAGCATCCGGCTCGAGCTGGCGGCGCCGGCGCGGCTGACCATCGGAGACGTGGTGGTCCTCCCGCTGGCCGTGGTCAACCGCTCGCCCCAGCGCCGGCCGCTGGCCGTGACGGCCGAGCCCGGCGCCGGGCTGGAGCTGACCGCCGCGCCGACCCGGCGGGTGGTGGCCGAGCCGGGCGAGCGGCTCGAGCTGGGCCTCGGCGTGCGCGGCGCCGAGTACGGGCGGCCGAAGCTGACCGTCACCGCCGAGGGTCCCGAGGGCGAGCTCCGGACGGCCGCCGAGCTGACCATCCTGCCTGGCGCGCCGCGGCATCGGCGGACCGAGCTGGGCACGGTCGGGGGGCGGACCGAGCTCGCCTACGACCTGCCCGCGGGCGCCTCGGGTCGCGACCTGCGGCTGACCTGCGCCGCGCAGCCGGCCGATCTCTGGGACCAGGTTCTGGCGCAAGCCGCCCGGCAGCCGGTGGCCACTCTGTGGGATCTGATCGGGATCGGCTCGGCGCAGGTGGAGCGCTGCCGGCTGTGGTCATCGGCCGGTGAGCTGACCGGCCGGCGCCGCGAGCGGCTGACCTGCGACCTGATCCGCACCTACCAGTGGCTGCTGCTGTACGAGGTGCGCCACGAGACGCGGCTGACCGGCGCCTTCGCCCTCCGGCCGGGTGGCCGGCCGGACAAGCTGGCGACCGCCGAGACGCTCAAGCTCTTGCGGGACATCGGCCCTTTCGCCGAGGTCGATCCGGCGCTGCGGCGGCGCTCGGCACGCTGGTTGCTGGCCAGCTACCACCCGCACAACGGCACCTGGCTGGCCGACGGCGCCGACGAGCAGCCCAGCCGGGTGCTCCTGACCACCGCCCTGATCGGGTCGGCCGTGGCCGGGCTCGAGGGGGCCGAGGAGGCGGTCGAGGGCGCGCTGCGGACCGCCGCCGAGCACGGGCTGGAGGCGACCGACCTGCCCACGCTGGCCATCGCCGCGCGGTTCCTGGCCGACCGGCCGGAACGCCGCGAGGAGGCGCTGGCGAAGCTGCTGGACCGGCTGGCGACACTGCGCGATCAGCGGGCGGACGGCAGCAACTGGTACGCCCCCGACTCGGCCTCGCCGATCGGCGCTTCCGGCCGCGCCGCAGCCTGCGAGGCGACCGCGCTGGCCGTTCTGGCGCTGGCCGGCAGCGCTCAGCGCGCCGCCCGCCAGGCGGCCGCCGACGGCGCGCGCTACCTGCTCACGCACGTCGGCGACGACGGCACCTGGGGAGCGGCTTGGGTGACCGCCCTGGCGGTGCGCGCGGTGACGGCGGTCGAGCCGATGGGCGGGCAGGCGCGCGGCGTGCTGGTGGCCGAGATGGACGGCCGGACCATCGGCCGGGTCACCTTCGACGGCACGCGGCAGGACTACCGGTACGCCGACTTCCCGGCGGCGCGCCCCGGCCGGTTGACGCTGCGCTTCTTCGGCCGTGGGCAGCCGGGGTACCGACTCGAGCTGGCCTACAGCCACAGCCTCCCCGTACCGCTGCCGCGGGGCGTGCACCTGGCCGTGGCTCTGTCCGATCTGTCGGTCCGCCCGCACGACCGGCTGGTGGCCACCCTTCGCCTCCGCAACACGGCCCAGCCACTGGCTGCGGCGGTGGCCAGAATCGACCTGCCGCCCGGCTTCCAGCCCGAGCCGATGCCCGGCGCGGTGCTCGACGGTGGGGTCTGGGAAGTGCCGCTGGGCGCGTTGGGTGAGGGCGAGACGCGGACCGTTGCGCTGCCCCTCCGCGCCCGCGCCGCCGCCGCCCGAGTGGCTCCGCGGACGGTGACCGTGACCGACCTCTACAACCCCGACCGCGGCGGCGCGACCCGCCTGCCGGCGCTGCGGATCTCCTGAGCCGGCCGGCGCTTACTTCGCTCGCGTCACGGTGATGGTGCCGTTGACCGACCCGGAATTGGGGTCGATCGCGTTGAGCGAGTAGTTGAAGGCGATCTCCATCTTGCCGGTCTGCTCGTCGTACGACCCGTAGACGTCCCCGGCCAGATGCTCGTCGCCGACCAGCCGGCCCTTCCAGCTCCAGGTGGTCGACTTGGCCCCGCCGGAGCGGGTGGCGGCGACGTCCTTGGCCACCGGATGTCCGTCGTACTCCGGCCCTGCCAGGCTATCGTTGATTTGAGCCGTAACCAAGTCGGCGATCCGCTGGGCGTCCCGTTTCTTGCCCGCGTCGCGGAGGAACAGCGCGGCGCCGGCGGCGATGGCCACGATGACCACCAGGACCATCGCCACGGTGCCGAGCGCCCCGGACGAGGCCGCCGGCGCGGCCGGCGCCGGTGGGCGGCGCCATGGTTCCGCGGCCGGCGCCGGCTGGCTGGGCGCCTGGCGCACGTGGCCGCAGAACGGGCAGACCTTCTCGGTGGCGAAGTGCTCTTCGTGACAGTTGGGACACGCGATCTTGTCCACGTCCAGGCTCCCACCGTCAGCCGGCACCGACTTCAGCGCCGGCTCTTGCCGCGCCGATTCACCCTATCCTGACGAATCCTCCGCCCCCGGCTATGGAGTGCCGCCCATCGCCTTCTTGCTCGCCGCCAAGGCCGCCGGCCAGTCGCCGTCGACCACGCCGAGCCAGAGGGTGAACCGTTTGGGGGCCAGGGCCTCCTTGGTCGAGAAGACCATGTAGTTGTGGCTGGCTTCCTTGGTCATCAGCCGCAACTGGGTGAAGGGCAGGTCGCGCCAGGCGACCAGGAAGGTCTCCTTGTCGGCCGGGTTGACCACGGCCAGAACCGGCTCGGTGAGGTCGGCCAGCGCCAGGTCGCGGACCGTCCGCCGCTTCCAGTCCAGGGACAGCAACCCGGCCTTGAGCGGCGCGGTCAACAGGTCTGCCTCGCCGGCGAAGCTGAGCCGGCTCATGGTGTACCAACTGCTGCTCACCGCCGCCGCGTCGGCACAGTCCCAGTCGAGCCGGACGATCCGCTCGTCGCGGCCGAGACTCGCCTGCAAGGTAACCGGCTTGCCGGACAGAGTGCCCTTGAACCGTGCTAGGAGGCGGTCCGGCGTGTGCTCGAACCGGTCGAACGTCACCGCCGCCCCGCCGCTGTACCAGACCGACCCGAAGGGGTAGTCGCCGGCGCCCAGACAGTCGGTGCCGGTGCGCCGGTGGAACAGCTCGTGGAACAGGCCATTGGGGTAGAAGGTGGCCTTGAGGTACCGGTTCTCCAGACAGACCAGCTCCAGGTCGCGCCGGGACGATTCGGCCGCGCCGAGTCGCGTGCTTTTGGTCTGCCGGTAGGTGGCGGGACCGGACAGGATGCGGAAGGTGGCCGTCTCGCGCAGCGGCTGGCCGCGCACGTCGCCCGAGACGGTCAAGGTGACCGTGCCCTCCGCCGGCGCGCCGGGCGCCGCCGAGCAGGTGAACTCGACCGCGCCTTGCTGGCCACTCGCGGGTATCGCCAGCGGCTTGCTCGGCGCGTCGACCGTGAAGCCCCGGCTGGCCGCCACCGAGGCGGTCAGCTTGAGGTCCAGTTTGGTCCGCGTCGCGGCCGTCACGCGCAAGGTCGGCCGCTGACCGTCGCCGGCGTAGAGACTGGTCGCCAGTTGCGGCAGGGCGAGGGTCAGGTCGGCCGGGACGTCGATCTCCAGCGCGGGCGAGGTGACCGGCTCGGCGCCCAGCTCGCCCACGGCCTGGACCAGGTAGTAGGCGGGTGGCGTGCCGAGCGGCACCTCGAGGCCGAGGGCGACCTCCTGCTGCCCGCCCGGCGCCAGCGCCACCCGCGCCGGCTGGCCCACCGCCTTCAACGGCGCGGCGGCGTCGAGCCGGACGGTACCCGACACCGGCCGCGGCGACGGGTTGAGCACCCGCACCCGGACCTGCGCGGTCGACTGCTGCGGCAGGACGCGATCGTCCATGGCCAGGCCCACCACCGGCTGGTGGTCGCTGGTCAGCAGCACGGCGGCCACGTCGACCAGCTCCGGCAGCAGAACACTGTTGCCCTGGTGCTTGAGGAACGTCGGCAGCGCCGCCGCGGCGGCGCCGTTCAGATGCGTCATCGGCCACTGCACCGCGTAGCTGACCGGCGGCCCGGCGGTCGAGGTCACGGTCAGGTTGCGGTGCGGTCGGTGATAGACCTCGGCCGGGTCGTAGCGGTGGTCGCGACCGGCGTTGACCACACGGTTGGCCAGACCGATCACGGTCTCGCTGCCGCGGACCAGCGCGCGGGCGCGGATGGCGCCGAGCCACCGCCCCGCCCCGTCGACCGTGACGGCCAGCGCGATCCCTTTCTCGGCCAGCAGCGCCTGGTACAGCCGGGCGAAGGCCCGGTGCGGTTGCAGCCCCTCGGCGCGCAACTGCCCGGTCGTGTCGTCGAAGTCGAACCCGGCGAAGGCGTCCAGAACGGCCTTGTCTTCCACCTCGCCAACCCCGGCGAAGTCGTCGGTGTACGGTCTTTGGTAGACCCGACCGGGGTCGATCCCGAAGAACACCACGTTCCGGCGGCGGGTCACCACCGGCGTGCCGTCGGCCGCAGCGGCGATCACCTCGGCGCCGTCCAATTCGCGCAGCGACGCCTCGCCAAGGACCGGCAGGGTGGCCGGGTAGCCGTCCTTCTTGACCACCTGCAGCGGCTCGGTCAGCGTCTTCCGGCCGCTCTCCCGGCTGCCGGTCAGGGCGGCCAGCTCGCCGCCGGGGTTGCCGTCCAGCGGCAGGTTGTGCCAGTCCGCGCTGAGCGCGCCGTCGGAGAGGATCAGTAGCCCGCCCCGGTGGGCGAACTCGGCCAGCTTGCCGGCCACCTCGGCCGAGGTGCACTGTGAGTACTGGCCGGCCAGGATAGCGTCGAACCGGCTCAGGTCGCCCAGCGACGGCTCGGCGAAGAGCTCGAAGTCGAGGTTGAGGTCGCTGAGGATGAGCAGCGTGCCGTTGAGCGCGTTGATGTCCGTACCGGCCAGGAGCACCGTCCGGTCGCTGACGAAGACGCCGATCCGAGGCTTCGCGTGGTTGGCCAAGAGCCAGGTCTCGCCCAGTCCGGCGACCAGCTCATTGAGCGACTTGGACCCGGTGTAGACCGGCTCCTTGCGGCGGTAACCGTCGGTCGAATCGGCCGCGCCCTGGTAGTAGGTGTGCTCCGGGCTGCCGCCGGTGCAGACGTGCGACAGCCCGGTCTTCGGCCCGTCCAACAGGAAGCCCATCTGGACGTACGTCGGATTGAAGTCCGGCGGCATGCACAACGCGTTGGCCGGCTTGCCGCACCAGGCCGAGACGCTGCGCAGCATGGCCAGGCGGTAGATGCCTGTCTTGTAGCCGATCCCGTGGCGCACGAGCACGTCGGTATAGGGAGCGAAGCTCCACCAGCTCGGCACCTCGCGCCAGCTCCCCCAGAACGGCAGGCTCCAGATCACCTGCCCCTTCGGATCGGCCTTCTTGAGCGTCTCGTAGACGAACCGAGTGAAGTCCATCTGGGCCCACTGGCGGAATTCCTGCCAGTCGGCGAAGCGCACGCTGCGCTCGAACTCGCGCGGCGGGTCGACGGCGTCGAGCGTGGTGAAGTGGGTGCCCCAAGCCTGATTGAGTTTGGCCAGGCCGCCGTACCGGTCGCTCATCTTCTGGCGGAAGACGGCCAGGAAGCACGGCTCGAAGCCGCTGTAGGCGCGGTAGGCGTACTCGTCCTGGGGGTAGTAGCCGAGGTGGTAGGGCTTGTCCTTGACGTGCCCGGCCAGCTCCGTCAGCTTGGCCGCCAACGCGTCGCGATAGCCGGTGTGCAGGAAGCTCCGCGTGCCGTTGTGCGCGATCTCGCCTTCGGCGGTGCGGGCGTACGAGTCGTTGTCCGCATAGCCCAGGTGCTGCACGTTCAGACCCAGGCTGCAATAGATCCGGGCCTTGGCGGCGTCGGCGTAGATCCGGTCGATCAGTGCGTACGACGACTCGGGCTCGACCCGGTAGCTGATCCCCTCGAAGTGCGCGTTGCCGCGGTACTGGGCGAGGAAATGGAAAAACTCCGCGTCGTGCGGCGCGCTCCAGGTGAAGTCGTAGAACAACGGCATCGGCCGGCCGTCGGCCCACAGCGCGCCGTCCCGCGTGGCGAACGCCTTGGCCGGCGCCGCCTCCCAAGGCGGCAGGACCGACAGGCCGCAGTCGGCGTGGAGCGCGGGCGTGGCGAACAGCACGAGCGCCAGCGAAGTGGCGAACCGAGCGTGCATGGCTGACCTCCCCGACAACCTTCAGGACCCTGCTTCGCTGCCGCCGGCGCCTGCTCCTCCCCTCGGATCACCCCCGTGATCTTGCGCGTCAGGGCGTGTTGGTCCGGCCGTTCAGGCTCTTGCCGGCGTACGGGCCGAACACGCCCTTGGACCATTGCACCGGTTGCCAGGTGGCCGCGCGGATTCTGGCCAGCAGGTCCGCCGGGAGCTTGGCGGTGCCGAGGACGCGGCCGTCCTGCGCGAGACTCAATCCGTCGCCGGTCACGGTCAGCCGCAATTCGGTCGGGCCGTCGGTCCAGGCGACCGGCAGGCTCAGGCTCCCCGGCGCGGTGAGGCGGTAGACCATCCCGTAAGCCTGCCACTTGTTGTCGCCCAGGAAGGTCAGCTTGGGATCGTACACGCAGGGGCTCTTGGCCGAGGTGGAAAGGATCAGCCCGTCGCCGCGGGGGACCAGGCTGGTGACCCGCTGGCCGTACTGGTTGAGCACGATGCCCGCCGCCTTGCACTCGTTCTCGTACGGATGCGTGGTGGCCTTGGTGAGCTCGGGATGGTCGAACATCCGGCCGGCCAGGACCCACTTGCCGGGCTCCTCCAGCCGCCACAGCTCGCCCCAGGGCCACACGCCGACATACAGCCGGCCGCCGTAGATGGCGGTGGTCTGGGCCTCGCGCGACGAGCCGCTGACGCCCTCCATCACCGGCGGCGAATCGGGCAGCTCGCGCACCTGACGGCCGTCGTACTCGAACAGCCGGCCGCTGGGGTACTGACCCATCAGCAGCCGGTCGTGGTAGTTGACCATCGAGTAGATCTGGTAGCTGACCTTGATGTCCGGCTCGCGCAGGGTCCGCCAGGAGGTGCCGTCGTAGGCGTACAGCCCGCCGATGTTGGAGCAGGTCAGCACCTCAGCGCCGAGCTGGCCCCAGGCGAACGGCACCTCGCCGACCACCGGCAGCGTCTTGACCGTCGCCTGGGCCGGGTCGATGGGCCCGTCGCCCGGACGCCAGGGGCTGACATAGAGCTTGCTGTACCCGTCTTCGTCGGACACGTACTGGCGGTAGCCCGAGCCCTTGCCGGTGTAGACGTGGTAGTAGAACCAACTGCCCCGAGCGTAGTAGAGCCGGACGAACCCGCCTTGCTTCGGCGCGGTCAGGATGGTCTGACCGTCGGCGACGACGGTGTTGTTGTCGAACAGGATCTGGTGGTTGCCGAGCCGCATCCGGCCGGTGTGGGTGGTCGGCTCCTTGACCCACTGGCCGGCGTCGTCGTAGCGGCGGACATCGCCGACTGCCGCGTACAGCGAGCCATCCAGGTCGAACAGGTAGCCGCCGGCGAGGGTCCCCGGCCGGGGCAGCGCCTGCCGGGCCAGCTCCGGCACCGTCTCGTCGCGGACGAAGCACTGCAAGGTGTGCCGGTCGTGCCGGTAGTAGCTGTTGTAGACGCCGGGGAACCCGGCGCCCAACGCCAGCTTGCCGTCGGCCGAGCTGACCTCGAACAGGGAGCCGAAGTTCTGGCCGACATCGTCGCCGCGATCGGCCGTCACGCGGATGTCCACGATGGGTTTCTCCTGACCGGCCACCGCGGTGACCACCAGCGCCGCCACACAGATCACCGTCCGGTTCATGGCTGCTCCTTCTCGAACAACCCGCGCGCGCGGGCCACGCGGTAGCCCTCGCTGCCGGTGGGGCCGTGGCAGATCGACCACTCGCGCGAGGTCACCTGACCGTCACCGTAGCCGCACACCTCGGTGGTGTCCAGAATGGTCGCGTAGAGCCGCTCGACCAGCTCCCGGGCCGGCAGCGTGTCGCCGGGGAACAGGCCGAGCTTGCAGAACACGTCGAGGTCCTTCTTGTAGTCGCGCACCAGCCCGCAGTCGTGGACGCAGCGGCCGGTCGGCGGGTGGAACCCATCGCAGCAGTCGCAGGCCATGCACGGGCCCTCGACCAGCGTGACCGGGATGTTCGGGTAGTCGATGATCTTCTGGTACAGCTCGCCGATGGTGTCGTTCCCGCGCTCGCCGCTGCCGCCGCGGCCCAGCCAGCAGGACATGCACATCAGGTGGTGCGGCCGGAGGAACAGCCTCTCGGCCGCCTCGATCCCGGCCACGTTGACCCGCCGGTACTCGGCCATCTCCTCGACGCTGCGGGCGTAGACCACGGCCTGCCAATTCTGTTGGCGGACCTGCTCGTAGGCGCCGGAGCGGGCCAACTCGCAACCGGACCAGCCCGGCGTGTCGTAAGCGCAAATCCCGACCGGCGTCTCGACCCGCTCGAACAGCAAGGTGTACAGGTACCGCGCCCGCCGCGTGTCGCCCGGCGCCAGACCGAGGCGCTGGAGGATGTCCAGGTCCCGCTTCCGGTTGAACACCGCCAGCCGCTGGTCCTCGGTCAGCGGCCCGGGAGCCACGGCGGTGTAGTGCCGGATCCGATCGGCGTCTGAGGTCAGCCGGAGCGACACCGTCGGGTCGGCCTTGACCCGGCCCAACACGGCCTCCGCCTCGTCCGCCGACATCAGCGGGCAATCCGCCCCGCCCTGACGGCAAACGGTACACAACAGATGCCGCGCCGGCAGGTTGATCGCCGGCTGACACAGCCCATCGGCAGCCAGATCCAACTCGTTCACCACATGCTCCCAGCGGTCGTCGTCCGCGTCGGTCCGCGCTCGTCCTGGTCAAGGCCGCTTCGTGAGCAGCCCGATCTTGGTCGGATCGATCGCCTCGAAGCCCAGCTCGAAGGCCGGGGAAGTCGGCTTCAGGCGGTAGTCGTCGTGCAGCGGGTCCATGAACTGAGGGTCGCCCAGTTTCGAGTTGCGGTCGAACCCCTGCTCCTGCCACTGGGCCCAGGTGGTCCGGCCGCCGTAGCCGATCACCGGCTCGCCGCCCGGCGCGCAGTAGAGGTTGCGGTCGATCGAAATCACCTTCTCGTCCAGCCGGCCGTGGCCGAACATGACCGCCTCCGGTGCGGTCCAGGCGAACACGTTGCGCTCCAGCACCAGCCCCTCGGAGTTGTTCCGGAAGTTGGACAGCGAGCCCTGGAACTGCGACCCATCGACGAAGATGTTGTTGGTGACCTGGTTGTCCTTGCCGCCCTGGAACATGATCCCGCCGTGGCTGCTCCGGTAGGCGATGTTGTGGTGGACGTCGTACCCGCCGGCATACGAATCCAGGTAGATGCCCCAGGACAGGTAGACCGGCTGCTCGCGGTTGGACGAGTAGCCGACGGCGTCGCCGACGAGGTTGTAGCGGATGGTGCTCCCGCTGCGCAGGTTCGGGTCGTGCTGGGTGACCTCAATCCCGCCGGTGTCGTAGGTCTCCAGGTTGGTCCGCAGCACCCGGTTGTACTCGATCACGTTCCGCAGCCCGCCGTTCTTGATCGAGATGCCGTAGCGCGAGATGTCCTCGACATGGTTGTGGGCGATGACGTTGTCCGAGGCCTTGGCGCCCTGGAGGATGACCCCGCCGATGTGCTTGTAGACCTCGCCGCAGTGCGTGATCAGGTTGTCGGCGATCCGGTTGCCGCCACTGTCGAGCAGCAGCACGCCGCCCTCGCCGGCATGGTGGATGTCGCACCGCTCGACGGTGTTGCGCTCACCGCCGTTGAGGCAGATTGCGTACTTGCCGATCCCGTCGAACCGGCAGCCCTGGATAGCGCAGTCGCTCGCGCCGTCGAGGTAGACGGTGCCGTCGTTGCCCATGCCGTAGCCGACACAGCCGTCGCCCGGCGACCAATCGGTGCCGCGGAAGGTCAGCCCGACCAGCCGGACGTGCTTCACGCCGTTGCCTTCGGCGTCCCGCCGCGTCTCGAGGATCCGGCCCAGCACCGGCGCGACCACTTCACTCCGGGGCGTGTAGCCCTTGGTAGGCCGGTAGAGCAGTTGCCCGGCGGCCTGGTCGAGGTACCACTCGCCGGGCGCGTCGAGCTCCTCGCGGACGTTCTCGACGAAGTACCGGTCGCCGGCGTGAAGCGGCGCGACGCACTCCGGTCCGCCGAGCTCGACCCGGCAGGCTTGCGGGTCGACCGCGGTGATGGTGAGCATCTCCATGAACGCGCGGCAGGAGCCGGACTGGAAGATGTGGATGGCGGCGCGCGGAGCCTTGGCCCAGTCCGCCTTGAAGGTGCCGGGCAGGTAGTGAATCGAGTTCTTCGAGGCGGATCCGGTGCCGCCGACCGAAAGCTGCCGGCCCTGCTTGGCGACGAAGTTCTCGGCCTGGATGAGGACCATCTGCCGGCCGGCGGCCGGTCTGGGAAGGTTGGTGTCCTTCGGCTTCCAGGTCGGGTCGTCGCATAGCGCGAAGGCTTCGAGGTTGAGCCCGCCGCCCTTGACGTTTTGCCAGCGCAGCTTGTGCGCGCCGGCGGCCAGCGTGACCGTGGCCGAGGCCGACCACTGGAAACTGCCCCAGCCGCCGGTGTCGGGCAAGTTCAGCAGCGGCACCGGGTCGCCGCCATCTACGGTCACCTGGGTATGGCCGCCCATGTCCTCGACGTTGAAGGCCTTCATGCCCGAGCCGTAGTAGACCCAGACGGTGTAGTCGCCGGCCGGGACATCGACGTCGTACTCCATCCAGTCGCCGACGTTGTGGATGTTGCCGACCGACAGCCCGAATCCGACCGGGTCGCGCTCGGCGTACAGGAAACCCTTCCGGTACGGGTCGGTCTCGTCGCGGTTCGGGTACCGGGCGCGGATCTGCCGGGCGCCGTCGACGTACAGTGAGCGGAAGGTCCACTCGCCGGCGCGCACCTCTGGCAGGTCGGCGGTCAGGTTGCCGTCCGGCCCGGGCTTGAGCTCGATCCGCCGCCCGCCGACCAGCTCCGGTCGCTCGCCCTCGTAGGCGACATACGAGATAGGGCACTGCTCCGTGCCCGAATCCTCGGGGCCGAGGGCGATAGTCTCGGTCAGGTAGTAGACCCCGCCGCGCAGGGCGACGGTCACCGGCTCCGTCAACTCGCCGGCCTGCTTGAGCTGCCGGACTGCGTCCCGAGCGCGGGCCAGCGAGGCGAACGGCCCGTCCGTCCGTGGCGCGTTCGGCGCGGGCAGCTTGCCGGACCAATCGTCCCGGCCGTTGACGGCGACGTAGAAGACCGTCGCCGGCCAGGCCGCGACGCAGGTGACCAGCAGTAGGACCAACGCGATTGCGTGACGACAACCGTCCATGCCGACCTCTCGTGCTCGCCCGTGGCATGGGCCTCCTGCCCATGCCGATCGCATCGGCTGGAAGCCAAGGCCAGGGGAGGTTGGCCGCCGCCGCTACATCCCCTGCTCATCGGCCGACGGGCCGTAGATGGCCGGGAGCGGCACGTCGTTCAGGCGCAGGTAGACGGTAAGCTGCCCGCGGTGGTGGTAGATGTGGTTGAAGATCATCGAGCGCACCGTGGCCACCCTGGGCAGGGTGAAGATCACCTTGCCCTGGAACAGGAGCGACCAAGGCTGGAGCATATGCTCGTCGCTGGCGCCGCCGATGGCCTCGCGGGCCTTGATCACGCTGTCCGCGTGCAGGTCCAGGCAATCGATCACGTTGGCGGCCTTGGGCATGTGCATCCCCTCGGCGCCGACCGCCACGTCAAGCTGGTCGGTGTCCATGATGAACGTGGCGTACTGCGGGATGTGCGCCAGGTGCGCCGCCAGCGCGCCCATGGTGAACGACTTGGGATGCGGCCGATAGTCCCAGGCCGCGTCGGGGACGCGTTCGAGCACCTTCCGGGTGTTCTCCGCTTCGTGCTCGAACTCGGGCAAGAGAGTCTCGCTAATCCGCATGACACGCTCCTCCGGCGCCTGACGGCCGCCGCGTCCTGCATTATGCCCTCACCGCAGCGGTGGCGGCAATCGGGTATTGGTAGGCGCGGCGAGACCCTCACCCCCCTCTCCCACGCTGACGCGGGGCGAGGGGAGTGCGGCGACGCGCGACTCCCTTCTCCCCTTGTGGGAGAAGGGCTGGGGATGAGGGGGGGCCGGAAGGACTCCCGCCGCGGGACACCTATCCGCCCTGTCGGGAGGCGCCTCATGCCTGCGTTCGCCGCGCTTTGGCTGCTCTCCGCCGTGACCGCCGACGCGGCGCTGCTGGATGACTTCAGCACCGGACTCGACCATTGGTCGTCCAGTACCAGCCCCGAGTACTACCGTGGCGGACAGGGCAGGCAGGGCCTGACCATCACCGACGACGGCGGCCGGGTCCTCCGGGCCGCGTTCGGGTTCGGCGATCCGCAGGCCAGCGAGCCGGTATTCATCACCCGGAACGTGGTCCCGCCCAGGCCGCGGATGCCCATCCGCCGGGTCCGCTTCCGCTACCGGTTCGAGGTCGCCGAACCGGCCGGCGCCACGCGCGCCCCGCTGGACTCGGCCGGCGGGTTCAAGGTCCGTCTCCGCACCGGGCCGACCGCCTTCGTGGACTACGACCTGCCGACCATCGAGGGCGGCTGGCCGGTCGGGCGATGGGTCGAGGTCGACCTGGACGCCCGTCTGTTCGGGCCGAAGGTGGTCAACGTCTACCGCAACGACGTGAGCGGCCGGGGCATCGAGCTGCAACAGGTCACCTTCCGCCTCGACGACGTGGACGCCCTCAACGCCCGCGGCGCGCTGTGGCTGGGGCCGATCACTTTCGAGCTGGCCGAGGAGGCCGTCGACGAGCCGTACACGCCCAAGCCTGCCGACCGCCGGCCGGGTCCGCACCTGAAGGTGCTCGACCTGGTCCACAGCGCCGATGGCTGGTATCGTTTCGAGCAGGCGGCGCGACGGCTCGATCCCCGAGCCAAGGTGGTCACCTCCCGGTTCCACGGCCTGCACTTCCCCCTCTGGGAGTTCCCCGCCACGCGCGACGAGTTGCTCAGCTTCGACGTGGTGATCGTGGCCGACGTGGATCCCTGGGTCATGACCCGGCAGCAGCTCGAGTGGCTGGCCGACGCGGTGCACGGCGGGGTGGGGCTGCTGGTGGGCAGCGGGCCGAACAGTCTGGCGCACGCCAAGCGCCACCCGCCGGCACTGCTCGACCTGCTGCCGGTCAGCTATGACCTGGACGCCAGACCGCTCGGCGGCAGAGGCGTGCCGAATCCGGTCGGCGAGCACCCGCTGCTGGCCGGCGTGCCGCTCGCTGAGTTGGGTCCCGTGTCGCAGGTCGAGGCGCTCAAGCCGACGGCCGACGCGCACGTGCTGCTCACCTCCGGCGGCCAGCCGCTGCTGGTGGCCGGGCAAGCAGGCCGCGGGCGCGTCCTGGTCCTGAACACCTGGGCGCAGCCACAGCGCCCGCACGACGGCGGCTTCCTGACCACCGACGCCTGGGTCCCGTTCGCCGCCCGGCTGCTGGCCTGGCTGGCCGGGCGCGACGAAGCGCCCGCCGTGCCATCGTCCGCCAGCCCGGCGGCGACCCGGCTCGAAGCCGGCTGGCTGTACGCCAAGTCGGCCCTGGCTCCCGGCGCGCCGTTCGGCCTGACCGTCCGAGTCGTCCACCCCGACGATCGGCCGCTCACCGGCGAGGTGACCGCCCGGCTGGAAGCCGACGGGCAGACCGTCTGGTCGAAGTCGCTGCCGGCGGCCGATCAGCTCCGCTTCGACGGCGTCCTGCCGGAATTGGCGACCGGACCGGTTGCCGCGGTGCTCGCCTTGCCCGGAGCGGCCGAGGTCAGGCTTGACGGCCAAGTCGTCGATCCGTTGCGCCGGGCCGACTTCTTCCCGCTCATCTGCTACCTGCCGACCAACGGCGGCGGGCACAGCTTCAGTCCCGAAGAGACCACGGCCCTGGTCCGCGAGGTCCACGACCACGGCTTCAACACCATCGCCGTGGGCAACTTCGGCCGGGGCGACGACGGGAGCCTGACCAGCGCGCTGATCGGCTGTGCCGAGGACGAGGCGGCCCGGTTGGAGATGGCCTCGATCCTGGAGTACACCAGCTTCACCGAGTATCGCCGGGACAAGGCGTACGAGGTCAGCCCGTTCGCGCCCGAGTTCGAGGCCAGGCTGCGGGCGCGGGTGGCCAAGGGCATGGAGCAGGCCCGTTACGTGCCGCGGCTGCTGAGCGTCAAGTACGTCGACGAGCCGTCGATGAGCCCGGCCAACCTCGACGCCGGCGAGGCGACCCGGGCCGAGTTCAGGCGCCGCACCGGGCGCGACCTGCCCGCTCGCCAAGCCCTCGGCGACGACCCGGCCGCCCGCTACGACTACGCCCGATTCCTCAGCGCCTGCCTGGAGCAGGACTTCGCCGTCGGGCAGAAGTTGAAGACGGAGGCGGGCGCTCCGTGGGACCTGTGCGTGACCTTCGACAGCCACGGCTTCGCCAGCGGCAAGGCGCTCGACGGGCTGCAGGACGCCTACCGTTGGGCCCGGCCGGCCAACCGGTTCGATTTCGACGTCTACCCCTACTTCTATCCGGCCTCCGACCGGCTGCGGTTCGTGCAAGCCAACTGGTGCTTCGCCTGCTGCCGCGGCATCTCCCAGGCGCTGGACAAGCCGTGGGGGTTCTATATCGAGCTGGACGACCGCAACTACCCCTACCAGGTCAACCCGCCGGAAGCCTCGGCCGAGTGCGCCTTCACCGCCCTGGCCGCCGGGGCGAACCACCTCAACAGCTTCATCCTCACCGGCTTCGGCAGCGGCACCACCTCGCGGCCGGAACGATGGGCCAAGACCGGTGAGGCGCTGACCGCCATCCGGCGCATCGGTCCGCTGCTCTACCGTTGGCAGCGCCGGCCGGCGCGGGTGGCGGTGCTCTGGCCCGAGACCACCCAGTTCATCGACAACGGCTACACCGTGCCGCGCTACACGCTGGCGCTGCTGGCCCAGGCGTACGGCGCGGCGGACGTGATCCACGAAGATGCCTTCGCCGCCGGGCCGCCGCCGGAGTTGGACGTGCTCTTGATCCTGAACGCCCGGGCCTTGCGGCGGGACGTGTTCGAGCGGCTCACCGAATGGGTCAAGGCCGGACACAAGCTGGTCTTCGACCGGGCCCCGGAGATCGACGAGCATGGCCGTCCGCTGGTCTGGCCCGACCTCCAGGCGCCGGGAGATACCGTCCACTTGGGCCAGGGCTTCCTGGGCTACAACGACCCATCGTTGGAAGCCAACGAGGCCCGGCCGGCGGTCGAGAACGCGGATCCCTCCGACTGGTCGGCAGTGGTCGAGAGCCTGCGCGGGAACACCGATCTGGTGACCGAGCGCCCGGCGGACCCGCTGACCGTCCAGGTGATCGAGAACACACTCCAGACCGATGTCGGCGTCCGGCGCGACGCGCACAGCGCGGGGCTGTTCATCGTCAACCACCAGCCCCAGGCGGCGCGGACCACGGTCCAGGTCGGCCCCTTCCCGTTCCGGCCGGGCTGGGTGGTGGACCTGGTCAGCGGCGAGACGATCCCGGCCGCGCCGGACGCCGAAGGGCGGCTGACGTTGAGTCGTGACATCCCCGCCCGCTGGGCCTGGCTGGTCGGCGTCTGGGAGCAGCGCCCGACGGCGGCGCGGGTCGAAGTGGCCACGCCGACGGTCAGACGCGGCGAGAAGCTGAGCTATCGGGTGACGCTCCTGGCGGGCGGCAAGCCGGCCCAAGGCAGTCATCTGGTGGCGCTGACGGTGACCGGCCCCGACGGCCGGACCCACGCCCGCCTGGCCGGCGCCCGCGCCGCCGACGACGGGGTCTGTCTGGTGGCAGGAACGGTGCCGATCAACGTCGCCCTCGGCCGCTACCAGATCACCGCCGCCGCGCCACTGGCCGGGCTGAAGGCGGATGGGGCGTTCGAGGTGCGGTGAGGTAGGCGCCCATCAGCCCGCCGCCGCCAGCACGCCCCGCAGCTCGTCCGGCGTCAGTTGCACCGGGTTCCCCTTCATGCTGCTGGCCGCCGCCGCTTGTTCTGCCAGCAGGTCGTACTCGTCCGCCGTCACGCCGTAAGCCGAGAGCGGCGGGATGGCCAGGTCCTTGACCAGCACCGCCACCCAGGCCACACCATCATCGGCGGTGGCGGTGGAACTGCCGGTGAGCAGGCGGGCGGCCTCGTCGTAGCGGTCCAGCGGTTCGGCCGGGCCGCGGGCGAGGAGGGCTTGCAGGTTGGCCGCCATGACCGGCGCCAGGAGGGCCGCGCAGACCGCGCCGTGGGGCGCCGGGTACCTCCCGCCCAACGGCGCGGCGAAGCCGTGGACCGCGCCCAGACCTGCGTTGGCCAGGGCCAGACCACCGAACAAGCTGGCCAGGGCCAGGTCCTCACGAGCCGGCAGGTCGCCGTCGTGGCAGGCCCGGCGCAACGACCGGGCCGCGCGGGGCAGCCCCTCGCGACAGACCGCGTCGGTGAACGGGTTGGCCCGGCACGAAACGAACGGCTCGATCAGTTGCGTCAGCGCGTCCAGCCCGGTGGTCGCGGTCACCTCGGGCGGCAGGCCCAGGGTCAGCTCGGGGTCGACCAGCGCCAGGTCGGGCAGCATCAGCGGGCTGCGCAGGCTGACCTTGACCCGGTGCTCGGGCGACCGGAGGACGGCGTTGCGGGTCACCTCGGCGCCTGTGCCCGCCGTGGTCGGCACTGCCAGGTACGGCGCCGGCGGGTTGACCAACGGATGCCCTCGGCCGATGACCTCCAGGTAGTCCAGCGGGTCGCCGGGATTGGTCAACAGCGCCGCCACGGCCTTGCCGGCGTCCACCGCGCTGCCGCCGCCGAAGCCGATCACCAACTCGCAGCCCGCCTCGCGCGCCGCCTCGGCCCCGGCCAGCGCGTCGGCGATGGTCGGCTCGCCCGAGACGCCGTGCCGGACCGTCGCCACTCCGGCCGCGGCCAGGATCCGCAGCAGCGGCTCGGCCCGGGCCGCCGCCGAGTCGCTGGCGCCGGTGACCAGCAGCGCCCGCCGGCCGCAACCCGCCGCGACCGGGCCGAGCTCGGGCAGCTTCCCGGAGCCGAAGACGATCCGCCGGGCGGTGGCGAAGTCGAAGGTCATCGGCTCACCAGGTCTCGTCGCCCGGATGCAGGTTGGTGTACTTGGCCGCGCTGCGCGGCTCAGCCATCATGTCGGCCACCGCCTCGCGCCAGGCCAGGTAGTGCGCGGTCTCCTTGTGCGCGGCGGTGGCCGCCGGGTCGCGGTAGACCTCCAGCAGCATGAACCGGGTCGGGTCATCGGTGCTCTGCAAGACGTCGAATCGGGCGATGCCCGGCTCCTGGCGGCTGTGCCGCGAGTTCTCCGCGCTGGCCGCGGCGAAAGCCTCGACGCAGTCGGGCTTGACCCGGACGTGAACCGTGATCACCAGCATGGTCGGCTCCCCGTCGCCGGTTCGCCCCGCGGCGCGCCGGTCCTTTGCCACGGGCGGCAGGAGATCCGCCGCGCCGCACGTATCCGGCGCTTCTCGAGGAAGGACACCGACATGCTGACCACCGCCCTCCTGGCCGCTCTGGCCGTGGCCGCGCCAGGACTGACGCTGCACCTCTCACCGGACGGCGACGACCAATGGTCGGGCCGGCTCCCCGCGCCGAACCAGGACCGCACCGACGGACCGCTCAAGACGCTCACCCGGGCGCGGGACGAGCTCCGCAAGCTGGCCGGCAAGCTGCCCGACGGCGGGGTGGTGGTCGAGCTGGCCGGCGGCGTCTACGAGCTGCAGCAGCCGTTCGCCCTGGAGAAACAGGATTCGGGGAGCGAGGCGGCGC
>JAANMW010000781.1_pt1 | contig 37016 bp, 24 predicted proteins | sample 7279671 | NCBI WGS metagenome assembly JAANMW01 (sample SAMN14094541, study PRJNA606508) | bioreactor metagenome | isolation source: A lab-scale SPAN reactor treating ammonium-rich wastewater day 247 | place: Ireland: Galway | collected 2017-09-19 | reverse complement strand
ACGAATGAATCAGAAGCTCAAACTGCATATTATCGCCGGTGCACGGCCCAATTTCATGAAAGTGGCCCCGCTGATCAGGCACATTCGCGCCCGCCAAGCGGAAGGCAAAAACAACGGAATGCGCGTCGAACACCGCCTGGTCCATACAGGACAACATTACGACGAGCAAATGTCGGATGTTTTCTTCAGAGAACTGGGCATCCCGGCCCCGGACATCAATCTTGGAGTGGGGTCCGGGACACATGCCGTACAGACGGCAAAAATCATGACCGCCTTTGAGGAAGTGTGCGAGCGAGATAAGCCGGACTGGGTCGTGGTTGTTGGAGATGTCAACTCCACCATGGCCTGCACACTCGTGTGCTCAAAGCTCGGAATTAGAGTTGCCCACGTAGAGGCAGGACTACGGAGCTTTGACCGGACCATGCCCGAGGAAATCAACCGCATTGTAACCGACGCACTGGCGGATCTGCTTTTGACACCGTCCCGCGATGCGGACGAGAACCTCCGCCGTGAGGGCGTGCCGGTCGAGAAGATTGTGTGCGTCGGGAACATCATGATTGATGCAGTGATTGAGAATCTGGCCAAGGCCCGCCAAAGCCAGATAATGTCGAAGCTGGGGCTGGAAACCGGGAAGTTTGCCTATGTAACGCTGCATCGCCCATCGAACGTGGATCAGGAGGCCAGCCTTCGCCTCGTCATGGCGGGATTGACGCGACTGGCGAGAGAATTGCCCGTGGTGTTTCCGATGCATCCGCGTACGCGAAAGATGTGTGCTCAATTCGGAATCTCGATTGAACTTAACCACGGCTTGAAGGTTTTGGATCCGCAGGGATATCATGCCTCGCTTTGCTTGACTGAAAACGCAAGACTGGTACTGACCGATTCAGGTGGATTGCAGGAGGAGAGCACCTTCTTCAAGACACCGTGTTTGACCCTCCGTCCAAACACTGAACGGCCGGTCACCGTCATGGTGGGGAGCAACAAGCTGACCACGCCCGAACGTCTTCCGTGCGACATAGCCAGCATCCTTGATCGCGAGCCACGGTTCGGCGAGATTCCCACGCTCTGGGATGGCCAGACCGCGGAGCGGGTGGTCAATGCTCTGCTCACGCGCAGTTGATCATGTTGAAGATACTGCTCACCCTCGATTACGAGATCCACGGCAACGGCGAAGGTTGTCCCGCGGAGTTGATGGTGGAGCCGACGGCCCGGATGATGGACCTGTTCGAGCGTTACGGCGCCAAACTCACCATCATGGCGGACGTGGCGGAAATCCTCAAGTTTCGGGAGTACCGAGACGAAACCGGGCGTGACGCCTACCACTACGAACCCATCCTAGCTCAACTCAAGGACGCCATCCGGCGCGGACACGATGTGCAACTGCATCTTCATTGCTCCTATTTCAACGCCCGGCACGAGGCTGGCCGATGGGTGCAGGACTGGAGCGAGTACAACTTTGCAGGGTTGAGCGAGCAGCGTTTGAACGAAGTCATCAGTGTGGGCAAGGAATTTCTGCAGCAACAACTCCGGCTGGTGGATTCCGATTATCGCTGCCACGTGTTTCGGGCGGCCAACTGGTCCGTGCATCCATCTCGAAACGTGGTGCGCGCTCTTCTGAACAACGGGTTTGAGATTGACACGTCGGTCTTCAAATACGGCCGCAGAAAGGGAATCGTAAGTTTTGACTACACGAACGCCTTCAGCAATTTGAGGCCGTGGCGCGCGGCGGAAGACGATGTCTGCCGCAAGGACGATAACAGCCACCTGCTTGAAGTGCCGATCTATTCTGAACGGCGCTGGTTTGGTGCATTTGTCACTCCGCAGCGCATCCAGCGAGCCCGGATGAGCCGCCGACATCGTTTGGCTTCACCAGACCAAAACGGCATGGCTCGTCACGGCGGAGGCATGCAAGGCAAACTGGCTAGGGTGATTGAGATGCTGACACAACGCCATGCATGGAAGGCGGACTTCAACCAGTGTTCGGGTGGGCAGTTGGTGCGGGCACTTGAACGGGCCTCTGCAATTCATGATTGCAGTGGAGAGACGCTCCCATTTGTAATGATCGGGCACTCAAAGCTGTTCAGCAGGTACAACGGGCGAAACCTAGAATCCTTTCTACGTCGTGTCAGTCAGGTTCCAACACGCTTTCAGTTTGGGACTTACAGCGAATTGGGATTGGCTTCCTGATAGTATGTCCGAATCCAATCTCCAAATGGATCAAGAACGACTTCTTTCCCTGATTGCTAGGGTAGCTTTCTGTTCCGTTTGTAACTGCTCACGGACCGTGATATGTCGCCAAATAGCAGCCTTCATTTTCAACGGGTTGCGAGACAAATCATGGGAAGCGTCATAGCAGAACGCGGCGTATGGAATTTATCGTTCTCAGGCGTAGCGGTTCGCTTTCAGTGAGCACGGAGTTCACACTGCCCAAAGGATTCCTCTCGAGTTGGTGGCGCGTTACTTTTCGAGATCTCTGGCCGCAGGGTCGCAATTGGCAATTGAGAATATGTATGTCATGGTTCCTGTATTTGGGATTCGGCGAAAGGAAAGCGTACCGAGCTCTGTTGGTCCAAGATGCGTCTGGCGGGTTGGCGCATCGATCAATGGTTTTCCCCCGATATTCTAAAGAGCCGTTTATGGAGGAAGGAGACCTTCAAATCTGTAGAACTTTTACTGCACCGAAGTACCGCGGCTTGGGATTGGCCAAGTATGGGGTGCAGGAGATCTTACGATCCGGTTTGGCAAATTCGGCGTATTATTGGTATGTCGTTTCGCCGATGAACACGGCGAGTATTCAGGTAGCAAGAGCGAATGGATTCGAGGAGCGTGGCTTCGGCCATAAGCAACCGCTTATTGGCATTTCTAAGCTGGGAAAGATCGTGTTGAGCGAGCACGGCAACAAAGAGGCCCGCAGAGTGCCGCTTGCGCAAGCAACTCGGAGCGCGTCGCGCGGCTGTTAAGGCGATCCTCGTACTGCGGCGAGTAAACCGCGCCTTGATTTCCCGAATGAATTGTTACGCCATTATCACCCCAGCCCATAACGAAGAAGTGTTCATTGAGAGGACGATCGAATCAGTGGTCAGCCAGACGGTACTACCTGCGAAATGGGTCATCGTAAACGACAGTTCGACAGACCGGACTCGACAGATTGTCGAAAGTCATGTTTCGTGCCATGATTTTATAAAGTTGATCAACCTCAACCGGGAAGCCGGACGTCATTTCGGCAACAAAGTCCGTGCATTCAACAGCGGCGTGGCCGCCTTGGCGGAATGTGGTTACGACTACATTGGAAATCTCGACGCCGATATTACTCTGGACCGTGACTATTACGAGAGGGTGCTACGCGAGTTCGACAAGAATCCGAAACTCGGGATCGCCGGTGGAATGGTTTCATCGTACATAGACGGGAGGTTTGTCAGCCAGGAAGTGGCACTGGATAGCGTTGCTGGCGCCGTCCAGTTATTCCGACGGGGATGTTTTGAGCAGGTGGGAGGATATCTGGCGTTGCCGTTTGGCGGTATTGACGCGGCGGCCGAAATCATGGCAAGAATGAAAGACTGGTCCGTGCGGACGTTTCCAGAGTATCGAGTGCTCGAGCACCGGCGCACGGGCACTGCAACGAGCGGTCCAATCGCGGCGCGCATCAAAGAGGGACGCCGGTTTTATTCGCTCGGATACGGTTTCGTCTTTTATTGCGTGCGGTGTGTTCGGCGTTCAATGGAACGGCCTAGGTTAATCGGAAGCGCCGCTTCCCTGTACGGCTACTTGGCGAGCCTATTTCGCGGCAAGCCGGTGATGTTACCGCCGGACGTAGTTCGCTACTTGAGGTCGGAACAGCGGGGGAAACTGGCGCGCGTACTCCGAGTGTCGTTGCCCGAGGGGCCGACTGGAGGAAAGCATTGAAATAAGAGTGGGACGGCAGGTCGATCTACAAGAACTGGCTAGTAATAGCATCCAATGTGCGGCATTTGCGGCATCTTTGACCTGAGTGGCAGTCCGATTGAGCGGAGCACTCTCGACCGGATGACCGAGGTCATCCGACATCGAGGTCCAGATGGTGACGGACAGTTTGTGAAGGGAGAAATTGGCTTGGGCCATCGACGGTTGAGCATTATTGACTTGGATGGTGGCGCGCAACCGATTGGAAATGAAGACGGCTCGCTGCAAATCGTCTTCAACGGAGAGATTTACAATTTCATCGAGTTGCGCAAGGAGTTAGAGGCTTTCGGCCATCAATTCAAAACGAGATCGGACACCGAAGTCATCATCCACGGCTACGAACAATGGGGAACCGACTGCGTCAAGCGGTTCAATGGGATGTTTGCGTTTGCCCTCTGGGACACACGCAAACGGCAACTTTTCCTGGCTAGGGATCATCTTGGTATCAAGCCTCTCTACTACCTGACTGCTGACAATCGCCTCTTATTCGCGTCTGAAATCAAATGCCTGATGCAGGATCCGGCGTGTCCGAGGGAGATGGATACGGATGCACTGGCCGAATTGTTCACGTTTCGCTACGTGCCTTCCCCCAAGACGCTGTTCAAGGGCATTTTCAAGCTCCCACCAGCGCACTGGATGCTGTGTACCAGAAAGGGTATCAAAACCGAGCGATTCTGGAACTGGATACCGCAACTAAGGAGAAAGTGGCGCGAGGCGGAACTAGTGGAAGAGTATCAGACCTTGCTTGAGGACGCTGTTCGATTGCAACTGCGCAGTGATGTACCACTGGGTCTATTCTTGAGTTCCGGGATAGATTCGGGTGTGCTGCTGGCAATCATGAGCAAGTATTGCTCGGGTCCGGTGCAAGCGTTTACCATCGGCTTCAAAGGGGGTGAAAAAACCAACGAGGTCGAGGATGCCAAAGAAATGTCCCGGCGGTTTGGGGCGGATCATCATCACCTTATGGTAGGGTCGGAGGACTATGAGAATTACTACGGGCGCTACATGCACGACCTTGAGGAGCCCGTCGGCCATGAACCTGCGGCGGCGTTTTACTTCGTTTCCAAGATTACGAGTGAACGAGTGAAGGTGGCTTTGACCGGTCAGGGTGCGGACGAGCCGTGGGCGGGCTATGATCGTTACTTGGGTGTCAAGCTTTCCCGATTCTACAGCCGATTACCTTCTGTGGTCACTCGTGGACTCGCTCCACTCCTGGCGAGAGTTCCGGGCCGCCTGGAGCGCTTCAAACGAGGTGTGGCTTCGTTGGGTGAACCGGATATGCTGACGCGGTTTGCGAAGGTGTATTCCTTCTTCAGCGCTGACATGAAGGCGCAACTCTACAAAGGTGCATTACTCGAACAGTTTGAAGAAGATCATTACGGTACTAAAGAGGCGCTGAGGAGGCTTCAATCAGACGTGCAGCATCACGATCCGCTCACCCAGATGCTTTACATAGACACCCGCGCCAATCTCCCCGACGATTTACTGATGGTGGCCGACAAAACCTCGATGGCCAACTCACTGGAAGTCCGGGTGCCATTTCTGGACTACAGGCTGGTTGAATTCGTCGAGAGTTTGCCGCCTAACCTTAAACTCAGGGGAATGACTGGAAAATATCTCCACAAAAAGGCCATGGCTAAATGGCTGCCGCGGGGCGTGATTTACCGCAAGAAGAAGGGATTTGCTCATCCCATCGCGCGCTGGCTTCGGACCTCCATGCGTCCTCTGGTGGACGATTGCCTTACGAACGGAAAATCCTCCATTTCCAAGTATTTCAACCAGGATTATGTGAGGCAGATTCTGGAGCGGGACCGCCAGGGCAGAGAGCAGCACATGCGTCATATTTATCTTATGCTTTCCCTCGAGCTGTGGCATCGCGCGTTCATGCGAACCTGATGACTTGAGGGGGCTGGAACTGCGGTTTCACCAGTCCATAAGCACGCTACTAATAGCCGAATCCAAGACCTGCGTGAATCTTTCCATCATCATCGTCAATTGGAACTCTAAGGATTATCTGCAGAAGTGCGTTGCATCCACTGTACAGAATACAAGAGGACTCGAATTTGAGATTCTTGTGATTGACTCCGCCTCCTACGACGGGTGCGGTGAAATGCTGCGGGAGAATTTTCCGCAGGTTCGGTTCATTCAGAGTGACAAGAATCTTGGTTTTGCCAAGGCCAATAACGAAGCATTCAAAGTCTCGTGCGGCGAGTTTGTGCTTTTTTTGAACCCGGATACAGAGCTACTGAGTCCCGTCATCAACAGAGTGTACTCCGTGATTACCAGCCTCGCTGACGCAGGCGCCGTGGGGGTCAGGCTGTTGAACCCTGACGGCAGCCTTCAAACAAGCTGTGTGCAAGCCTTCCCAACCATCGCCAACCAGACTCTCAATGCCGGATTTCTGCGCAAGTGCTTTCCAAGTTCAAGCTTGTGGGGGATGTCATCTCTATTCGCCGACGCGACTGAGCCGATTGCGGTTGACGCAATTTCCGGGGCCTTTATCATGATCAAGCGCGACGTGTTCGAATCCGTAGGCAAATTCACCGAAGACTACTTCATGTACTCCGAAGATGTTGATCTGTGCTATAAGCTCAGAGCCTCGGGATGGTCGAACTATATTGTACCTCGGGCGAGTTTGGTTCATTACGGGGGGGGAAGTTCAGGGAAATCTGTAACAAGTACGTTTGCCAGCGTCATGATGCTCGAGTCGCGCTGGAGGTATTTTTGCAGGACAAGGTCCTTAAGTTACGGGTGTATTTATCGTTTCAGCATGCTGACCATCTGTATTTTACGTGTGCTTATAGCCGCGACACCAGCAATCTTCGAGCGAATTACTGGGAGAGGCGAGGGTTGGTCTGAGGTGCTGAGGAAGTGGTCGGCTAGGCTGCGATGGACAGTGGGGCTGGAGAGTTGGGCGCGGAACCGTTGATATGGCCTCGAGCGCCTTTGTGTCAATGCTTACAGCGCCCGAACGCAATCCGAAAGGCGACTGCCAGGTTTCCGTGGATTCCTCCACGCCAGCCGCTCCCAAGCGAATTCTACTTTTGGGAGCTGGATTCTCGACTCGGAATCTGGGCGTCTGGGCCCTTGCATCGAGCGCGATTGCCTCTGCCCTGTACAGTTTCCCCGGGGCACGAATTCGACTGCTCGATTATAGTCGTGAGCCGGCCACCTATTCTGTGAAGCGTGCTGGCGGCACCGTCCCGATCGAGTTGGTGAATCTTCGGTTCTCGAAGAAGGCACTTCTTCCGAACAATGTTGCCCGTCTGCTCCTGACCGCACTTTTCTTGCGGCTTGTTCCATCGAAGGAACTCCGCAATCAGGTAATCGCCGCAAATCCGTGTTTAAGCGCCATTGCTCAAGCGGATTTGATTGGATCAATTGCCGGCGGAGATAGCTTCAGCGATATCTACGGGTTGGGCCGCCTTCTCTATGTTGCCCTGCCGCAAATCCTTGTCTTGTTGTTGGGCAAGCCTCTCGTTTTGCTTCCGCAGACGCTTGGTCCGTTTAAGAGCCTTCCAGCGAAAGCGATCGCGCGTTATATCCTTAGTCATGCGGAGGTCGTTTACTCCCGGGACCACGAGAGCCTGGCGGGAATGCAGACAATCGTGCGAACCGATTCCTCGCGCTTCAGATTCTCTTACGATATGGCATTTGCCTTGGAAGCAGTTGCCCCTTTGGAAGGCAAGTTGGCCCATCTGCACGACTTGCTTCGCTGGCGACCATTGATCGGGGTGAATGTGAGCGGGCTCCTATACATGGGTGGTTACGGTGGGGGAAATATGTTCGGTCTCAAACCTGATTACCGTGACCTAATTCGCCGAATTATCCTGCATTTCACCAGTTTGAATGCGCATGTTCTTCTTATCCCGCATGTTTTTGGAACTGGTCCCAATTCGGAAAGTGACGCTGCGGCCTCGGCAGAAATCTATGGGCAACTCGCCCACGAGTGTGCTGGTCGCCTACATTTGCTTCAAGGCGAGTATGATCATCATGAGATCAAGCATGTGATCGGGCAATGTGATTTCTTCGTCGGTTCACGCATGCATGCCTGTATTGCTGCGCTTTCTCAGTGTGTGCCCGCCGTCGGCCTCGCGTACAGCCGCAAATTTAGAGGGGTACTCGGGTCTGTCGGGGTAGCAGACCTTGTCATCGACCTGAGTGAACAGAGCATCCAGGAAGTTCGGAAGCACGTCCAAGATATTTACAGCCGAAGACACCACGTACGTACACAGCTGGAACAAAAGATGCCTGGAATCAGAAACTCCGTAATGAATCTATTCTCGGATGCTAACCAGAATAGAACGTCGCTTCACTCAAGAGCCAACCCCCTTTGAGGGTCGTGCCGCTCGAATCGGGAGGATGAACCTCGACGCTTCGCGTTACCTCTCCCCCGAAGATCGATTTCTCCTGGTCAGCACCAGTCCAACCAAGGGACAAATCTTGCCCTCAGGTCGTTGCCTCTACGGCCTCCGTGTCAATGCCTCACATTGCAGCGGGTTGAGTGGGGACTGAGCTTTTTCGTTGGGATGAAGTGGTATCAAATGGGGATGAGAGCGCGGGCGTGTATGCCCCACACTGCCGCGGTACAACTATTGCTTGATCAATGCCATGAATTTGAAGAAGCATGATTTGGTTCCGAAGTCCTCCTCTTTGATATTGGCAGCTTGCAACTTCGTCTTGGCGTTTTTCTATAAGGCTCAGAAAGTCCGTGCTTTCCGAGGTGGCTCGATTGACCCCAACACGGCCACGGAGCGCGTCACATTGACATCAATTCACCGACAGGGGTGCCATGCCATGACCAAACTATTCACCCTCCTGTTTTTATTTCCGTTCAGCCTGCTGGCCGCGACGCTCTATTGCGGGCCGACGGCCACAGGCAACGGCAGCGGCAGTGATTTCAACAACCGCCTGGCGCTGCCGAACACTACCGGCTTTGTGCGCGGCAACACCTATGTCCTGATTGAGGGCAGCTACGGGGCTAAAACCTTTTCCACAGCCAACAGCGGTTCGACGCTCATCATCATCCGTAAAGGCAACGCCACGGAGGACAGCGCGGTGGCCGGGTGGGCCAGTTCGCTGGTGGATGGCTACGCGGATTTTGGGGCCATGGTTTTCAGCACTGGCTACTGGATACTTGACGGCGTGACTGGCGGCGGGCCGGGCAGTTGGGCTAGTGGATACGGTTTCCGAATCAACTCCGGGGGCAAGCATGTACAGTTCACTGCCACGGTAAGCGGCATCCAATTTCGGCACATGGACTTCTACTACGGGGTGAACGCGGGCAAACCCTATCCCGCCGGGAATTCATCGGTGGCCACCGGGGAGGATGCCTTTTACCAGGCCACGGGCAATGCCAGCAACATCACAATTGCCTATTGCCGTATCTACCGCCCCGGTCGTACGGCCTTCCTCACCCGCAACTCCTGGACTGGCATTGTAGTTGAGTACACCTACTTTCAGGAGTGCGTCATTGGTTATATTGACGCCAGCGATCAACATGGCGAATTGTGGTCGGCGGACCATGCGGCGAACAGTTTCAGCCTCACGTTTCGTTACAACTGGATTTACGGGTTTCAATCCACCGGCGGTCTTATTATGTCGGGGGGCAATAATGTGAACATCTATGGCAACCTGTTTGAAACCAGCGGGGGACAGGGCAACGGGGTGATTGCCAATTGGACGGGAGGATTGACCACCAGCAATGTTCGCATTTACAACAACACCTTTGTCAAGTGCGACGCGCGGATTGGCATAGGGAATAATTCCGGGTGGACGGTGCAAAACAACATCTTTATCGGGAACTATGCCAACGGCTTCAATAACGTCAGCACGGCCACGCACAACGCCGGGGATGCCACACTGGGGTCCAGCTTTCAGAGTCTCAATTCCTCCATCTTTGTGAATTACGCCGGGGGCGACTACACCCTGAGCGGGCCCACCAGTGCCGGCACAACATTAAGCAGCCCTTACAATGTGGATGTTTTTGGCGTGACGCGCGGCGCGGACGGAGTGTGGGACCGCGGCGCTTACGAATACGCGGCGGGAGGAGGCGCGTCAGCTCCGATCGTCACAAGCCAACCCGCGAGCACGACCGTTGCCGCCGGGCAGACCGCCACCTTCTCGGTCACGGCGACCGGTTCCTCGCCCATGTCTTACCAGTGGCAGCGCAACGGTGACAACATCTCGGGCGCGACGGCCTCCACGTACACGACGCCGGCTACGACAGCTTCGGACAGCGGAGCAACGTTTCGGGCAGTGGTCAGCAATTCCGCGGGCAGTGTGACCAGCGCCGTTGCGACACTGACGGTTAGCACCCAACCGAACGCGTTACCGACGGTACAAATCACAAGCCCTTCGAATGGGGCCACCTTTACATCACCTGCTGCGGTTACAATCCAGGCGAGTGCCTCGGATGCCGACGGCACTATCGCAAAAGTCGAGTTCTTCAATGCTGGAACGAAGTTGGGTGAGGATAATAGCAGCCCGTACACATTCACTTGGAGTGGAGTGGCTGCGGGTTCCTACACTCTGACGGTGACCGCCACCGATAATTTGGGTGTCGCGACGACATCCGGCGTGATTTCCATAACTGTGGACGACTTTCCTCCCACTGGGCGATTCAACGTTGGCGACCAGGTCGTGGTGGCGGTTGATCCATCGCTGCGAGTTCGTTCCACCCCGGCAGTGGCCAGCACCATCCTTGGCAGTCAGCCGTATCAAGCAGTGGGAACGATCACCGCCGGTCCCGTCAGCGCTGATGGGTTCATTTGGTGGCAGATTGACTATGCTGATTCCCCGGACGGTTGGTCAATTGAGGGTGACAGTACGACTTTCTTCTTAAACTCTGCTCCCCCCCCCCCCAGCCCACCTAGCATTCCGAGAGTGGTGCTGAACTGACTGGAATAAACGAAATCAGTCTGGCTCCTCAGACTCTGAGGAAGATTACGCTCTGAGAGCCGTTGGAAAAATGTTCCCGACCCTGGTGCGGACGTAACAACGACAACGATCCTTTGAAGGTTTAATCGGTTCAACTGCTACGGCGTTTGGCGCCGCTAGTCAACGTGTCATCTCTGCGTCTGGGATTATCGTGACATTTGGTGAGATGACTGACCAGCCAATGGTACGTTGGTCGAATCGAGGAAGTTAGAACCCTTGGCGGCTTGACTTGTGAGTCCCCTGTTCACTGTAATTACGTTGTCACTGTTGGTCGCGCAGTTCGCTTTACCGCGGCGTCTTGCATTTCTTCCGCTCTTGGTGGCGGTCTGCCACCTGCCGAATCAGCCTCTTATCGGACTTGGCATTTATGATTTCAGCATTGCCCGCCTCCTCTTAACAGCAGGGATTGTTCGCGCCCTTAGCGCGGGAAATTTGGGAGCCTCGGTGCGCAGTGCGATGGATCTCCCCGTGGTGTTGTGGGCCGTGATTGCTCTGATAAGCACGGTTGCTCACGAGGCTAGCGCAAATGCCAATCCGTTAAGCTTAAGGCTGAGTATGGTTTTTGACTTTGTCGGAACATATCTTTATGCCCGTGCTTTTCTACCGGATGGAGACTCATTGATTCCATTCGTCAAGTCCCTCATTGCCTCGCTTGCGGTGTTGGCAGCGTTCATGGTTGTTGAGCAGGTGACTTGCCGAAATCCTTATGCCATCGTTGGCGCGCCAGAGTTTCCAGCGGTTCGAGAAGGTAGAGTCCGGGCTCAAGGTCCTTTTGGACACGCGATACTCGCTGGGACCGTGGGAGCGAGTTCGTTGGCACTTATTGCTGTCCTATGGCGTGAGCACCGTCGGTGGGTGTTTGTAGGGTTGGCAAGCTGCTCGCTCATCTTCTTGAGTTCGTCCTCCTCTGGTCCGATCATGACTGCTGTAGCCGGATTGGCGGCTTTCTGTCTATGGCGATTGCGCGCGGAGATCCCTTTGATCCGATGGCTCGTTTTATTCGGAATAGTGGGACTGGCCTTGGTGATGAAGGCCCCTGTCTGGTACATAATTGCCCGCATTGACTTGACTGGAAGCAGTACGAGTTGGCACCGAGCAGCCCTCATCGACTCAGCAGTTCGCCATCTTGGAGAATGGTGGCTGCTGGGGACTGATTACACGCGACACTGGATGCCGACAGGGGTGAGTTGGAACCCTGATCACACAGATATTACCAACCATTACTTAAAGATGGGTGTTGTAGGCGGACTTCCGTTAATGATCAGCTTCATTTTCATCATAGTCAGGGCGTTCCAATTACTTGGGAGAACAATGGCCGAACTGCGTGAAAATGCCGACACCTATGAATTCGTTATTTGGTGCTTAGGTGTTGTTCTGTTCGCCCACACCGTTACTTTCATCTCCATTTCCTATTTCGACCAGACAATCATTCTGTTTGCCATGTTGGTGGGCTTCGTCCCGGGACTGTGCATCCGCCACGGCTCAGAGGACGAAGTTACCGAATCGCAGGAGTGGGAGGCTAACGCTCCTCGTTCAAGTGATTCTCCAGCCTCTTGAGCATCTCGTGAAGCACACATTGCGCGTCATCCAAAGGATCGATGAAGTGGAAAGCTTGCGCCCACTGTGGGAGCATTGGCAATTCCATCCCAATAGTGATCTCGATCAGTTCCTGTTGATTTGCAGGCAACGACGAGATGTTCGTCGGCCGTACATTATGGTGGTTAGCTATCAAGACGAGCCTCGGGCTATGCTAGTGGCGCGCGTGGAGGAAGGGCATGTTGCGCCCAGTATAGGATACTTTACGCCCTTTCGCTTCCCCGTTGTGAGGCTGGCTGTGATCTATCGAGGCTGGCTTGGACAGATTGACGATGCTATAGCCTCGGAATTCCTTCGCGGCTTGGACAATGCTTTGGCAGGCGGCGAATTCGATATCGTTGAACTCTGCCACTTGCCCGAGGAGTCGCCATTGCACAAAGCGGTTGGAAAAATGCGCGGCAAGTATCGAGAAGGCCGTGTTGTCTGGTCGGTTCATCACGATCTGACCCTGCCTCAAGAGGTAGGTGGCCTGCTTCAAAGGATGAAATCAAAGCATCGCTCATGGGTGCGCCGCAAGGCACGCGAATTGGAAGATGCCTTTCCAGGTCGTAGTCGCTTTCGGACACTCTGCGCGGGTGAGGACTTGGGTGCTCTCTTCCCTGAGCTCGAAGCTGTAGCACGATTGACGTACCAACGCGGATTGGGAGTGGATTTCACAGCTAACGCCGAGCAACAGGAGAAGTTTGCTCTTTTCAACCGACGGAAGATGTTACGGGCTTGGATTCTGAATCTGAATGAAATCCCAAGAGCTTACGCGTTGGGGGTCGTTTATGGGGACACATTTCATTTTTCCATGACTGGCTACGATCCCAGCTTTCGACGATTTGAACTGGGGACCCTAGTCTTCCATAAGATGGTCGACGACCTTATTCGTGAAGGAGTGAAGAAACTCGACTTTGGCCTCGGTGACGCCGACTACAAACAGCGCTTAGGTGACAATTCGTGGCGGGAGGCTTCCCTGCAGTTTTATCGACGAGGCATGAAAAGTATGGTGATTAGTTCGGCTACCGGAACTATTGGCTTGATTACGCGAGCCGGGCGGAAGGTGGCTGATCAACTTGGTGTGGTAAACAAAATGAAGAGCGCATGGCGTCGCCATCTTGCTGCCCCTAGACAGGAGTGACCGCTGGAGGGTGGATGAGTGGAAGAACAAGCTCGCCTATTGCCTTAGGCGAACCTGCACGTGGCAACAGGACTCCGATAACAGGCCTTTGATGATGCACCGCTTCCATTCGATTTCGGACATTGTTGACTGGCGTTTATGTTTGGGCTGCGGTGTCTGTGCCTATATTTGTCCCGAGCGGAAAGTCAGCCTGCTGGACTTTGTGAAGGAAGGCATCCGCCCGGTTGTAGCATCCAACAACTGTGGCTCTTGCCGGGTTTGTCTCGAGGTATGTCCAGCCTACGAGAATGACCATACTGCGATCAATTCGGTTCCAGGTTTGATAGAGGAGCTCAAGCCGTATTGTGGCCCGGTTTTGGAGATTTGGGAGGGGCACGCTGCTGACTCAGGAATCCGGCATCAGGGTTCTTCAGGCGGTTTGCTTACGGCGCTTTCGTTGTACTGCCTGGACCGGCAGGCCATGCATGGCGTGCTTCACGTCGGCAGCGACCCTAATGATCCACTGAGAAACAAGACTAGAATGAGTTTGACTCGGTCGGACTTGATGGAAAAGACGGGTTCGCGCTACGCGCCGGCATCCGCCTGCGACAGCCTGCATTTGATCGAAGCCGCGCCGGGACCTTGCGTGTTCATTGGCCAGCCAAGTGAAGTGACCGCACTTAGAAAGGCGGAACGTTTACGGCCAGCCCTCTCGTCGAAAATCGGATTGGCCCTTTCGTTCCTTTGTGCAGGGTCCCCAGCTCGCAGAGGGACGCTTGAACTGTTAAAATCCATGGGAGTGAAGCCCGACGAGGTGCGAGATGTCCGCTACCGGGGCAATGGCTGGCCGGGGATGTTTGCGGTCACACTCAAAGGACAATCGAAACCTTCCCACTTTCGGACTTACAAGGAATCCTGGCGGTTAGTGCAAGCGTACCGTCCATTCTCCGTGCATCTTTGTCCGGATGGGACGGGAGAAGATGCGGACATATCTTGCGGCGATCCTTGGTACCGGGAGGTCAAAGAGGGCGAAGCGGGGAGTTCGCTTGTGATTGTGCGAACGGAAACCGGGCGGCGGATCTTGCGGGGAGCGATGGAAGCCGGATATGTGCAGGTTCAGCCCGCCGAGGTCTGGAAACTGCTGAAGTCGCAAAAGAACTTGTTTGAAAAACGTGGGGCGATCTGGGGACGCGTGGCGACGTTGCGCGCGATGGGGTTGCCCGCTCCGAGACTCAAGGGTTTCGGGTTGTTCCGGGGCTGGCTTCGCCTGTCGTTCGAGGATAAGCTGCGTTCCACATTGGGAACGATGCGACGGATCATCACACGCAAGTATTATAGACGATTGCGGCTGGCGAGTACGGCGGAGGCAAAGACGGAATGCACTGGGCATTAATCGCTGCAGTAAACGACGACGAGGTTCTTAACGGGACTTTGCTGCGTTCGCCGGACGTTCCAGACGCCAGCCAAGTGCTGCTGAAGCGGGGGTTCAGAACGGCGGGTGAGGCCTACAACTCGGCGCTCGAGGAATGCCGGGCGGAGGTGGCCGTGTTTGTCCACCAGGATGTTTACCTGCCGCCCGGTTGGGCTGCGAGGCTTGAGGAGTGCATTTGCGAAGTGCAATCGATCGATACCGCTTGGGGCGTGTTGGGGGTGTATGGCGTGGACCCGTCAGGAAGAGGTTGCGGTCACGTTTACTCGACAGGACTGGGGCGCACGCTGGGACAGGCAGGCGGCCCGCCGGTTCGTGCGACCTCGATTGATGAGATGGTGATCGTCGTCAGGACTCGATCAGGACTGCGCTTCGATCCGAACTTGCCAGGGTATCACCTTTATGGAACGGACATTTGCTGCGAGGCACGCGCCCGGGGCTTTTCGACCTTTGTCGTGACGGCATTCTGCGTCCACAACAGCAACGGAATCCCCAGACTTCCAAGGTCCTTCTGGGACGCCTATTTCTACCTTCGCCGGAAACGGCGTTCGGAACTGCCCATTCACACCTGTTGTGCCGAGATCACGCTCGGATACTCCTTTTATATCCGCAGCGTTCTTGCCTCCATGCGAAGAACTATAGCGCCGTCTCCAGTGGGAGAGCGTCATCCACGGCCGGAAGAGTTGTACGCCAGGCTGCGGGATGGGGCCGGGTTACCGGGAGACGCTTTTCAAGTTCCGTTGCAGGATCGGCGGCTCGCATAGTGAACATGGCTGAAACCCCCACCAGAGTCCTTTTCTTGAGTCACTCGGCTTCACGCAATGGAGCATCCATACTACTGCTGGCATTTCTTCGGTGGTTGAAGTCAAATTCGGACGTGCAGGCGGAAGTGTTGATGGCATCGGGTGGGGTGTTGCTTCCTGAGTTCCGGGCCGTGGCGAAGACGCACGCTTGCCGAAACCCTGCATTTCTGCTGAGAGCCTTGCCACGCGCCATGGCGTTGCGATTTCAGCCGCGGTTGGAGCGGCTGTTTGCGCGAGCATTTGTGCCTGGTCGGACATACGACTTGATTTATGCGAATACTGCGGCAACCGGGCCGCTTCTTGCGGGTCACAAGAACCGGGCAGATGCGGTCCTATGGCATATCCACGAACTCAAGTACGGCTTGGGTCGGACCATAACTTCAAACCTCAGGAAGACGTCACTAGGGACCATTGACCGGTACGTTGCTGTTTCAGAATCGGTTGTGGCGGCGTTAAAAGAGAGCTTGTTGGTTTCGGATGAGAAAATTGATCTCATCCACGGTTTTGTGGACATGCCTGTGATGAATGACGAGGAACGGGGGCGGGTCCGGGCGCAGGTGCTTCGTAACCTGGGCTGGCCCGAAGATGTGTTCGTCGTCGGCGGTTGTGGTGCGCTTGGATGGAGAAAGGGAACCGACCTGTTTCTTCACATTGCGCGTTCGACCTGCAACATTCCCGAGATGGCAAAGGCTCGTTTTCTTTGGGTGGGTGGGGGCGATGAGGCCGACCTGGAGAGCGTGCGGTTCAAGCATGACCTCGAGTTGCTGGGTTTGCGCGAGCGATGTGTTCGAGTCCAATCCACCGGAGACGTTCAGAAGTACTACAGTGTGATGGATGTTTTCGCACTGACTTCGCGGGAGGATCCGTTTCCCTTGGTCATGTTGGAAGCCGGGGCAATGAACGTTCCGTTGGTTTGCTTTGCGGATTCAGGTGGCGGGCCTGAATTTGCGAGCCGCGGGGGGGGCATTGCAGTGCCGTACTTGGATACGGCGGCTTTGGTGCTGCAATTGATGGTGCTAAAAGCGGACCCGGAGTTGCGGGGTCGCCTGGGAGAGCAAGCTTCGCGGCTGGTTCGGACTCATCACACGGTTGCGAGCCAGTGTCCGAAGCTGTTGGCGAGCATGAAGCGTTGCCTTGAGGTCGCGCGATGATGAGCAGAAGACGTTTCGAGTTGAACCTGTAACCATGCCAAGAGTTTCAGTCATCATGCCGGTTTACAATTGTGAACGGTATCTTTCCGAGGCGATCGGAAGTGTACTGCGGCAATCTTTCACGGACTTTGAGTTGCTCGTGCTGGATGATGGCTCAGTAGATCGCTCGGTGGAAATTGCGCGCCAAGCTGCAGAGAAGGATGCACGGATTAGCATCGTCAAAGGACACCATCGTGGTGTCGTTGCGTGCCGCAACGCCGGCCTCGATATGGCGCAGGGCGATTTGATTGCCATGATGGATGCGGACGACATTGCCTTGCCGGATCGTTTCGCGCGCCAGGTGCGTTTCCTGGATACGAATTCGGAATGTTGTCTTGTGGGGAGTCGGGCGATTCGGGTTGATTCGGATGGCTCTCCGGTTAGTTGCTGGAATGTGCCTGAGACTCACGCCGAAATTGATGGACGGCACATGCGCGGGGAATCCGGGGCAATCATCAATCCGTCCATCATGATGCGTAAGGAAGCGGTGCTTCAAATCGGAGGATATCGGGCCGGCTTCGACTCCGCCGAGGACTATGATCTATTCTTGCGATTGGCCGAAGTCGGTTGCTTGTCCAACCTTCCAGCCGTGTTGCTGCACTATCGGCTGCACGCCAAGAGCCTGACCTTTGCCCGTGCCGAGACGCAAGGCCGATTAGCCCGGCAGGCGCTTCAGGATGCTTGGACGCGGCGCGGCAAAGCCGGGCCGCTGCCGGCCGCCCGGAACATTCCGGTACCGGCTTCAACCGAGCAACTGACTTGGGATTGGGCCAGAACCGCGTTTGCCGCCGGGAACTTCGGCACGGCTAGGAAGCAGGCTTTCAGGCTACTGAGGCAACGGCCTCTGAAACTCAAACGATGGGTGTTCTTTGTCGCTGCCTGTCTGGGGCCGCTGGCGATACAGATCAAGCGCATCTGTCCGTATCGAGTCGGGCCGATTTCGTAATTCACAGCCGTCGGTTTTTTCCCTTAAACGAGCGGTAAATCATGAGATGAGCAATTCTCAGCGCAAGATCGGGTTCGTCAGTACACTAACCTGTGTTCCTTGGGGTGGGTCGGAATTGCTGTGGAGTGAAACAGCGTTGCGGCTCCTGAAGGCTGGGCACCAAGTCGCTGCCAGCGTCTGTAAATGGCCAACCCGCGCAAAGCAATTGGTTAGTCTGTGGCAAGCAGGAGTGGATTTAAATGAGCGCTGGGTAAACCCACTCCGTTACGGGCAGGCGGTGCTGAGGCCATTGATGCGGCGCTCGGAGCATTGGCGGTTTGGACGTTGGCTCGCACGACAAAACCCAGACCTTGTTTGTATTTCTTCGGGCAGCATTGCCGAGGATCTGTCCTTGATCAATCCTGTCGTTCGGACGGGGACGCCGTACGTGCTCATTATCCACGCGGTTGGGGAGAAGCTTTGGCCCAACGATCAACGAGCTCGGAGTTTCATGGAGTTTTGTGGCAGGGCGCGCCGCTGCTTTTTCGTTTCTCACGGGAACCGGAAGCTGCTGGAAATTCAACTTGGGAGGGCGCTCCCGAATGCTGAAATAGTCCGCAATCCGTCCAATGTTCGCAGAGAGGCTGCGCCACCGTGGCCCTCTCAATCCCAAGTCCTTCGGTTTGCCTGCATCGGTAGGCTGCAACCGGATGCGAAGGGGCAGGACCTCCTGCTGCGGGTGTTGGCTTCCGAATCCTGGCGCAGTCGCCCGATTGAAGTCTCATTTTTTGGGGTGGGGGATATGGAGGAGGGATTGAAGCGGTTGGCCCGATGGTTGCGGTTGGAGGAGCGTGTGAAATTCTACGGCCACGTTGATGACATCGAAGGACTCTGGGCGACGCACCATGCGTTGGTTCTTCCCTCTCGATTTGAGGGATTGCCACTGGTGATCGTGGAAGCCATGCTCTGTGGCAGACCGGCGATCGTGACCGATGTGGCGGGCAATGCCGAGATCGTGCAGGACGGCGTCACTGGTTTCGTCGCGGAAGCTGCGACCGTCCATCATTTGAGTCTGGCGATGGAGCGCGCATGGAGTTGTCGCTCCCAATGGGAAGAAATGGGAAAAGCGGCGGCCGTGGCGATTCGTGCGGTCATGCCGAAGGACCCCGCGGAGGTCTTTGCGCAGCGACTTCTTGTACTGGCTGAATCCGACACTAAGCTGACTGCTGATCGTTAACCATCGTCGAGAGCGTGAGTCTAGTTACCAGAAGCATCGTTTTTGTCAGCACTTTGAATGGTGCGCCTTGGGGAGGATCCGAGGAGTTGTGGTGCGCTACAGCTCAACGGTTGAGTGAGCAGGGGCACAAGGTGGCGGCAAGTGTTTGCCGGTGGCCCCAACCGGTAGCGCAGTTGACTTCACTCAGAAAGGCTGGCGTCACTGTAAGTGAACGTTGGATGGCCACAAGCAAACTGCGTTCATGGTCGCTTCGCAAGCTGGTTCGTTTGATCCTTGACCCGCTGCTCTGCCGGGTCTATCCGCGGGTGTTCAAGCGCTGGCTGGCCGGTCGGAAACCGGATCTGGTTTGTATTTCCAAGGGTTGGATTGGCGAAGACCATGGGTTTATGGAGTTGTGGCTTGCTGCGAAAGCAGACTACGCGGTGATCGTGCAGGCTGCTGGGGAGCAAATGTGGCCTACCGACGGGGAAGCGGCCAAGCTGATGGAGTTCTTTCAGAAGGCAAGGCGCGTGTTCTTTGTCTCCGAGCGGAATCGAACCTTGTTGGAAACTCAGTTGGGGATTCAATTTGCCAATGCCGAGGTGGTCAGGAATCCCTTCAATGTCCAACTCAGTGCCGCTCCGCCTTGGCCAGCGGAATCGGAACCAGTCCAATTAGCCTGTGTGGCTAGACTTGATCCACAAGCAAAGGGGCAAGACCTGCTGTTACATCTGCTCGCAGCCGAGCCGTGGCGTTCACGGCCCGTTACCGTCTCCTTCTATGGGAAAGGCCGAAGTGAGCAAGGGTTACGTCGGTTGGTTCAACGCCTTGGACTAGCTGCCAAGGTTAGATTTTGCGGTCATACAGGCGAAGTGGCAGAGATATGGGCGAACCATCACGCTTTGGTGCTGCCATCACGGTTTGAAGGACTCCCTCTCGTTGCTGTCGAGGCGATGTTATGCGGTCGGCCGGTAATTGTAACCGACGTGGGTGGGAACACCGAGATTGTGGAACAAGGCATTACCGGTTTTATCGCTCAGGCCGCCACCTTGCAGCATTTGCATCTGGCGATGGAGCAGGCTTGGGCACAGCGACAAAGCTGGGAAGTCATGGGCAAAGCCGCTTCCCGACGCATCCGCCAGATCATGCCAGCAGACCCCGCTCGCGACTTTGCGGATAAGCTCCTGGGGCTCGCAGGGAGTCGCGAGGATTTGTGAGTTTTGGCGACTTGAAAGTTTGAATCTCATGCATCAATTGACCATAGAACCGGGGAGAGCGGAGCATCATTATTGGCGGGATCTCTGGAACTACCGGGAACTCTTCTATTTCCTCGCTTGGCGCGATTTGCTGGTCCGATATAAGCAGACGCTTGTGGGCATCGCGTGGGCCTTCTTGCGTCCGGCGTTGACGATGATGGTATTGACTGTCGTGTTTGGAAAATTCGCCAAGTTGCCCTCGGCCGGGGTGCCTTATCCGATACTCGTCCTCTGCGGTATGTTACCGTGGCAGTTCTTCTCCACGGCGCTTGCTGAATGTGGAAACAGTCTGGTCCACAATGCAGGTCTCGTTTCCAAAATCTACTTTCCAAGACTGATTGTCCCCGCCAGCAGTGTGATCGTGAGTCTGGTGGATTTCATGGTGTCGGCCTTGATTCTCGCTTTGGTGTTGCTTTGGTATCAATACCTGCCATCGGCGCACATTGTGTTTCTGCCTCTATTCGTGGGGTTGGTCTTCGTGGGCGCGTTCGGCGTCGGATTGTGGATTGCGGCGGTCATGGTCAAGTACCGGGATTTCAGGATGATCGTGCCGTTTGTAGTGCAAATCGGGTTTTACATCACGCCGGTGGCCTATCTTTATCGGGAGGTGGTGCCGGAAAAATATCTGCTGTTATATGCGTTGAATCCGATGGTGGGCGTCATTGACGGCTTTCGCTGGTGCGTGCTGGGAGGACAACACGTGCTTTACTGGCCGGCACAGGCCATTACGGTGGGATGGACTGTTTTGTTGATTACGACCGGTATTTGGTATTTTCGCCGGGTGGAAAGAACATTCGCGGACGTTATTTGAACCGCCGATCCTGCATGAACGATTCAGTCATCACGGTTGAGAATCTGAGCAAACGCTATATTATCGGCCATCAGCGTGCGCCGACGGATGGCGTGCGTCACGTTCTCGAGGCAGCGTTGCGTTCCCCGTTCCGCTGGCTGCGCTCACGAAACCAGGAAAAGAAGGCCCAGAGGGAGGAGTTTTGGGCGTTGAACGACGTATCGTTCGCCGTCAAACGCGGCGAGGTGGTGGGATTGATAGGTGGAAACGGGGCAGGTAAGAGCACAATATTGAAAATCCTCAGCCGCATCACCGAACCCACGATGGGTCGTGTGCAGTTGGAGGGCCGGTCGGCCAGTTTGCTGGAGGTGGGCACGGGGTTTCATCCGGAGTTGACCGGGCGGGAGAACATTTTCCTCAACGGCGCGATCCTCGGCATGAGCAAGGAGGAGATCAAACGAAAATTCAACGAGATCGTGGCGTTTTCGGAAATCGAAAAGTTTCTCGATACTCCGGTGAAGCGCTACTCCAGCGGCATGTACGTGCGGCTGGCTTTTGCGGTGGCAGCGCATCTGGACCCGGACATTCTAATCGTGGACGAGGTGCTCGCGGTGGGCGATGTGACGTTTCAGAAGAAGTGTCTGGGGAAGATGCAAGAGGCGCAGGCCCGGTCGCGCACGGTGCTGTTCGTGTCGCACAATCTTTCGGCGGTGGAGGCGTTCTGCACACGCGGCATTGTATTGAGCAAGGGGCGGGTGGTGTTTGACGGTCCCACCAAGCCCGCAATCCAACATTACCTGGACAGTTTGCGGGGCACGCGGCCCCCGTCCTATGGGGATGTCATTGACCTTTGTGCTTTTGGATCGCGGCCCGATCGTTACCGGCCGCAATTGAAAACGCTCAAACTCTATGACGAAACCGGGCGTCCGCTTGGCGGCAACCTGTCGGCGGGCGCTGGTATGAAAGCCACCATTCACGTGGAGTTGGAGCAACCCGCCGCGAACGTGAACGCGGAGATTTCGTTTCTTACTCTGGACGGAGATCGTGTTTGCACGGCGAGTTCGGCTTATGAGAAGTGTCGCGACGAGTCACGGCTATCGGGTTCGGTCGTGTTTCGCTGTGAGATTCCAAGCCTCCCGCTCGTCGCCGGCGACTACAAGCTGAACGTCGGATTGTACATCGGACAGACGGAGGCTGACTTGGTGGAAGATGCCGCCCGGGTTGCCGTGTCGTGGTCGGATTATTATGGGACAGGTGTGGCCCCGATGCACGGGGTGTTCCTGCTTAACAATCGCTGGGCCGTTGCGACGACTGCGGACATGGTGCTGGCTTGAAAGTTACCGGCGCACTTATATCCAGGGCGGATCGCTCTGCTGTCACGGGGAGATTCCGTCACTGAGGCTGTCGCTCAAGCCGACATTCGTCGCTTCCCCCGCTGCCCTCCTACAACCGAATTGCGTCTTATGCCTCGCGTTTCTGTGATCCTTCCCGTGTTCAACCGTGAGCGGTATTTGCCACAGGCGATTCAAAGTGTGTTGTCGCAATCATTCGCCGACTTTGAATTACTGCTGTTGAATGACGGCTCGGACGATCGCTCGGGAGAAATAGCCGCGCAAGCTGCGAAAGTGGACAGCCGGGCCGTGCTTGTGGAGGGTCCGCGTCGGGGGGTGGTTTATCAGCGCAATCTAGGCGTCAAAATGGCCAAAGCCGATTTGATCGCCTTGATGGATTCCGACGACATCTCTCTATCTGATCGCTTGGCGTCTCAGGTGCGCTTCATGGAAGGGCGCCCTGAATGCGTTGCGCTTGGAACCCAGGCCTTGCGTGTTGATGAAGACGGTCTGCCCATCAACGATTGGCGGGTGCCAGAGAGCCATGAACAGATTGACGCCGCCCACATGAACGGCGAGTCAGGAATGATCATCAACCCAACAGCCATGATTCGAAAACGCGCAATTCTCCAAGCCGGAGGTTATCGCGATGGGTTCTACAATGCGGCGGAAGACTACGATTTGTTCTTGCGGTTGGGTGAGATTGGACGGCTGGCAAATCTGCCCCAAGTCTTGCTACGGTATCGGCTCCATGTTGAAAGTCTGACTTGGGCCCGCGCGGAGCAACAGCGCCTGATGGTCAGGCGGGCGTTGCAGGATGCTTGGGATCGCAGGAAGCTACCGCCACCGATGCCTCCCCCCTTCGGCGAGATGAGAGCCCCTTCGGAGGAGGAGTTGATTTGGGAATGGGCTCGGTTTGCGTTTTGCGCACGGAATTTCCGCACAACGCGGAAGCAAGCGTTGAAACTTTTGCGCCGACATCCAGCGGATTTGCGGCGATGGCTCTTATTCTGTGCTGCTTGCTGCGGACCAGTAGCATCTCAGTTCAAGCGAACGTTTCCATATTATTTATACCCAAAGCGGTAACGGTCCGCAGGCATTTGGCCTTGCGATATTTCAACCCCGCGGGGCCGTAGGTTTCCTGTTAGCCGACGGCCATATTTCACCGTCTCAAGCGCGCGAAGTAACGTGACGGTTTCCATGAGTAAAAAGGACACGACGGTGGAAGCGATGCTCGCTGAGGAGTATCGGGAATTCAATGAATTGTTGGCGGTCATTGAAAAGTGTCTGGCCGACCGGAATTTTGCGGCTGCCGCCGGGTTGGCACAAATGACGGCCCGACGGGCTTTCCCGACTCACATCGGTATTTTTGCCTCTCCCCGCCTTGAACGATTGGTGCTCGAGCTCGGTAGGCGCGGCGTCAGAAATCTGGCGCCCCGTCGCGAGGACAACGCCGGGCGCGCCCGAAAAGTTCTGCATATCTTGACTTACGCCAGACAGGTCGGTGGAGATACTCGATTTGTTTGGAGATGGGTGAAGCTTGACGAGAACAGCCGACATTCCGTTGTCATCACATCTCAGAACGAAGTCGAACGTGTTCACAGTATTCCGGAACCACTAAAGGAAACCGTGGCCAGATCAGGGGGATTCGTGTGCGCACTTTCCGCTCGTTCATTACAGCCGTTGGAAAGAGCTGGAGAACTAAGAGCGTTGTGTCGGGGAATGGACATGGTCGTCCTCCACACCTATCCGAACGACATCGTTCCACTTCTGGCGCTGGCGTCTGGATGTGACTCCGTGAAAGTGGCGTTCTCGCATCTTTCAGACCATACCTTCTGGATGGGGGCCAGCGTCTCGAACCTGATTGTGCATCTCCGGACACAGTCGCCGTCCTTTCTCTCAGGAAGACGCGGTTTGAATCCGGTGGAAGCACCCGTGCTGCCCATCCCCTTGGAATTCCCTGGTGCCGAGCCGGAGCGCGCCACCGCGAGACGGGAGCTTGGATTTGAACCGAATCAGGTGATTTTACTCACGATTGCATCCCCGTTTAAGTACGAGTCCCTTGGGGGACCGGCGTTTCTCGATCTGGTGATGCCTGTGATGCGGCGTCTGCCACAAGCCCACCTCATTGCCGTGGGGCCGGAGATGAGCGGGGCGTGGCACTCGGCCAGCATTGACACAAATGGGAGGGTTCGGCCGATCGGCACAAAATGGGATAATGACCTGCTTTACCGGGCAGCCGACGTCTATCTCGACTCTTATCCGTTCTCGTCCATAACTTCACTGTTGGAAGCCGGCAGCCAGGGAGTCCCGCTGTTGTCGTGCCGCGCTCCAGACCCCGATCTGCGATTGCTCGGCCCCGGAGCACCTGGGTTGGACAATTCCATCCAAATGGCCGACGGGCCGGAAGCTTATGATCGCCTGCTTGCGCGTTTAATTACGGACGTGGAATTTCGACACGAGTGTGGTGAGCGGGTGCGGGCAAGCATCTTGAGTTCACATTGTGACAAACAGTGGTTGGCCGCTCTCAACGATATCTACCGCCGGCTTGAAAAGGATTGTCACGAAAAAGCTCTCGCCGCTGAAAGCGACTGCTTTCAAATGGGTGTCTTGGATTTGACGCTGGCACGACTTTATGCAGCATGGGAGCGAAAGGGCTTTCCGGCCGAGATAGGGGAGGCTCTATCTCATGTTCCCTACCTTTCCAGGATCGTGGTTCTGAACCGCCTTCGTCGCCGAGGATTCCGGCCAGAATTGCTTCAATTCTTACCCTCACGAATCGCACATGCCCTGCGCCGTTTGACCCGGCAAGTCTTGCGCACGGCTTAGTGATGCTGGAGGAGTGTCATCCAGTCTCTGTTCTTGATCTATGTCTGAGGATTCCTAAAACGTCGAGAGTTCAGTTGAAGCAAGACCTGATTACCCTACATAGTGTCAGGGATCAGCCGGTGAAACGAGATTGACACGCGGAGGTTCTCTGCCAACTGATTAGGCGAATGTTCTATACGTCCACTCGTCGCGACGGCCCAATTACGCAATCGTCGGACAAGGTTCACATTCAAAACATGCCTGCTCCCAAGAATAAAAATCGCATTGCTCCCGCCGTCCACGGCAGGAAAAGAGTCGCACCCGATCCTGCGTTTGAGATCGAGCTGTCGCGGCGGCTGCGTGACTGCTATTCGCCTGCCGAGTTGTTGGAGCACTCTACACGCTTCGCGCACGGGGATGGCGAACTGGACGCGCTGATGCGCCGTGCCATCTGGCGTGCGGTTGCCCGAAGATTTGGCAACGGCGTCCGCATTGGTGGCGGTGTTGGCTTCAAACATTTGGAGACGTTTGAGATTGGCGATGGAGTGTTTATCGGCGCCCAAGCCTACATCCAAGGGCGATTCGACGGGACCACGAAAATCGGCAACCACGTCTGGATTGGACCGCAGGCATACTTCGATGCGCGCAATCTTGTGCTGGAGGATTATGTGGGCTGGGGACCCGGCGCCAAGGTGCTGGGTTCCGCCCACACCGGGCTGCCCGTTGACCGGCCGATTATTGAAACCGATCTGGAGATCGAACCGGTGCGCGTTGGGGCATGGGCGGATATCGGTACCGGCGCCGTTCTATTGCCCGGCGTGACGGTAGGCCGGGGCAGTATTGTGGGCGCAGGGGCGGTGGTCACGCAGGATGTCCCGGCTTTCGCCATCGTGGCCGGGGTGCCGGCGCGCTTTCTGCGCTGGCGGGATGGGCAGAAGCCAGACAACCAGACGGGCAAGAAACAGAAGACCAAATAGCATGAAACACAGACGAGCATTGATTACTGGTGGAGCGGGATTGATTGGCTCCCACATCGCCGACCAACTCTTATTGGAGGGAATTGAGGAGATTGTCGTACTGGACAATTTAACCCGCGGCCGCCGGCAGAATCTGGAAGCTGCGATGGCTTCCGGCAAGGTGAGGATTGTGGAAGGCGACATCCGTGACACAAAGATGGTCGCGCAGGCAATGGAGGGCATTGACATCGTGTTCCACGAGGCGGCGATCCGGATCACGCATTGCGCCGAGAATCCACGCCTGGCGCATGATGTTCTGGCAACCGGTACGTTCAATCTCATTGAGGCGGCCACGACTGCCAAAGTGAAACGGTTCGTCACGGCGTCCTCTGCGTCCATTTACGGACAGGCCGAGGAATTTCCCACGCGCGAAAACCATCACGGCTATGGCAACCGGACGATTTATGGCGCAACGAAAATGTACAGCGAAGGATTGTTGCGCAGCTACTACGAGATGCAGGGATTAAACTACGTTGCGTTGCGTTACTTCAACGTCTATGGGCCGCGAATGGATGCGTTTGGCGTTTATACCGAGGTGATGATCCGTTGGATGGAGCGCCTGGCCAATGGCCAGCCTTGTTTGATCTTGGGCGATGGGGGGCAGACCATGGACTTTGTTTTTGTGGAGGACGTGGCCCGGGCAAACCTCATGGCGGCCAATTCCTCCCTTACCGACGAGGTTCTGAACATTGCCAGCGGCACGGAGACCAGCCTGAACGAGTTGGCCAAGACGTTGGGTCGGGTCATGGGGGTGGAACTTGCTCCGGAGTACGGGCCGGCACGCAAGGCCACGCCGGTGTGGAGAAGGCTGGCAGACGTTAGCAAGGCGGAGCACAAGATCGGGTTCAAAACGCGCGTGTCTTTGGAGGAGGGCCTGCGGCGGTTGGTGAACTGGTGGTCGCGGGAGACGAATACTCCCGTGCCGGGCCTGCGCTGAACGACGGCACCAAGGGTTCGACATTCCAAGCAGCATTCTATGATTCCAATTGCCAAACCTTCCTTGGACGAACGCGAAGCGGATGCCGTCCGTCGGGTCATCCTCTCCGGCTGGATCACCCAGGGACCGGAAGTCGCCGCATTCGAGCGCGAGTTTGCGGGGAGTGTGGGCGCTTCGTATGCTTGCGCCGTCTCCAATTGCACTACGGCGCTGCATCTCGCTTTACTCGCTGCCGGGGTTGGTCCGGGCGATGAAGTCATCACCGTGAGTCACTCGTATATCGCCACCGCCAATAGTGTCCGCTACTGCGGAGCCATACCTGTCTTTGTGGATATCTGTGCTGACACCTACAACATCAATCCCGATCTGGTTGAAGCGGCGATTAGTCCGAAAACCAGGGCGATTCTTTGCGTTCATCAAATTGGAATGCCGTGCGACCTCGGACGGCTCGTCCGCATAGCTGAAAGGCACTCCATGCCTCTGATTGAGGATGCAGCGTGTGCCATCGGTAGCGAAATCCTCTGGCAGGGCCAATGGGAACGAATTGGCAAGCCGCACGGGGATGTGGCGTGTTTCTCTTTTCATCCCCGGAAAGTCTTGTCCACCGGTGATGGCGGGATGATCACCACGAAGCACAAGGATTGGGATGCGAAGTTTCGCTTGTGGCGGCAGCACAGCATGTCGGTGCCCGACACTGTTCGGCACGGCTCGAACAAGGTGATTTTCGAAAGCTACCCCGAGATTGGTTTCAATTACCGCATGACCGATGTCCAAGCCGCCATTGGCCGGGAACAACTGAAGCGGCTCCCTGAATTGGTAAGCCGTCGTCGGGAAATGGCGGCGCGGTACTGCTCGCTGCTCGCGGAGTGTGCGAATGTGTCTCTGCCCGTGGAGCCGGAATGGGCGCGGAGCAATTGGCAGAGTTTCTGTGTGCGTCTGATGGATGCTTCCCAGCAGGTGCCGGTTATGCAGGCTCTGTTAGACCAAGGCATCGCCAGCCGCCGTGGTATCATGTGCGCGCATCGCGAGCCGGCCTATCTGAAGGAGGTTTGGCGATCTGCCGGTTCGCTTGCGCAGAGTGAGCGCGCTCAGGAACAGTGCATCCTCCTCCCGCTTTTTCATCAACTAACGGGCGAGGAGCAGCGATTCGTGGCGTCCCGGCTGCGCGCCGTGCTCGCGGCTGGGTGTGGCGCCTGATTTAGAGGTGTGGTGGACGCTTGTGAAACCGGCTTCGACTTTGACATGGACCAGATGATTGAAGCTATCGTCCATGCCGTGTGCCCGGCGACTGACTGCTTGCCGCACGGATTGTGGCGGTTGGAGGGCTAGATTTGCCCATGTTTCAACTTCGGTTTTTCTGGCCGTATCAAGAGGTGTCGCAGAATCTCCCACATTCGGGATTATGAATCCTGAAGAACCCAGTCGGTGGCATGCTCACCCGATGCCCGCTCCGCTAGAAGCGAATGGGATTCATGTTTGGAGGTTCGACGTTGATGTTGCACCGGAATCGCTTGCCGCACTTGAGGAAACCCTTTCCGAGTTGGAGCGAGAGCGTGCGGAGAAGTTTACGTTTTACCGGGATCGCTGCCGGTTTGTCGCGGGCCGCGGCTTCCTGCGCGCCGCTTTGAGCGATTATATTAGCGTCAAGCCCGGCGAAGTGGAGTTCCAGTATGATGATCGAGGCAAACCTCGGCTCGGGCCTCCTTTCGACAACTCAGGAATACACTTCAACCTTGCCCACTCCGAAGGCTTGGCACTCCTAGCGATCACCACCATCGGGCCGGTGGGGATTGACCTTGAGCACATTCGCCTGTTTCCAGATGTGGACGACGTGATTCTCAAGTTCTTTTCGCCGCGCGAGGGGGAATTGTTTCGGCGTCTTCCCCCGGAGCACAAGCCTTCGGTCTTCTTCAGCCTTTGGACCCATAAGGAAGCTTTTCTGAAGGCGACCGGCGCGGGCATCACGCGGCTGCTCCCTCAAGTTGAGTTTTCCTTCCGGCCGATGAGTCCTCCCAGGCTAAGAACCATCGTGGGCGATTTGGAAGAGGCCAGTCGCTGGAGCATGCATGATCTCGCGCTCGCTCCTGGGTTCGCGGCCGCGCTGGCCATAAGGGCAAGCAACGTCAAGCTCGGCTGCCGGAGTTACATTCTAAACCAGCTTTCCGTCCCCGACTCGTGCCGGTGCGTTGAGAGTGCCCCAGCTCTTGATACCTGCAAACCGTTGCTGCGGAAATCAGAATTGGTGCGATGTAAGACAATCCCGGACAAACAGTCCGTAATCACCGGAGTTGGCGTGAAGTGACTTGATGGCGGATTGTTTTGATCATTATTGAGCGAGTTTCAAATGACTCTCACTATGTATGCGAAGGAGCAATAAGGATGGGAAGTAACGCACCCGAGCCAAACATCACTTTTCCTCTTACCCCGATGCAGGAGGGAATGTTGTTTCACTGTCTGGCTGCGCCCCAGTCTGGGGTGGACGTCGAGCAGGTCATCGGCACTATTGGCGAACCACTGGATTTGCTCGCTTTCAATCGGGCCTGGCAGCGCCTTGTGGACCGACATGAGGCCCTCCGCATGCAGTTCGTGTTTGACGAACGAGGGACTGCACGTCAATTCCCGCGCGATAGGGTGGTGTTCGCGGTTGACCATACTGACTGGTCGGACCTACTACCCCAAGAACGAGAACTGCGACTCCAAGATTACCTCAAAGAGGATCGTCGGCGCGGCTTCGACCCGCGAACGGACCTGCCCAGCCGCGTTGCGGTGTTCCGTTTCGGACAATCGGCCTACTGCTTTGTTTGGACATGGTGGCACGGGATTCTTGACGGGAGGGCACGGCTGATTCTGCTGCGGGAATTATTCTTGTTTTACGAAGCGGAACTGCATGGTAACGACTGCGATTTACCCCTCTCCCGGCCTTACACTGAGTACACCAAATGGCTGGCAGGCCGCGAGTCCACAGCAGCATTACCTTACTGGAAAGCGCTGCTTGGAGACTTTAGTGAACCCACTGCCGTGAGCGGAACCCGGCCCGCGGTAACCGACCCTTCAGCGGATCGTTTCAACAAACACGAAGTCCGCCTGTCGGAGGCAGACACCACCCGGCTGCGGGCCTTCGTTGGTGAACACGGCGTAACCATGAACACGCTCATCCAAGCCGCTTGGGCGCTGGTGCTGGGAGCGTTCAGTGGTCAAGACGACGTGGTATTCGGCAACACGCGGGCCTGTCGGCGTTCGGCTTTTGACGGCGATGGTTCAGGCGATGGCGTCGTCGGTGCATTGATCAATACCGTGCCCGTCCGTATCAGAATTGGTCCTGAGATGCGGGTGGTCGAGTGGCTCCGTCAGTTGCGCGAGCAGCATCTCGCAGTGCGGCCTTTTGAGTTGACACCGCTGGTTCAGATCCAGGCATGCAGTGGCGTTCGCTCTGACCGGCGGCTCTTTGACAGTCTGGTGGTGTATGAAAACCAATTGTTGGATTCCGCATTGCGGACCGGCAGCGGGGATTGGGCCACGCGCCGTTTTGAAATCCGAGGATGCCCTGGATTCCCGCTCTTGGTTTACGGCTATGGCGAACCCTCGTTGCTGCTCGGCATTGCCAATGACCGGCAGCGCGTGGATGACGCCACGGCTGCGCGGATGCTGGCCCACCTCGTGCAAGCCATACTCTCACTGGCCGAGCATCCCCAGGCGTTGGTCACGGCGATTCCCTTGCTGCCGGCGGCCGAGCGGAAGATGCTGTTGGAAGATTGGAACCGAACGGAAGCCCCATTCGAGGTGGATGGCACGATAGACTCCTGCTTCGCGAGGCAGGCGGCCCGGACGCCAAACGCCCCGGCGTTGACATTCAACGGTCAGTGCTGGTCCTTTCGAGAATTGGACGAAGCGGCAGAGGGCATCGCGAAACGATTGAGGGCGGCGGGCGCGAAACCCGAGGTGGTGGTCGGTGTTTGCATTGGGCGCGGCCGGGAACTCGTGGCGTCCTTGCTGGGCATCCTGAAGTCTGGCGCCGCCTACCTGCCGTTGGATCCCACTTATCCGAACGAGCGCCTGGCCACCATGATCCAGGATTCCCAACCGCTGCTCGTGCTGGCCACGGAATTCACCACGGAAATACTGGCCGGCACCGGCGCGCGAATTATGCTGGTGGATGGTGATGTGGAAGATCCCTTGGAACTCTCCGCCCCTTCGGATTGGCAGCCCGCCTCCAGTCGGAATCTTGCTTATTTGATCTACACCTCCGGTTCGACCGGGACGCCAAAAGGGGTCATGGTTGAGCACCGGAACGTGATGAACTTCTTCGCGGGGTTGGACCGTGTGTTCGGACAGGAACCCGGGGTCTGCCTTGCCGTGGTGAGCGTGTCGTTCGACCCATCAGTGCATGACATTCTTTGGTCGCTGACTCGGGGTTACCATGTCGTTTTGTGGCCCGGCGTCGAAGACGGTCAGGGTGACTCGATTCCAGATTTGATTCTCGCACATGGCGTAACATCTATGGCGGCGGTGCCCTCGTTCTACCGTATGGTCATGATGATGCCAAACGGGATTGAGGCATTGAGGTCATTGCGTTGGCTCACGGTGGGGGGTGAACCATTGCCGCGTGAGATGATCCATGCTTTGGGACCGGAGTTCTCAGGGCGAATCGTGAACATGTATGGACCCACGGAAACGACGGTGGCCGCAACCGCATGGCCGGTTGATCCCGAAGCAGAGGTCATTTCGATTGGTCGGCCGATCATGAATACAACATTGTTCGTGCTGGACCCGCACCTGCGCCCCGTGCCGCTTGGGGTGGCGGGTGAAGTGTTTATTGGTGGCGCCGGCGTGACCCGTGGATATCTGAACCGCCCCGAATTGACGGCGGAGAAGTTCATCAAAAACCCGTTTGGTCAGGGAGGAGGTTGGCTGTACCGGACCGGTGATTTGGCGCGGTATCTGCCGGACGGCAACCTGGAGTATCTGGGCCGTCTTGATGATCAGGTTAAGATTCGGGGCCACCGGATTGAATTGGGCGAGATTGAGGAGCGGCTTTCTAAACATCCCGATGTGCGCGCAGGCGTGATTGACGTCCAGGTGGATGCGAAGGGGCAAAAGAGCCTGGTGGCTTATGTTGTGTCGCGAACGAAGAGCCTGCCGACGACGAAACAGTTTCGTGAGTGGTTGGGTCGCCAATTACCGGCTTACATGGTGCCAGCAGCGTTTGTAAAACTTGAGGTGCTGCCGCGCACAGCAAACGGCAAGCTGGATCGCCGTGCGCTGCCGCCGCCCGACGAGACCAACTCATCTACGGCCTCGGTGGAGCGGGCTGCGACGCCTTTGGAAAACTCGATGCTCAAAGTCTGGCGTGAGACTTTGAACCATGACCGGGTCGGGCTTGACGATGATTTCTTCGATTTGGGTGGCAACTCGCTTTTGGCCGTACAAATGGTGGCGACCATCAGAAAGCGATTTGGGGTGGAGCTGCCGTTACAGGTGCTGTTTGAGTCGCCCACCGCCGCCACGCTCGCGAGGAGACTGCTGGAATCAATGGCCACAGCCAATTCGCATCGTGGATCAAAGTGTGGCATTGGAGCAGATTCCGGCGAAACGCAGCGATCAGCCACCGAGAATCGTCTGCTCCAGATTTGGGAGCGCATGCTGAATGTGCGTCCTATCGGGATTCAAGACAGCTTTTTCTCCCTTGGTGGCGATTTGAAGCTGTTGGATCAGATGGTGTCAGAAGTGCGGGGCGAATTTGGGATATTCGCGGAGGGCATTCCAGTCAGTCAGTTCATGGAGGAGCCGACTATCGAGGCCCTGGCAAGAATCATTGATGGCAGCATCGAACCAACGACCTCTCTTGTGGTACCGCTGCAGCCCCGTGGGAATAAGGCACCGCTGTTCCTCATTCACGCTGGCGGTGGCTATGTGTTTTTCTACCGGGCGCTGGCTTTGCGTTTGGGAATGGACCGCCCCGTGTACGGTGTGCGTGCTGAGACGGAATCGGATGGGCTCGGACGTTCGTTTCACAAAAGCGGGAGTATTGAAGAACTGGCCGCGCGGTATATCTCCCAGATCAAGGCTGTCCAACCTAATGGGCCTTACAGGTTGGGCGGAGCATGCATCGGTGGGGTCATAGCATTTGAGATGGCGCGGCAACTACGGGCCCAAGGTGAAGGGATGGCTGGGCCGCTGATCTTGTTCGATGCATTCGTGATGAATAATCCGCACGTTCGCAAGGAGGAGGCATTGCCGATTCTGCGACAAATAGGGATTCTGCCACCAGAAAGTCATCACGAAGGTTTGTGGAGACGCATTGCCAAACAAATGAGCCGCGCCCGGCAACTTGGACTGCTTCGAGCGATTTGGTTCATTTCAACGAAAGTCGTGCGTAATGCCTACTCGGAGGCGGGTGTAGTGGTGAGAATGGTGATTGGCCAAGTGCGGAACATTGTCTCGAAACTTGCTGGCAAGATTGACGCCACGACAAACGTTTCGCCGACGAATAACGACTCTGTCGAAGCAATCCAACGGCGCTTTATGGCGGACTTTCTGAAGACTTCCGCCCGGGTGCAGTCGTCGTATGTTCCTGGGGTTTACGACGGAAGCGTCGTTCTCCTGAAGGCAGCGGCCAGTCCTGATCCCGAGCGATTATGGGTGGGACTCGCGAAAGGAGGAATGGTAGTTCACGAACTGCCCGGAGCACACTTGGACATGATGGAGGAACCGACCGTGGTCACCACGGCTGCGCGGGTAAGCGAAATTCTTTTGGACGAGCAGACGGACGATGTGGACTTCGACCGTAAGGCAGTCGCGGCGGCGGTAGAGGAGACTGCTGGTACCGCGGTGTCTGGATGGGAATGAAGACTGGAATGATCGGAGACAGTATGGCTGTCGGTTTGATGATTGGAAGCCGGCCATTCTTGTCGGTGGCATGCTGGAAAGGTCGCGATTGGAGAGACGAATGAACAATTGGCCCTTGCGAAATATCAAGCTCAGGAAGAACTCGCCGCGCGGGAGGAGTGGCGACACTTTGCCGTCAGTCTTTCTTCCTGCGTGGCTGATTGGCTTGTTAGTGGCATTTCCAGTGTGCCTCATGGGGCAAGGTGCTTCGACACCACCCATCCCAGTCGTGGCCATCCACGTTTCGGAACTGACCCAAGCATTGGAATCCCAAGCGGCATCCGCTCCGACGCCAACCGGACCCGGGACTACCGGCAAACAGTGGTTTCTGACATCGTGGCGCTACTTCGTGGCATACGAAACATTGAAGGAGGTGTTACGCTCGGATGGCACCCCATTTGTCACGGTGAGCGACGCTCAGATTGCCGCCGGTGCGCTGCTTCAAGGCGACGGCTCGCCGCGATATCCAATTGTGTTCAGCCTCGCTTCCGAAGCGATCGCTGACGACGAGATTATGCCGCTGCGCAATTACGTGAACGCCGGGGGATTTCTGTACGTTGGCTCCTCGGCATTCACGCGCAACACCAATGGCACGACTCGTGGCAATTTCGCCCTGGCCAGCGAAATGGGGATACGGATGGCGCAACCGGCGCTCACGAATTGGGTGTTGAACAGCCGATTAACCCGGTCCATTAATCATCCTGTGGTTTCGGGAATTCCGGGTGGGACGCTGGCTTGGCGCATGCCGTTGACTTCTGAAGAAACGCCCCTGGGGGTCTCGCCCTTGAATAACCTCCACTCGAATCATTATGTTTGGAGAGTTGTATCGAGCAACGCGACGGTCATTGCCTCGGGAGGGACGACTCCGCTTCTGACTGTCAAGCAATACGGTAAAGGACAGTTCATCTACCACGCCGCGCTTCAACCACTGTTGGGACATGGCGGTTTCGATGCGGGAATGTACTCGTACCTCATCCTCCGCAATGCGATCAACTGGGCTTTTGAGTCTGCCGGCCTGCCCATGGCCAGGCTCAGTCCGTGGCCTTACGCCTACGACGCGGCCTACATGGTCCGGCATGATTTTGAGAACATTCAGAGTCTCATACGATTGATCGAGACTTCTGCCGCGTTCGAAAAATCACATGGCGTAAGAGGGGAATATTATTTTTGTACGGGCACGCTCCGGGAGCACATGACAGACAAAATGGCCGTAATTGCAAGTCTGAGGCGTGCTGTCACCAACTCCGGCGCGATCATCGGACCGCACAATGGTGGATTGAAGAATCCGAACTATCCCAACCTGCCGTCAACCGATTATGGCTACTGGCACTGGGGGCCGGACGAAGCCTACGACATTACTCCGCCTGGGTATGCGAGCGGACTGGCTTATGCAACTGCATCGGTTTCCAACGCTTTTCAGGATGTGGATGGTTGGCTGGCGGGGTTGGACCATGGTCCCCGCGTCTGGGCCTCCCCTGCCTTTAATTCGACTCGTGAGAATTCCTACAACATGATGCAGCAATTGGGGGCGGTGAGCATGGGAGAACAGAAGATTGGCCCGTTCCCCCACTGGACCCTCTCGACGCAGACTGCCGGGAAACGTTATTCACACATCACCTTGCCCCCGAGCGAGTGGTATGTGGGCAGCGAGGTGGTCCAAGGGTTGGATGATCATACCAGCAGCACGATGCGAGCGGCGTTCGACTTCTATTTGTCTCTGGGCTCGCTGATCAATCTGTACTCACATCTTCCGTCCCAGAACAACAATGTTGTGGGCGATTACATCAAGTATGCTTCCACCAATTCGGGTGTCTGGGCTGCCAACGCGGTGGATCTGCACAAATGGTGGATGTCTCGCTCCAATGCTGCCATTTTGCCCGTTTACAGCCGAAGCGGCCTTACGTCCATCGTCCAGGTTGCGGTGGCGGGTGCTGCTCATACCAATACGACGGTCGAGGTTGCCATCCCTGGTTGGAATGGCAGCAGCACTGGCGGCTTGCAGGTCTTGTTTAACGGTCTGCCTGCGCCGGCAGCCGCTGTTCGAAATACAAGAATCGGCGTGAAGGCCCGAGTAGGCACCAACGTGCAAGCGCTCGAAGTACGCTACCTTACGCCAACCATGTCCACCATCTGGCCCAGTTCCGCTGTCCCCACTTTGGTTAATGATCCAGATGGGTCTGCCTCGGAAGTAGGTCTCAAGTTTCAAAGCGCCCAAGACGGATTCGTGCATGCCATACGCTTCTATAAAGGACCGGCGAACACTGGCACCCATGTCGGCCACCTTTGGACCAGCAACGGAACGTTGTTGGCAAGCGTCACCTTCAGCAACGAAACGGCCGCTGGTTGGCAGCAGCAGGCACTGCCCAATCCTGTGGCTATCACCTCCAACACCACCTACGTGGTTTCGTACTATGCCCCCAAGGGAGGATGCTCTGCGGACCCGTTGTATTTCTCCTCGAGCGGATACACCAATTATCCGCTTGTGGCGTTACCCAACACCGTGCCCGGTGGCAACGGGGTTGGACGCGACGGCATGGGATTCCCGACAAACACCTGGCTTGCGGCCAACTACTGGGTGGACGTGGCTTTTAAAGTCAAAGATGTCGGTCCTGTTGCGTTTGACCAGGCAGTGAGTTTGCTGGAAGACACGTTTACCAACTTGACCCTATTTGCCACTGGAGGTGGTGGGGCTTTGAGCTATGCGATTCTGACGGCTCCGACCAACGGAGTGTTGAGCGGGTTTAACGCCGACAGCGGGGCGGTCACCTACACGCCTGACGCCGATTACTATGGGACGGACAGCTTCCGGTTCACGGTCCAGGAAGGCAGCCTGATGGCCACCGGCATCGTCAGT
>JAANMW010000775.1_pt1 | contig 37208 bp, 37 predicted proteins | sample 7279671 | NCBI WGS metagenome assembly JAANMW01 (sample SAMN14094541, study PRJNA606508) | bioreactor metagenome | isolation source: A lab-scale SPAN reactor treating ammonium-rich wastewater day 247 | place: Ireland: Galway | collected 2017-09-19 | reverse complement strand
GCGGCCAGTAGGCGGTGGATAGTGACGGGGGTTGTTGCATGCATGAAGGACTCCTGGCGGTAAAAAATGGGTGAAGGCCTCATCCGTGTGCGGATGAAGGGGCAGGGTGGCTGGCGCCCTGCGCGGTGGCGGCGGCTTGCGCGGGCCGGGCACGCAGCAGGCGCAGCACCAAGCCGGTCGGGCCGGTCTGCCACCAGTGGCGCACACCGCGGCGCGGCTGGCCCATGGCCTGGGTGATGCGGTCCAGCGTGATGGCCAGCAGCACAATGCCCAGGCCCCCGACGGTGGCCAGGCCCATGTCGAGCCGGCCAATGCCGCGCAGCACCATCTGGCCCAGGCCCCCGACGGCAATCATGGAAGCGATGACGACCATGGACAGCGAGAGCATGAGCGACTGGTTGATCCCAGCCATCACCGAGGGCATGGCCAGTGGCAGTTGCACCTTGAGCAGCATCTGCAGGGGCGAGGCGCCGTAGGCACGCCCGGCTTCGATCAGGTCGGGCCGCACCTGGCGGATGCCCAGGTTGGTCAGGCGAACCAGCGGCGGCAGCGCAAACACGATGGTGACGATGACGCCCGGCACATTGCCAATGCCAAACAGCATCACCACCGGTACCAGGTACACGAAGGCTGGCGTGGTCTGCATGGCGTCCAGGAAGGGACGCATGGTGTTTTGTGCCCGGTCGCTGGATGCGAGAAAAATACCCAGCGGCAAACCGATGACCACGCAGAACACCAGCGAAGTGAGCACCAACGACAGCGTCACCATGGCCTCGGGCCAGATGCCCAGCATGGCCACCACCAGCAGCGACACTACAGCGCCCACGGCAATCAGGCGCCCGGCAAATTGCCAGGCCAGCAGGCCCAGCAAGGCGATCATGGCCAGTGCTGGAGCACTGGTGAGCAGTCCTTCCACCCAGGAAAGCGTGCCATCAATCGGTACGCGCACCGTCTGGAAGAAGGGGCGGAAGTTCTGCACCACCCAGGCCAGGCCTTGGTTGATCCAGGCCTCTATGGGAAGTGAGCCATCCCATAACTGGTGCAGTGCAAAGCCGGTATGTTGGCCCGCAGCATCGGCTTGCGCGGTCAGGGCGTCGTGGGCATTGGCCGGTGCATCGAGCCAGCTGCTGGCGGCTGACGGGTCGGCGGGGGCGGTTGTCGTGCCCCAGGCGTCGGTATCGGGGGGCGCCGTTGCTGCCGCCGAAGGGGCTGCCGTGCTGTCCCAGGGCGATGGTGCCAAAGACGCGGCGTCGCCGCCCGTCGCCCAGGGGTTGGTGTCTGCGGGAGGCGCCAGCGGCATATCGGGCGCGGCCTGTTGCATCGCAGTGGATTCGTTCATGGTGCGTCTTTCAGTGGGCGAAGGCCATGGCGGCTTGCGGGGCAGCACTGGCTTCGATAGGTGGGGTGTCTCGGTCGAGGAACTTGAGCAGCGTGGTCTTGCTGATCACACCGGCCAGACGTCCATCGCCCTTGACCACAGGGACCGCGCAAGGTGCATGCGCCACCTGGCCAAACAGGTCGGCCACAGGGGCGTCGGCAGCGATAGGCTCCAGGCCGTTCAAAAAGGCGTGCTGCAGACCGAGCGGGCCTTGGTGACCGTCGAGCGCGCTGCGCAGCGAATCGGCAGACACGGTTCCCAGGTAGCGGCCCTGGGTGTTGACGATGTAAGCGAAGTCGCGGTCGTCGTTTTCGATCAGCTTGAGTGCGGCGCGCGAGCCCCGGTCGTTCTGTTCCGAAACGATGGTCAGCGGCCGACGCGCGATGTCACCCGCCTTGAATACGGCTGCTGCATCGACACCGCGCACAAAGTTGCGCACGTAATCGTCGGCGGGGTGGCGCAGGATTTCATCCGGTGTGCCCACTTGCACGACCTGACCGTCTTTCATGATGGCGATGCGGTCACCGATGCGCATGGCTTCGTCCAGGTCGTGTGAAATAAAGACAACGGTGCGGCGCTTGACCTGCTGCAGGCGCAGCAGTTCGGTCTGCATCTCTGTACGGATGATGGGGTCCAGGGCGGAGAAGGCCTCGTCCATGAGCAGGATGGAGGGGTCGGATGCGAGGGCGCGCGCCAGTCCCACGCGCTGTTGCATGCCGCCCGACAACTCGTCGGGGTAACTGGCGCCCCAACCGGCCAGACCGACCTGTTCCAGTGCCTGGGCTGCCTGGGCCTGGCGCTCAACCCGGTCCACGCCCGCCAGCTCCAGGCCGAAGGCGGTGTTGTCCAGCACGGTCATGTGCGGCATGAGCGCGAACGACTGGAACACCATGCTGATGTCCTTGCGCCGCAGGGCGCGTAACTGGGCGTCGGGCAGTGAAGCCAGATCGATACCATCGACCAGCACGCGGCCGGCGGTGGGATCGATCAAGCGGTTGAGCATGCGCACCAGCGTGGATTTACCGGAACCCGACAAACCCATGACCACAAAGATCTCGCCCGCGCCGATGGTGAAGTGGGCATCGAACACGCCAATCGACTGGCCTGTGCGCGCCAGAATGTCCTGCTTGCTGCAGCCTTGCCGCACCAGTTCAAGTGCAGTGTGCGGCGCGTCGCCGAACACCTTGAATACATGCTCAATGGTAATTTTTTTGGCCATGGATGATTTCCTTGGTAGATGGCAATCGGCCAGAGCGAATCGCTCCAATGCTGTTGCCACGCCCGGTGGTGCGAGTGCACGCGGGACGATGAAAATGTGGGGGCGAGGGTTGTGGCCCTCTGCTTCGTATGGCGGCGGGCCATAAGAAACGGTCGCACGCTTCAAAAGAGGTCGGGCTGAGGACTTTTGAAAGGCACGGGCAGCGTGCACGGGGTGCACTCTGCAGGGGTATCAGGCGCGCAGGGGCCGCCTTGATGAACGGGGCGCAGAGCCCGCGTAGCAGCCTGCAAGGGGCTGCAGTGGAAACGCATTACCTGCGTTGCAGGTGTTAAAGAAGGCTAAATTATATGGATTTGAAACATTTAGTCAAAACACAGGGTTTTGAAAATGTGATAGGCGTAAAATATTTCTAGAAATTTACGTCTTTTAGGCGCCCTTTTGTCAACCCCGTTGCGCCTTGGGTGATTAACAAAGGGTTGTCGGCAATGCTGCTGACGGACGCACAGCCTGGCATTCGGGCCGGGGTGCCGCCCCACTGAACCCCTCTTCATGTCTTCCCCCCTCTCCCGCGACCCCCTGATAGACATCTTCAAGGCGCTGGCCTGCGCCTTGATCATCTGGCATCACCTGGCCTTTTACGGCCCTATGTCCGATGCCGTGCTGCCTTTGTTTCCCAGGCTGCTTTCCTGGCTGTACGACTATGGTCGCATGGCGGTGCAGGTGTTTCTGGTGCTGGGCGGTTATCTGTCGGTAGCGCATCTGGCCCCGCAGGGCCGGGCGCGATTTGGCAGTGCGCGCCAGCAGATCGTGCGGCGTTTTACGCGCCTGGTGGTGCCTTACGCGGTAGCCCTGGTCGTAGCGGTACTGGCGGCCGCCCTGGTGCGACCCTGGTTGGACCACCCCAGCGTGCCGGCAGAGCCACGGCTGCCCCAGTTGCTCGCCCATGCCTTGCTTTTGCAGAACATCGTGGACGAAGAGTCTCTGTCGGCCGGAGTCTGGTACGTGGCCATTGATTTCCAGTTGTTCGTGCTGGCGACGCTGCTGTTTGCCGGCGTCAGATCCGTAGGCTGCTTTGGCGACAAGTGGGAAGCCCTGGTGGGCAAGGCCATGGTGGTGGCGGGAATCGCGGCGTCCTTGCTGGTGTTCAACCGCCAGTCGGAGCTGGATATGTGGGGGATCTACTTTTTTGGTGCCTATGGCATGGGCATGGTGGTGTATTGGGCCGTTCGCTCACCCCGACCGGGGTGGTGGCTGACAGGGCTGGTCGCTCTGGTCGGGTTGGCGCTGGCCCTGGATTTTCGGGCGCGAATTGCCGTGGCCTTGGTGACGGCGTTGGTGCTGGCATGGGCGCTGCTGCGCCCCATCGTCTGGCCTCGCCATGTGCTGGTCACCTGGATGCAGCAATGGGGGCAGATGTCCTATTCGGTGTTTCTGGTCCATTTCCCCGTTTGTTTGCTAGTGAACGCGCTGGTGCATGGGCTGTGGCCGAACACCGTGTTGCCCAATGCACTGGGAATGCTGACTGCATTCATGCTGTCACTGGCTGCGGGGCGGCTACTGTACCGCTGGGTAGAGCAACCGGCGCCCACATGGCACCAGGGTCTGCGCTGGCAAGCTGGTCTGGTGGGTGCGGGTCTGCTGGTCGTGCGGGCAAATGCCTGGATGTGATCGCCCAGCCATTGCGTGCCAGGTGGTTGTGACCGGCGTTCCGACCAGATCAGCGTTCTTCTGCTGCGCGCCGACCCTTGCGTTTGTGGTCAATGAACCACGCCAGAAAAGGCAGGAGCAACATGGAGCCAGGAATGACCCAGATGATCAGATAAGGGCTGACCGAGGACGCTGAACGCATGACCTGGCGCAGGTGCGTGCGTTCTTGTGCGCTCCAGTGCCCGAGGCGTCGTTGGCGCACCAACCACACTACGGATCCTTTCATCACCGTGAGTTCGCTGCGCAAGCGGGTTTTTTCGCGGGAGTTTCCCGCGAGAAAGGAACAGAACCAATCCGGTGCACGTTCCATGCGCCGTTGGAAGGCTGTGGTGGATTGCGGATCGAAGACGACTGCCTCCACCGGAGGCTCGTGGATGTTCGAGTCCGTCGTGGCGGATGGTGCGGTCAACGGGTGGGAGGGAGGGCGGTTCACTGGACCATTTTAGGATGGTCGTACAAGGTCAACGATGAAGTTCGCCAGAACGCTCGGGTTGATAGATGATTTCTGTCACATGAACGGTCATGCTTTTGCCGCCGGGACCAGGCCAGGCCAGTGCGTCGCCTACCGATAGGCCGAGCAAAGCACTGCCCACTGGAGCAAAGATGGAGATACGGTCTGCGCTACCGTCCATGTCGCGCGGATAGACCAGCGTCAGACAGAACTCCTTGCCCGTCTCGGCAATAGAAAACTTGACGGTGGAATTCATGGTCACGACCGTGGCCGGCATCTGCTCGGGGGCGAGCACTTCGGCGCGGTCAAGCTCTGACTGCAGTTGTGCCTTGTTCGGAAAAACGCTGGAAGGAATGGCTGCGAGCAGGGTTTCAATGCGGTCAAGGTCCAGCGAGGACAGGGTGATCGGTGGTTTGGACACGGTGGACTTCCTTGGCAATGCACAAAGTGCGGGACTGTAACGGATCGGGAGTGCGGCATCACCATTCATGGTTAATGCGCTGGCACTGGTTGCCCTGGATTTTCCAAGAAAAAACCCGCCCAGGGGGCGGGTGTGATAGCTCCCACCTCGTGGTGGGAGCCAAAGATGGTGCCGGTTGATCAGATGTCGCGGCGGGGTGAACCGGTGAACAACTGGCGTGGACGGCCAATTTTGTATTCCGGATCGCTGATCATTTCGTTCAGCTGGGCAATCCAGCCCACTGTGCGGGCCAGTGCAAAGATGCCGGTGAACAGATTGACAGGAATGCCGATGGCACGCTGCACGATACCAGAGTAGAAGTCCACGTTCGGGTAGAGCTTGCGCTGCACGAAGTAGTCGTCTTCCAGAGCAATCTTTTCCAGCTCTTTGGCCAGCTTGAACAGCGGGTCGTTTTGCAGACCCAGTTCGGCCAGCACTTCGTCGCAGGTTTCCTGCATGAGCTTGGCGCGTGGGTCGTAGTTCTTGTAGACGCGGTGGCCAAAACCCATCAGCTTGACGCCGGAGTTCTTGTCCTTGACCTTCTCCATGAACTCTCCCACCTTGGAGACGCCACCCATGGCCTGGATTTCTTCCAGCATGTTGAGGCAGGCCTCGTTGGCGCCGCCGTGGGCGGGGCCCCACAGGCAGGCCACACCGGCAGCAATGGCAGCAAAAGGGTTGGTGCCCGAGGAGCCACACAGGCGCACCGTGGAGGTCGATGCGTTTTGCTCGTGGTCAGCGTGTAGGATGAAGATACGGTCCATTGCGCGCTCGATCACCGGATTGACCTTGTAGTCCTCGCAAGGGGTGCCGAACATCATGCGCAGGAAGTTGCCTGCGTACGAGAGGTCATTGCGCGGGTACATGTAAGGCTCACCCTTGCCGTACTTGTAGGCCATGGCCACCAGCGTGGGCATTTTGGAGATCAGGCGGATCGCGGCGATGTCGCGGTGCTGCGGGTTGTTGATGTCGGTGCTGTCGTGGTAGAAGGCCGACAGGGCGCCCACCAGACCGGTCAATACGGCCATGGGGTGCGCGTCGCGGCGAAAGCCCCGCAGGAAGAACTGCATTTGCTCGTTCACCATGGTGTGGTTGAGCACACGCTGGTGGAAGTCGCTGCGCTGGTCATCGTTGGGCAGTTCGCCTTTGAGCAGCAGGTAGCAGGTGTCCAAGTAATCGCACTTGGTGGCCAGTTGCTCGATAGGGTAGCCGCGGTACAGCAACTCACCCTTGTCACCGTCGATGTAGGTAATGGCCGACTGGCACGACGCGGTGGAAAGAAAGCCCGGGTCGTAGGTGAACATGCCCGTTTGCGCGTACAGCTTACGGATGTCGATGACGTCGGGGCCAATGCTGCCCTGGTAGACAGGCAGATCCACGCTGGGGCTGCCGTTACTGAACGACAGGGTGGCTTTGTTGTCTGCTAGCTTCATTGTTTCGTCCTTCTAGAGTTTGCCGATGATCTGGTCTGGTGGGTCTGCAGCCACGGTCAGGTCTTCGCCAACCGGGCTCCGCTCTGTCTGAGCATGCCAAGTACTTCACATACCGGCGGAGTGTTCAATTCGCCTTCGGGTTCTTTCCGACACAGCAGGAGATCCAGCAGGTCGTTGTCCGCAAGATCCATCAACGCTGTCAGCCCCTGGGCATGCCACTGGGTCAGCGTGGACTCGAAACGGGAGAAGAACTGTTCGATGAACAGGTCGTTTTCCAGCAGGCCACGCCGACAGCGCCAGTGCAGCTTGCTGAGTTCGCGTGTGTCCAGCAGCGGTGATGGCGCTGACAGGTCTATGGTTGAGGTTTCACCCATGGCTTCGAGGCGTGCAGGTCAGATGGCGCGGCGCACCATCAATTCCTTGATCTTGCCGATGGCCCGTGTGGGGTTCAGTCCCTTGGGACAGACGTCCACGCAATTCATGATCGAGTGGCAGCGGAACAGGCGGTAGGGGTCTTCCAGGTTGTCCAGGCGCTCGCCCGTGGCTTCGTCGCGGCTGTCGGCCAGGAAGCGGTAGGCCTGCAGAAGACCGGCAGGGCCCACAAACTTATCGGGGTTCCACCAGAAACTGGGGCAGGCGGTGGAGCAGCTGGCGCACAGAATGCACTCGTACAGACCGTCGAGTTCCTCACGCTGCTCTGGTGACTGCAGGCGCTCCTTTTCGGGCGGAATGCTGTCGTTGATCAGGTAAGGCTTGATCGAGTTGTACTGCTTGAAGAACAGTGTCATGTCCACGATCAGATCGCGAATCACGGGCAGGCCCGGCAGGGGCTTGAGCACGATGGTGCCGGGCAGCGTGTTCATGTTGGTCAGGCAGGCCAGGCCATTCTTGCCGTTGATGTTCATGGCGTCCGAGCCACAAACACCCTCGCGGCAGGAGCGGCGGAACGACAGTGCAGGATCCTGCTCCTTGAGTTTGATCAGCGCGTCGAGCAGCATGCGTTCATGGCCATCGAGTTCAACCTCAATGGTCTGCATGTAAGGCTTGGTGTCCTTGTCCGGGTCGTAGCGATAGATTTGAAATGTGCGTTTTTGCATGATTCTTCTCTCGTGGGGCTGCCGATTTAGAACGTCCGAACCTTGGGTGGAATGCTTTCCACGGTCAGTGGCTTCATGTTCACTGGCTTGTAGGTCAGGCTATTCGTGGCGCTGTGCCACAGGGTGTGCTTGAGCCAGTTCACGTCGTCACGGCCCAGCGGTGCGGTGGGGTGGTCGGCAGGATGTTCGTAGTCGTACACCATGTGTGCGCCGCGGCATTCTGTGCGTGCTGCGGCCGACACCATGGTGGCTTGTGCCACCTCGATCAGGTTGTCCACTTCCAGCGCCTCGATGCGTGCGGTATTGAAGACCTTGGATTTGTCCTTCAGCTCGATGCTGGCGACACGCTCACGCAGCGCAGCAACTTTGACTACGCCTTCGTTCATGCTGGCCTGCGTACGGAACACACCAGCGTGTTGTTGCATGGTGGCGCGAATGTCGCCTGCCAGTGCTTGCGAGTAGGTGCCACCGGTGGAATTTTCGAGCTGATTGAGGCGCTCGAGTGTCCGGTCGGCTGCATCCTTGGGCAGTGGCTTGTGCTCGGCGTTGCGTGCATTGAATTCGACGATGTGGCGGCCTGCGGCCTTGCCGAACACCAGTAGGTCGAGCAGCGAGTTGGTGCCCAGGCGGTTGGCGCCGTGCACGCTGACGGCCGAGCATTCGCCCACCGCGTAGAGTCCGTTGACGATCACATTGCCTGTGCCGTCATGTGTCACCACCTGGCCATGGATGTTGGTCGGCACGCCGCCCATCTGGTAGTGGATGGTGGGCACCACTGGGATCGGCTCTTTGGTGATGTCCACGTTGGCAAAATTGACGCCGATCTCATAGACAGACGGCAACCGCTTGTGGATGGTCTCGGAGCCCAGGTGGTCAAGCTTGAGCAGGACGTAATCCTTGTTCGGGCCGCAGCCACGGCCTTCCTTGATTTCCTGGTCCATGGAACGGGAAACGAAGTCGCGTGGTGCCAAGTCTTTCAGGGTGGGCGCGTAGCGCTCCATGAAACGCTCGCCATTGCTGTTGAGCAAGATGGCGCCTTCGCCGCGGCAGCCTTCGGTGAGCAGAACACCTGCGCCAGCAACGCCGGTGGGGTGGAACTGCCAGAACTCCATGTCTTCCAGCGGGATGCCGGCGCGTGCCGCCATGCCCAGGCCATCGCCGGTGTTGATGAACGCATTGGTGGAGGCAGCGAAGATGCGACCGGCGCCGCCGGTAGCCAGCAGCACGGTCTTGGCTTCCAGGATGTACAGGTCGCCCGTTTCCATTTCCAGAGCCGTCACGCCGACCACGTCGCCATCCTGATCGCGGATCAGGTCGAGGGCCATCCATTCGACGAAGAAATTCGTTTTGGCCTTGACGTTCTGCTGGTACAGCGTGTGCAGCATGGCGTGGCCGGTTCGGTCAGCGGCCGCGCAAGCGCGTTGCACAGGTTTTTCGCCATAGTTGGCAGTGTGGCCACCAAACGGCCGCTGGTAAATGGTGCCGTCGGCATTGCGGTCAAACGGCATGCCGAAGTGTTCCAGCTCATACACGACGTTGGGCGCTTCACGGCACATGAATTCGACCGCGTCCTGGTCGCTCAGCCAGTCGCCGCCCTTGATGGTGTCGTAGAAGTGGTAGTGCCAGTTGTCCTCGCTCATGTTGCCCAGGGATGCGCTCACGCCACCTTGTGCAGCCACGGTGTGCGAGCGGGTAGGAAACACTTTGGACAGCGAGGCCACGTTCAGGCCTGCGCGCGAGAGTTCGAGGGCGGCGCGCATGCCGGAGCCGCCGGCGCCGATGATGACGACGTCGAACTTGCGTTTGGTGATGTTGGCGTTGGTGTAGCTCATGGATTTAGCCTTTATTCGCGGTATTGGGCGTGGGCATCACAGACGCCACAGAACCTGGAAACCCCAGCCCGCGCAGCCGACGAGCCAGACGATGGTGAAGACTTGCAGCACCAAGCGCAGTCCTACGGGCTTGATGTAGTCCATCCAGATGTTGCGCATGCCGACCCAGGCGTGCAGGGCAAGCGCGATGATGACGGAGAAGGTCAGGAACTTCATCCATTGGGCAGCAAAGATGCCGGCCCACAGGTCGTAACCCACGGGGCCCTTGCTGAACACGACCTGCAGCAGCAATGCCAGCGTGAACAAGATCATGAGCGCTGCAGTAACGCGCTGGCTGAGCCAATCACGCAAACCGTAGTGGGCACCCACGACGGTGCGCTTGTATCCGTAGTTGGACATGGTATTTTCCTCTTTATCGTCAGGCCGCCCCGCCGCTGGCGTCAGGGGCGCGGGGTTGAATCAGTACAGACCGAAGAGTTTTGCGCCCAAGACCAGCGTCAGGAAGATGCTGACCACCAGGGTGAAAATGGCGGAGGACTTGCCGAATTGTTTGTTCACGGCTTCGTGGCTGACGTCCATCCACAGGTGGCGCATGCCCGCAATCATGTGGTGCAGGTAGCCCCACATGATGCCCAGCACCACCAGCTTGAGAAACCACCCGGGTACAAAACCCACGCCAGTGCCGAAGGCGGACTTGAAGCGCGCAAATGAATACTCGGAAGATACGGAGGTGTCAAACAGCCAGATCACCAGCGGCAGCAGCAAGAACAGGATGGCTCCGCTCGCTCGGTGCAGGATGGAGACCCAGGCGGCAGCCGTCATGCGGTAGGTCGTCAGGTCCTTGAAGGCGTTGATGTTGCGGAATTCAGGCCGCTTTTTGGCTAGCTCGGTCATGGCAAGTGCTTTCGTGGAGGTAACTGCTTTGTAATTTTGAGCGCAAGGAGAACCCAAAATTCTATTGCAATGCAGCAAGGCATCATTTGATGCAGGTGGTATTTTCTGTTTTTTTCGGCATTGCGTGCCAATGTGGGGCTGTTATCTTCAGTTCAGTTCGTTGTGGTAGTGGTGGGTGTCTGTGCGGTAAAGACCGCGCCGTAACTCCATGGGAACATCGTTGTAAGTGTAAGCAATGCGCTCGACGCTCAGCAGGGGCGTTGCCGGGGTGACTTGCAGTCGTTTGGCTTGTTCGTCGTCCGGTAGCACGGCGCGAATTTTTTCTTCGGCACGCACCATGCGAACGCCAAAATCCAACTCCAGCATGGCGTAGGTGGGGCCGGGGTAGTTGGCCATCTGCGTTGCCGTCAGACCTTTGAATGCCTGGCCCGGGAGCCATATCTCTTCAAGAATGGTGGGGACCCCGCTGAACGACAGGATACGGCGTGCCTGCACCATGGGGTCGCCCGTGCGCAGGCCCAGCGCACGGGCCACCTCGGCGCTGGCGCGTACCCGCTTGCAGTCAATGATGAGGCGCTCTGCAGGGCCCTCCACGCTGGCGTCTCCGCTGTCGGGCATCAGCTTGAGAAACCGGTACTGCACATGTTGCTCGGCATGGGTGGACACGAAGGTGCCCTTGCCCTGGCGGCGCGTGACCAGGTTCTCGGCAGCCAGCTCGTCGATGGCCTTGCGAACCGTACCCTGACTGACTTTGAAGCGGGCTGCCAATTCCATTTCGCTGGGAATGGCTTCGCCGGGCTTCCACTCGCCTGCCTGCAGGCTTTGCAGGATCAGGCCCTTGATTTGCTGGTAGAGCGGGCTGAACGCTGGCGCCGGCAAGCCGACCGGCTGCAGCGGATCCGGGAAGTCAGTGGCGGAAAGCGGTAGTGAAGACATGGTGCATGGAGGTGCGCGAACGGGTGGTGCAAAGCAAAAGCCGGGCGCCGCATGGTGCTCAATCATATCTTATATAAGACATAAGACAAATTGACGCAGTGCGGAAAACGGCAGTAAAATCCCACTCTGTTCGCGGAGCACGTGTTGCTGATAACAGGCGCAGGTGGCAACCGCTGCACTCTCCCCTGTTTCCTTCACTTCCTGGAGTTCTCACCATGAGCAAAAAGCCCGTTCGCGTAGCCGTTACCGGCGCCGCAGGCCAAATCGGCTACGCCCTTCTGTTTCGCATCGCTTCGGGCGAAATGCTGGGCAAGGATCAGCCTGTCATCCTGCAGTTGCTCGAAGTACCCGTGGACGGACCGCAGAAGGCACTCAAGGGCGTAATGATGGAGCTCGACGACTGCGCCTTCCCGCTGCTCGTCGAGATGACTGCCCATAGCGACCCCATGACTGCCTTCAAGGATGCCGACTACGCACTGCTGGTCGGTTCGCGTCCCCGCGGTCCTGGCATGGAGCGTGCCGAGCTGCTGGCCGTCAACGGCGCCATTTTTACGGCCCAGGGCAAGGCCCTCAACGCCGTTGCCAGCCGCAACGTCAAGGTGCTGGTGGTGGGCAACCCCGCCAATACCAACGCCTACATCGCCATGAAGTCGGCCCCTGATCTGCCGCGCAAGAACTTCACCGCCATGCTGCGCCTGGACCACAACCGCGCTGCCAGCCAGATTGCCGCCAAGACCGGCAAGCCCGTGGCCGACATCGAAAAGCTGACTGTCTGGGGCAACCACTCGCCCACGATGTACGCCGACTACCGTTTCGCCACCATCAACGGCGAAAGCGTTGCCCAGATGATCAACGACCAGGAATGGAACGCCAACGTGTTCCTGCCCACGGTCGGCAAGCGTGGCGCCGCCATCATTGAAGCGCGCGGCCTGTCGTCGGCTGCCTCGGCTGCCAACGCCGCCATCGACCACATGCGCGACTGGGCCCTGGGCACCAACGGCAAGTGGGTCACCATGGGCATCCCATCGGACGGCCAGTACGGCATCCCGAAGGACACCATGTTCGGCTTCCCCGTGACCTGCGAAAACGGCGAATACAAGATCGTCGAAGGCCTGGAAATCGATGCCTTCTCGCAAGAGCGCATCAACAAGACGCTGGAAGAACTGCAAGGCGAGCAGGACGGCGTGAAGCACCTGCTTTAAGCGCCCATGAGCGATGCTGGGTCTCCCCAAGCCGTGATCGCCCCTCTCGGGGGCGGCGCAGCGCACGCAGTGAAACGCATGGGGGGTGCCTCGCATCCGCGCGACATCCTGTTGGGTGCCCAGGCCGCAGCAGGTTTGCTGCCGGTCTGTGACCATTACAGCGGTGCCCCAGCGCGGATGCGCAAAAGCCTGCAACTGCAGGCTGAAATGACACAAGAGTTTGGCGCCTGCGTCTTTGATGTGACGCTGGATTGCGAAGATGGCGCCCCCGTGGGCGCCGAGGTCGAACATGCCACTCTCGTCGTGGCGCTGGCCTGTGAAGCGGCGCCCGGCGCCCGGGTTGCGGCGCGTGTGCATGCGGTGGATCATCCGGCTTTTGCCAGCGACATGGCTACCATCGCCGGTCAGGCGGGCCATCGTTTGTGCCACATCATGCTACCCAAGGTCGAGTCGATCGACGATGTGCTGCAGGCCGAGCGCGCACTTGAGCGTGCAGGGGCTGCGCATCTGCCGCTCCACGCCCTCATCGAATCCCCTGGCGCGGTTCACCGCGCCTTTGACATTGCTGCCCACCCGCGTGTGCAGAGCCTGAGCTTTGGCTTGATGGACTTCGTGTCGGCCCATGGAGGCGCCATTCCGGCATCGGCGATGACGTCGGCAGGGCAGTTTGATCACCCGCTGGTGGTGCGGGCCAAGCTGGAAATCGCCTCCGCCTGCCATGCCCATGGCAAGGTGCCTTCACATTGCGTGGTGACGGAATTCACGGACATGTCCGCCATGCAGTCCGCAGCCCGCCGCGCTGCGCGCGAGCTGGGCTACACCCGCATGTGGAGCATCCATCCGGCGCAGATCAGGCCTATCCTTGAAGCGCTGTCGCCTGCCCAGGACGAGGTGCTGGAGGCTTCCCGCATCATTGCTGCCGCCGCTAAGGCAGACTGGGCGCCCATCAGTGCGGATGGCGTTCTGCACGACCGCGCGAGCTACCGGTATTTCTGGCAGGTGCTGGAACGTGCACACCAGACTGGGCGAAGTCTGCCGCATGCGGTACAACACTGGTTTGCATCGTCGCATTGCTGAACCTTTTTCCTCACGCTGGAGCCACATCATGAAAACACTGCTCGCCTCTGCACTCATCGCCTTGGTACCTTCTCTGGTTCTGGCCCAGGCAGCCCCGGCTGCCAAATCAGCGCCCAAGTCATCAATCAAGTCATCGACCAAGGCTGCAACAGAGACCAAGACCAAGTCCGTCGCCAAAAAGGCATCCGCCAAAGGCAGCACCAAAACCACGGTGGCCAAGGTCGAGCCGCCCAGCAGCCGCGTGCAGCTGCGCAGCGCGACGAGTCAAGTCGCCAGTGGTCTGATCGCTGCGCGCACGGCAATGTCTCCTGAAGAGCTGGCTATTGCACAGCGCGTTTATGTTGGTCAGATCGCCTGTGAGCTGGGGGCTACGGTCAGTGTTACGGCAGACACCGAAGCGCCGGGCCATTTCCACGTAGGCGGCAAAGGCTTCAAGTACCACATGGTTCCGGTGGTTACGTCGACCGGCACGGTGCGCCTGGAAGACCAGGCTGGCGGCGCAGTGTGGCTGCAGATCGCCAACAAATCCATGCTGATGGACCAGAAGCGTGGTCAGCGCCTGGCCGACGAATGCATGAGCCCGGAACAGACCGTGGTGGCCGAAGCCATCAAGAAAACCCCCCCGCCCAGCTTGTTCGAAGCAAAAACTACCAAGTAATTGCCCGCAGCGGGCTGTGAAAGCCTTGCCCCTCGTTTGAAAAGATAGAAGTAACCGGAGAAAGAAGTAAATGTTGCAAGCCTACCGTGACCATGTGGCCGAGCGCGCAGCGCTGGGTATTCCGCCGCTGCCCCTGACCGCCAAGCAAACCGGCGAACTGGTCGAGTTGCTCAAGAACCCGCCGGCAGGCGAAGAAACCACGCTGGTCGAGCTGATCACCCACCGCGTGCCTGCAGGCGTGGATGATGCCGCCAAGGTCAAGGCCAGCTACCTGGCCGCCGTGGCCCACGGTACCGAGAAGTGCTCGCTCATCAGCCGTGCGCAAGCCACCGAGTTGCTGGGCACCATGCTGGGTGGATACAACCTCACGCCGCTGATCGATCTGCTGGACGATGCTGCCGTGGCAGGTGTTGCCGCTGAGGCGCTGAAAAAGACGCTGCTGATGTTCGACCAGTTCCACGACGTCAAGGAAAAGGCCGATAAGGGCAATGCCTTTGCCAAGGCTGTGGTGCAAAGCTGGGCCGATGCCGAATGGTTCACCAGCCGCCCTGAAGTGCCCAAGCGCATTACGCTCACCGTGCTCAAGGTCACGGGCGAGACCAACACCGACGACCTCTCCCCCGCACCCGACGCCTGGAGCCGCCCTGACATCCCGCTGCATGCGCTGGCCATGCTCAAGAACAAGCGCGACGGCATCACGCCCGAGGAAGACGGCAAGCGCGGCCCGGTGAAGTTCATCGAAGACCTGCGCGCCAAGGGCCATCTCGTGGCCTATGTCGGCGACGTGGTCGGCACGGGTTCGAGCCGCAAGTCGGCCACCAACAGCGTGCTGTGGTTTACCGGCGAAGACATCCCCTTTGTGCCCAACAAGCGCTTTGGCGGCGTCTGCCTTGGGTCAAAGATTGCCCCCATCTTCTACAACACCATGGAAGACGCGGGCGCGCTGCCCATCGAGCTCGACGTGAGCCAGATGAACATGGGCGACACCATCGAACTGCGTCCCTACGAAGGCAAGGCCTTAAAGGACGGCAAAGTGATTGCCGAGTTCGAGGTCAAGAGCGACGTGCTGTTCGACGAAGTGCGCGCCGGTGGCCGTATCCCGCTGATCATCGGTCGTGGCCTGACCGCCAAGGCACGCGAGGCGCTGGGGCTGGCTGCTTCCACTTTGTTCCGCCTACCACAAGTGCCCAAGAGCCATGGCAAGGGCTTTACCCTGGCGCAGAAGATGGTGGGCCGCGCCTGCGGCCTGCCTGAAGGCCAGGGCGTGCTGCCCGGCACCTACTGCGAACCCAAGATGACCTCGGTCGGCTCGCAGGACACCACCGGCCCGATGACGCGCGACGAGCTCAAAGACCTCGCCTGCCTGGGTTTCAGCGCCGACCTGGTGATGCAGTCGTTCTGCCACACGGCCGCTTATCCCAAGCCCGTGGACGTGAAGATGCACCATGAGTTGCCCGAGTTCATCAGCAACCGTGGCGGCATCTCGCTCAAGCCCGGCGACGGCATCATCCACAGCTGGCTCAACCGCATGCTGCTGCCCGACACCGTCGGCACGGGTGGTGACAGCCACACGCGCTTCCCCGTGGGCATCAGCTTCCCCGCAGGCTCTGGCCTGGTGGCCTTTGCCGCCGCTACCGGCGTCATGCCGCTCGACATGCCCGAATCAGTGCTGGTGCGCTTCAAGGGCCAGATGCAGCCCGGCGTGACGCTGCGCGACCTGGTGCATGCGATTCCGCTCTATGCCATCAAGGCGGGTTTGCTCACCGTGGCCAAGCAGGGCAAGAAGAACATCTTCTCGGGCCGTATCGTTGAAATCGAAGGTCTGCCCGATCTGAAGGTGGAGCAGGCTTTTGAGTTGTCGGATGCCTCGGCCGAGCGCTCGGCTGCCGGCTGCACGGTGCGCCTGAACAAGGCCCCTGTGATCGAGTACCTGAACTCGAATATCGTGCTGCTCAAGAACATGATCGCCCAAGGCTACGAAGATGCGCGCACTATCCGTCGGCGCATCCAGGGCATGGAAGCCTGGCTGGCCAACCCACAGCTGCTGGCACCCGATGCCGACGCTGAATACGCTGCCGTGATCGAGATCGACCTGGCCGAAATCACCGAGCCCATCGTTTGCTGCCCGAACGACCCGGACGACGCCAAGACGCTGTCTGATGTGGCGGGGGCCAAGATCGACGAAGTGTTCATCGGCTCGTGCATGACCAACATCGGTCACTTCCGCGCAGCCTCCAAGCTGCTCGAAGGCAAGAAGGACATGCCGGTCAAGCTCTGGATGGCACCGCCCACCAAGATGGATGCGCAGCAGCTCACCGAAGAAGGCCACTACGGCGTCTTCGGCGCCGCTGGTGCCCGCATGGAGATGCCCGGCTGCTCGCTGTGCATGGGTAACCAGGCGCAGGTGAAAGAGGGCGCCACGGTCATGTCCACCAGCACCCGTAACTTCCCCAACCGCCTGGGCAAGAACACCAATGTGTACCTGGGCTCGGCCGAACTGTCGGCGATTGCTTCCAAGCTGGGTCGTATTCCGACCAAGGCCGAATACCTGGCCGACATGGGGGTGATCAAGCAAAGCAGCGATCAGATTTACCAGTACCTGAACTTTGACCAGATCGAGGAATACTCTGACGTGGCCAAGGGTGTCGACGCTTGAAGCGTTCAGTCTTGACATGAAAAAACCCGCTTTGAGCGGGTTTTTTTTGGCGGATACTGGCGCCGCTGGACGGCATTGCCGCTCGATGGGTGGCCTGCAGCGCTCAGGCTGCTGCGCTGGAACCATCGGGGGCAGAGGGTTCTGTGGCCGGACGGGGGCCGAGTTTGGAAGCCAGAAAATCGTCATACCCCTGCATGACCAGTGCGTACGTCTTGTTGATGCCTTGCTCAACCGGGCTGTCCTCCCCGAGCACGTCCAGGCCGCCGAGGATGTCCCGTGCTTCGCCAAAGCCACGCTCAAAACCGCCCCGGATCAGGTCGACAAAATCGCGTGCCATGGTTTCCGCATCTTTGTCCTTGTTTTTGGGCTGTGCGGCATAAGCATCGTAGAAAGCCGTAGACAGAGAAAGAATGCGCCCGGCAGTGGCCTCGGGCGAGCCGTCCGGCGCATCCTTGCCGCCGATGGCGTTTGGCCCCAGCTCAGGTTCCAGGTATTCGTTGATGCGATCAATGGCCGTGCGGTAAAGCAGTGCCAGTGAAGAGTCGCCCGACTGGATCGATACGTCCATCGACGCCTGCAGGATCTGCACATTCTGCTGCTGGCGCAGGTTGGATTTGCCATCCGGCGCCTTGGCGCCCCGGGCGTCCTCGATGGGCGCTGCGCGGTGGGTGCCTGCGGCCTCCTGGGCGGGCAGGGCGGCGGTGGAGGGCAAATTTCCGACGGAAGAAGTGGCCATGGCAGTCTCCTGGGCAGATTCAAGGGCGTGGCATTTCTCCTTAAGTTATCGGCCGCTACCGATGAAAGTTGAATCCGGGTGGTAAAGCAGGGGCTGTTCGGGCTTTAGAAATCCGCTGGTTGGTCGAACGGGCTGGCGGAGTTGGGGCGCATGCCACTTTGCTGGATTGATCACCGCACCCCGCTAAAAGAGTCGAGCGGGCTGAAAAAACAGGAGCTGCTTGCGCTTTACCAATAAGGGTTTCAGGTAATTTTCATATTGAAATCCAATGGATCCAAGCGCTACAAGCTATATTTTCAATAGCTTGTAAAAAACATCTTTCACACCAGCCGCGCAATCAGCGCCCCCTCGGCGGGCCCTTCGATTGGGATGCGCACGCGCAGCGGGCTGCCCGAGGCGACCTGCAGTGCTTCGCCGTCCAGGCTGCGCATCTGCGTGAGTTGCACGGTGCGGTTGCCGCTGGGGTGGACGATTTCCAGCCTGTCGCCTACGCCAAAGCGGTTCTTGGTTTCCACTTCGGCCCAGCCATCCTGCACGCTTTTCACTTCACCCACGAACTGGCTGCGCTGCGACTCGGAGCTGCCGGTTTCGTAGTTCTGGTAGTCGTTGGCCGGACGGCGCTCCAGGAATCCGGGGGTATAGCCCCGGTTGGACAGGCCTTCAAGCTCGGTGATGAGTTCGGGGTTGAAGGGGCGGCCCGCCACCGCGTCGTCGATGGCGCGGCGGTAGACCTGGGCGGCGCGTGAGACGTAGTACTGGCTCTTGGTGCGGCCTTCGATCTTGAGCGAATCGACGCCGATCTCGACCAGGCGCTGCACATGCTCGACGGCGCGCAGGTCCTTGCTGTTCATGATGTAGGTGCCGTGCTCATCTTCCATGATGGGCATGAGCTGGCCTGGGCGCTCCTTTTCTTCCAGCAGGTACACCTTGTCGGCCAGCGGGTGCCGCTCGCCACCGCCGCACGAGGCAAAGGCGGAGTTGTCGTCCTCCTGGGCCTTGTTGAAATTGAAGTCGCCCTCGATGCGCTGGGCCATGGCTTCGCCGGTGTTGGGGTCCGCGGCGGCCTCTTGCGTGGCGTAGTTCCAGCGGCAGGCGTTGGTGCAGGTGCCCTGGTTGGGGTCGCGCCGGTTGAAGTAGCCCGACAGCAGGCAGCGGCCCGAATAGGCGATGCACAGGGCGCCGTGCACAAACACTTCCAGCTCCATGTCGGGGCATTCCTGGCGGATTTTCTCGATCTCGTCCAGGCTCAGTTCCCGCGAGAGGATGATGCGCGTCACGCCCACCTTCTGCCAGAACTTGACCGACATGAAGTTGGTCGTGTTGGCCTGTACCGAGAGGTGAATGGCCACATCGGGCCATTTCTCGCGCACCATCATGATGAGGCCGGGGTCGGCCATGATGATGGCGTCCGGGCGCATGGCGATGATGGGCTCGATGTCACGCAGGTAGGTGCGTACCTTGTCGTTGTGCGGCAGCAGGTTGCTCGTCAAAAAGAATTTTTTGCCGCGTGCATGCGCTTCTTCGATGCCCGTCTGTATCTGTTCAATACGGAATTCGTTGTTGCGTGCGCGCAGGCTGTAGCGCGGCTGGCCGGCGTATACCGCGTCGGCACCGTAATCGTAGGCGGCGCGCATGCGGTCAAGCGTGCCGGCAGGCAGCAGGAGTTCGGGGCTTTTCAGGGTCATGGTGCGTGATTGTCGGGCAGTTGCCCCAGTGCGTGTGTGCGCACCGGCATTTGCACCCGGTGCGCACAGGGTCAGTCGCGCGGGCGGAATCCGATTTCCAGGGTGGCGGGCACTCTGCCGTCCACATCGCGGGGCAGGGTCTCGGTTTTTTGCAGGGCGCGCAGCACGGCGTCGTCCCAGCTCTTGTTGCCGCTCGATTCCTTCAGCCGGGTGCGGGTGATGGTGCCGTCGGGGGCGGCCTGTACCTCGACCACCGCGCGGGGGTTGCCGTCCAGGGCATCGGGATAGACGATGTTGGGTTTGACCTTGGCCGCTACCTTGCCGCCGTAACTGCCGGAGGGGCCGGAGTCGCGCAGGGCCGTGCCGCTGGCGTTGGCGCCGCCCGTGGCATTGGCCAGGCCCTGCATGCGGCGCAGGGTTTCCTGGCGGCGTTCTTCCGCAGCTTTTGCGCTGGCCTTTTCCAGGGTTTCTTTCTTGCGCTTGTCTTCGGCAAGGCGCTTTTGTTCCTTGTCGTGCTCAACTTTTTCCCGCTCGGCCGCCTTTTCCCGCTCGGCCTTTTCTTTGGCGAGCCGGTCTTTCTTGTCCTGTTCCTTGCGGGCCTGTTCCTTTTCGCGTTCCTCGTGTCTTTTCTTTTCGAGGGCCAGGCGCTTTTTTTCACGCTCCACCGCAATGTCGGCTTCCCGTGGATCGGGCTGCGGTTTGGGCGGCGGCTCCACCGCCTTGGGTGGTGGCGCGGGGGGCGGCTGTGGTGTGGGTGGCGTGGGTTGTTGTGGTGGTTGCGGTGGTGTGGGTGGTTCCTCGGCGCGTGGCGCAGCCTGCTGCGGCACGGCGGACCATAACTCGGCCACCACGGCAGGCTGGTCGCTGTCGCGCTTCCAGGCTACGCCCCAGGTGAGCGCGCCCACCAGCACCAGGTGCGCCAGCACGGCCAGCGCAATGGCGCGCCCACGGCCCGGGGGGCGGGGCGGGATGAATTGGTCGCGGTCGTCGTGGGCGTGCATGCAGTGGCTTGAATTCGGTGGCAGGCTCTCAGCCGCCTTGTTTGACGGACAGGCCCACGCGCTGCACTCCGGCCTTTTGCAGAGCGTCCATGGCTTTGACCACCGCTTCGTAGGGCACGCCCTTGTCCGCACTGATGACCACAGGCGTGTTGTCCGGCTGGTCTTTTTGCCATGCCTTGGCCAGCGTGCCCAGCGTCTGGGCCGTTACCGGGCGCTCGTTACCGCCGGTTTTGAGTTGAAAGCTGCCATCCTTCTGGACGATCACCTGCCCGAATGTTTTGGGCGCCTTGGCGCTCTTGCCCACGCTGGGTACGTCGATCATGCCCGGCGTCAGCATGGGTGCCGTCACCATGAAGATGATGAGCAGCACCAGCATCACGTCGATAAAGGGCACCATGTTGATCTCGTTGATGGTGCGGCGGCCGCGGCCGCGCGAGGCTGAAGCGGGCATGGTGGTCTTTGCCTCGGTCAGTGGCCCGTGCCTACAGGCGCCGGGTGCGCGCCCAGGTTGCGCTGCAGGATGTTGGAGAACTCTTCAATGAAGGTCTCCTGGTGGATGGCCACGCGGTCGATGTCGCGGGCAAAGCGGTTGTAAGCGATCACTGCGGGAATGGCCGCAAACAGGCCGATGGCCGTGGCCACCAGGGCCTCGGCAATGCCGGGCGCCACGGTGGACAGGGTGACCTGCTCCATGCCGGCAAAACCGGTGAAAGCGTGCATGATGCCCCACACCGTGCCAAACAGCCCCACATAGGGCGAGACGGAACCGACCGATGCAAGGAAGGACAGGCTGGACTCGACCACATCCATCTCGCGCTGAAAACTCGCCCGCATGGCGCGGCGTGCGCCGTCCAGCAGCGTGCCTGGGTCCTGGATGCGGCGTTCGCGCAGTTTTTGGTATTCGCGCATGCCGCTGGCAAAAATACGCTCCATGGGGCCGGTGTTTTTGGCGTTTTGCACGGCGCTGGCGTACAGGTCGTTCAGGCTGGTGCCGGACCAGAACTCGCGCTCGAAATCGTCGTTGAGCGACTTCACCCGGTTGAGGCCAAACAGTTTGCGGAAGATGGCAGCCCAGCTGGCCACCGAAACGGCCAGCAGCAGCACCATGACGAGTTGCACCACCCAGCTGGCGTGCAGCACCAGGCTGATGATGGACATGTCTTGGGAGTTCATGAAAGTTGTTCCAGGATGTGGCCGGGGATGCGGGAGGGGCGCAGGGTGGCGGAATCCACCCAGCCGATGCGGATGGTGGCTTCGCTCAAAAGAGTGGGCGGTTTGCCGTTCATGTGCTCTTGATTTAATAGCGCTTGCTGCGCCATTGTCAACGAGGCGCGGCCTTTGTCTTGCAAAACAGCAGTAACAATGAGTTCGTCGTCCAGGCGTGCCGGGCTGAGGTAGCGCAAGCGGGCATCGGTTACGACAAACATGCCGCCGGTTTGTTCCCGCAGGCGGTGCTGCGACAGCCCCAACGAGCGCAGCCATTCGGTGCGGGCGCGCTCAAAGAACTTGAGGTAGTTGGCATAGAACACGATGCCCCCGGCATCGGTGTCCTCCCAGTAGATGCGGACAGGGAAGATGAACGCCATGCTCAGCCTAACAGTGCGCGCATGCGCGCTACTGATTCTTGCAACTGCGCCATCGAATTGGCGGTGGAAAAGCGCACAAAACGCTGCGGGTCAAAGTTGCCGAAATCGCGTCCCGGCGTCACGGCCAGGTGGGCGCGGCGCATCAGTTCAAAGGCAAAGTCCCAGCTCCCCTCTACCCCCAGCTTGGCGCAGGCGCTGCTGCAGTCGGCCCAGGCGTAGAAGGCGCCATCGGGCAGCACGGGCACGCTCAATCCCAGGCGCTGCAGTTCGGGGATGAAGTAGTCGCGCCGGGCCTTGAACTCGGCGCGGCGGCGTTCGTATTCGGCAATGCTCTCGTCTTCGAAGCAGGCCAGCGCGGCGTGCTGCGAGATGGTCGAGGCGCAGATGAACAAGTTTTGCGCCAGACGCTCGACCACCGGCACCAAGGCCTCGGGCACCACCATCCAGCCCAGGCGCCAGCCGGTCATGTTGAAGTATTTGCTGAAGCTGTTGATGCTGATGATGTTGTCGTCGATGGCCAGCGCCGTGTGGCTGAACTGCTCTTCGTAAGACAGGCCCAGATAGATCTCATCAATCAGCGTAATGCCGCCGCGCTCCTGCACCACGTTGTGGATACGGCGCAGCTCATCGGGTGCAATGGAGGTGCCTGTGGGGTTGGAGGGCGAGGCCAGCAGCACGCCCCGTGTTTTGTCGGTCCAGGCCGCGCGCACCTTGTCGGCAGTCAGCTGGAAGCGCTCCTCGGCCGTGGTGGGCACCAGCACCGCGGTGCCCTCGGCGGCGCTGACGAAGTGCCGGTTGCAGGGGTAGCTGGGGTCGGGCATGAGGATTTCGTCGCCCGCGTCCACCAGCGCCAGGCAGGCCAGCTGCAGCGCGGCCGAAGCCCCGGCAGTCACCACGATACGCCGCGCCGGCACATTCACGCCAAAGCGTTGCTGGTACCAGCCGCTGATGCGCTCACGCAAGGCGTCGAGCCCCAGTGACTGCGTGTACTGCGTGGCACCGGCGGCAATGGCGCGCGCAGCGGCTTCTGCTACCTGCGGCGGCGCCGTGAAATCGGGCTCGCCAATGTTCAGAAAGATCATCGGCTCGCGCGTACCCGCCACCTCGCGTGCCATGGCCTGTGCGGCCTTGGCCACTTCCATTACGTAAAAGGGTTCGATGCGGCTGGCGCGGGTGGAGATTTTCATGGGGGAGTGTTCTGGCCCGTGGGTTGCGGGCTGCGGAGAAAAGACAGGGCGGGCGGGGGGGCCGCTGCGATCGTGCACTCAGCCGCGGGGTGTTGCGGCCTTGTCGGCGGCCACTTCGTCGGCACGCAGCTTCGGGGCCAGGCCGCCGAGCACGCCGTTGACGTACTTGTGACCGTCGGTGCCGCCAAATTCCTTGGCCAGTTCGATGCATTCATTGAGCACCACGCGCCAGGGTACGTCCAGGCAGTGCTGGAATTCGTACACACCCATCCACATCACGGCACGCTCGATGGGCGAGATTTCGGTCATCTTGCGGTCGAGCAGCGGAGTGATGAGGGCGTCGAGTGCGACCGAGGTTTCGATGCAGCCGTGCAGGAGCGCGTCGTAATGCGCTGCATCGGCCTTGTGAAAGCCGGTCAGGTCGCGTGTGAAGGCGTCAATGGCGGCGGCCTCGTTGCGGCCCACCAGGTGCTGGTAGAGCGCTTGCAGCGCGAATTCGCGTGCGCGGCTGCGGTTGGATTTGGCCGAGGCCTTGCGCGCGCCGGTGCTGGTCACGCCGGGGCGCTTGGTGCGGGGGGCGGGCGCGTCGGGGGTGTGCTCGCTCATGACAGTTGGTCCAGCAGGTTGGCCATTTCTACCGCCACGTAGGCGGCGTCTCGACCTTTTTCGGTCTGGCGGGCGATGGCTTGCTCCAGGTTCTCGGTGGTGAGAATGGCGTTGGCCACGGGCACCTGGTAGTCCAGCGCGACGCGCGAAACACCCGCACCGGACTCGTTGGCCACCAGCTCGAAGTGGTAGGTCTCGCCGCGAATGATGCAGCCCAGGGCAATCAGGGCATCAAATTCGTCCTGCTCGGCCAGGGCTTGCAGCGCCATGGGCACTTCCAGCGCGCCGGGCACGAGCACATGGGTGATGTGCTTTTCCTGCACGCCCAGGTCGATCAGCGCCTTGCGGCAGGCCGTGGCCAGGGCGTTGGTGATGCCTTCGTTGAAGCGGGCCTGGACCATGCCGATGTGCAGTTTCTTGCCATCGAGCTTGTCCGCTGTTCCTTTGTCTGCGCCAAACATGGGTGTGGTTCCTATTCTTTCGGGATGTAACCGGTGATTTCGAGTCCGTAGCCCGCCATGCTGGGCATGCGGCGGGGCTGGCCCATGAGTTGCATCTTCTGCACACCGCATTCGCGCAGGATTTGCGCGCCCACGCCGTAGGTGCGCAGGTCCATGCGGCCGCGCTCGGGCGCCTGGGCAGCGCGGGCCGTACCTTCAAACTGTGCCAGCAACTGTGCAGCGCTTTCGCCGCAATTGAGCAGCACGGCAACGCCCTTGCCTTGCTGGTCGATGTACTGCAGGCTGGTGCCCAGGCCCCAGGAGTGCATGGAGCGGTTGACTTCCAGCGTGTCGAGTACCGACAGCGGCTCGTGCACGCGCACGGGCACCACATCGTCGGCATTCCATTGGCCCTTGACCAGTGCCAGGTGCACGGCGCCGCTGGGCTTGTCGCGGAAGGCGTGCGCGGTGAATGCACCGTAGGGGGTTTGCAGCGGGCGTTCGCCCACTTTTTCGACCAGCGACTCGGTGCGGCTGCGGTGTTCGATCAGGTCGGCAATGGTGCCGATCTTGATGCCGTGCTCGGCCGCGAACACCTGCAGGTCGGGCAGGCGCGCCATGGTGCCGTCGTCTTTCATGATCTCGCAGATCACGGCGGCGGGGCTGCAACCGGCCATGGCGGCCAGGTCGCAGCCGGCCTCGGTGTGGCCTGCGCGCATCAGCACGCCGCCGTCCACCGCCTGCAGCGGAAAGATATGGCCCGGCTGTACCAGGTCGTCGGCTTTGGTATTGCCCGCGACGGCCACCTGCACGGTGCGCGCGCGGTCGGCCGCCGAGATGCCGGTGGTTACGCCCTCGGCCGCCTCGATGGAGACCGTGAACGCGGTGCTGTACACCGTGCCGTTGCGCGTGGCCATGGGCGGGAGCTTGAGGAACTCGCAGCGCTCGCGGGTGAGCGTCAGGCAGATCAGGCCGCGGCCAAAGCGCGCCATGAAGTTGATGGCTTCGGGGGTGACATGGTCGGCGGCCAATACCAGGTCGCCTTCATTCTCGCGGTCTTCCTCGTCCACGAGGATGACCATGCGCCCGGCGCGCATCTCGGCAACGATGTCCTGTACCGGTGAGATGGAGGCGGGGGGGAGGGGGGTCTTCATGGGGGCTTTCTTCGATGGGCCGCAGGGGGGAGGGGTCAGCCTGCAACGCAGGTTCTCCGGTGCTGGCGCCCGGCGGGGGCAGAGCCCGCCGAGCGTCCCAAAGAACATGCGATGCGGCGCTGCCGCATGGTGGGCTGGTGTGCGCCGTTGCTGCACGCCAGTCCAAAGCGCTGATTTTAGTGCAGTGCGCCCTGGCCGTGCGCGGCAAACCCGGCGCGGTGGCGGGGTCAGATGGACGAACCCTCCAGCACCACGTCCGATGCGGGATAGGCCACGCAAGGCAAGACGCAACCTTCGGCGATCTCCTCAGGTGTCAGGCCGGGCCAGTCGATGGCATAGCGCACCTGGCCCTGGGCCAGATGACCGATGCAGGTGCGGCAGGTGCCATTGCGACAGGAACTGGGCCAGTCAATGCCGCCTTGCTCCAGTGAGAGCAACAGGGGTTGCTCGGGCCAAGCGTCGCATTGCTGGCCACTGGGTTCGACCGTGGCAATGAAGAAGGGGGTGGTTGCGGTGTTCATGGTGATCAAGGCTGGGGGGTATGCACCCACACCAGCAGCAGGTTGTTGGCAGGCAGGGCGTGGCGTGCGGCCAGGCGCAGGCCGGCCTGGGCGGCGACCTGCGCCACATCGTGCAGGCGGCGAATGCCCCAGTCCGGGTTGCGCTCACGCAGGCTGGCATCAAAAGCCAGGTTGCCGGGCGCGGTGGGCACGTCGTCTTCCAGATAGGGCCCGTAGGTGACGAGATGGCCGCCCGGCGCCAAGTGCCGCGCTGCGCCCTGCATCAGCCCGGCGCAGCAGGCCCAGGGCGCGATGTGCAGCATGTTGGCGCAGTACACCAGGTCGAACGGCGTGGCAAAGGCCGCCCCGCTGCTGGGCCATTGCGGCGCCAGTACATCCAGCAACACAGGCGTGCGCACGTTGTGCATCCCGGCATCGGCGCACCAGGCGGTGATCGAGTCCAAGTGCCCGGCTTGGGCGTCGCTGGGCTGCCAGGTCCAGCCCGGCAGGGCGGCGGCGAACCAGGCCGCATGCTGGCCGGTGCCGCTGGCCACCTCCAGCGCGCTGCCGGTGGCGGGCAGCAAGGCCTGCAGCACCTGCAGGATGGGCTGGCGGTTGCGTTCAGCGGCAGGGCTGTGCATCGGTATTTGCATGAAAAATGGCTATAACGCTTAAAGAATAAGCGCTGAAAGCTATCAATTTAATAGTTTGCAGGACGAACTGCAACGGAGGAAAAAACCATGTTGCAATTGCCTAAAAAAGAGGCGATGCAGGGATGTCCCTGAAAAATCAAGCACTTGGCGCGGCCATACAGCGCTTATCCGGATTTATCCACAGCATTGTCCAGCGGGTGCCGGGATAAGTGCGGGGCGTGTGGCAATGGCGTGCGTAAAAAAAGGGCAATCTACCGCAGTTCTTTGTAAATCAAGCACTTGCAAGCCCCATACAAGGCTTGCCAAAACTTATCCACATGATTGTCCAGTGCGGACAGGGATAACCCCCGCCACGCCCCATCGGCTCAGGCGACGGTCACGCCCTTCCAGAAGGCCACGCGACCGCGCACCATCTCGGCTTCGGGCTTGGGGTCTGCGTAGGTCCAGGCGGCTTCGGGATTCATCTCACCATCCACCAGCAGCGAGAAATAGGTTGCCTGCCCTTTCCAGGGACACATGGTCTTGTGGTTGCTGAAGGTGAAGAAGTCGCGCCGGAGCGCGCTCTCGGGAAAGTAGTGGTTACCTTCGACCACGACGGTGTCATCGCTCTCGGCGACGACCACGCCATTCCAGATAGCTTTCATGGCAGGGACTCCTGTATTTTTTGGGTAAAAATGGCTTCTATCGCTTACCAGATATGCGCTAAAAGCTATAAATATGATAGTAATTTGGCCTGTGCTTGGGGCCTGCGCAGCCGCCATTGTCGGTGGTGTGGTTCTTTGCAGGGGGGTGCACCTGTCGGAGAATGGCCGCATGACTACCGTAACCCCCGATTATTCCCAAGGCGCTGCCTTTGTGCGCGGCCAGTACGTACCCATTGGCGAAGCTGCCATTCCCATCACCGATTGGGGCTTTCTGCGCTCTGATGCCGCGTATGACGTGGTGACGGTGTGGGATGGCGCCTTCTTTCGGCTCGACGCGCACCTGGAGCGGTTTCAGGCCAGTTGCGCGCGCTTTCGCCTGGAGCCGGGCCTCTCGCCCGCGCAGATCACCGCCGTGCTGGAGCAGTGCGTGCGTCTCTCAGGCCTGCGCAGCAGCTATGTGGAGATGATCGTTACGCGCGGCCAGCCGCCGTGGGGCTCGCGCGATCCGCGCCAGGCGATCAACCAATTCTATGCCTTTGCCGTTCCCTATGTGTGGATCGCCAACGCCGAACAGCGCGAGAAGGGGCTGAACCTGGTGGTCAGCAATGTGCAACGCATTCCGGCCGCCAGTGTGGACCCGCGCGCCAAGAATTACCACTGGAACGACCTCACCATGGGGCTGCTGAGCGCGCTCGATGCCGGTGGCGACACGGTGGTGCTGACCGATGGCGCGGGCCATGTGGTCGAAGGGCCGGGCTTCAACCTGTTTTGCCTGAATGCGCAGGGCATGCTGGTGACCCCGGCCGAGGGAGTGCTCGAAGGCGTCACGCGCCGCACCGTGATCGAGATGGCGCAGGCGCTGCAACTCCCGCTGGAAGTGCGGGCGCTGCCCGTGGCCGAACTGCGCGCGGCGCGCGAGGTGTTTGCGACGTCGTCGGGCGGCGGACTGTTGCCCATCACGCAGGTGGATGGTCGGCCCGTGGGCAGTGGAACGGTGGGGCCGGTGACGCGGCAGCTGGTGCAGACGTATTGGGACTGGCACCGCGACCCGCGTTACAGCCGTCCCGTGCACTACTCGTAAACACCCTCCTGATTCCATTTCTAAATCACCCGTGTCGTTGTTGCTTCGCCTTGTCGTGCTACAGCACTGCCCGCGGCTTTGCGCCTAGACACGAATGATTTGGAAACGGAATGAGCGGCTTTGTCGCTGCCCCCGGTACTGGCTGCGCTACGCAGGGGGAGCGATGCCCGCACGGCGGGGCCCTGGACGCTGGTGGCGGGCGTCGTGGGGGTGTTTGGTGTTCAGTCGAACAGCGACTCAAATCCGCCTTCTGGCGCAAAACGCCGCGCCTGGTAGCGCAGCCGCGTGGGGCCGGGCAGGGCGCGTTCGGGTACCGAGTGGAGTGGGTCGCCGGGGTAGCAAATGGTGCGCAGGCCGTCTTGCTCAAACGCTTCGGGCAGGATGGTGGGCGGGCGCTGGCCCTGTGCGGCCTGCAGCACGCTGCTTGCGCTGGCGTGGCGCGCCAGGTGGGCCAGGCTCATGATTTGGGGCGGCGCCAGGTCGATGCGGCCGTCGCGGTACTGCTCCAGCGCCGTGCGGGGTGCCACCCATACGCTCTCGGTGGTTTCCTCGTTGTCATGCAGGGCCGTCTGGCCTGCGGGCGCGAGGGCCACGAAGAACCGCGTGTCAAATCGCCGTGAGCTCACCGTGGGCGACAGGGGGGTGATCCAGCGCGACCATGGCGCCAGCTGGCGGGTCTGCAGGCGCAGTTGCAGGGCGGTCAGCATGTCGGCAAAGGGCATGCCGTCCCGCAGCATGGCGCGGGCGCGCAGGGCATCGAGGGTGCGGCCGTGGGCCGTGGGTTCGGCCAGCAGCAGGCCGCATTCCTCCAGGGCCTCGCGCAGTGCGGCCACGTGCAGGCCCGAGGCCGTGGCGGCGTCGGTGCCGGGCTCGGCCAGGCGGGTGTGCAGTGTGGCCGTGGGCTGGTCGAGCAAGCCGCCGCTGCCCAGGGTGCGGTCGGCCTCATCGAGCTTGCCGCCCGGAAACACGTAAACACCGGCCATGTTGCTGGCCTGCGCATGGCGGCGCAGCAACAGCACTTCCATGCCCGCCGGGGCATCGCGCAGCAGCACCACGGTGGCGGAATCACGGGGCGTTTCAGGGGCGGTGGGGGTGGCGGGCTGCATGGCGGCTTTCAGGGCGGAAGGGGCGTGGGTCAGTCACGAAAGATACTCGTACGTATCATTCTGTCGCTTAAAGTGTGGCGTGTGGTGGCTGGCCCTGTCGGGTCGGCGACTGGATTTTCAAGACAACAAAGTGGGTGCATTCCATGGAAATTGATTTCAAAGGCCGCGTGGCCATTGTGACGGGCGCCGGTGGCGGCCTGGGTCGTCAGCATGCGTTGGCGTTGGCCAAGCGGGGCGCCAAGGTGCTGGTGAACGATCTGGGTGGTGCGGTGGATGGCAGTGGCGGATCGGTTTCGGCGGCGCAGGCCGTGGTGGACGAGATCCGCGCAGCGGGCGGCGAGGCGCTGGCCAACGGTGCGTCGGTCACCGACTTCGAGGCCGTGCAGGCCATGGTGCAGCAGGCCATCGACGCTTGGGGCCGGGTGGATGTGCTGGTGAACAACGCAGGCATCCTGCGCGACAAGTCCTTTTCGAAGATGGACATGGCAGATTTCCGCCTGGTGGTGGACGTGCACCTCATGGGCGCGGCCCACTGCTGCAAGGCCGTGTGGGCGCACATGGTGGCGCAGAACTATGGCCGCATTGTGATGACCACCTCGTCCACGGGCCTGTATGGTAACTTTGGCCAGAGCAACTACGGCGCGGCCAAGCTGGCCCAGGTGGGCCTGATGCAGACGCTGGCCATCGAGGGCGCCAAGTACAACATCCGTGTGAACGCGCTGGCGCCCACGGCGGCCACGCGCATGACGGAGGCCTTGTTTCCACCGCAAATCCTGGACGCGCTCAAACCCGAAGCCGTGGTGCCCGCCATGCTGGTGCTGGCGCACGAAAGCGCGCCGACACGCACGATTCTCTGCGCGGGCGGTGGCTCTTTCGAGGCGGCGCACATCACCCTCACGCAAGGCGTGCACATCGGCCTGGGGGCGGATACCCCCGAGCAACTGGCCGCACGCCTGGCTGGCGTCACGGACCGCACCGACGAACAGGTGCCGCAAAGCGGTGCCGCTCAGGGGACGATTGAGGTGCAAAAGGCCATGGCGGCCCGGGGCTGACACCGCCCCCGCAGGCAGCAGGCGCACCCGACACCTTGGTTTTTGTGGGTGTGCCCGCACTTGTCCCGCACCGGGCGCGGCTGTGCAGGGCATGCTAAGTTCCGGGCCGACGCAAAGAAACGGTACCGATCCATGAGCACATTGCAGGAAAAAATCAGCGCCCACCCACCCGAGCGCCTGGCGGGTATCCGCCGCGGCATCGAGAAGGAGGGCCTGCGCGTGCTGCCCACGTGCGGCCTGGCCCTGACGCCGCATCCGCTGGCGCTGGGCTCGGCCCTCACGCACCCGCACATCACCACCGACTACAGCGAGTCGCAGATCGAGCTGATCACTGCCGCCCACCCGGGGGTGCAGGATTGCCTGAACGAACTGACAGAAATCCACCAGTTCGTGTACCGCGTGCTGCAGGCGCAGAGTGGGGAAATGCTCTGGGTTTCCAGCATGCCTTGCAACCTGCCGACGGACGAGACCATTCCGTTGGCGCGCTACGGCAGCTCCAACATCGGGCGCGCCAAAAGCATCTACCGCATGGGCCTGGGCCACCGCTATGGGCGGCGCATGCAGACCATCTCGGGTATCCACTACAACTGGTCGATGCCCGGCCTGGGAAGCGACGAGTATTTCGCCCTGATCCGCAACTTTCGTCGCCATGCCTTTGTGCTGCTGTATCTGTTCGGGGCTTCCCCCGCGCTGTGTTCCTGCTTTGTGCAAGGGCGAGAGCACAGTTTGCAGCCCCTGGGCGACGACGGGCATTCGCTTTACCTGCCGCATGCCACCTCGCTGCGCATGGGGCGCCTGGGATACCAGAGCGATGCGCAGGCCACCCTGGCGGTGAGCTACAACAGCTTAAAGGGCTACGCTGATTCACTGCATGCCGCGCTCACGCAACCCTATCCGGCCTACGAGACCGTGGGTGTGCGCAACCCCGGCGGCGACTACAACCAGTTGGGCACCAGTCTGCTGCAGATCGAGAACGAGTTCTACGGCACCATCCGCGCCAAACGCACCGTGCGCTCGGGCGAGCGCCCGCTCCATGCGTTGCGCGAGCGCGGGGTGGAATATGTCGAGGTGCGGCTGATGGACCTGGACCCGTTCGTGCCCGTGGGTATCGCCGCTTCCACCATGCGGCTGTTGGATGTGTTTTTGCTGCACTGCCTGCTGCAGGACAGTCCACCCGACACTCCGGCCGAAATTGCGGAACTCAAACACAACCAGCACCTGACCGCAGAGCGCGGGCGCGAGCCAGGCCTGTGCCTGCAGCGCAATGGTCGCAGTGTGCCGCTGGTCGAATGGGGCAGCGAGATCCTGGTGCAGTGCGCTCCGCTGGCGGCGGCCCTGGATGCCACGCATGGCGTCAGCGACTATGGCGACGCCTTGCGGGGTGCCCAGGCGCTGATGGCATCCCCCCAGAACACCCCCTCGGCCCGTGTGCTGGACCGCATGGCCCGGGAGCACGGCCATGGCTTCTCGGCGTTTGCCTGCCAGCAGGCGCGCATGGCACGCGATGTGCTGTTGCAAGAGCCTTGGTCTGCGGAGCAGCAGGCCCGCTACGTGGCCATGGCCAACCATTCGCTGGCCGCGCAGAAAGACATTGAAGCGGCGGACAGCCTGCCGTTTGAGGCCTGGCGCGAGCAGTACATGGCTGTGGAGGAGTTGGGTTAAGGCGCTACTGCGCAAGTCCCTCAGGCGCGCAATGCGCCCCCTGGGGGATTTGTTCAGTATTGCCGTTGTGCTGAAGGCCCGCCGGGCTTGCGCATGCCGTCAGTGCCGCCCTGACAGCGTGGCTGCCACCATCCGTTTGAAGGGCGGAAAGTTCTGCGCCAGGCGCAGGGCGGCATCGCGCAGCAGGCGGGCGGGCGGGTGGTCCGTGGTGTACAGGCGGGCAATCAAAGTCGTTGCCAAGTACAGCGGCAGCGTGGCGCGGCGGTGTGCGCGCTCGTAGCGCGCCAGCAGTTCGGGCGCGGCAATGTCGTGGCCCGCAGCATGCGCGGCGCGCAACTCGCCAGCCAGTGTGGCGATGCCCCGCAGACCAAAGTTAAAGCCGTGCGCCGTCACCGGGTGCATGCCTACAGCCGCATCGCCCACGCAGGCAAAGCGCGGCGCCACCAGGCGGTGCGGGCGCACGCCGACCAGTGGATACAGGTGGCGTGTGCTGGCCAGCTGCATGGCGCCCAGGCGGTTGTCAAAGCGGCGTGTCAACTCTGCGCCGAATGCCGTTTCATCCATCTCCTGCAGGGCTTCCAGCGTGTGGTGCGCCAGCGTGAGCACCACGCAGGAGCGGTGGGCGCCCGTGGCAGGGTCATCGTTCATGGGCAGCAGTGCCAGCGTCTGGCCATAGCCGAACCACTCCCAAGCCACATGCTGGTGCGGCAGCGCGTGCGCCATGGTGCACAGCAACATCGAACGGCCAAAGTCGTGCATGTCGGCGCCAATACCCAGGGCGCGGCGCGTGGCCGAGAAGCGGCTGTCAGCCGCCACCAGCAGGCGTGCGCGAAGCTGCTTGCCACTGGCCAGGGTGACATGCGCCGCGCTGGCGTCGGTATGGGCGCGGGCTACTTGCTCACCTGCCAGCAGGGTGATGTCGTGGTGCTTTTGCTGTGCGGCGTGCAGTTCCTGGAAGGCTGCGCGCCGGATCAGGTGGTTGGACACCAACCAGCCCAGTTCGCTGTGTTGTGAGAGCTGGTGGTCGATCACCATGGCAAAAGGCGAGGGGCCGTTGAGGACCTGTGCATCGCGCAGGGGTGAAAAGGCGCTGGGCTCGTTCGCCACGATGCGGTCCCACAACCCCAGGTCGCGCAGCATTTGCGCTGACTGCTGCGTCAGTGCGATCTCGCGCCCGTCGTAGGCGGGGTTTTCAATGGCGGCCAGGGGCTGCTGCTCCACCACGCCCACGCGCAGGCCGTGGCCCGAAAGAGAGCGTGCCAGGCACAGGCCCGCAGGGCCGGCGCCGCTGATCAAGATGTCGTAGTCCATGGCGGGTGACACTAACCTGGGGCCCAAAGCCATGCATTGATGGGGGTCAAGACCTGGGTGGCCGGTGGGTGACAATGCAGGCGGACCATGCTGCGGCTGTGGTTTTAGATGAAAAATGCTGTTTTCGCCCGTGAATAAAGCGCAAGCAGCTATCAAATATGTAGTTACTTTCTTTGTGCAAATGAATATTCTGGAATGGCATGTGGTTCTCTAATTTTTTGCGTTTGCACCCCCATCCATTTGTATTGGCGCTGCGCATGTCGCGCCCCGGCTTTCTCGTCATTACGGCCGTGGGCTGCCTGATTGGCGTGGCCTCGGCGGCGTCTGCGGGGGGCGGCGTGTCCGGTCCGCGGGCATGGGTCACACTGGTACTGGCGCTGCTGGCACATGCGGCGGCGAATATGCTGAACGACCATGCCGACGCCCTGAATGGTGCCGATGCTGCCAACACGCAAGGCCTTTTCCCGTTCACCGGTGGCTCGCGCCTGGTGCAAAGTGGCGCGGTGCAAGCGAGCGCCATGCGTACCTTGGCGCAGGTGCTGCTGGCTTTGGTGGCAGCAGGTGGGTTGTGGCTGGCGCTGTACAGCGGCCCCGCGCTGGTGCTGGTCGGTTTGGCGGGTGTGTTGCTGGGCTGGACGTATTCGATGCCGCCGCTGGCGCTGATGTCGCGCGGCCTGGGCGAGCTGGCTGTGGGTTTGGCCTGGGGGCTGGTGGTGGTGGGGGCTGACTATGTGCAGCGCGGCCATTTCGCTCCGGCGCCCCTGGCGGCGGCGGCCAGCTATGCGCTGTTGATTGCCAACATCCTGGTGGCCAATGGTTTTCCGGATGCAGTGCCCGATGCGCAGGTGGGCAAACGTACACTCATGGTGCGCCTGGGTCCCGAGCGTGCTGCCTGGCTGTATCTTGCGCTGGCTGTAGGGGCGCACGCCCTGCTGGCGGCAGCGGTGCTGGTGCGCGTGCTGCCGCAGTCTGCGCTGTGGGCGCTGGCGGCTCTGCCGCTGTCCATCGCGGCGGCCGTTCTGCTGTTGCGCTGGTCGGGCAACCCCGAGCGGCTGCGCCCGACCCTGGTGCTGGGCATTGCCGCCGCCGTGGTGCAGGGGCTGGCGTTGGCGGCCGGGCTCTGGTGGGCCGGGCGCTGAGACGGCCTGCATGCGGTACAACCGATTTTGAAAGAACAAGAAAATGTCCATCCAGTGGTTCCCCGGTCACATGCACTTGACCAAGAAAGCGATCACCGAGCGCATCAAGGACATTGATGTCGTGATCGAGGTGCTGGATGCCCGTCTGCCCGGCTCCAGCGCCAATCCGCTGTTGGCCGAGCTGACGGGGCACAAGCCCACGCTCAAGGTGTTGAACAAACAGGATGTGGCCGACCCCGCGCGTACCGAAGCCTGGCTGGCCTGGTACAACGACCGAAGCGGTACGCATGCGCTGGCGCTGGATGCCTCCGAGCCCGCGCCGGCGCGCAAGCTCATCGACGGGTGCCACCTGCTGGCCCCCAACCGCGGCGGCATGGCCAAGCCTATGCGTGTGCTGATCTGTGGGGTGCCCAATGTGGGCAAATCCACCCTGATCAACACGCTCTCCAACAAGCGCCAGGCCAAAACGGGTGACGAGGCCGGCATTACGAAGCTGGAGCAGCGCATCACGCTGGCTGACGACTTCTATCTGTGGGATACACCCGGCATGCTCTGGCCGCGTATCAGCGTGATCGAGAGCGGTTACAACCTGGCGGCCAGTGGTGCGGTGGGGCGCAATGCCTATGACGAAGAACTGGTGGCGCTGGAGCTGTTGCGCCGCCTGCAGACACGCTATGCCGCGCAGCTTGAGGCACGGTACAAGTTGGGCCTGGCGCCCGCTGCTTTGGCCGCCATGCCCGATGACGCCTTGCTCGAAGCCATTGGCCGCAAGCGCGGCGCGGTGATGACCGGTGGGCGGGTGAATGTGCAAAAGTCCGCCGAGATCGTGATGACCGATTTCCGCACGGCTACCTTGGGCCGCATCACGCTGGAGACGCCGGAAGAATTCGAGGCCTGGCAGGCCGCCGGGGTGCTGCGCGACGCCGAGCGCGATGCGAAAAAGCAGGCCCGCGAAGACCGGAAGAAAAAAGGCAGCGGCATTCGGGAGTCCTGAGCAGCGCCGCCTTCGGTTCGTTTAAGCGGCCTTGACCTTGCCCTTGGGGATTACGGCCGTAACGGGCGGCGTGGGGCGGTCGGAGCCGGACGACTCCTTGGGCAGCGAAGTATCCTTTTTGGGCTTCTTCGCCATCTTGTTGTTGTGCATCTGACCTTTGGCCATGGGTTCTCCTTGTGGGTCTCGGGATGGGACCGCTGGGCCGATGGTAAGCCACAAATGATCGCCCACGCACCAGCCTGGTGACCTTGCTCGCCCAGTGCTCAGGGTTTGCGTCAGAATGACTTTGGATGCCGCCTCCGCGGGTTCACGGTGCAGCCATGCTCTGCCATGGAGCGGCCCAGCCCAAAATGGACCGCAGCGGCCGGTGGGCAGCCGACGATCTCCAAATCCGCCAGCCTTCTGGTTCTGCGCAATAGGCTGCGGCCCTCTCATAAGGAATTCCCTGCATGACACACCACCCTCCGATTTTTGAAGTTCTGCCACGCGACCTGTCGGCCTATCGCCAGGGCAACATCGGCATTGACTATGTGCACCGGTTTGCGTCTGGAAAGCCAGGCCCCCATGTGCTGGTCAATGCGCTGACGCATGGCAATGAGATTTGTGGGATGGTGGCTGCAACGCACCTGCTCGACACGGACATACGCCCCCTGGTGGGCACGTTGACCATCAGCTTTGCCAATGTGGCGGCCTATGAATCGTTCGACCCGGCACGTCCGTTCGAGAGCCGCCAGCTGGAGCACAACCTCAACCGCGTCTGGTCCGCCCTGGAGCTCGATGGTCCGCTGGACAGCCCGGAAATGCGCCGCGCGCGTGAACTGCGGCCCGTGGTGTCGGCGGCCGACCATATTCTGGATATTCATTCCACCAGCCAGGACGTGGAGCCCTTCTGGGTCTACCCCGGCTATGCGCGCAATGCTGCTGCCGCCATGGCGTTGGGGCGCCCGCCGGTGCACCTGGTGATGCCCAGCGGGCTGGGTTCGGGCACGCCGCTGATCCAGCACGGGCGCCACGGCCAGGACGATGGGCATGGGGTCGCCCTGGTGGTGGAGTGCGGCCAGCATTTTCGCCAGAGTGCGGCCGATGTGGCCACGGTGGCGGCGCTGGATTTTCTGGCGCATTTCGGTCTGATCGAGCGCACGGGGCAACAAGCAGAACCTTTGGTGCAACGGCGGTTCGAGCTGCTGGAGACTTGCATGGTGCGCACGGTGAACTTCCGTTTTGTGCGGCCCCTGGTGGGCTTTGAGGTGTTTGCCCAAGGTGACCTCATTGCCACCGACGGCCCGCATGACGTCCGCGCGCCCTGCGATGGCTGCACCATCTTCATGCCGACCCGGGAGCCTATCGTGGGGCGTGAGGCGGTGTACCTTACGCGGCCGTTGGTCTGAGCAGGGGCAGAGCCCAGGGCTGCTGCTCCAGCAGCCGATGCCAGTCGCCGATGTCGGCGGTGGCAGTGCCGGGCTGCAGGAGCCCGCTGTCCAGTTCCAGCCATTCGCCGGTAACGGGGTGGGGCAGCGCCAGTTGCCAGGCGTGCAGCCACAGGCGCTGCTGGCCCAGACGCGTGCGACGCTGCCGGGACTGCAGCGCGACCTCGCCCGCACGCGGCATCAACTGGCGGTCTACGCGGGGCGCTTGCCGGCTGCGAGCGATCTGCCCGAGTTCACGCTCGAA
>JAANMW010000769.1_pt1 | contig 37366 bp, 25 predicted proteins | sample 7279671 | NCBI WGS metagenome assembly JAANMW01 (sample SAMN14094541, study PRJNA606508) | bioreactor metagenome | isolation source: A lab-scale SPAN reactor treating ammonium-rich wastewater day 247 | place: Ireland: Galway | collected 2017-09-19 | reverse complement strand
GCGCTGCTGCTGCTCGCCGGCGCGGCCTGGTGGCTCGGCCGAGAGTGGTTCGTGGCGCGCGAGGTCACGCTCGAGGTTCTGGTGGTCGCGGCGGGCAGCGAACCCGCTCCGGAGGCCCGGGCGGAATACGCCGTCGAATGGCGGCGGTCACGCGACGGGATCGTGAACGGATCGTGGCTCGACGCGGCCGCCTTCGAGCCGGACGGCGGCGATGCCCCACGGACCGTCGAGTTTGATGCGCCCAACTATCGCACCGACTATTACGCGCTGCGATGGGTCGATCCGCGCGTCGGGAATCTGCGCGTCGAGCGCGCCACGGAACGCACGCTGCTCTTCGGCGTTCCGAGCCGCCGAGCATCGCTCGCCCCGCTGCCGGATTCGGTTGCCGTCGAGAGCCTGCGGTTCGCTGGCCGGCCCGAGGTCGGCGCGGCCGGCGTCGTGGGAAGCCCGGCGCTCCGCGCGCAAGACCACGTGGCAGGCGTCGCGGTGTGCTACGCCGCGCTGCTGGCCTTGGCCGGAGCGGTCCAGGCGGCGCGCCGACTCGCACGCCTGGCACCGAACTGGCTGCTCCTCCCGGAGTCGATCGCACTGGCCGCGATCGTCGGGGTGCGCGCCTGGGTCCTGTGGTTTACGCCCATGATGATGTGGTCGGACTCCGCCCACTATCTCTTCAACGCGCACAGGCTGCTCACGGAGGGGCGGTTTGTGCTCGCCGATTTTCACTTCATGGTGGGATACTCCGTCTTTCTCGCTCCCTTCATCCGGCTCTTCGATGACTTCTCCCTGCCGCTCGGGATCGCGCAATCGGCGATGGGCGTCGGGACGGCGTGGATGTGCCGTCTCATGCTCCGTCCCGTGCTGCCGAGGCCCTGGCCGGTCGTGGCGATGTTGCTCGTAGGACTGGACCCGGACGCGATCGCGTACGAACGGTGGGTGCTGACCGAGACGCTCTCGTTGTTCCTCGTGACGCTCATCGGCTGGCTCGCCGTGCGCGAAGTGCGCCGCCCCGTGGAGGGCGTGCGCGGCTCGCTGGCCGGCCTCGGACGCGCCGTGCTGCTCGGCCTGTGCTGTGCCGCCGCGATCTACGCCCGCTCCGCCCTTCAGACGCTGCTGGTGCTCGTGCCCGCGATGCTCATCGGCGCGCGCCTGCCGCGCCTTCGCCCGGTGCACGCGGCTCAGGGACTGGTCGTTGCCCTGGTCGCGCTGGCCGCGCTCTCTCCCTGGATGTCGCTCGCCAAGCGAGAGCACGGACGCTACGGGATGGCACTCTCGTACAACTTCTCACGGCTCCAGATGGCGCAGATGTCGGGTGCGATCGACGCCAACCAGACCGGCGTGTTCTCCGCCGCCGACTGGGAGCGCGTCCGGAAGCGCATCGACGCCGGGCAGATGAGCCCGTGGACGTTCGCCAACGAGGTCCGCTCCGGCGACGTCTTCCCCAAGGCCGAGGGGCAGACCTGGCTCAACCGGCGCGAGGCCCTCCACGGCGAGATCGTCGAGGAGTCCTTCGCGCGACGGCCCTACGCGCGCGGACGCGCCGTGTGGATCGCCCTCACGACGCAACTGGGCCTGTGGACCAAGTGGGAACACGAACGAACGAACACCACCGTCGAGACCTTCACCGCGCCCTTCCGCGGCCACCCTCACGGCGCCTCCAACATCCCTGACCCGAGCGTCAACCGCAACTGGGCCGGGACCGACCTCGGGCCGAGGATGCAGCGCGACATCGCCTACCTGCGGACGAGCGCCTCCGCTCGCTATTTCGACGAATGGGCGACCGGGTGGCGACTGCTCCGCCCCTTCATCGGCGTGTTCTTCCTCGTCGGCGTGGCCGCGGCGTTCTTCTCCCGGGAGTACGGCATCTTCTCGCTCGGGATGATCGTGCTCGGGGGCGTGCTGGCGGTCTCGCTCATCATGCTCGGCGCGATCGAGCGCTACCGCGTGGTCTATACGGGATTGATGGGCATCGTCGCCGTGTACGGCATGGCGACCGTCGCCCGGTGCGCTCGCCGGAACGACGACGCACAGCCGGGTACGCCCAGCGCGCAACCCCGGCCCTGATCGGCCTCGCTTCACCGGCCGGATTCGGCGGGCGCGGCGTGCGCCTCGTGCTCGCACGCCGGAGCGCGCCCCGCACTCCCGGACGCGCCGGAACCCGAGCGCCGCGCCTTGATCGCGGTGTACCACCGGTACGGCGCGGATCGCTTGATCGCCACGATCATCCGGTAGCTCCGGCTCCACTTGATGCGCGCGAGGCGTTCCGAGGGCGTGCCGACGTCATCGCCGGCGCTCCATCCCGCGCCGAACCGTGCGCGCGCGACGAGGCGGTACGGCAGCGTCCGCTTCGCCGCCTGCACCAGCCGCCAAGCGCGAGACGACTCGATGCTCTTGAGCTCGACGATCGCTCGCTCCTCCGCCTGCCCGGCGTCGGCGGGCGACTCGGACCCGCGGCACGCTTCCTCGATCATCCGCTCACGCTCGCGCCAGAGCCATTCGGCGAGCCGCGCCACCCGCGTCGATTCCACCGCCTGCGTGGCGAGTTCCCGCGCCAGCGCGGCGTCCGGCGCCGGCCGCGGCGACTCGGCCTGACGCCGGCGCGCCAACTCGAACAGTTCGACCATGCGGTCGCCCGCGTCCTCGAGCCGGAAGCGTTCGCGGACCCGCTCGCGCGCCGCCGCTCCCATGCGGGCGCGGACCGCCGGATCGCGCACCAGCCGTTCCAGCGCATCGGCGTACCGCTCGGCTTCCTGTTCCTCGGTCCCTTTCTCGATCAGGATGCCCGTGTCCGGCGTGACCAGCTCCGCCTGCCCGCCGACCACCGCGCCCACCACCGCCAGCCCAGTCGCCATCGCCTCGTACACCGAGAGCGCGATGCCCTCCCACTGCGACGGGAGGAAGAAGACGTCGCACGCCGCGTTGATCGCGGGCATCTCGTCGGCGGGACGCTCACCGAGCAGGCGGAGGCGATCGCCCAGCCCGTTCGTCTCGACGAAGCGTTCCAGCCACGGGCGGTCCTCGCCGTCGCCCACGACGAGCGCCACGAACTCGGAGGTCCGCGCGGCCAGACGCGCGATCGCGCCCGCGAGCACGCGCGGCTGCTTCTGGGCGCACAGCCTGCCCGAAAAGAGGATGACGCACCGGCCCTCGGCGATGCCGAGTTCCCGGCGGACGCGCCGCCTCTCGTCCTGCATCGGACGCCAGACGTCCGAGTCAACGCTGGTATAGCAGACCTCGATCCGTTCCCGCTCCGCGCCGCGCGATGCCATCCAGCCTCGCAGGTGGTCGGAGGAGACGACGCTCAGGTCGAGCAGGCTCTGCCAGCCCGCCCCGCTCCTGGGATGCCCGCCGTTGTTCCAGTACTCCTCCTCCATGTGGTTGTAGTCGAGGTAGGCCGGCCCGGGACAGTGGGCGCGCAGAAAGGGCAGCAGGCGGTACCCGAACTCGCTGTTGCTGATGAGCACGGCGTCAGGCCGGCGCGACTCGACCAGGTGCCGAACCACCGCGGGATGGTCCGCGAGGCGCGCGATCCGATGCAGCGAGAAGATGTCGGGCGTGAACTCCGCGAAGGCCGACAGCCACGGATCCTCGTGCTCGAGCGTCGTGCAGATCGTCACCTCGTACCCGCGCCGCGTCAGCAACCGCGTCAGGTCCAGGTTCCAGCGGTCCGCGCCGCCCATGCGAAGCCACGGCAGGAGCATCAGCACGCGCGGCGCGGTGCGCGCGAGCGGATTGGCGAACGGCGAGCGCTCACGGACGCTCTCGTAGGGCAGCGGCGGGCGCGGTTCCGGCGCCGGGAACCGCCCGGCGTACAGGTCCGGGTAGCGCTCCCGCAGGAAGCGCGCGAAACGCTGCTGCCGCTCCGCGCCGTCCCAGTTCTCCCACGCCGCGCCGTGGTTCTCGCGGCGACGGTACCAGCTGAGGTATTCAGGCACGGTCGCGCCCCACATCCCCGCGTCGGCGCACCGAAGCCAGAACTCCCAGTCCTCCATCCCCCCCCGGATGGACTCGTCGTACCCGCCGACCCGGGCGTGGGCGTCGCGCCGCACCATCACCGCGTGCCCGCCGCAGAGACACTCGCGGAGAAACGCGGGACCGTTGTTGAACCCGAGCGGGTAGAGGTACCGCTGCGCGTCGAACCCGACTTCGAACCCGTGCGCGAACGAGAACTGCGTGTTGGAATGCAGGAACCAGGCGAGTTTCTCCAGCGCGGTCGGCTCGATGAGGTCGTCGGCGTCGAGCTGGAAGACCAGGTCCGCCCGCGCCGCCGCGAAGCCCGCGTTGCGCGCCGCGCTCGGCCCGCTGTTGCGGGGAAGGTCCAGCACGCGGACACGCGGGTCCGCCGCACGGAACCGGCCCAGCCCCGCGAGCGCGTCCCGGTCGCTGGAACCGTCGTTGACGATGATCCACTCGAAGTTCTGGAGCGACTGCCGGAAGACCGTCCGCGCCGTCTGATCGAACACCGAGGGGGGGGTGTTGAAGAACGGCGTCACGATGCTCACGGCCGACGGCCCCGGCTCGCCCTCGGGGCGGTAGTCGAAACCCGCGCGGCCCTGGGAGGCCGGCGTATTCTCGAAATCGGGACGGTTGGGATCGATCATCGCCCGCCTTTCAACCTCGCCGAACATCCACCCTTCGCCGATCCGGAGCGCGGATCCCGTGCGCCTCACGCCGACGCGCCGTCGGCCGGACGGTCGGGAGACGGGGAGGCGTCGAGAGGGTTCAGGACGCCCGGGTCCACGACGGCACGACGCAGAATCTTCCTGGCGCCGGCCCGCAGCAGACCCCGGAGGCTCGAAAGCCGCTCCAGCTCCGAGCGCATCACGCGGACCCGCTCGCTCAGGCGACGCGCTTCGTCGCGCAGCCGCTCCCGCTCCGCTTCGAGACCGATTATCAGAACCCGCTGACTTTCAGTCAAGGCATGGAGCCGATCGGCCTCCGCCGCGTGCTCCTCGTCCGCGCGCTCCCGCTTTCGGTCCAACTCCGCGATCCAGGCACGCAGTTCCCCGATGCACGCCTCGGCCTCCGCGCACTTTCGCTCCCACACGGTGCGCTGATCGTCGGACCACGCCCGCGCTCGCTCGAGTTCCGTCGCCCAGGCCCGGACGCGCTCGACTTCCTGTTCGAGCCACTCGGCGGCCCGCCGGCGGTCCTCGGCCCAGCGCGCCGACTCCTCGGCCGCCTCGCGCAGACGCTCCGCCTCCCGCTCCCAGCCGGCGCGCTGGCTTTCCGCCCAGTCGCGCGCCTGTTCGAGCCGCGCGATCCAGTCGGACTGCTGGCGCAGCGCGGCGTCCCGCTCGTCAGCGATCTTCCGCCACGCTTCCTGCTGGGAACGCTCCCAGTCGCGGGCTTCCTCGAGCCGGCGGACCTCGCCTTCGCGCTCGCGCACGACCTGGTCGCGCCGCTCGGATTCAGCCCGCCACCACGTCAACTCTCGTTCCAGCCACGCCTTGGCTCGCTCGAGCCGCCGCGTCCACGCCAGCTGGCTGGACCAGTTGAGCGTGGCGGCGCGCTCCCACGCAACGCCGGGCCTCGCCTCCCACTCCTCGATCATCTCCAGCCCGTCGCCGCAGCGGACCGCCATGTCGAGCACCTGCGCCGCCTCGCGCAGCCCGAACGAGACCGGACGGTCCGTCCGGCCGACGACGTTGGTCCAGTCGCCCGCCAGGACTCGCCGTGCTTCCTCCACACCGCGCGTCCACGCCTTGCGCGCCTCGCTCGCGCGGCCGTTGCTCGCGCTGAGCAGGCCCGCGCGGAAGAGCGCATCGACGGTCTTCGTCGCCAGCAGCGGCGCAAAGCGAACCGGGTCGAGGTCGGCGCACGCGAGGAACGCACGCCGCGCCCTCTCGCGGTCCCCCGTTCGCAGCAGGAGCAACCCCGCGAGATACTGGTTGCTGATCCGCCATCGCCAGGCGTGCGGCGTGCCGTCCGCCCTGTCGTGGTACTCATCGATCCGTGCGAGCAGGGCGGCGACCTCCCCAGCGTCGCCGCGTTCGAGCAGCCGGTAGCCGAGCACGCACAGCGCGGCGCCGTGGTCCGCGCTGCCCGCCGGCGCGGTTTCGAGCGTTCGCTCGGCGAGGCGCCGCAGCAGCGCGGGGCGCTCCGTGCGCGCCCCGATCGACACCATCGCTCGCACCAGCCACGGGTTGTGGTAGTCGCGCTCGAACGCGGTGAGGTTGTACCCGTCGAGGTCGTGATAGTCCGGGTACGCCGACTCCGTGTAGCCGTCGCGGTCCGCACCGATCGGATCGGCCATGGCGACCAGCACCCACCACTCCGGGTCGCCGGGGGGGGGGTCGGCGTCAAGGGGCGCTTCGGCGAGCGCAGGGAAGACGCCCGAGCGGTGTACGCCGCCGTCGGCGTCCTGCGCGTAGGTGCGCTCCGGCAGAAAACGCGACCCGACCTGCCGCGCCAGCGTCTCCCAGTCATAGACGTGCAGGTGGTGCGGGTTGGGGTCGTGGCCGGTCTCGTCCACCCATCGGTTCGGAACGCTGACCACGAGGCGCCCGCCTGGCCGCAGCACGCGCCGCACCTCGTCGAGGAACCGCTCGGGCTGGGCGACGTGCTCCAGCGTCTCGAACGACGCGACGAGATCGATCGAACGGTCGTCGATCGCGGAGAGGTCGGCCGCGTCGGACTTGTGGAACTCGACGGCCGGGCGCACGCCGTTCGACGCCGCCACCGGCACGCCGAAGTTGGCCGCCGCGTACTCGACCGCCGCGGCGCTGGCGTCGATGCCGATCACCCGCGCCGGCCTCCCCGCCGTGGCGAGCACGTGCGCGCCGTACCCCATGCCGCACGCCGCGTCGAGGACCGTATCCCCCGGCCTGACATACGACGCCGCGAGGGTGTAACGAGCGATGTGGGCCTCTGACCGGACCCCGGCCTCACGCAGCATGTCCATGTGCAGGTCGCGTTCTCGCGCGAGCCAGGCGAGCGGGTACGCCTCGAGCGCACGCGGCGGAATCTTCTCGAACACGAGCGTGGCCTGGCCGACCACGGTCTCGCCACGCCCATAGGGAACGACGCGCTGCATCAGCGGGTGCTTGCGGACACCGGCCTCGATGAAACGCGCCTCCCACCAGCCCCGCGGCCGCACGGTGAGGTGCCACGTCCCGTCGCGGTCGGCGGCCGTGGCGACCGTGATGAAGAGGTTCGACCGGGCAACGCGGGCGAGTTCCGCGATCGCGAGTTCGGCGTCGTCGGGGGCGAGATGCTCGAGCACGTCGGCGCAGACCACGGTGTCGAACGCGCCGTCGGGGAAGGGCAGGTCGAGGACGCTGCCTTCGGTGAACCGCCCCGGCGCGAGGGCGTTGCCGTGCTCGACGACGCGGCGCGCGCAGTCCACGCCCCGCGCATCCACGCCCTCGCGCAGCAGGGCGAGGACGAGCGCGCCCATGCCGCACCCCGCGTCCAGAACGGTTCCGCCGCCGCAGGTCACCAGGACGCGCAGGGCCAGCTCGGTGGCGTTCTCGAAGGAGGACGATCCCCACCGGTCGGCGCGGGACCAGTACTGGTCGTAGATCGCCGCGTAGTCAGTGCCTGACATGCGCCCTCATCCGCAGGTCGGCGACGCCGCCGAAAAAGTACTCGTATCGGTCGACGAGGACGCTGAAGAAGGCCGCCTCGTCGATCCAGTGAAGGATGCGCTGGTCGTTGTAGTGCCGGTCGCGCTCCTCGCTCACCGACGCCTGCACCTCGTAGAAGTTGGCGCCGAGCGGGCAGTCGCAGACGAAGTCGATCTCCTCGGTGTGTCCCGCGGGGAGCCGGCGGTCCCAGAGCACGTCGCCCCGCGCCCGCCCGGTCCAGATGGCCATGTCCTGGTTCAGCGTGCCCCACGAGTATACCTTGACGCCCTGCTTGTCGCGGATGCGCACGCCCACGCTGATGCCTGTCATCTCGCGGTTCACTCGGTATCGAACCCGGATCACGAGCGTGTCACCGGGCCTGAACGCCGCGCACGGCTCGCCCGCGCCGTCCAGCACCTGCACCCCGAGAATCTCCGCGTCCAGGTCGCCGAACGATCGTCGGGCACGATCGTCCCCGTCGTCCGGCGCGCTCTCCCCCACGGGCCGCTCCTGCGAACGGGGGGGGTGCGCCGCCGCCTCGGTCCGCATCCAGCGCCTTTCCTCCTCGTGCAGCAGCCGGCGATAGTCGAGCAGAACCTCCGACGAGGGGCCAATCGCACGCACCCGTCCGGCGTGAAGCAGGAGCGCCCGGCTGGTCAGCGTGCGGATCGTCTCCTGGTCGTGCGAGACGAACAGCAGCGTCACCCCCCGCTCGCGCAACTCGTGCAGCCGCTGGTAGCACCGCTTCTGGAAGAGGTTGTCTCCGACCGCGAGGGCCTCGTCCACGATCAGGATGTCCGGCTCGACCTGCACCTGCACCGCGAACGCCAGCCGCACCAGCATCCCCGAGCTGTACGTCTTCACGGGCTGGTCGATGAACTGCCCGATGTCGGCAAAGCCGGCGATCGCGTCGAAGCGCTCGTCGATCTGCCGGCGCGTCAGCCCGAGGATCGCGCCGTTGAGGTAGACGTTCTCCCGGCCCGTGAACTCCGGGTCGAACCCGCTCCCCAGCTCCAGCAGCGCGGCGACGCGACCCGCACGACGCACCACGCCCTCGGTGGGCGCGGTCGTGCCCGCGACGATCTGCAGCAGGGTGCTCTTGCCCGAACCGTTGCGGCCGACGATCCCGAACGACTCGCCCCGCTGCACCTCGAAACTCACCTCGCGCAACGCCCAGAACTCGGCGTAGAAGCGGCGGCTCCAGCGGAAGGCCGCCTGCTTCAGGCGGTCCTCGGGCCGCGCGTACATGTGGTAGCACTTGCCGAGGTTCTCGACGGCGATGGCCGGCCCTGACGCGCTCATCCGTTACGCCCCGTCATGCTTCAGATCACGTCCGCCAGCCCACGCCTGCTCTTCACGAACCACGCGTACCCCGCCTGCATCACGACCGCGCACGCGACAGTGAACGCGGCAAGAACGGGCCAGTCCGGCGCCTCGCCCAGCACCAGCACCCGCCGGGCGTCGAGCACCGGGTACGTCATCGGGTTCAGGTAGGGGATGAAGCGCAGATGCTCCGGCACCGCCTCGATCGGGTAGAAGATCGGCGCGGAGAAGAACAGGATGTTGCTCACGACCACGTTCAGCAACTGCCCGATGTCGCGCAGGAACACGCCCAGCGACGCCAGGAACCACGTCACGCCCAGCGTCAGCATCACCACCGGCACGATCGTGACCGGCAGCAGCGCCGCCGTCGGCGGCACACGCCCCGTCGTCAGCAGCAGCAGGATCAGCACCAGCACGGCGAAGATCAGGGCTGTCACCAGCGAGGCCAGCGTCGCCGACACCGCGAGCACCTCCAGCGGAAAGACCACCTTCTTCACCAGGTTCGGGCGACCCAGCACGAGCGTCGGCGCGGCGAGAACGGCCTGCGAGAAGACGTTGAACGGGATCATCGCGCACAGCATCATCACCACGAACCCCGCCGTCTCCGACTCGATCCCCGCCGCCTGCCACCGCACCCGCAGCACGACCGAGAACACGAACGTGAACACCAGGATCGTGGCCAGCGGCTTGAGCACCTCCCACGCCACGCCCAGCAGCGTCCCCTTGGAGCGCGACGCGAGTTCACGGACCGTGAACTGCCGGATCAGCTCTCGATGCCGCCACAGGTCTCGCGCCAGCCGCGCCGGGTTGAGCAACGCCGACCACGGCGCGGGGGCGGAAGCCAGAGTGACAAGCGGAGGCGTCATCGGCGCAGGGGCGAGTGTATCCGCGCCCCCGTGCGCCGCCGATGCCCACGCGCCCGCCGACACCGCTCCAGCACGACACCGAAACGCGCAACCGGCGAGAAGTCGGCATTTGGTGTCTGTTTGTGACGGCGTCCCGGCGTTCCCCGCGCGCCGAGCACGGCTTTCGCCTATCATCGCCGCACATCCGGGCGTCGATCGGCGTCCTGGGACGATCCCGGCATGCACCACGCCCCGCACCCGCCCAACCCGACCGTCGCGCCCGGCGTCTCCGTGGTCGTGCCCTGCTACAACGAGCAGGGGGCCGTCGCCGACACCGTGCGCCAGGTCAACGACGCACTCTCGCGCCTCGGGTGCGAGTCCGAGATGATCTTCGTCAACGACGGCTCGCGCGACGCGACCGGCCCCATCCTCGACCGCCTCGTGGCGGAATACCCCCGCCTGCGCGTCTACCACAACCCGGTCAACGCCGGCTACGGCGCGACCCTCAAGCGCGGCGTGGCGCAGGCCAGGTTCGAGCGGATCGTCATCACCGACGCGGACGGCACCTACCCCAACGACCGCATCCCCGAACTCGTCGCCCTGCTCGACGAGCACGACATGGTGGTCGGGGCGCGGACGGGAGCGTCGGTCCGCATCCCGCTGGCGCGGCGCCCCGCCAAGTGGGCCTTGCTGCGCTACGCACGCTGGATGTCCCGCGCCGACATCAAGGACATCAACTCCGGCCTGCGCGCCATCCGACGCATCCACGTCGAACGCTACTGGTCGATGCTGCCCAACGCCTTCAGCTTCACCACCACCATCACCCTCGCCCTCCACACCGACGGCGCGAGCGTCGCCTACGTGCCCATCGACTACCACCCGCGCGTGGGCAAGAGCTCCATCCGCCCCATCCGTGACACCCTCGGCTTCTTCTCCCTCGTCTTCCGCACCGTGATGTACTTCAAGCCGCTCCCCGTCTTCGGCTCGGTCGCCGCCGCCCTGATCGTTCTCGCGGTGGTCGTCGGCGTCATCGGGAAGCTGGCCTTCGGGACCGTGCCGAACGTGTCCACCACCGGCCTGCTCTCGACCGGGCTGATCCTCTTCGGACTCGGACTGATCGGCGACCTCATCAACGCACGCATGGTCGGCTCGCCCGCGCACGTGCGCCTCCGCGCCGGGCACGACGGCGACGGGCGCTCCTCCGCGCCGCCTACCCCTCGAACCCAGACGCCCGTGCCCCAGGTCGAGGTCAGGCCGCTGCGCCGAGCGCCTGCCGGAACAGGGAGCGACCGCGGCCACACCGACTAAGCGCGATCGCGACGCGCCCACAGGGCACGGGCGAGCTCGGCCCTCAGCGTGAGCGCACCGATCGCCGCGAGCATCCAGTACCCGAGCACGGTGTAGAGCATCGCGGCCGCGACCACCGCCTCCGGCTCGGCTACGCCGCGCAGCAATGCGGCCAGCGCGGCGTCCCGCGTCCCGATCCCGCTCACCGAGACGGGAAGCAGCCCGACAAAGATCGCCAGCGCGCCGGCGCCCACCGCGCGCAGCGGCTCGACCGCCGTACCCGTCGCGCGAAGCAGGCACCAGAGAATCGCGGTGTTGTTGAGCCACGCGATCGCCGCGACCCCCCCCGCGCCCGCGGCGCACCACGGCCGCGCAGTGATCGAGCGCGCCCCGTGCCCCATCCGCTCGAAGAACGACCGCATCACCGGAGTCCGGTGCGCGAAGCGCAGTGCCGCGAACGCCCCGACCGGCGCGGCCATCAGCGCCCCGGCGAGCGCGGCCGCGTGCCACTGCGCAAGCGCGATCGCAGAGAGCGTCCCGAGCGCGCCGAGCACGAACACGTCAAAGACCCTCTCGACCAGCACGATCCCCAGGAGCGCCGCACGCTCCCCCGGCGCATCGGCGAGGAACACGCCCTTGGCCAGGTCGCCCCCGCGCGCGGGCAGAAAGGCGTTCAGCGTCAGCCCCGCCATCACCGCCGACCAGCACCGACGCAGCGGGCGACTCATCCCGGCCGCACGAAGAAAGAGGCTCAGGCGGAGCGAGCCGATGAGCGTGCTCAGCAGGCAGAGCGACGCGCCCGCGGCGATCCACGGAGGGGACGCCGACGCCACCGAAGCGACGACCTGCCGAGCGTCGAGCGTCGCCGCGAGCAGCACGAGAGCGACCGTCATCCCCGCCAGCGGGATCGCCGCGAGCAGCACGCGGCGCGAACGAGCGCGGACTCCACCGCCACCGTCGTGTTCGTTCATCGAGGTCATGCTCGGTCCGCGCTGCGCTGCCGCCGCCGATCATGGCTTGCGCGCGACAAACAACTGGTTCACGAAGAAGGGGTTGAACACGACGAGCGGCCTCAGCACGCGATCGATGGCGTCGGCAAACCGCGGAGAAACGGGCACTCGCAGGTACGGCAGGAAGCCGACCGGCGCGAACATGAAGCGACGGTAGTGCACGGGCGTCAGGCCCGCCGCGCCGGCCAGCGACGCGAACGACTCCCGCCCGATCTGGTCCTCGTGATGCTCGTCCTTGTGCAGCCGCAGCGCGCCGCTGATGGTGTCCCACGTCCCGGCGGGGCACGAGGCGACGACGATCCCCCCCGGGCGCAACGCGCGCGACGCCTGCTCCATGAGCGCCACCGGCTCGCGCAGGTGCTCGAGAATCGCCAGCGCTGTCACGAGGTCGAACGTCCCTTCCTCGACTGCCTCGTGCGGCCGCGTCACGTCGCCGCGCACGAGGCGGCAGCCGGGTGGGAGCGCGCCCGCCGCGTCGATCAGGTCCTGCGCGTACTCGATCCCGATGGACTCGCGTGCACCGAGGAGCCGGTGCGTCTCGGCCATCGTCACGCCCTCCGCCGCGCCGAGGTCCAGCACCCGCGGCGAGTCCACGCCCGGACCGAAGCGCCGGTACGCATTCGCCGCGTTGAGCGCGCGCGACTTGTACCTGAACTCCAGGTGCGGCTTGGACCGGCGGTCCGCCGCGTAACTGGCGTCCATCACCCCCGCGGGGGGGGCCTCGCTCTGCGGTCGCGGTGCGGACGAAGCGCCGGCCGTCGGGTTGCTCACGAGACGGCCTCCATCGCGCCGGACCGGATCGATACCTCGGGAACCCCGGCAGACTCCCCCGGGGGCCTGCTCCGCGCGTACTCCCGACGCCACACCCGCCATCCCCCCTCCACGGGCAGCGACGCCGGGTCCGCGTGACGCCACGGGCACAGCACCGATTCCTGGTACACGTTGCTGTTCGCCACGTAGATGCTCGTCGCGTCCGAACCGACGCTCAGACGCCGCAGCGGCATGTCCGCGGGGAATCGGTCCGTCACCACCACCCGGTCGCCCGCGATCTCGACACGCCGAGCGAAGTGGTACGGCGCCTTGGGCTTGCCGGTGATCGCCACTTTCTGCACCAGGCTCCGCGTCAGGTTCGCGTTGAACCGGCCGATCGCCAGCACCCACGCTCTCAGGATCAACTGCTTGAGCACCGTCATCTGGTTGCGCCGGCGGCAGCAGAAGTCCCCCTCGACCTCGAAGACGCCCGCCCCGGGGTCGGCCCGAACGATCAAATCGTGCTGCACGAGATGGGTCACGACGACACGCCCGTCCGCCGTCTCCCCGATCAGCCCCGTGTCCGAGGCGATCGGACCGTGCGCGTCGAAGACCTTGAGCACCCCCCCCTTGCTGAGATTGGCGACCGTATACCGCCCGCCCGTCGGCTCGGTCTCACGCCCGTTCCACGAGACGGCGATCTTCGCGCCCGGCATCCAGACCGTCGCCGGCTCGCTCCGAGCGTCGTTGATCGGCGCGGGACGCGGCCGGTGGTAGTCCTCCCACGCCTGGAGGAAGTCGTAGACGTAGTGGGCTGTCATGCGGTCGTCGTCGTTGTGGTAGCGTTTGTCCCCCGGCACGCCCGCCAGGAAGGCGTCCGCGATCTGGCCGGCCTTCTCGGTGTGCGGCGCCATGACCTCGAACCCGTGCGGGTAGAAGTGGTAGGTGTTGCGGCTGCCGTACTCCCCGCCGTAACTCCCGTCCGGGTGCATGAAGTGCCACGCGAAGCCGACGGCGCGCACCAGCGGGTCGATCAGATCGTCGGCGCGGCCGGCGTGCCCGCCCTGCCGCATCTTCTGCATCAACTTGGCGAGGAAGTCGATCGTGCAGGTGTGGTAGCCGGGGTCCGCGCCCTCGTACTCCTGGAACCACCCCTCCTCGTGCTGCCAGCCGAGCGTGAGCGCGATCCGGTCCTCGGCCACGCGACGAGCCACGTCGTCGCCCGTGATGAGGTAGACGTTGTACGCCGCCAGCGCGGCCAGCGCCTGGTGGTTGCTCAGCCGACCCGTCTCGTTCTCGTGCGCGAGGTGGCGCACGCGCTTCAGAAACAGGTCCACCACCGCGGCGTCGTCCATGCCCAGCAGCTGGTAGGTCTCCGACGCCGAGTACAGGCTGAACACCAGCGCGCCCATCGCTCGCTCGAACGGGAAGTAGTCGTCGCACGTCCCGTCCGCGTGCGACGAGGGGACCATGTACCGCACCGCCGCCTCGGCCAGTTCACGCACTCGCTCCACGCCGAAGAACCGGTTGCCCGGGTAGCGGCGGGCGTACACGAGCGCGAGCGGCAGAACCATCTCCTGCGCCATCCCGCACGGAAAGTCCATCGTCCGGTAGTGCCAGAACGCGCGATCGAACGACCCGTACGTCGGGCTGTACGGGTTGCGATCGATCAGTTGCAGCAGGCGCGGGATGTACGGCAGAGCCAGTTCGACGTACAGATCTCGCACGGCAGACCTCCTCACGCGCCGTTGCAGAGGGGCGCGGCCGGCCCCCGCGCTCGCGCCGCGGGCACACGATAGCCCGTCTCTCTCCCGGCCGACGCCCCGCGCCGACCCCGCGGAGCGCACCGAGTCAGCGACCGTCCAGGAACTCCGCCAGCAGCCGCGCCCCCCACCCCGTGGGACCGGCGACGAACGGCCCCTTGTCCGAGTCCGCGACGTGCACGCCCGCGATGTCGATGTGCGCCCACGGCACGCCCTTCTCGACGAAGTACGACAGGAACGCCGCGCCCTGGATCGGGTGGGCCTTGCGGTTGGGGTTGCTGTTCAGGACGTCCGCGACCGTGGACTTCATCATGTCGCGGTACTCGGCATGGTGGGGGAGCCGCCACACGCGCTCGCCGCTCGCCGCGCTCGCCGCCTCGATGCGGGCACGCAGCGCGTCGTCGTCGCACCACAGGCCCGCGAAGGTCGAGCCGAGCGCGATCACGACGCCGCCCGTCAGCGTGGCCAAATCGATGATGCACTCCGGGTTCTCTCGCTCGCACGCCCAGCAGAGCGCGTCCGCAAGCACCAGCCTCCCCTCGGCGTCGGTGTTCGTCACCTCCACTGTCACGCCGTTGCGGAACGTCAGCACGTCGTCAGGCCGGTACGCCTCGTCACTGATCGAGTTCTCCGCCGCCGCGAGCAGGGCGACGACGCGGCGCTTCGGCCTGATGGTGGTGGCGATCGCGTGCATCGCGCCGAGCACCGCGCACCCGCCGTCCTTGTCACGCTTCATGCCAGCCATCGTGTTGTTGATCTTGAGGCTCAGCCCGCCCGAGTCGTAGCACATCGTCTTGCCGATCAGGACCACCGGCTTGCCGCCCGCTCGCCCCCCCTTCGGCCGGTATTCGAGCCGGATCAGGCACGGCTTGTTCTCGCTCGCCGCCCCGACCGTCGCGATGCCCGTCAGCCGCTCGTCCTTCAGCCGCCTGCCCGAGATCACCGTGCAGGACATGCCCGTCTTGCGGGCGAGTTTTCGCGCCTGCTCGGCCATCCACATCGGCGTGGCGACATTCGGCGGCGTCTGGCTCAGCGTGCGCGTGAGGTTCGCGCCCTCCGCGAGCGCGAGGCCGCGCTTCAATCCGCGGTTGAACGCCGCGTGCACCGAACGCACCGTCAGCGTTGGCTTCGGTCGGCCGTTGTTGCTGATGCCCGCCGCGCCCTTCAGGATGTCGGCGTTCCAGGCGACGAGACCAAGCCCCTCCCCGAACGCCGACCCTGCCCGCTCGGCGTCGAGGCGCACGCCCGACAGCGCCCCCTGTACGTCGATCTCGGCCGAAGGATCGCGCGTCACCGCCAGGCGGCGCGCGACCGCCGCCGCCGCCGTCCGCAGCGCGTCCGCGTCGAACGAGTCCTTCGCCCCCAGGCCGACGACAAGCACGCGGCCGTGCGCCCCGCGACCCGTCGGAAACGCCTCGACGACGCGACCGAGGTCGCCGGTCGCCTCGCCCCGCTTCAGCGCGGCGGCGGCCGAGCCGTCGGCATCACGCTTCTTCGAGGCGCCGTCGAGGGGCTGCCCCTTGAAATGGGCGAGGACAAGCGCAGCGGCGCGACCCGTGCCGCCCGCCTTGATGCTGTTGAACATCGGGAACTCCTTTGTGGGCGGAGTGTATCCGCAGTGGCGGCGCGTGCGGCCCGGCTGTAGCGTTGCGGCATGGCCGACGAAGGCACCACGGGACGACGAGGGCTGCACGCGCCCTGGCGGCTGGAATACCTCGAGGCCCTCGAAGCACGCGAGCGAGCCGCAGGCCCCCCCGCGCCGGGGGTCGGCTCCTTCCTCCTCGACTGCTGGCGCGACCCCGCGAGCGACCGGCGAAACCACGTGGTCTACCGCGACGCCGACGGCATCATCCTCCTCAACGCCTTCCCCTACGCCAACGGCCACCTCCTCGTCGCGCTGGGCGAGGCGAGACCGACACTGCTCGACTATGAACCGGCCCAGCGGGCCTCGCTGTGGCGACTGACCGAACTGGCCGCGGACCTGCTCCAACGCACGCTCGAGCCGCAGGGCATCAACATCGGGATCAACCAGGGACGCGCCGCGGGAGCGGGCGTGCCGCAGCACCTCCACGTGCACCTCGTGCCGCGCTGGAACGGCGACGTGAACTTCATCGAGGTCGTGGGCGGAGTGCGCGTCATCCCCGCCGCCCTGGACGCGATGGCGGAACGCTTCAGAGCGACGGTTGCGGAGTGGAAGCGGGCGAAGGGAGTCTGAAGGGCACCACCCCTGAGGGATGCGGTCAGGCGGCCGGCGTGCACAGCCGCCGCAGACCGAGGTGGTACGCCCCCGCCCGGCCCGTGCAGCGAACCACGAGCGCCGACTCGGGCATGCCACCGGCCTGCACGGGCGTCAGCGTGGCGATCGCGCCCGGCTCGACGGCCAGCGGGCAGCGCACGCCAAGCCCGCCCGCACTCCTGTCTCGCAGACGCACGCGAGCCAGCGCGGCAAACCCGTGCGGACCCGTAAAGGTCGCGATCGCTTCTCCCACCGCGGGACCACGATCGGACGTGCGCCTGTTGAACGGGATCGGCGCGTCGGGGTCGATGGTCTCGCGGACAAGCCGAAGCCTCGGGCGAGCGGGCGCGGGTTTGACCGTGGGGGGGGGCGTCCGCCGTTCGTCGGGGCGTGAGGCGGCACGCCGCGTGCGGGTCGCGCCCTCCGCGCCCGAAGCCAGACGCTCGGGGGTAGTACCGGTCGTTCTCTGGCGTGGCACGGAGGCCTCCACACGGGCGACGTGGCCCAAGGGGTGGATCGGCCTTTCCAGTGCGCGACTTGATGAAGGAGACCAGAGGACGGAGAGATGACGCCCGAATGGCCCGCCCCGAGAGGGGGAGGCACCAGCGCCGGGATCACGTTCCCGCGAGACGGGCGCGGAGACGGAACGCGAGTTCCAGCGACTGCTGGTAGTTCAGCCGGGGGTCGCAGGGGGAGGCGTAGTTGCGGGTCAGGGCCTCCTCGGTCACCCCGGCCGCGCCGCCGAGGCATTCGGTCACGTCCTCGCCCGTCAGTTCGAAGTGCACCCCGCCGAGCATGGTGCCGGCATCGCGGTGGGCGTCGATGGTCCGCTCCAGTTCCTCGGCGATGGCATCGAAGGAGCGCGTCTTCACCCCCGTCGAGGTCGTCGTCGTGTTGCCGTGCATCGGGTCGCAGACCCACAGCACGCGCACGCCCTCGCGCCGGACCGCGTCGAGGATCGGCGGCAGGGTCTCGCGCACGCGGTGCACGCCCATGCGCGTGATGAGGGCGAGTTTGCCCGGCTCATCCGCGGGATTGAGCGCGCGGGCGATGGCGACCGCGTCGCCGGGCCTGGTGCCGTGCCCCAGCTTCACGCCCACCGGGTTCGCCACGCCGCGGAAGAACTCGACGTGCGCGCCGCCGAGGGCGCGGGTCCGGTCGCCGATCCAGGGCATGTGCGTGGTCAGGTCGTACCAGCCCGTCCGCCGCGGCACCCGCCGGGTCTGCGCGCTCTCATAGAGCAGGTTCAGCCCCTCGTGGCTCGTGTAGAACTCGACGCGCGTGAGCTCCTCGATGCGGGCCTCGCCCAGCGCCTCCATGAACTTCAGCGCCTGGGCCAGACTCGCGCTCACACGCTCGTAATCGGCCTTGCGCTCCGGGGGCAGGTCGGCGTGGTGCAGGAACGAGAGGTCCCAGTACTCGGGGTGGTGCACGTCGGCGAACCCGCCCTCCAGCAGCGAGCGGATGAAGTTCAGCGTCATCGCCGCGTGCTGGTAGCCCCTCACCATCAGGTGCGGGTCCGGCGTGCGGGCGCGCTCGTCAAAGTCCGCGGCGTTGATGAGGTCGCCGAAGTACGAAGGGAGCGTGCGCGGGCCGTTCGGTCCGTCGCGCGACTCCGTCGGGCTGGACCGCGGCTTGGCGTACTGGCCCGCGAAACGCCCCACCCGGATCACCGGCTTGTTCAGCCCGTGCACCAGCACCAGCGACATCTGCAGCAGGATCTTGAGCTTGCTGGTGATGGTCTCCGGCCGGCAGTCCGCGAGCGTCTCGGCGCAGTCGCCCCCCTGGAGCAGGAACCGCCGCCCCTCCTGGGCTTCGGCGAGCAGGGCCTTGAGCCGCTCGATCTCGAACGAGGTCACAAGGGGGGGGAGCGAGCGGAGCTTGGCGATCGCGGCCTCCAGCGCGCCCGCGTCGGGATAGTCGAAGCCGTGCTGCGCGGGCCTGGATCGCCAGGAATCGGGCGTCCACGGCTGTTCTGTGGGGGTCACGAGGCGGCTCCTGCGGGGCGTGAAGGTGATTGTTGGCGAGAAAAAAGCGGGGCGTCGGTGCGAATGTCGGCCGAATCCGGGAGCAAATTCTCATGCCGGGGGTTTGAAGTGTCGATGGGCAAGTCCGCCGACGGTTCTCGTTCGGGCCGCGGCGCCGGGTGCGGTGGGCGTTTCGCCCCCGTCGCCCCGGCCTGATGGCGACCCGAGAGGCGGGGCGCGTCGCTCCCCCGGGGACCAGCCGAAGCACGGAACACGAGCCAGGAGAACAGCACATGGCGACCAGAACCCGCAGGACCAGCAGGACGACCAGGCGCACCGCCCGCCACACGGCGACCAAGCGCCGCACCGCCAAGCGCACCGCCCGCCGGACCGCGGCCAAGCGCACCACCGCCAGACGGACCGCGACCAAGCGCCCCGCCGCCAAGCGCGCTACCCGCCGCACCAAGGCCAAGCGCACCACCGCCAAGCGGGCCGCGACCAAGCGCCCCGCCGCCAAGCGCGCCACACGCCGCCGGACGTCGGCATCGACCGCCCCGGCGTTCGCCGCGTGGTCGTCGTCCTCGACGGCCCGCCGCCGCGTCCGCAAGGCCGCGTGATCGAACGAGACATCCAGCGCACACGGACGGCCGCTCCGAGTCTTTCGGGGCGGCCGTTGTCGTTGATGCATGGAACAAGCCGCGCGTGCCAGCAAGTGGCTCTCGAAACAGAGACCGACGCAAGCCCGTGCCGCACCCTTACGGTCGCGGCTCGTTGAGTGAAAGCAACCGCTCCACTGCCTCGCACACCGCGCCGTACTCGATGCGGTCGATCCTGCACCGGTCTGGGTGGTCGTTGGCGAGTTCACCCGCGGGGAGCGTCGGGTCGGCGAGAAGGATGACCTCCGAGTGGTGCCCGCTCGGCAGCGGGCGTGTCGGAATGGTCGTCCAGCGGTGGTCGGTCGGGCCGAAGAGCGAGACGAGGGGCGTGCCGAACGCCGCCGCGAGGTGGCGCGGGCCGGTGTCGTTCGTCACCATCAGACGCGCCCGCCGCACGATCGCCTTCAGCGAGCCGATGCTCACGCCGAGTTCCGGCAGCGCGACCGCGCCGGAACCCGCGGCACGGCAGACCTCCGCGGCGAGGTCGCGTTCCACGGGCGAACCATTCACCAGCGCCGCGAGGCCGTGGGTGCTCGCCAGACGCCGGGCGAGGCGGGCGTAGCGATCGGCGGGCCAGCGCTTCGCGGGGTCGTTGCCGCCGGGATTGACGACGACGAACGGCGCATCCGGGGCAAGGCCGGCGCGCTCCAGAAGCACGTCTGCCGCGTGCTCCTCCTCCGGCGTCGTGGCGAGTTCGAGCGCGATGCCCGCCGGCAGCGCGGCCGGCTCATCGGGCATCGGCGGCGGATCGATGCCGGCACACCGCAGCAACTCGCACGCGGCGTCGAGGTAGTAGCGCACGGCCGGGACCGGCGCCCAGCGCCGCCGCAGCGCTGTGCTGCCGTCTCGCTCCAGCGCGCGGATCGGGTGCGTGAGCAGCAGACCTCGCGCATCACGATCGTACCCGATCCGTCGCGGGATCCCGGCGACGCGCGCCGCCAGCGCGCTGGAGAACGAGTTGGTCAGCAGGAGCGCGGAGTCGTACCTGCGCGGCCGCAGCCGTGCCGCGACGTGCTTCGGACCCATCACGCCCCCTTTGCGGTCGGCGTGCATCTCGTCGAGCAGGTCCGTTCCCGACAGCACGCCTCGCATCTCCGGGCGCACCAGGCCAGCGATGAACGAGCCGCGCAGCCGGTCGCGCAGCAGCCGCAACGCGGGCGTGGCCATCACCACGTCGCCGAGCCACGACGGGAGCACGACGAGCAGCCGGAGGGGAGTGGCCGTGGCCTGCGACATGGGCGAGCAAAGGGTATGGAGCACGGGGCCTGGGAAGGCGCCGACCCACGCGGGCAGAGCCGACCCGATCCGGCACGACCACGCTCCGCTCAACCGTTCGCCAGGATCCGGTCGGCGGCTGCCGCGAGATCGGGCAGCGGGCGGGCGGCGCCGATCAGCAGGGCACAAGGGGGGGGGATGCCCGCGGCGATCGCCGCCCGGATGTCCCGCTCCGCGTCGCCCACGAACCACGAGCAGGCAAGATCGATGCCGAGCTCGCCCGCGGCGGCGAGAATCATCCCCGGCGCGGGCTTGCGCCACGGATGCTCCGACGCGAACCGCCCGACCGTCCCTTCAGGATGAAACGGGCAGAAGTAGAACGCCTCGACCAGCGGCCGGCTCGCGTGCGGCCGTGTCAGGAGCGCGCGCACACGGTCGTTCGTCGCCTCGACGTCGCGCAACGATCCTCCCCCCCGGGCGACCACGCCCTGGTTCGAGACCACGACGAGCGTGTACCCCGCGCCGGCAAGTCGCTCGCAGGCCACGAGAGACCCGGGCAGCAGGCGCACCCGCGATGGGTCGGCGAGGTCGCCGGCATTGTCGATCAGCGTGTCATCGCGGTCGAGGAAGACGGCCCGGCGCATGCTACCGCCAGACTACCGCGCCCCACGCGCCAGGACGCGGGATGCCTACTTCGCGCCGTCGTCGGACGAGATGCCGTCGTCCGCCTCGTCGTCGAGCGTGACCAGCCCGGCGCGGATGGCGATCCGGGCCAGTTCGACGCGGTTGGAAGCCTTGAGTTTGTTACCCAGCGAGACCCGGTGACCCTCGATCGTCTTCACGGAGCGGAACAACTTCGCGGCGATCTCGGCCGTGGACAGTCCGCGACCGATGAGCCGCAGCACGTCCAGCTCGCGCCGCGTGAGCGACGCGAGCGGGCCGAGGTCGTCCACCTTCTGACGGATGGCCGGCGAGCGGTCGGCCGTGGTCTCATCCCCCGCGACCGGGACGGTCACGAGCAGCACGCGCCGAAGCCCGTCGTCGCCGGGGGTGATGGGACGGATCGTCGAGCGCACCCAGCGCCCAGCCCAGATACCCTCGATCGTGACCGCGGCATTGGAATCCGCCACGCGCCGGATGTACCCAAGACGCTCGTCCGCGAAGGGCTTGGGAAGGAACTCGTGCATCGTCCGGCCGAGGGCCGCCTGCGGGTCCGACAGCCCCAGCAGACCCGCGAGCGGCGCATTGATGAAGTGGTACCGCCCCGCCTCGTCCACGACCGAGACCAGTGCCCGGGCATCCTGAACCAGCGCCTCCCAGCAGGCGGCGGCACCGGAAGCCCAATCCGGCAGACGGGAAGAACCGTTGTGGAACGGGTTCCTGCCCCGGCCGTCGGGCTGTTCGGAGGGGTAGTTCCGAAGCGGCGAGGTCGGAGACCTTGACATGGTGTATGGACTCATGGGGGGTTCGCTCGGGGAGGGTCCGTGCGGTCAGGGTTAGACCCGCGAAACGGACGCGGGTTCCCTGTGTTCCGGGGGAAATGCGGACTCTCGACCGTGAAGGCCGAGGAAGGCCCATTCGGATGCTCCGGGGCACGGTTCCGCATCCCGGCGTGAACTCGCGCAGGCCCGAGAATCCAGCGGGCTGATGCTCAGCCGAAGGTCGCGCGCCAGCCTTACTCCCCACCCACCAGCCCCAGCTGCCGGTATTTCTCCAGGTACTTGCGGGCCAGGGCGGTGTGCTTGTTCTCCAGGTCGATCGCTCGGCCGTCGATGAAGGCCAGGTGGACGCGGGTGGTCACCTCCAGCGGGTGCCCGTCGGTGATGATCAGCGTCGCCGCCTTGCCCACGTCCAGCGAGCCGAGGCGGTCGCCGACCCCGAGGATGTCCGCGGCACTGAGCGTGACGGCGCGCAGCGCGGTCTCCGGCGGCAGGCCGTAGGCCACGGCCATCGCCGCCGCGTACGGCAGGTTGCGCTCATGAGCGGTTTCCTCTCCCGAGGCGAAGCACCACGCCACGCCCGCCGCCTCCAGCCGCTGCGGGAGCGTGAACAACTCGTCGTATGGCGAGTCGTCGCGCTTCGGCATCCGGTACGAGGACTCGACGATCACCGCCGCGCCCGCCGCCTTCAACTGTTCGGTGCAGCGGTCGGCGTCGCGCGCCCCGACGATGACCGGCCGCAGCCCGTGACGCTCCGCGAACGCCAGCGCGCCGGTGATCTGGTCCACGTCGTGCGCGGTGAAGAACGTGGGAAGTTGGGCGGTAGAGACGGAGCCGCCACGGAGTGGCGGGGTACCCTGCGGCAGTGCCCCCTGCATCGCCTCGTAGCGCAGGTCGATCGGGTGGTCCGGGTTCGCCTCGCGGGCGTCGCGGTAGGCGGCCGCGTTGCGGAAGGCTTCGTCCAGCGCGCCGATGGCCCGCTGGATGTTCTCGCTCTGCCCTTCCGGCGGCTCATCCATCCACCACGCGACGACCGGCCGCGTGAGCGGGAAGTTCACGACCAGCCCCGCGTCGTCGAGGATGGCCAGATCCTCCCACGTCCAGCCGTCGAGCCTGATGACGGACGCACGCCCCGGGATCAGGCCGCGCGGCCCGGCGTCGCCGAATATCTCGTACGTCGTGCCCGGAAACACCCCCGCCGTGAGGATGCCGGACGAGCGCGTCACCGGCAGGAGCGTCGAGTCCGGGTTGATCGCCACCGCGGCGCGGACTTCCGGCGCGATCGTGCCGACCTCGCGGAAGTCGAGCGTCGCCCGCACCGCCTGAATCTCAGTCAGGCCGAGCTGCGTGTACGGCGCGACCAGCCCCGGGTACACGTGCAGCCCCTCCGCGTCGATCTCTATCGGGTGCGAGCCGGGCGCGAAGGCCGGCGTCATGCCCGCGGGCAGCACCGCCGTGATAACGCCGTCATCGAACACGATGCCGCCCGCTTCGATGGTGTCGCCGGAGACCGTGTGGATGGTTGCGTTGTGAACATACACCGGGCGCGTCTGCGGCGGGGCCTTCACGCCCAGATCCTGCGCGGAGGCAGAAGGGATAGATGGATCAAGGGACCAGGGGATGAGAGCCGCGACGAAGCAGGCGACAGCGTTGACGCATGGGGTTCTCATCGTGCGCCTCCGAGTTCGGTTTCGGTGATGCCGCAATCGCCGCAGCGGTGGTCGGCCGGGTCGATGCCGCGAAGATACAGGCTGAGGTAGTGGCGGCGGCGCGCTTCGACCAGCATCCGCTCGCGGAGCGATTCGGGCGGCTTCTCCTCGGCCTCACCGTTCTCTTTCGGCTCCCCGTCCTTCTTGTCGGGCTTCTTCTTCGCGCCCTCGGCGAGTATCTTCTGGACGATCCGCGCGCGGTGCGCCGCGTTCCGCTCGCGCAGTTCCGCGTCGCGGGCGAGAGAGAAGTGCTCACGCCCGTCGATCCACACCGACTCGGCCCGCGAGAACGAAGACAGCGGATCGCCCGACCAGACGACCAGGTCCGCGTCCTTGCCCTTCTCGATCGAGCCGACGCGATCGGCGATGCCCAGCTGGATGGCGGGGTTGATCGTGACGAAGTGGAGAGCCTGCTCGGGCGCAAGGGCGAAGGCACCGGAATCGGAGAGCGTGGAGTAACGCAGCGCCTTGGCGGCCTCGACGTTCATGCGCCGCGCCAGTTCGTCCGAGTCGGAGTTGTACGACGTCAGCACGCCCACCGCGGCCTGCAGCGGGCCGGCGTGCGGGATCGCGTCCTGCACCTCGACCTTGTACGCCCACCAGTCGGAGAAGAGCGACGCCCCGATCGCGTGGTCCTTCACCGCTTCCGCGACCTTGTACACCTCCAGGCCGTGCTGGAAGGTGCCGATCGTGAAGCCGAAGTCCGCCGCAACGCGGCAGAGCATGAGAATCTCGTCCTGCCGGTACGAGTGGCAGTGCACCAGCCGCTCGCCCGCCAGAATCTCGGCCATCGCTTCGAGTTCGAGGTCGCGGCGCCTGCCGCTCGCCGCCGCGTACTCCCGCGCCGCCGTGAACCGGTCGCGGATGATCGTCTCGACGCCCATGCGCGTCTGAGGGTAGCGGGTCGTGTTCCGCTCGCCCCAGTTGGACTGCTTGACGTTCTCGCCGAGCGCGAACTTGATGCCCGGCTTCGCGCCCTGCATGTGCATGTCGTCGGGGTGCGGCACGCCCCAGCGGACCTTGTTGGTCTGCGTCTGGCCGCCGATCGGGTTCGCCGAGCCGTGCATCGAGTTCACCGTCGTTGTGCCGCCCGCGAGCTGCCGATACCAGTTGATCGCGTCGGGATTCGTGACGTCGCCGATGCGCACCTCGGCGGTGACGGCCTGCCCCGACTCGTTCACGCCCCGCGAGATGCCCGTGTGCGAGTGCGCGTCGATCAGCCCAGGCGTCACGTGCTTGCCCTCGAGGTCGATCACCAGCACGTCGCCCGCGGTCGAGGGCGGGCCGCCGACGCCCACTCGCTCGATCCTGCCGTCCTTGATGAACACCCATCCCCGCTCGATCACGCCCTGCGGACCGCACGTCCAGATGGTGGCGTTGCGCAGCACGACGGCCCGCTGGGGCGGCAGTTCCTTCACCGCGTACGCCCCGAACGGATAGCCCGGCAGGTCCTCGGGAGGAAGTGCGGGCGCTTCGTCCTCGGCCTGCTTCGCCGCCTTGCCCTCATCCGCCGCGTCGCCCGCAGGCTCCGCGTCGGCCCGCTCGGCCGTGAACTGCACCCGCGCGCCCACCGGCGTGAGCAGCGAACCGAAGAGACGGTCGCCCACGAGCGTCAGCGTGACCATCACCACACCACCGTCGGGGAGATCGACGAGATAGGTGAGCCGGTCGCCATCGAGTTTCACGTCGCGGGCGGCCGTCGGCTTCTCGCCCTCCGCGCCGGGGAGCTTGACGCTGATCTTCCCCTTGTCGTCCTGCTCGACGACAAGCGTGCCCGCAGGCTCGGCGCCGGCGCCGAACGAATACGCCCACGTCCCCGCGATGGGGGGCTTGCGAGGGTTGATCTCGTGCCGGCGGCCGTCGATCCAGAGGTCGCGGATCGTCGCCTTGTTCTTGTGGTCGAAGAGCGGCTTGTCAGTGACGATGAGGTTGGCGATCTTCCCTCGCTCGACCGTGCCGAGCACCCCGCTCACGCCGAGCGTCCCGGCCGGGTTGGTCGTGAGCATGGCGAGGGCGCGCTCGGGCGTCAGCCCGCCGACTTCGAGCGCCTTGTTCAGGTTGTCCTCGAACTTCTCGCCCCGCCGAAGCCCGCTCGCGGTGAGCGAGACGTGCACGCCGGCCGCGTCCAGCCGCCGGGGGTTGGTGGGGGCCTGCTCCCACGTCATCAGGTCGCGCAGGTTCACGCTGTCGGCCGCGCCGGCGGATTTCACGTCGGGGGTCTTGGGGAAGGTCAGCGGCACGATGATCGTGGGCACGTGCTCGCGCTGCGGGTCGTACGCCGCGATGGCGTCCAGACGCCGGAACTCGACACCGCTGCCGATGATGACCGGCCGGCGCTCGAACTCGCGGGCGATCTTCACCGCGCGGATCGCGTCGAGCTCGTCGCGCGTGCGGAACGCGAGCGGGAGATGGTCGAAACTCGTCTTCGTCAGCGTCTTGAGGCACGACGGCGCGATCGCGGCGTCACGGGCGGTCTCGCTGCTCTGGAGCGTGAGTGATTCGAGCCAGTCGGCGTCGCTGAGGGTCTGTCGAATCAGCGCGATCGCGCCCATCTGCGAGTTGGGGTAGTTGGAGAACTCGCCGAGGTTCCCGCCCCCCGCCGTCTCGAACGAGAGCGTGTGATAGACGCGCTCGCGGTAGACGGGCGGACGGCCGTCCGAGGGATCGGAAGGGGGGAGCGCCAGGCTGACCAGCGCGGCCTGACCCGCGAAGATGCCCCCCTTCGGCGCGATCGCCGCCGCCGTGAAGCCGAGATCGCGCAGCCGCTTCGCCTCCGCCTCCGGCAGCCCGCGACCTTCGAGCGCGGACCGCTGCGGCGTGACCTTGCGGTTCCAGTGGACCCCCGGCCCGTCGATCGGCGGCAGCGGCGCATCCACCTCCGCGTGCGCATCGATGAACCCCGAGTAGACGTGCAGCCCCTCGCAGTCCCAGACCAGCGCGCCCGCGGGCGCGGCGTACTCCCGACCCGCGACGTCCTCCACCGCGACGATCCGCCCGTCGCGGATCACCACCGCCCCGCGCTCGATCGAGGCCCCGGGCCGGACGTGAACCGTCGCGCCGACCAGCGCGTGGTACGACGGCTCGACCTTCCGCGGGCTGTTCGGCTGCGGGTCGAGCGGGTTGTTCGTGGCGGGCTGGGCGAGCACGGTCGCGGCGAACGCGACCGAAACGAGCGACGGCAGGAGTGTGCGTGTCATGGCAAGGACAGGGTAACGCGCTCGGAGGGGATGGTTGCAACCGCGGGGTATCATCGATCGAACGGCGGGCGAGATGCCATCCCCGCCGGCCTGACCGAAGCAAACGAAGATCGGCGACAGGAGCAGCGATGACGAGGCTCGCGGAAGGCAACGCGGTGATCGGCCAGTCCGGCGGGCCGACCGCCGTCATCAACCAGTCTCTCGTCGGCGTCGTGCAGGGCCTGCTCGCCGCGGGGGCGGGTCGGCCCGGCAACCCCGTCCGGCGAATCCTCGGGATGCGCCACGGCGTGCGCGGCCTCACCACGGGCGACCTCGTCGACCTCACCGACTTCGACCGCCCGCGCCTCGAACGCCTTGCCGTCACGCCCTCCGCCGCCCTCGGCTCCACCCGCGACAAGCCCGACGAACCCTACTGCAAACGCATCTTCGAGGCCTGCGCGAAGCACGGCGCTCGCTACTTCTTCTACATCGGCGGCAACGACTCCAGCGACACCTGCCGAATCGTCAACGAGGTCAGCAACAAGGCCGGTTACGAACTGCGATGCTTCCATGTCCCGAAAACCGTGGACAACGACCTCGTCGGCAGCGACCACACGCCCGGATTCCCCTCCGCCGCCCGCTTCGTCGCCATGGCCTGCATGGCCGATTTCCTCGACAACATCTCCCTGCCCGGCATCAAGATCAACGTCGTCATGGGCAGGCACGCGGGCTTCCTCACCGCCGCCAGCGCGCTCGCCCGCAGATCCGACCGCCCCTTCGAGCCGTCCACCGACGGGCCGCAACTCATCTACGTCCCCGAGGTCCCCTTCGACACCGAGCGCTTCGTGCAGGACGTGGCCGAGGTCTACGACGCCAAGGGCCGGTGCCACGTCGCCGTCAGCGAGGGCATCTGCGACCGCGACGGCACGCCGATCGGAGCCACGCTCATCAAGAGCGCGCAGGTCGACGCCCACGGCAACGTCCAACTCTCCGGCTCCGGCGCGCTGGGCGACGCCCTCGCCGATCTCCTCAAGGCCAAACTTACCCCCGCCGGCGGCAAGCCCCCGCGCGTCCGCGCCGACACCTTCGGCTACATCCAGCGATGCTGGCCCGATGCCTCGCCCGTGGACGCGAGCGAGGCCCGCGGCGTCGGACGCTTTGCGGCCGAACTCGCCGTCAGCGGCGACTTGGACGGCACCGTCGCCATCGAGCGCGTCAGCCCCATCGGCTCCGCTCAGCCCTACGCCGCCCGTTTCCGCAGGCTGGATCTGGGCACGGTCGCCGCCAAGACGCGACACATGCCGCCCGAGTTCATCGACGGACACAACAACGTCAGTCAGGCCTTCATCGACTACTGCCGACCGCTCGTCGGCACGCTCCCCATCTACGAGCGGCTGTAACCGCTCTCATCCGGCCGGACGCAACGCCACGCCCAGCGCGGCCAGGGCTTGCTTCACGCCATCGACCGTGTGCTCCCCGTCGTGGAAGATCGACGCCGCCAGCACCGCGTCCGCGCCAGCCTCGAGCGCGTGCTTCAGGTGCTCGGGCGTGTCCGCGCCACCGCTGGCGATCACCGGCACGGGCACGGCCACGCTGACCGACCGCAGCAGGTCGAGGTCGTAGCCCTCGCGCGTGCCGTCGCGGTCGAAACTCGTCAGCAGCACCTCGCCCGCGCCGAGTTCGCACGCACGCCGCGCCCAATCAACGGCGTCAACGCCCGTCCGGCGCGTGCCCGAGCGCGTCACCACCTCCCAGGAGAACACCGAGGACGAAGAAGTAGAACGCAGAGAACGCGGAGCAGAACCGCCGCTTGGAAGATCGGACTCTGAACCCGGCTCCCTCTCTGCGCCCTCTGCGTTCCGCCTCCTCGCCGCGTCGATGGCGAGCACCGTGCACTGGGCGCCGAACCGCCCGGCGAGGTCCGCGACCAGCGCGGGGCGCTCCACGGCCGCGGTGTTCACGCTCACCTTGTCCGCCCCGGCGTCGAGCAGCGCGGCCGCGTCCTCCGGCGTGCGCACGCCCCCGCCGACGGTCAGCGGGATGCTCAGCGCCGCACGCACGCGGCGCACCGTCTCCAAGGCCGTCTTGCGACCCTCGGGCGTCGCCGAGACGTCGAGAATGACGATCTCGTCCGCGCCCTGCGCCTCGTAGAGCGCGGCCCGCTCCGCCGGGTCGCCCGCGTCGCGCAGGTCGGCGAACCGAACGCCCTTCACGATCCGCCCGTCGTGCACGTCGAGACAAGGGATCACGCGCGGGAAGGGCGTGCGACCGATCGCCCCATGCAACGCGCAGGGCCGCCGCGCCCCCGTGCCCGCGCACAACCACCGTTCGACGAGCGCTCGCCCCCAAGGCCCCGACAGTTCGGGGTGGAACTGGCAGGCAAGCGCGCGCCCGCGCTCCATCGCGCCGACGAACGGGCCGGCGTGATCGCTCGTCGCGCACGCCCAGCCCGAGGGGGGGGCTTCCAGACGGTACGAGTTCGCGTAGTACGCGCACCCCGACTCCAGCAGCGCGCACCCAGGCCCGGCGAACACGCGGTTCCAGCCGATCTGCGGCACGCGGACGGAATCGGGAAAGCGGGTGACGCTCGCCGGGATGACCCCCAGCCCGCGCACGCCGGGCGACTCCTCGCTCGACTCGGCGAGCAGCTGCAGCCCGAGGCAGACGGCGAGCGTCGGTCGGCCTTCGATGATCCGCCGCCGGAGAGGTTCGACGAGGCCGTGCGCGTTCAACGCGTGCATACCCGCGCCGAACGAGCCGACGCCCGGCAGCACAAGCCGCCGGGCATGCTCCGCGTCGCGCGGGTCGTCAGACACACGAGCATCGACACCCGCGCGCCCCAGCGCAGCAAGAACGGAGGCGAGGTTCGCTGTGCCCGTGCGGATGACGACGACTTCGCTCATGGATGGCTCACTCGAACGAACGCGAAGATACCAAGGACCGCAAACGTGTCGTCATCCGGGATATGCCCATACGATCGGCGTCTTCGCCTCTTCGTCGCTTTCCCCTCACATCACACCCTTCGTGCTCGGCGCGCCGGCCGCCCCCGTGCGGGTGACGGCCTGCCGCAGCGCGAGGGCGGCCGCCTTGAAGGTCGCCTCGGCCTTGTGGTGGTCGTTCTCCCCGCGGATCAGGTCCGCGTGCAGGCACAGACGCGCCGCCGTCGCCAGCGACGCCAGCACGTGCGGGATGTTCTCGCACGCCAGCCCGCCGATGCGGTCGTAGTTCAGCGGCAGGTTCACCGTCGCATGCGCCCGCGTGACCAGATCAACCACCCCCCGCGCCAGCGCTTCGTCCAGCGGGGCATACGCCGACCCGAACCGCGCGATGCCGGTGCGGTCGCCGAGCGCGGCGTCGATCGCCTGCCCAATCGCGATCGCGCAGTCCTCCGCCGTATGGTGGTCGTCCACGTGCAGGTCGCCCGTGCAGGTCAGCGACAGGTCGAAACCCGCGTGCGTGGCCAGCGCCGTCAGCAGGTGGTCGAGAAACCCGACGCCGGTAGACACCGTGACCGCACCGACACCGTCGAGGCTCAGCGTCACGGCGATCTCTGTCTCGCGCGTCTTCCGATGGATCGTGGCGGTGCGGCTCATCGACAGGTTCCTTCAGCAAGCTCAAACGCAGAACACGCCGAGGTCTCGCGGAGTGCACACCCCGCGGACACGCTGCGCGGATCATCGTTGCCCTCCGCGCCCTCCGCGTTCATCCCCGTGCACTCAGCGTTCATCGGAGAATCTCTCCCAAAGCCCCGACAAGCCGCTCGAACTCCTCTTTGTTCCCCGGGCAGGTGATGCGCAGCCGATCGCCCAGCGGCGTGCCCCGCTCGAAGCGCCGGACGCGGATCCCCCGCTCGCCCAGCGCATCCGCGACCGCCCAGGCGTCCGTGAACCGCGCAAGCACAAAGTTCCCCTGCGACGGCGGCGCGTCCGCCCCCATCGACCGGAGCAACTCCGCCAGCGCCACTCGTTCCGTGCGCACGCGTCCGAGGTACGCGCTCGTGCCGGCCTGATCGGCCTCCAGCGCAGCCGCCGCCAGCGCGAGGCTCACGCCCGACGTCGGGAACGGATGCCCGACGGTCCGCAGCCACCCGATCGCTTCCGCCGGGCCGATCGCGTAGCCCACGCGCAGCCCCGCCAGGCCCCACGCCTTGCTGAACGTGCGCGTCACGACCGCGTTCGGCAGCCGGAGCAACTCGGCCGTCGGATCCTCGTCCGCGAACTCGACGTACGCCAGGTCGGCCACGACGAGGCACGAGGGGTTGCGCCCCGCAATGCCCAGCATGTCGGCGGGGGAAACGGCCGCCCCGGTCGGGTTGTTCGGCGACACGATGAACGCCGCCCGGGTCCTCGCGTCGATCGCACGCTCGAACTCCTCCGCCGGAAACGCCCTGTCGAGCCACGGCACCTCCACCGGCAACCCGCCCGCCAGCCGCACGTACCGCGGCAGCATCTCGAAGGTGGGATCGGTCAGCACGGCCGTACGACCCGGCTCCAGCATCGCCCGGCACAGCCGTTCGAGCGCGTCGTCCGCGCCCGCGGTCACCACGACCCGCTCCGGCTCGACGCCGAAGTGCGCCGCGAGAATCGCTTCGAGCGCGGTCGGCTTCGCGTAGCGACGCAGCGTCTCCGCGTCGAGGGCGCGAAGGCGATCGAGAATCGCCGCGTCCGGCGCGCGCCCCTCGTTCGCGTGCAGCCACAGCGGACTGTGGACAGCGGACCGTGGACGTGAAGCAGCGGCGGGCGGCGCATACGGTGCGACGGCGCGGACACGAGCGGCCGGTACTGGTCGCGGCGGATCGCTCACGGCACCACCTGTGCGATCGGCGAGATCACGATGTCCGTCCCCCCGCGCGCTCGCAACGCCGGGATCAGGTGCGGCAGGTCCGCACGGGGCACGGCCGCCTTCACCGCGTACCCCGAGTCCGCGTGCAGCGGCGAGATCGTCGGCTCCCTCATGCACGGGAGCGCGGCGCACACCTCTTCGAGCCTCTCGCGCGGCACGTTCAGCTCCAGCATGACCCGCCGGCGCGCGTCCAGCACGCTCCGCAGCAGCAGCGCGAGGTCGTCGATCCGCCCGCGACGCGCCGGGTCGTCCCATGCCGACCGGCTCGCGTACAGCCGCGTCGAGGAGCGCATCACCTCGTCCACGATCACGAGGTCGTTCGCCTGGAGCGTCGAGCCGGTCGCCGTCACGTCGATGATGCAGTCGGCGTCCTCCGGCGGAAAGACCTCCGTCGCCCCATACGAGCGCACGAACGCCGCGTCGAGCCCGCGAGCGGCGATCCAGCGCGTCGCCAGTCGCTCGTACTCCGCCGCGACGACCAGCCGCCGCGCCGGCAACCGCCCGTCCTCAAGAATCGCCCGCGGCGCGGCCGCCACCAGCCGCACCGGGTCGAGGCCCGTGTCCAGCACTTCGACGATGTCCGCGCCGAGTTCCGCCACCCAGTCCGCCCCCGCAAAGCCAAGGTCGCGCGTCCCGGCGTGCAGCATCTCGACCACGTTCTGCGGCTTGAGAATCTTCGCCTCCACCGCCGGCAGCGAGACGACGGGCCGATACCCGCGCGGCGAGACGGCCACGCGGATGCCCGCGTCCGCGAGCAGCGTGAGAACTCCGTCGTGCATCCGGCCCTTGGGCAGACCCAGGCGGATGGTTGTGGGGGGGGGGTCACCGGCGGCGGTCTCGGTCACGGGCGGCTCCTTGTCTGCCGTCCCTCCGACGCCGATCCCGCCAAAAAGGAATCGACGCCGGGGGGAACCGGCGTCGATCGGCGGGCCTCGGTTCGGCTGCACCGTCACCGGTTCGCGTGGGGGACGCGATGGTGATGGGGATGGTGCTGCAAACCGAGGCTTGGGGTGCTCATGGACGGCTGTAGTGTTGCACAAACCGGACGCCCTGTCAAGAGAAATGGTCCGGGTTCATCCCACCTTAGCGAACCCGCCACTCAAGGATGCCCGCAGAGAACTCCGGCTGCAGGTCCGCCTCGAGCCGCAGCCCGTCCGTCGTCACCGCCCGGAACTCCACCGTGTTCCAGCGGTCGGTCTGGGCGGTGTATGGGGTCGTCGCTTCGACCGGCTTCCATTGGCCGTTCTCGCGGTAGAGCAACCGCCACGAGCGCGGCGGGCGGCAGTGCCCCATCCCCGTGTCGTCAAACCAGTACACCTCCACGGCGCAAACCGTCGCGGCGCGCGGGAAGTCGTACTGCACCCACTCCGTGCTCCCCCGCCGCGGCCACCAAGTGTGCCGCTGGATCGCCCCGTCGTTCGAGTGCTTCGGCTCGGCCTGGTCGTTCAGCGCGCGCACGGTGTCCGACGACCACGTGTGCGAGGCCGACGCCCGCGCCGTCGAGGCGATCGTGGGCTTGAGCGGCTTCGGCACGACGCCCGCCTCCCGGGCGATCCACACCGCCATCTCGTTCGGGCCGCGGTGGTTCCAGGCGTAGTAGGGGATCGCGGTGAGCGCGTGCTCGCGCGTCGCTATGGCGTCGGTCGCCTCGTCGTAGTACGCGAGCAGCGCGGGAGCCGTAATCGCAACGACCCCGCCGAGCAGGTCGCGGCGCGGCCGCACGCTCAGCGGAGCATCGTCCGGCAGCACGAGGTGCAGCGCGCGCCCCTCGTTGTCCGCGCCCTCGACGCAGTAGACGATCGGCCCCCGCTCCAGCGCGACCCGCCCTCGGTTCGGCCCGACCCGCTCGTCGGCCACCACGCGCCGAACCGGCATGGGCAGGCGCAGTTCGATCGTGTCACCCGACCTCCAGACCCGCCGGATCGGCACGTATCCGCGGTCGAGCGATATCGGTGTCGTCGAGTTGTTCACCCGCAACTCGGGAACGCCCTCCCGCTCGTCCGCGTAGCGGTACAGGTCGCTCGGCACGGGCCTGTCGTACACCCAGCCAGGGAACCGCAGCATGACCGTGAACTCGCTCTCGCGCTCCGGGCTGATCGTCAGGCGGATCACGCCGTCCCACGGGTAGTCCGTCTGCTGCGTGATGCTCGCCGGCGTGCCGCCCACGCGCACCTCGGCCGTCCCGCCCATGTAGAGGTTCACGAACACCGCGTCCTTCGACGTGGCGTAGACGTAGCCGGGGATCGATGGGATGAACCGCGCGACGTTCACCGGACAGCAGGCGCACGCGAACCACGGGGCGCGGTCGGGCGTGCCCTGGTTGAAGTTCGTGTGCCCGTCGCAGGCGAGCGGGTTCGGATAGAAGAAGCGGTCGCCCGAGAGCGACACGCCCGCGAGGAACGCGTTGTAGATGATGCGCTCCAGCACGTCGGCGTAGCGTGCGTCGGCGTGCAGCAGCGCCATCCGGTGCGCCCACAGCGCGCCCGCGATCGCGGCGCAGGTCTCGGCGTACGCCGAGTCGTTCGGCAACTCGAACGCATCGCCGAACGCCTCGCCCGACCGGCGCGCCCCGAGTCCCCCCGTCACGTACATCTTCGACGACACCACGTCCGTCCACAGCGCGTCCAGCGCGGGCAGGTAGTCGTCCATGCCAAGGTACGCCGCAGCGTCCGCCATCGCCGCGTACTGGTACCCGGCGCGCACCGCGTGCCCGACCGCCTCGCGCTGCCGCGCCACCGGCTGGTGGTCCTGCGCGTACGGACCGTAGAGCGGCTCGGCGCGCCCCTCGCCACGACCGCGCGATTCAAGGAAGTACCGCGCCAGCTCCGCGTACCGCTTCTCCCCCGTATGCCGCGCCAGCCGCATCAGCCCGATCTCGATCTCCTGGTGCCCCGGCGTGCCGCCCAGCTTGCCGGGCCCGAACGTCGCGTCGATGTGGTCCGCGAATCGCGCCGCCACGTCCAGCAGCGTGCGCTTGCCCGTCGCCTGGTGGTGCGCCACCGCCGCCTCGAACAGGTGCCCCGCGCAATACAGCTCGTGCATCACCCGCAGGTTCGTCCAGCGCTTGCCCGGCTCCTTGAGCGTGTAGTACGTGTTGAGGTAGCCGTCCGGCAGCTGCGCCGCCGCGATGCGCTCGACCAGCGCGTCGAGGTAGGCTTCCAGTTCCGCGTCCGGGTGGATCGCCAGCGAGTACGACGCTCCCTCGATCACCTTGTACACGTCCGAATCGTTGAAGAAGAAGCCCTCGTGCTCGCCGGGCGCCCCGGACGCACGGTCGAAGTTCGCCAGCCGACCCGTCGCCTCGCACTGCTCGAACGCGAACGGGATCGTCACGACACGGTTCGTCTCCAGCCGCGGCGACCAGAACCCGTCCGCGACGTGAACGCTCGTGAAAGGCACCGGCTCGAGACGATACCCCGAAGCGCCCGCAGGCTGCGCGGCCATGACCAGGCTCCCGACTGCGGCAATGACCATGCTCATGCTCGACTCCGGTGACGATTCACCCCTGCTGCACCGAAAGGAACCTCGCCACGGATGAACACGGTTGGAGCAGGCTTGGCTTGGGACTTCACTCCCGATCCGGGTGCTTCCGTCCTCATCCGCGGCGACTTGTTCGTCCTAGTCTACGATCACCCCCTCTGCAACGGGAGACTCCGGTCGATGGGTGAAACACCTGCCCTGCGGATCGACGGCCTGCGGTTCGCGTACGGGACGGGCGGGCCGGCTGTCGTGAACGTGGGGTCGCTCGTCCTCGCACCCGGCGAGCAGATGCTCCTCACCGGCGGCTCCGGACGCGGCAAGAGCACCCTCCTCATGCTCATCGCCGGGCTCATGGAGCCGAACGCAGGCCGCGTCGTCGTCGACGGTCAGGTCGTGCACGACCTCCACGGCGCCAGGCGCGATCTCTTCCGCGGCCGAGCCATCGGCATGATCTTCCAGACCTTCAACCTCCTCCACGGCTTCAGCGCGCTCGAAAACGTCATGGCCGCCCTCATGTTCTCGACCGTCCCCAGGGTCGAGCACCGCGAACGCGCCGGCACGCTGCTCCAACGCCTCGGCGTCGAGCGGGTGAACGCCAGACCCGAGGAGTTGAGCGTCGGGCAGCAGCAGCGCGTCGCGGTGGCGCGGGCGGTCGCCTGCGGCCCCGCGCTCGTGCTCGCCGACGAGCCGACCGCCAGCCTCGACCCCGAGAACGCCGCCAACGCGATGGACCTGATCCAGCACGCCTGCCGCGACGCAGGCGCGGCCCTGCTGTGCGTCAGCCACGACCCCTCGATGGCCGAACGCTTCGAGCGACGGGCCTCATGGGATGAACTCTCAGCGGCGGTGCGGACATGATCGAAGAGATCGAACGCGAAGGGCGAAAAACGCACGAAGCGCAGGGCCGGGGAAACGACTCCGAAGCACGCCGCGATCGCCGCGGCTTTCGCGTTCAAGAGGATCACGCACGATGGCCATGAGCGACCTGACCATCATCTGCCGAAGCCTCACCGGGCGCATGTTCTCCACCGTGACCACGATCGTCACGGTCGCTGTTGCCGTCGGGCTGATGTTCGTCCTCCTCAGCCTGCGCGACGCGGGCCGGCAGGCGTTCGAGCGCGGCTCCGGCAACATGCACCTCATCGTCAGCGCGGACGCCAGCCCGCTCGTCTCCGTCCTCAATGGCGTCTTCTACGCCAACGCGCCGGCACGCCCGATCCCCTGGCAGCGATTCCAGCAGATCGCCGACGACGGCCGCGTCGAGTGGGCCATCCCCAACCAGCAGGGCGATTCCTTCCAGGGCCTCCCCGTCCTGGCGACCACGCCCCAGTTCTTCACGCACTTCACCCCCGCGCCCGGCGAGCCGTGGCGCCTGTCCCAGGGCACGTACTTCGAAGGGCCGTTCGACCTTGTGCTCGGGGCGCGGGCGGCCCGCGCGACCGGCCTGCGCGTCGGCGACGAAATCCACCTCACCCACGGCCGCAGCGACGCCCGCGCCGGCGGCGCGCCCGCCCACGTCCACTACGACTTCACCTACCGCGTCGCCGGCATCCTCGAACCGACCGGAAGCGCGCACGACCGCGCCCTCTTCTCAGACCTGCGCGCATCGTGGATCATCCACGCCCACGACCGCCGACGCGCCGAAGACCCGAACTCCCCGCGCCCGACCGAGGCGGACCTGACCGACGCCGACCGCCTGGTGACGGGCATCTACCTCCACTGCATCACCAGGGGGGGAGCCGCGACCTCCCCTCTCGTGCCGGTGGTGGCGAGCGAACTCCGCCGCGACCCCTCCATCGTCGTCGCCGAGCCGAAGGCCGAGATCGACAGGCTCTTCGCCATCGTCTCGAACGTGGACCAGGTGCTGCTGGCGATGGCGGCGGTCGTCATGGTCTCCAGCGGCATCGGCATCATGCTCGCGCTCTACAACTCCATGGAGCAGCGCCGGCGCCAGATCGCCGTCCTGCGCGTCCTCGGCGCCAGCCGACCCCGAATCTTCGGCCTCGTGCTCACCGAGTCGGCCGTGCTCGGCGCGCTCGGCGCTGCCGCCGGACTCGGCCTGGGACTCATCGGCGCACAGGCCGCCGCGGGCGCGATGAAGGA
>JAANMW010000767.1_pt1 | contig 37437 bp, 29 predicted proteins | sample 7279671 | NCBI WGS metagenome assembly JAANMW01 (sample SAMN14094541, study PRJNA606508) | bioreactor metagenome | isolation source: A lab-scale SPAN reactor treating ammonium-rich wastewater day 247 | place: Ireland: Galway | collected 2017-09-19 | reverse complement strand
ATCATGCGTCGCTACGAACGCTCTTCGACGATCATGACTTCCAACCGCCCCATCGAGGACTGGGCCAAGGTCTTGGGCGATGCAGCGACCGCCTCGGCGGTTAAGCAACTTTTTTTCTGTAAATTGGTTTCGAGTTCTCTTCGAGATGCCGTGTTAAAAGCTCCATGTTGAGATATTTTTTCTCGGTGACCCATTCCTCGTGGGTCTCGAGTAATACCGCTCCCGCCAGTCGCAAGCAGGAGGCCTCATTTGGAAACAGGGTCGCAACCCTAGTCCGGCGGCGGACTTCTTTATTTACCCGTTCCATCAGATTGACCGTCCTAAGCCGGCGCTGGTGGGCCCGGGGGAATTGGTGCACCGTCAGGCCCTCGGGAATCGCCTGCTCCATCCAATCGGCTAATTTCTTGGCTCTGGTCGCATATTTCTCAACCACCTGTTTCAGCAAGGTTTCTGATGATTCCGGGCTCGGCGCATTAAAAATATCCCGAAGATCCTGGGCCACCTCCGACTTCATTTCTTGCTTCGGAACGTGAGCCTGGGCGTTCTGCGCCAGGTGGAACTGACAGCGCTGCCAGGGTACCCCGGAGAAGATCATCTTACGGGCACTTTGAAGGCCCGCATGATCGTCAGAGACGATCAGTTGCACCCCCTGCAACCCGCGTCGCTGAAGATCCTCCAAAAAGGACCGCCAGTGAACCTCTGCCTCCGACAGACTTACAGATACCCCCAACACCTCCCTAAAACCATCCTCGTTGATCCCCATCGCCCATAGCACAGCTAGATCTCGAACCGTTCCTTCGTGCCGTACCTTCTCATAGCGGGCATCAAGGTAAACATACGGGAAGATCCCCAAGGGGCGCTCTCGCCACTTCGCGATCTCTTCGTCCAATACCTTGGAAACTCGCGATACCTCGGTCGAGCTGATCGAATACCCGCATAGCTCTTCCGTGATCGCCTTCACCTTCCGCGTCGATACCCCCTGCAGGTACATCTCGGCCACCGCCACCTTCAGGGCCCGCTCGCTGCGAAGTCCTTTCTCCAAACTCCGGGGATAAAAACTCAAACCCCGAACCTGGGGAATCCGCAGCTCCAGCGGACCTATTCGGGTCTGCAAATCCCGTTCCTTGTAACCGTTGGCGTAGCCTTGTCGATCTGGGCTCCTCTCGTAGGGCTTAGCCCCCAGAGCCTGGTCTCGTTCCAGCTGCATGGCCAGGTTAATCACCTTCTCCAAGGCCTCCCGCATCCCGGGAAGCCCGTTCTCGATTAGCACTTCACAGATCGATTCGATTGTTTTACCGTCTTGTCCTTGGGTCATCGCTTTCGTCCTCCTTTTTGGTTTCGTCACCTTTAGGAGAACTCGATGACCCTTTTTTCTGTCAAGAATTTCAGGCCACCCTAATTTACAGACGATTGGTTACACTAACACGAGGCAAGAAACCTTATCGTCAGGTTTCTCAGGCAAGATTCCATTTCGGCAAAGGCTTCTTTATCCAGCGAGACCCCCAACATGGATTCGTGCGGATCCGCTTCCGAGAAAGCCCTCATCATTGCCGAGTCAATGCCCAATTCAGCGCATATTGAATATAGCGCCTGATCCGCCGCCAGGAGCCGCGCTTCCTGCCTTTTTGCAACCCCCATGAAGTAATCGGCATCCTCGCGTGCCCCCCTATCAAGCGCAGAGGCAAAATTACGCAAAGCTTCGAATAACAAACATCGCGTCCGCCAAAAATCCATCCCCCACGCCAGAGCAATATCAAAATAGGTGTCTCTGGCATCGGTAAATTCCCCATCCAAGCAGCGATAAGCCTTTCTCGGCACCGAAGCCAAAATCTTCCCGATCTCGGCTTCGTCTTCTTTGAGGGAATTCCGATAATAAAGCTCTGCGAGCTGCTTCGGGCTCAAATTCGCATAGATTTTTTGAAGGTTGTTTTTCATTTCTTCCTCACAACTTGTTCCAGTAAATCCAATCGCTCCTGTAAATCGGTAGTCTCGAAGGCTTTTCGAAGCAGTTCCAAAAGGTAGCCGAGTTTCGTTGCCGCTCCCGGATCGAGCTTCCCAGACCGGGCGTCTCGATAAAGCGAAGCCAGCTCCCGGCGAACTGCGGCCGGGCTGCGAAGATCGAGCTTCAAAGGGGGGTGGGGGATACCGGAACCTTCTTCGTTCTCGACGACTTCGAGCGAGGGTTTTACGCCGGGACGGGGCACTATACAGCCTCCAATTGGGAATGGTTTTCAAAAGGAACGTACTGCTTTGCTCTCCCATTTTCGGAGTCTAGAAGCTGAAAAGACGCTGGATGCCACCAAAGGCCAAGCTTTCCCTCCCAGTTTCCATTGCGTTGTTTGTCGCAGAGCAATATCGCGTCAGGCATTTCCGAGATCTCGCCAGCGAAAGGCTGCTGGTTATGTTCCGCCTTTCTTCGTGCCTCCTCCTTTTTTTTATTTCTCCAAATCGCAAAGGAGTTATCCGCCAAATCCGTGATGGTCCCCGTTCCCTTCACGTCGAGTTTGCCGGGAGATCGATCCTCGCTCTCGCCCTTTCGACTATGAGCCACCAAGTGGATATGAACATCATGCTCATTTTTGAAATCTGCCAACTTCTCCACAAAGAATTTCTGGCCGTTATAATCATCCTCACCGAGTCCGCACTTCATCAAAGAATCTATGACAAATTGGCTTATCCCATACCGCTGCCGAGCATATCGAAAGACATCGAGGACTGCGTCCCCTTTTACCGAACCGAGAGCGTCAAAAATCCAGAGTTTTTGCTCAAACCATTCTTGGGCTTTTTGGATAAACGAAATGGACGGATTCGAAATACCGGTTGCCTGGCGGATAAGGCGATACAAAAGCCTTCGCGGTCTGATCTCAAGACTGGCTATGCAAGCCCGCTCTCCCTGGTTGAGGGCGGATAGTATAACTTGACCGAGAACTTGGGATTTTCCGTGCCCATTGATTCCAGTCCAAATTGACAACTCACCCGGACGAAAACGGATCAAATCCGTGGCGCGATTCCAAGGAGGAAGAAATCCAGGAGCTTCGCCTTCAGGTGGAAAAAATTCCTTGATAACTTCCTCGGTGAACGCCGCGGCGGGCTTCAACTCAACTGGATCCAAGTATCTGGCCTTTCGGAAGGCATCCTGAAAATGAATCTTCCCCCAGCCATTTTTCAGACAGTCATTGGCGTCTTTGAAGGGCAAGGAGACGATCCGGCAACGGTGTCTGCCGAGCCTCTCCGCGATCTCCTCCGTGGCTCTCTGTCCTTCTCGGTCGTTATCCAAGCAGAGAAAGATCACGTCAAATCTGGACAGATTTTCGAACTCATGTTCGATCCACTGCTGTTTGGCTCCGGCACCGCCCCCAAACGGGACTGAAACGGCTGGGATTCCGAACTGCCAAAGCGTCATAGCGTCGATCTCGCCTTCGGTGATAGCAATCTCCCGTGCATTTTCCGCAATCGCTTGCCAACCGAAGAGGCAAGGCTCGCAATCTTTTTCGACAGAGATCTTCTTCTTCCCACCGACGCGTTCCACGTCGAGATATTTGACTTGTAAGAGATCTTTTTCTCTGAGGTAGGGGAAGACTACCTTTCCAACTTGTTCAGCGATTTTATAAGCCTCTACGGCTTCGAGAGTAAGCTTCCTGTCTTGCGTGAGATACTTCAAAACCAAACCAGAGGGTTTTTGACATTTCGGCGGGGCCGGTCGGCTGAAGTTTTTTTTCGGCGTGTTGGTCCATTCGGGTTCGCGTATTCCAAGGTAGTCCTTGACTTGGCGAATGGCTTCGGCCAGGGGAATATTTCGAGCAGCCGCCCAGAGGTCTAGAAGGTCCCCGGCCTCTCCCGTTGCGAAATCGCTCCAAACCCCGGCCTTCTGTCCGGTGAGACGAATCCCCAAGGACCTTCCATTGTTCCCTCCGACATCACCGGCACGCCATTCTGCCCCGCATCGCCTGCCTTCCGGGAGAAGCATACAAGCAACCGTCTCAGCATCCCTTGCAAGCTTTTCAGCAATTTCACGGGCCGTAATCACAAGACACCCCCTACCGTCTCCCGAACCGATGCGAAGCCATCCTGTACAACCGCCCTTTGTCGGGAAAAGAGCTTAAGCCTGAGCTGGTCGTATTTTTCGCGGAGCTTAGCGGTTGAAAGAATGTTGTTTTGCCAAAACGAATCTTTTTGAACTGCGGTGATCGTCTCCTCGATCTCGGAAGGTGATCTGCCATCGACCCGAAGGATCAGGTTTACATGCCTACACCAGGTTTGCAGGTTGGGCTCTTTAAACTCCGCCCTTCGTTGCCGGATAAGATCCAGGAGAAGTTTTGAAAGTCGGAACTCGGGAGAGTCCGACGAGAAGAGTATATTTCTTTTCTTTATTATATATTGAGGGTGGCTTTTTGGGTGACGATTTTCTCCCAATTGGGAGACGTTTTTCTCCCAATTAGGTGATATCGCCTTTTTGGGTGACGGTTTCCATGTCTCAAAATCCTTGTTAATTCTATACGAAACGATATTTCCATCTCCCAATTGGGTGAGAAAAATCAAATTCATTTCGATTAGCTTTTTGCGGGCCTTCGTAACAGTCTTCTTAGAAAGCCCTGTTCCTAATACGAATTTTGAGAGCGGGATTTGATCTTGTTTCTTTTTCCATCCCCAAGTTTGACGAAGGATGAAATCGAAAATCTGCCGCGCTTCTCCCGGCACCCGAAGGCGACAAAGGGCTTCCCAAAAATCAATGGAGATCTGAAGAAACCCGTTTTCGAGTTGGACGTCAGCCATCTCGGCACCCGCGAATAATGCGCAAAGATTGATTCGGCATTGGTCCGCACCAAAGGCCATGCCTTCTCAGAGCGTTTTCAACAATCTGCTGCGAGAACTCGTCATCAGCACTAACGAAGACTTGTGTAGGGTTTCCAAGGTGGTCAAATTTGATAATGGCTTCACGCCGGACTTGCATTTTCCGCCGGCCACGATTATGAATTCTCATACCAGGTTTTTCCTTTTGACCCCGCCCTGCAAGGCGGGGTTTTTTATTGACTTAAGCGCTTTCCTTTTACGCCTTCTCTCTGGCCTTTTTTTCGTGAATTGCGACAACCTTCGAAAATGATTTGTCGAATTCCAGACGGGAAATACTTTCCCACAAAATGCAGTTCCATTGATTGTCATGAGTGACGAATTCCAGCCGTGAAGGATTTGGCGGATAGGAATGTTGGGCCACCTCAAATTTTTCCGATTTACCATTGCGGTAGTGAACAGTGATCCCGTAAAAATCAGGAAGCTCGGGGTCTTCTTTAATAAGTTCCAAATTTGGCCGAGGTAGGTTGTTCATTTTTGTCTCCTTTATTTTACCCGAATGATCCACCGAGTTTGTATTGAACGCGGCTGGATCGATTGGGTTGCTGAAAGTGAATTGTTACTCGAGAGAGGGACGCTGTTGGTGCCCGGCGCGGAGTTTCCGGTTGTCCCGGCACCTCCGCTACCGGTGGAACCGCCGTGGGAATGGGAGCCGTCGGAGGACATAATATGTCTGTGTTGCCCCTCCTGATTATTACCATCGGAGTTCACTACAAAGTGATGGGTGGTAACAACTCCGGGCCCAGCGTCATCGTAAATTGCCTGGGTGGCGCCACCAAATCCGGTGTCGGCAGAAACTAAACCAGTCAGACCGCCATGGCTGTGCGATCCATCGCTCGAGATCGAGTGGGTATGGGAAGAGACCGAGTGGTTGTGCGAATTGACGGTATGGCTATGGCCGGGAATCGAATGGCCGTGCTCAAGGTTGATCGTGTGGCCGACGTTACCGATAGGAAAAGCAGAAAAGGGAGCGGTATCAAGATTGCCGCCGCCGTCGGTGCCATAGCCAACGAGATAGCGACCCGAGGCATCCTTTAGGGTCACGCCATTAAAGGGGCTTGCAGCATCAGAAATCAATCGACCGTCGAGAAAGGCCCAACTGCTCGAAAGAGGTGGAAATCCAACGACTCCATGATCGTCATAAGCTAAAATCGCACCTACCGGCACGGCATTATTGGATTCGATGATGCCTTTCTCACAGTCGATTTCGATTGTTTTTGTAACGCCGTTGTCCGAATAGCCTTCGATTTTATCCCCATCAAATACCTTCCGACCGTCGAAATCTTTCCCGCCCAGATAGAAGCGGCTATTCGGAAAGATCATTTGGTTGGTGAAGGGGATTTCCAGAGCCGCATAGCCAATGCCATATTCGTCGTTGCTGGCCGAGACGTCACGGCGTCGGAAGAGGATCAGCTCGTGCTCGGAGTTGGCGGCCGTCAGAGAGGATTCGTTTACGATCGCATATTGTCCGGGCGCGAGAGTCCCATAAGACCCGAGCGATAGGGTGACGGGCGAGGCCGACACTTTGTCCGGATAGGCGACGACGACTTGGCCGTCAGAAAGCGCAATGGGGCTGCCGCCGGCGGCGATCTGGTTAATCCTGACCGCGGCCTCCTCGCGGAAGATGATCTGGATCGGCGCCGAAAAGAGAATCTGGGTCCCGGACCAGCGGAGGGGATTGTTGCTCCTAAGGTCGTTCCCGCCAGCCTGGGCCGCAAGCCAGGAAATCCATTGGTAAATCTTGTAGAAAAGCCAGTTGAAAAATCGCGCGGGCGGCTTCTCTTGCTTCACCCAACCGACGTTCTTCTTGGTCTCCGGAGGTTCGACGACGTTGGTGCCCGGGTCAAGGTCGGCCCAACGAGGCAGTTTAGAGGGACGTGCCATGGCGTCCTCCACGTTTCTTAATTGTTTGGAACTTGGTGGCCGCAGGCGAGCGCAAGGCCTCTGCCTTCTCTGATGCCAAGATCCTTTCCTGAATCCAACAATTTATCTGATCTTGACGCCATGCAACCGAACGACCGCCAGGTACCAGATTGACAGGATTTGGGAATTTCCCCTTGTGCATTAACAGGTAGAGTGTAGAGCGGGATAAGCCTGTCTGTGAGCGAACTTCAGGAAGACGAAGAAGTCTAATGGAAGTATTTTCAGGTGCAGCAGAACCCTTCATTCGAGCACTCTCTTTCAATCAACTTATTTGATTGCCTGGGCTAAACGCCACAGGGTGAGGGCCTCGGAAGGATTGCCTTCAGAGGAAGGGGGCTTGGAGGTTTTTTCTCCAAGAGGATTGGCCTAAGAAATTCTCCTTAGGAAACCACTTCCACTTCCTCCAACCCTTTCGAGGATGGATGTGCTCGCTCTTAAAGCGAGGTAGAGTGCCCGATGGAAATGCACCGGGGTGGGTAGAATTTCCCACGGCGTTACCGAGGGAAGAGCTTAGGCTTTTGTATCGCATGCCTAAGAATACGCCCATCTAATCGGACGGGAACGATAAGTGATAATTAAAATGCCATCCCAAAAAAGTCAAAGACTTCTTATAACGCTTGTTCTCGAATGCTTACTAAGATCATTCAAGCACCTATAAATTGAATCACTTTCGCGCCAGCCTTCACCCGATCAAGGTAGTCACACCATTGCTGCATCATCTGCCGACGCTCTTCGAGATGTTTAGTACGATTGTAGGCGCGGCCTAAGGGATCTTTCACACCATGGGCCAGTTGTTGTTCGATGATTTCAGGTCGAAACTTCAGCTCTTCCTCAAGCAGGGTCCTCGCCATCGCCCGGAAGCCGTGAGGCGTCATTTCTTCCTTCGAGTATCCGAGGCGCCGAAGAGCCGCCAAGAGGGCACCGTTGCTCATCGGCCTTTGCGAAGATCGGGCGCAGGGGAAAACGTATCGCCCACTGCCGGTCAAAGCTTGAAGCTCCTGTAGGATCCCCAAAGCCTGCTTGGACAATGGCACTAGATGCGGTTCCCGCGTCTTCATCTTCTGAGCGGGAATATTCCACTCGGCTTTTTCAAGATCGACCTCACTCCACTCCGCGTGCCGAAGCTCTCCCGGCCGCACAAAAACCAGCGGAGCCAGGCGCAAAGCTTGTCGGGTGACGAAATAGCCTTGGAAGGAATCGATGGTCCTCAGCAATTCCCCTATCTTCTTGGGCTCGGTGATCGACGCAAAATGCGTTTGGACGACCGGCGTCAAGGCCCCGCGGAGGTCACCGGAGGGATCCCGCTCCGCTCTAGCGCTTGCCACCGCATAACGAAAAACCTGCCCGCAATTCTGCAAAGCCCGATGGGCCGTCTCGATCGCACCACGGTCCTCGATACGACGAATCACGGCCAACAATTCGGGAGCCTTAATTTCAGCAATTGGCCGTCGGCCTAGGTAAGGGAAAATATCGACTTCGAGCCGGCGAATAGTCTTCTCGGCATGGGAGGACGCCCAGGGGGGCGAGAATTTGACGAACCATTCCCGCGCGATGGCCTCAAAGGTATTGGCCTGGAGATCGGCGTTCCGACTCTTCATCGCTTTCCGGTACTCTCCGGGATCCACGCCGTCATTAAGCAGCCGTTTTGCCTCTTCGCGCTTCTCACGCGCCTTTTTCAAACCGATAGTCGGGTAAGCACCAAGGGAAAGCCTCTTCTCTTTCTTGCCGAAGCGATACTTCCAGCGCCAATGCCGGCCGCCGGCGGGGCTGATTTCCAGGTAGAGACCTCCACCATCGAAGCAACGAATCGGCTTTTTACCGGGCTTAACGTTGCGGATTTTGGCATCGGTTAGAGGCATCGATCTTCGTCCTTTCCGGCAATGGTACGCGGTTCGATTCCGCTTCGGAAATCCAACAAATTTCAGGAGCGAAAAACGATTACCGCGAATTTTCCGCTAGTTAACTGAATTGGGGGCATCGCCATTTTTTAAGTCCCCAATTCCCCCAAAAATGCCCCCACGATGCCCCCGCTGTCAAAGGATTTCCCCGGATCTCTCTGGACTATCAGAAAAGAAAAAAGCCATCATTTACGATGGCTTTTAGACTTCCTCGGATTTCGCTGGAAGCCTTTAGTGTGGAGCTGGCGGGAATCGAACCCGCGTCCGAAGACCTTCGATACATGCTTCTACAGGCTTATTCGGTGTATTTATTCTTATCCAGTTCGACCCCGCCGACAGGATCGTCCCTGGACCAGCCTAAGAGTTGTTTCGCTCGCGCCGTCCTAAGCACCGGCGCTCGCTAGCCCAAGTAATGACGCCCTGACCCCGCTTATGGGCGCGACGGGGGGGACGGCTTAGCTAAGCGGATTAGGCCGCTAAGGCGAGGGGAGCAACGCTCTTGCGAGCGAAGTCCACCTTGATCACATTGCTGTTGGCAATTGTGGTTTTGCATAGTTTTGACGAGGTCCATACTCCTCGGCCTGCCACAGGCACCTCCGAATCCCCGTCGAAGCCATGTCAGCCCCATTCGGCCGCCCGGAGCAAGTCCGGGCGTCCTAAAGCCCAGGGGGCGGGCTCCGCCCTCCCCCTTCAACCCCCAGCGGTTAAGGTATCTTCATCATTAACAGCATGGGGAATACATCGACGAATCAAAAGAGTTTGCCATCATTGTAAAAGACCGAACTAAAACCTCTTGAGCGACTTCTGCACCCGCTTCAGCTCGCGGTCGCTCTCGCGCTTCTTGATCGTGTCGCGCTTGTCGTGGGCCTTCTTTCCCTTCCCCAAACCCAACTCGACCTTCACGCGGCCGTTCTTCAAATATAAGCTCATCGGGATCAGGGTCAAGCCCTTCTCCTGGATTTTTCCCTGGAGACGTTCCAGCTCCTGATGTTTCATCAACAACTTACGCTGCCGCGTCGGCTCGTGGTTGAACTGGTTCGCCGCCTTGTAATGCGCGATGTGCGCGTTGGCCAGCCACAGCTCGCCGCGCTGGAAATGCGCGTAGGCGTCCGCAAGGTTGCCGCCGCCCTCGCGCAGCGACTTCACCTCGCTGCCAAGCAATGCGATGCCCGCCTCGAACTTCTCCAAAATCTCGTAATTGAATCGTGCCTTGCGGTTCTCGCAAAGCGGCTTTCCGCCCATCTTCAACCTCGGGGCGCAAAAACATCAGAGATGTCGGGGAAAGTCAATCGCGGGGACCCAGGACGAAGGTCTTCACCTGCCCGCCGACGCGGTCGAAGGTGGCCCACTCCCAAAACGCCACCTGGTTGAGTTCCAGCGTGTCGGCGACGATGGGGCCCAGATCGACGGAACGGACGCCCGCCAGATAGGGCTGCAGCTCGCCGCCCTCAGCCCTGCGGTTCAACGGGATCATCACGGCCTTGGCCCCGCGCTCGCCGGAGTCCAGCACCACGAAGAAATAGGGATACCTGTCCTGATTGACATATTTCATTGCGACCGGGCTGACGGTGATCCCTTCCAACGACAAGGGCGTCATGTGGTTCTCGCCCGAAACCAAGTCGCGGCTGAAGAACAAGATCCGGTTGGCGGCGGGATCCAAGACCGCCATCTGCACGCGCTCCTGCGTCACGGCCAGGATGTAGAAATCCTTCAGGGGAGTCGCCTGGCGGTGGATCACCCCTTCGAAGGCGGGGATGTCGCCCTGCCCCTCCTGGGAATACACCAACTGAAAATCCGCCGTCGGCTCGTTCTCGCCCACCCCGCCGGAGACACCGAAGGGTTGCGGCACCCGGAAACCCTCGCCGGGCGGCTGGTATTGCCCGACGGAGCGGGAAAAGGAAATGGGCCGCGTCAAGGAGTTGGACTCGACGGTATCGACGCATTGGGTCTCGAAGCTGTCCGCCTTGACCTCGTATAAGGACGGCTCTCCCTTCGGCACCTCCAGAAAAACCTCCATCGAGGAGCCGCCGCGCATCGACTTGATCGAGGCGGGAAACACGATCTGCGTCATTGGCCGCTTCGAATCACGGTGTACGATGGTCAGGGTATTTTTCATCGCCACCGAGATATAAGTAATGTTGCCGATCTTGTCGGCGTTGATCGCCTGCAGGTCGTCCTGGGTGCCGGGAAGTTGGAACAACTCCTGCACCGCGCCGGCCTTCTGTGCCTTGATCGTCAGCCATTGCCCCACGGGGGCCTTGTAGGCCGCGGCCAGATCCACCTGAGCGTTCGGATTGCCGGGGCAGCTCGCCGCAACGGCCGCCGGCAGGGTCAGCTTCGGCGCCCCCTCGACTGCTTGGGCGCGGGCGGTGCCGAAAAACAGGTCGGTCCAACGGAAGGCGAAGGCAGATTCCTTGCGCGGCTCGGCGCGGCGCCCGAAGATGATGTAGCCGTCGCTCGTCGTCGACATGCTCTTGATAGTGGCGGTGGCGCCGCTGACGACGCCGCCCTCGACGGGGACGGTCAACAGCAGTTCGGCGCTGACGCAGGCGTCGCCGCTCGCGACGCAGATGCCGATCTTCTCGCCGGTGGCGGCGATCACCGAGCAATCGCCCGCCAGGCCGAAGGCGCCCGCCCCGTTGGCGTTGCAAATGGAGGTGTTGCCGGGAACGGCCTGAGCGCTCGGCACCAGCCAATCGCTCCAATGCGGGGCCGCCGCGATGTGGCGGCCGTAGACGGTCAGCTTGACGCGCGCGTTGGCCGGCACCGCTCCCGCGGTGCCGCGGCACTGCACGGTGGGACCGGGGACGTTTTCGCAGCTCACCAGGCCCTTATTGATGATACTGGGCGCGGGCAAGGACATCGGACCCGCGGCGTAGTTGCCGCTCCCGTCCATCGGACCACCGGCCATTCCCTCGGCGCCGGGGCCCGCGCCGCCGCTGCAGGCGAGCAGGGCGGCCAAGATCAGGGCGCCGCAAAGCGCGGCGGCGCTGGGGATGCGGGGAAATTTCATCGTTTATTCCTCATCCTCTTCCGTCGCGGGGGCCGGAACGGCGCCGTCCCGGAGGTAGAATTGCACCGGCACCCCCTCGGTCAGAAGGTGCGCCGGTAGCTGAATCTGCAAATTTTCGCGCTGCGTGCGTACGCGGCGGATCTGCCAAGTGCCGTCGTTGTAGGCCCAGCCGGCTCCGGCCTCGCTGGTGTCCCGGCGCAGCGAGGCGGGGCTGGCGCCGCTTAAGTCGGTGATGCTCGCCGTGCGGACGGGGCCGACATTGCCGTCCACCCACGCGTAGGGTATCGCCACGAACTTCGAGCCCTGCTCCGACACGTCGACGAAGACCAGCTCGCGGGTCTCGCGGTTGACGTTGAAGAGATGCGGGCGAAAGACGCTCAGGTTGCCGGTTCCCAGCGACAGTCCCTCGAGCGCGATCTCCTGCACCGGGTCCGGCTCGCCGCCCAGGACAAGGACGTCGGTGTCGGGCATGAAGTGCTTCACGATCTTGATGTTCTTCTGCGCGGCGTTCAGGACCGCGACCCAGACCCAGTTCTGCTCGACCTTGAGGATCCGGGCCTCCAGGGGCGTGTTGGAAGGCGGCAGCAGCGGCCAGGGCTGGTTGCGGAAGGTCGTGCTGCCCGGGACGTGCCGGCCCAGCATCACCTGGTAGACGCCCGGCTGCTTGTAGACAACCATCGTGAAGGTCTCGCTTAAGCTGTCCGAGGAGGTGACGTTCTCGGTCCCTTTCAACCAATCAAGCGCCGGATAGCAGCCCGTGCCTTCCGGCGCCTTCTGCCGCAGATCGACGTAATAAAGGTTGTGCGCGACGCCGGTGGGGGCGTTCACCACGGCGACAAAGCGGTCGCCCTGATCGAGGATCGAGACGACGTCGCCCGGAAAGCTATATTCCCACACGACGCGCGGCGAGGGCTGCGTCTCGACGACATGGACGCGGTTCTTCACCGCGACCAGCAAGACCGGCTGGCCGGTGCGCGGGTGGCGCAGGCTGACCACCGATCGGATGTCGCTCTGCTGGCAATTGTCGAAGGTGACCGCGCGCATGGAAGGTCCGCCCCCGCGTTGCGCCCGGAACAGGTCGCACTTCGGGGCGTTCACGTCGTAGACATCCAAGACCGCGAAGGAAGCGGCGTCGCCGCAATAAATCGGGGTGAAGGGCCGCAGCGCCTCTTGCGCCCGCGCCTCGGGGACGAACCAAGAGGCGACGAGACGGCCCAACCTGAAGCTCTTCGGCAGCAAGCGCGAATGCCAGCTGTCCCCCTGCGGGTCGATCACCAAGTTCTTCATCGTCCCGGAATTGCCGTCGACGACTCCGCCCTCCGGCGGCAGCTTGTAGAGGCGGAAGTAACCGCAGACGCCGTTTTCTTTGGGGCAGATTTCGACGGACTCGCCCGCCTCGCCGGCACGGGTCACCGACCACACGCCCTGGGCGTCCGCGACCGCGGTGAAGGTGTCGCGAGGCACCGCCGCGGCGGGGGCGAAGATGCGAAATTGAATCTCGGTGTTGGGAAGAACCGACTGGGAGGTCCCGCGGCACTCGAAGTTGGGACCGGGGGTGTTAGTGCAGGAGATGCTGGTCCAGGTGACGGGCGCGTCGGGCGCCACAATGCTCGGCGCCGGCAGGGACACCGGCCCCGCGGCGAAATTCCCGCCGCCCACCGGACCGCCGCCCGCCCCGCCGCCGTCCAAGGCGCCGCCGGCGCCGGCGGCAGGACCGCCCGCGCCGCTACAGCCCCAAAGCAGGGCGGCCAGAAAGAACCCCAAGATGTGCCACGCGTTCCGTTTCATCCCCTAAGCTCCTAAAATACCCTCGCGCCCCCGCACGGATAACCTTAGCAGGCCTGATTCCCCTGTGAAAGCCTCGGCTTGTGGCCAGGCTCCGACGAGGAGGCCCTTCCCTTAAGAAATTGTTCTATTTTATAGAATTTTGATAGTCGGGTCGGGGGACAGAAATGTATAATTTCTGTAATAGCGATGCGGGTAGGATTAACAACCCCCTGATTTTTCATTACATTTAAGGCCGTGTGCCCGACGGCCCCCGTAAGAAAAAGTTTCTTCCAACATATTATCGCCCCGCCGGGGGCCGGAGTTGCGGAATGCAGACCATCGACAAGGATTACCAGGTGCTGAAAACCCTGGGCCAGGGACTGGCCGGCGAGGTCTACCTGGTCCAGAAGGGAAAACAGAAGCTGGCCCTCAAGCTGCTCAAGCAGGCCATCGCCAACCTCAACCCGCAGGAGGCCGCCGCCCACTTCAAGGCGGAGTTCTCCCTCTTGAAGCAGCTCTCCCACCCGCACATCGCCAAGATCGTCGACTTCGGCACCGACGAGGCGACGGGGCGCCACTATTATACGAGCGAATTCGTCTCCGGCGGCAACCTCTACGACGCCACGCGCGGCCTGACGCCCGAGCGGCTCGAGGAATTTTTCATCCAGGCCCTGCGCGCGCTCGAATACCTGCACACCCACCGCATCCCGCACTTCGACCTCAAGCCCGAAAACCTCCTGCTGCACGAGGGCGAGCAGGTGAAGATCATCGACTTCGGCATGGCCGGTTTCCGCCCGCGCGGCCAGCTCGCCGGGACGCCCGCCTACATGGCGCCCGAGATCGTGCTGGGCAACAGCCCCGACACCCGCGCGGACCTCTACAGCCTGGGCGTCACCTTTTACGAATGCGCGACGGGCAAGAACCCCTTCGCGGCGAAGGCCCTAAGCGAGATGCTGCGGCGCCAAGAAAGCCTGACGCCGCCGCCCGCCCATGAGGCCAATCCGCAAATTTCGCCCGCCTTCTCCGAGACCCTCGCCCAGCTGATGAAGAAGAATCCCGCCGAGCGCCCCGCCACCGCGGGCAACGCCCTGCGCCTGCTCGCCCGGCTCTCCGGGAAGAAGATCTCGCTGGAGACCGAGGCGACCTCGCTCAGCTACCTCCCCAACGAGACGCAGCTGATCGGCCGAGCCGGGGAGATGAAAAAATTCCAGGCAGAGTTCGACCAAGTCTTCCGCCAGGGCGGGGACGGCGCCCAAGCCCGCCTGGTCGCGGTGAGCGGCGGGGAGGGCCTGGGCAAGACGCGGCTGCTCAAGGAGATCCGGTTTCAATCGCAGCTCGCCGGTGTCCGCACGCAGAACTTAACGGGCGCCGAGCTGCCCGAGATCCACGAGTCGAGCTGCCTGATCTACGACGACTTAAGCGCCGCCGAGCTGCGCAAGCTGGCTTTAAGCCTGCTCAGCCTGAAACGCCCCGTCCTGGCGGTCGCGGCGACGCGCGAGGGCCTCGGCGAGCTGCCGGGCGCGACCGTCTTGCCGCTGAAACCCTTCGGCAAGGCCGAGGTCCGAGACTACCTCGCGGCCCTGACTGCCCTGCCCCAGCCGCCCGAGGCCCTGGTCGACGAGCTGCTGCGCCGCAGCCAGGGCTCCCCTCGCTTCCTGACCGAGCTACTGGAAGAGCTGATCCGCCGCGGCGCCCTCTTCGACGAGAACGGCCGCTGGAGCGCCGAGACCCTCGAGGACTTGGGCATCGACTTCTCGACCGCGCGCGCCTCCGAGACCCTCGAGGCCTCCCTGGCCCAGGATTTCTCCAAGCTGGACCAGCCGGCTCGCGAGGTCCTGACCTGGATGGCCCTGCACCCACAGCCCGTCTCCGCCGAGCTCTTGAGCGAGGTCTCGGGCGAGGAGGATCTCTTTTACTGGGTCTTGGAGCTGCTGAACCAGGGCTACCTGCAGCGGGATGAGTCCGCGCAGCGCTACCGCATCGCCAATCCCTACTTGAAGACCTGGCTGGAACGGCAGACGCCGGAGGCCGAGGCCCGCCGGCGCCACGCCGCCTGGGCGAAGGCCTTCGCCAAGCGCGACCAGGAATCCGACGAGGCCCTCTACCATCTCGGCCGCTCCGGCGAGGGCGCCAAGGCCCGCGAGGCCCTCTTCGAGCTGGCGCGGCGCCTGAGCCGCAAGGGGCTTTCCCAGGACTCGCTCGACAACCTGCGCCTGGCCGAGCCGCTGGCGGGGGGCGACCTCGAGGCGGCGACCAAGATCCGCCTTAAGATCGGCGAGGAGCTGATCTCGCTCAATCGCGTCCCCGAGGCCCTCGCCCACTTCGACAAGCTGCGCGACGAGATCAAGAAATTGCCCAGCAACGGGGACAACGTGAAGCTCAAGGTCTCCGCCTACGAGCACCTCGGCGCGGCCTACCTGCGCTCCCACTCGCTCGAGAAGGCCAAGGCCTCCTTCCACGCGGCCCTGACCCTGATGGACGAATTTCCGGGCGGCGACCTGGTGCGGCGGCTGGTCAACGAAAACTACCTGGGGCGCATCCGGTTTTTGGAGGGAGACCTGAAGGAGGCGGAGGCGATCTTCGCCGAGAGCTACGCCCGCCAAAAAAAGGAACTGAGCGCCGAGCAGCAGCGCGGCGTCGTCAACAACGACCTGGGCGCCGTCCTGATGGCGCAGGGCAAGCACGCGGAGGCGGGGCGCTGGTTCGCGGAAGAGCTGGAATTTCACGGGCGCAACAAGAACGAGGTCCTCCAGGCCCGCTGCCACTACCAGCTGGGCGAGATCCGCCTGGCGCTCAAGGATTTTGCCAAGAGCATCGAGAGCTTCCGCAGCTGCATCGAGCTCGCCAAGGGGCAGAAGAACTTCGAACTCCTGCTCCGCGCCTACAACGGCTTAGGCAACCTCCACCACCTGCGCCACGAGTACGCCGAGAGCCTGAAGTACTACGAGCGGGCCTTGGCCATCGCCCAGCGCATCCAAGACTTTCAAAGCCTGGCCGGGATCGAGACCAATATCGGCGGCATCCTCAACAACCTCGACCGCCCCGAAGAGGCCGTCAGCCACCTGAAGGTGGTCGTGGACCTGATCGGCTCGATGGGCTCGAAGGGCGCCTACGAGCAGTACTTCCTCTGCTCGGCCAAGCTCGAGCTGGGCGACGTCTACCGCCGCCTGCGCGATTACGACGCCGCGGCGACCGCGCTGCGCGAGGCCTGGGAGCTGGCCGAGGCCCACGAATCGCTCGCCGCGCGCCGCTTCCCGATCCGCCTGACGCAAGCGAAGCTACACACCGACCAGGGGCAGGCCGACAAGGCCCGCGAGATCCTCGCCGCCCTGCGGAAAGAAAAACCCGACGCCGAACAGCAGATCGAGCTGACCAAGCTCTCCAACCTCCTCGAGAGCGGCATGGCAGCCCGCGAACCTGCGGTCACGCAGGCCGCGATCGAGGCCGGCCCGCGCGTCGCGCAGGGCTCGGTTTACTTCAGCCCCGTCGCCGAGAGCGAGTACGCCAAACTGCTGCAGCTCACCCGCTTCATCAACGCCGAGACCAACCTGGACTTCGTCCTGAAGAGCGTCCTGCAGTACGCCCTCGAGCTCTCCGGCGCCGAGCGCGGCCTGATCCTGCTGCTCGACGAGCGCGAGGCCCTCGAGGTGCGGGCCTCCATCAACACCGCGATCAATCCCAACCTGACCGAGATCTCCTCGAAGGTAGCCGAGCAAGCCCTGCAGACGGGCGAAATGGTCGAGTCCGACGACGCCAGCCAGGACGGGCGCTTCAACGAGTACCAAAGCGTGATGATCCTCAAGCTGCGGTCCATCCTCTGCCTTCCGATCCACTCGCGCAACAAGACGGTGGGCGTCCTCTACTTAGACCACCGCTACCGGCCGGGCGCCTTCCGCAAGGACCGCTATCCCCTGCTCCAGGCCTTCTGCGACCAGGCGGGGATCGCGATCGAGAACGCCAAGCTGTTCGAGCAATACGAGAAGGCCCAGGCCGAGCTGAAGGCCCGACTCGAGAAGGCGGAGGAAGAGGCCGGACATTACCACGAATTGCTCGGCGAGGGCGCGGGCAAGCTGCCCACCAAGTACGCCTACGAGAACATCGTCGCCCGCAGCAAGCCGATGTATGAGGTCTTCAAGCTGCTCGACAAGATCACCGAGACCAACATCTCGGTGTTCATCAACGGCGAAACCGGCACCGGCAAGGAGCTGATCGCGAAGGCGCTGCACTACAACAACAAGCCGCGCGCCCAGGCGCGCTTCGTCGCGATCAACTGCGGCGGCATCCCGCCCAACCTGATCGAGAGCGAACTCTTCGGCTACAAGGCGGGGGCCTTCACCGGCGCGACCAAGGACAAGAAGGGCCTGTTCGTCGAGGCCGACGGCGGGACCCTCTTCATGGACGAGGTCGCCGAGCTCGACATGGGGCTGCAGGTCAAGCTGCTGCGCGCCCTGCAGGAGGGCGAGGTGATCCCGGTCGGCGACTCCAAGCCTGTGAAGTTCGACGTGCGCGTGGTCAGCGCCAGCCACAAGAACCTCGAGGACCTGATCGCGAAGGGCCTGTTCCGCGAGGACCTCTTCTACCGCATCTGCCAGATCCGCATCCCACTGCCGCCGCTGCGCGAGCGCCGCGAGGACATCCCGCCGCTGGTCGAGCGTTTCGCGGTGAGCTACGCGAAGGAGCACGGCCTGAAGAAGGCGCCCAAGGTGAGCGGTGGCCTGATGAAGCGACTGTTGGAATACGACTGGCCCGGAAACATCCGCGAGCTGGAAAACACGATCCGCGTCGCCTGCGCCCTGGCCGAGGGCGGCGAGCTAACGCCCAAGGCCCTGCCGGAGAACTTCGGCAAGCGCAGCGCGGCGGCGCCGCGGCCCGAGGCGCCCTCGTCGGCCGCTTCCGGCGCCGGCGCGCGCGCCGAGGAAGGGCCGGCGGTAAAGATCGACGCCCACAACCGCTACGACACGCGGCGCACCTGGGAGGATTACGAAAAGGTGATCTTCGCCAAGGCCTACGCGGCCGCCGACTTCAAGCCGATCGGCGCGGCGCAATCCCTCGACGTCTCGATGGCGACCTTCTACAAGCGGATCAAGGATTTCAACTTGAACGAAAAGGGCAACGCGCTCTACCAGGACGGCTTCGTCCTGACGGAGGGCAAGTCGCTGCGCGATTATTTAGAGGATATCTTCTGGGCGGCCTACGTCGCCTCGGGAGAGAAGGCCTACACGGCTATCAAGTGGCTGGACGTGTCGCAGGGGCATTTCTACAACGTGCTGAAGAAGGCGAAGGAGCGGCACAAGTAGGGGCGAACCTTTTCTTTATTTCCCCCGCCGCACCACGAGGATCGCCCCCGGCAACACCTTCGGGCTCTTCAGCCCGTTCAGCTTGAGGATCTCCTGCGTGGTGGTGTCGTGCTTGCGCGCGATGGTGGTGAGATTGTCGCCGCGCTTGACCTTGTATTTTACGACCTTGGCCTTGGCAGGCGAGGCGCTCGCCACCCGGGTGGAAGCCGGCGCCTTCGTGCCCGGATCGCTGACGACGATCTTGGTCCCGGTCTGCAGGCCGCCCGCGACCTTTTTACCGTTCCAACGCTGCAGATCGGCCATCGAGACGCCGTGCTGGGCCGCGACCTCCGAGAGGGTGTCGCCCCGCTTCACGGTGTAGAGCGACGAAGCTTTCGCCACCGCGCCGGTGCGACCCTTGGGGGCGGCCACGGCCGGGGCCTTTTCGCCGTAAACCACCAACTTGGTCCCGGACTTCAGCCCGCCCTTGAGGCGCTTCGGATTCCATTCCTTGAGATCCGCCACCGAGACGCCGTATTTCGTCGCGATGCCCGCGAGGGTCTCGCCGCGCTTGACCGTGTGATAGGAAGCGGCCTTGACCGGCTGGGTCGCGGCCGGCGCGGCGGGTTCGGCCAACGGAGCGGAGGCCTCCGCAGCCTCGCCGGGGCTTAGGGCCAGATCGTCGGTCTTGCGGACGCCTTCCACCGCCTCGCGCAGCTGCGCGTCGCTGGGCGCCTCGGCGCTCGCCGGGGCGGGCGCCGCGCCGGCGGGGCGGTCGTTGAAGGCCAAAGGCGTCTCGCGATTTGCGTTGCTCTTGTCGGAGGCCCCCTCGACCGCGTCGGAGGGCCCGCCCGCGACCAGCTCGCCGGGGGCCTCGCTCTTCGGGAGGGCCGGCGCTTCGGGCGCGGAGGGCTCCGCGCTCGCCCGCCGCCCTTCGCGGCCGGCGTAGGGATCGCCCTCGATAGCGAGGTCGTCGTGGCGCACGGACGGCTTGGCCGCCTCGACCGGCGCGGCCGGCAAGGGCTCGCGCTGGGCCACCCGCAATTCTTCCTGCTCCGGCTTGGCCTTGTCCTTCTTCTTATCCTTTTTGTTTTTCGCCTTCTCGTCGCCGGGAGCGCCTAGCTTGGCGACGTTGATGCCGAAGCGGCCCTTGGCGGCGTGCGCCGCCGCGTCGTCGCTTTGGGAATCCGCCTCCGTGCCGCCACGTCCTCGCGGGATGGTCAGGCGGCTGCCGGGATCGACGTCGTAGCGCGCGACGGTGAAGCTGCGCTTCTGCCACTTGGCCTTGCCCCGCTTGCCGTAGACCTTGACCTTCTCGGAGCGCTTCTCGTGGCGCACCTCGACGTCGCCCGGGTTGGCCTTGGCGATCTGGGCCTCGGAAACGCCGAACTTATCGGCGATCTCGCCCAACGAGTCGCCGCGCTGCACGACGTACTCGATGCTGCGCATGCGCTGGGAAGGGCTTAGGCTGGCATACTTGCGCATGAAGCGGTCCCGCGTGCCGCGCGGGATCTTAAGGGTGTAGCCCGGCATATGAGGCGGCGTCATGTCGTGTAACAGCTCGGAGTTGAGCAGGCGGATCAGGTCAGAATCTACCCCCGCGCACTCGGCGGCGACATCGAGGTCAGTGGGAGACGCCATCTTCACCTTTTCGTAGTCGATGGGAGCCTGATAGTTGACGTCGCGGAAGCCATACTTCGCGGGGTTGTGCCCGATGATGGCGGCCGCCAGGATCTTCGGCACGTAGTCCTTGGTCTCTTGGCGCAGGTAATTGCCGTCGGCCATGTCCCAGAAATTTCTTCCGTGCCGCGAGATCGCGTTGCGGATCTTGCCCGCGCCGGCGTTGTAGGCCCCGAAGGCCAGGTACCAATCGCCGAATTCATCGTAGAGGTCTTTCAAGTGTTGGGCCGCCGCATGAGTGGATTTTTCGACGTCGCGGCGCTCATCGACATAGTAGTCGACATTGAGTCCGTACATCGCGCCCGTCGACTTGATGAACTGCCAGGGGCCCACCGCGGAGGCCCAAGATTTTGCGCGGGTATTAAATCCGCTCTCGATCATGCTGAGATAGACGATGTCCTTCGGCAAACCGTACTTCTTGAGCACCGCGTGCATGTAGGGGATGAAGCGGCCCGAGCGCGAGAGATAACGCTCGTAGTGGCCGCGCCCGCGGCCGGTGAAGTAGTCGATCCACTTCTGGACCCGATCGTTGTAAGTCATCGGGATGTCGAATTTGCCCTCCTCGACCGCGTAGGAACGGGAGTAGCGTACGCCGGGGGCGTGCTTCTGGCCCAGGGAGTCGTAAATGATGTCCTCGAGGCTCATCCCCTCGTCTTCGCTGGTAGAACGGCCTCGGGCGTTGGAGAAGCCGCCGCGACGGCCATCGGAATCGACGGAGAGGTCGGAGTACTTTTTACTTTTGGCGTGATGCGGCTTAGCTTGTTTGGGCGAGGAACCGCAGGCGCTGACCAGCAGGACCGCAGCTAGGATCGGGAGGAGTATACGTCGCATCGCGCGCCTTTCTTCCGGAACAATACCCGCGCCCTTCGCGCGACATCCGTCGCATCGGCGCGGCAAGATTCGATTGTGCTTTGGAAAGGCCCAGGTCCGGGGCCTTTTCCGCTTAACGCCCAAGGCGCCAAAAGATTTTATCTCGATTCAAAAAAAAAATCGCAAGAAAAATCCCGTAGCAAAGCCTTTGATCTTTCAGGTAAAAATGTCAAGACGCTTGACGCGCCGTGTGATGATTTTTCTTCGCGCGCCGCACGAGACGACGCGGAGGGTCGCTCGCGATTTTTTGCGGGCCCTCGATTCAAAAAAACTCCTCAGCCCGAACCTAACTCTCTCGGTGCGGCCAACCCCAACGAAACTCTTCTCTTTCAAATTTATGATGACGGCGGCGCGCCGCCACAAGGCCACGGCTCCGATTTTTCCGAGCTGCTACGGACGCTCCAACCGCAACCTGGTTTTTTTTGTGAAGTTTCAAAGGCTTAAAAATCGATCCGCCGCGAACCCGCGACGGCGCTTCGGGTCCCGCATTTTTTTTCCCCCGGTCAAGCCCGCAAAATGTCGAGTCTTTTCAATTTTGCCCCCGCCGGGCCCCTACGCGAATATTTGACAGACCACAAGATCTTGTGGTGTTTAGAAGTCACAGCCCCAATATACTGTGTATAAACTGTGAATGGACCTGTGGATAGCTCGATGGAGGAACGAGGGATGCGAACGAGTTCGGCTGTAAAAAAGGACCTTTCGGGGAGGAAGTTATCCACGGTTCGCCCCGCCCCCCAAAGCCAGGCCCCACTCTTCGACCGGCAGCGCCTGGTCAGCGAGCTGCTCTCGCTGGGCAATGACCGGCTGCGCCCCGAGCTGGCCCAACAGATCGGCGAGGAGGTCGAGGCCGAGCTCAAGCGCCGCGCCAACCCCAACTTAAGCCCCGAGCTCATCAGCGAGATCGTGCAATTCAAGCTGGAAGAGCTCGGCCTGATCGAAATCCGCCGGCGCCGCGCCAAGGCCGCGACGCGGCCCGAGGAAGAACCGACCGTCACCCTCTATCCCGACGCCGAGATCCTGCCGGAGCCCGCCCTCGAGGCAAAGCCCAGCTCCGGGGCGTTGGCCGCCAAGATCTCCGCCGCCCAACTTCCCACCCTCGAAAAATTTTTACAGCCGCGCGGCGCGGCGCCCTCGGGGCGCCCCCTGCCGCCGAAGGCCGGCGTCAAGCTTTCGCCCCGCGCCCTGCGCCGGATGCGCGAGGTCTTCGGGCTCGACGACCCGCAGCTCGCCGCCCGCCTAGAGGCCCTCTATGACGAGATTGCGACGCTTGCCGCCAGGGCCGAGGCGCAAACGCCGGGGGCGCACGAGCCGGAGATCCTGGCCGTCGAGTTCTTCAACGCGATGGCCAACCAAGAATTCTACCCACAGCTCCCGGTGCTCTTCCAATTCCTCGAGGGCCCCGACTCCCCGCCCCGCCGCTGGGGACCGACGGCCCTGCGCTGGCGGATGGACGCCGAGACCCTGCCCGCGCTCTTAGACGAGGCCGCGGCGCTGTGGCGGCGCGACGGCGAGGTGGTCTTCGCCCTCGAGGCGCCGAAGTCCGGCGCTCCCAGTGCGACCGACGCCCTCGAGCGCTTCTTCGCGGGCGTCGAGGGCCGTCTGATGGCCCTCCCCGACGAGCAGGCCCTGCCCGCCTCGGTGGCGCTGCGCCTGGCCGCCGACCACCCCGACGCGGCGGCCTTGGCCGAGCTGGCACTCTCGGGCCGGTACTATCCCAAGTTTCGCTTCGAATGGCGTATCCCGGAGGAAGATGCCGGGCTCTCCGCCCTCGAAAACGTTTTGCTAGTGACCTGGAAGAAAAGCGAGCCGAGCCTGGTCTGCTTCGATAAGGCCTCAGGCGCCCGCGCTAACTCCCGCCTCAGCCATTTGGAGGCCGGCCATCCCGGCGGCACTCCCGCGCTAAGCCGATACGAGGGGGGCAGTCTCGGCTCGCTTAATTTATCCATCGTCGGGGCCGGCGACGACGTCGACTGGGCCAAGCTGCGCCGGATGACGCGCACCGCGGTGCATTTCCTCGACAACCTCTTCGAGGTCGCCGCAGCCGGCGCGGAGAGCCCTCGCGAGACGCCGCGGCGACTGGGCCTGGGCGTGATGGGCTTCGCCGAGCTTCTGCTCAAACTGGGCGTCCCCTACGACAGCGAGGATGCCGTGGTCCTGGCCGAAAAGATCTTTCGCTTCCTGCGCCAAGAGGCACAGGCCGCTGCCGCGGCCCTGGCCGAGCGACGCGAGCCCTCCGCCGAGGGCGCCGTCGAGATCGCGCCTCGGCACGAGGCCCTGCTGGCGATCCGCGCGGAGACCGGCCTGGCCGACTTGGCCGAGGTCAGCCCCGGGCTCGAGTCCCTCGAAGCCGTCGTCGAGGATGGACGCCCGCTCGCCCTGTTGCAGCAGATCGCCCAGCGCCGCCGGGTCTGGAACGAGACCATCGCCGAGGAGGTACTCGAGAGGCAGAGCGTCCGCGAGGCCGAGGCCGCGCCCCGCCCGCTGCGCCGGCTTTTTGCCAAACGCGCCGAGATCGCGCCGGAGTGGCCCCTCAAGATCCTCGGCGCCGCCCAGCGGCACTGCGACCTCCCGATGACCGGCGAGCTGGAGCTCCCCGAGGCACTGACCTTCGAGACACTCTCCGAGCTCTTGCGCGCGGCGCGCGGCTACGGCCTGAGGCAGGTCCGCATCGCCGGCGAACACCATTTTCTCCCTAAAGCGTCGATCCCCGAGGCGACGGAAGCCGAGACCTCGCCCCTCGCCGCCGAGGCGGCGGAGGCCTCCTTGGTCTTGAGCCTCGAGGACCTAGCCGCCGCGGAAGACGAAGGGGTCTCCGACGAGGCCGCGGCGTCCGACGCCGCAAGCCTCGCCGCCGAGGATGCGCCGGCCCTCGAGCCGGAGGCCTCAGTCTCCGAGACGGCGGATTCCCCCGAACCCGCCGCCGATTCCCTCGCCGCCTCCATCCTCGGCGTCGCGGATCCGGCGTCCGGCGCCGCGCCCGGCATCCGGCCTCGCCCCCGGCCCGAAGTCCTGCAGGCGAGCAACCGCCTCATCCACACCGGCTGCGGCCCGATGCACGTCAGCTTCGCCCGCGACGCGCGGGGCCCCTACGAGGTCCGCGCCCAGCTCGGCCCGACCGGCACCTGCGCCAGCGCGCAGACCGAGACCATTTCCCGCTTGCTCAGCCTCTGCCTGAGCAGCGGCGTCGACCAGCGCCTCGTCTACGAGCAGCTGCGCGGCGTCCGCTGTCCCAAAAACGCGGTGGACCGCGGCGACAAGATCCTGTCGTGTTCGGACGGCATCGCGCGGGTCTTCGAGCGCGAATTGGGTTTCGCGGGCCGGGCACCAGAAGCTGTCGAGGAGGAAGAGGAGATCACGGCGGTCACCGACCTGGCCTCGCTGCAATAAGTTTTGGACCTGGAAGAGGAAAGGGGGAATCCCGCGAGGGGTTCCCTCTTTCTATTTTTGAAGCGAAAAATTTCTCAGGCCTCCTGAGGACGGATGCCGAGCGGCTGGGCCACCTTCGGGTCGCGAACCTTCCAGATCCAACCGTCGTAGAGGAAGTGCAGAAAGCTGCTCGCCAGGATGTACCAGCCCAGCGTGGTCCAGGACCAATGGCGCCAGAGCAGGAAGATCGTCACCATCCCAGCGGCGAAGACGCCGAAGCTCAAGCCCTGGCGGCGAATCCAGGCCGCCAGCGGCGAGGACTGGGCGGGCCGCGCGAGGTACTTGCGCCGGGAAAAGACGTTGACGAAGGCAATGTATTCAATGGCGTGGGAGAAGCCGAAGGCCGCGTAGCCGGCGACGAAATCGTAGCCCAGCGTCGCGTAGAGCAGCAGGACGCTCAGCACGAAGAGGTTCTTCGGCCAGTGGAAGCGTCCGCGGTGGGAGAACTCCTGCTTCAGGTAAAAGCCGGTGACGACTAGGCCGGCGGCCAGGGCCGCGCCCGCCAAATAAGGCATCACGGGCAGCAGCGGCTCGAAGACGCGGTTGAGCAGCCTGCCGGCGGCGCTCAAGCGCACCACCTCCTGCTGCAACTTGGGGCTCGCGGCCAGCTGCAGGAGCAAAAATACAAACCAGACCCAAATCATCGCCTTGTCGACCCAGGGCCGGCCATAGCCGGCCTTGCGCGAGTAGACGCGCAGGATGCCCATCTTCTGCATCAGCGTGTGGTAGATGTTCCAGACCACCGAGAGGAAGACCAAGACCGCCAGCAAGGGCCGCACCGGCCGCGCCTTGGGTCCCAAGCCCGGCTCGACGTAGAGGATGCCCGCCAGGGTCAGCAGGAAGAAGAGGAAGGGAAAGAGGACATAGGCCTTCTTGCGCGCGGCGAGCTGGTCGGGGTCGGCGTAGACCAGCGGGAAGGTCAGGTGGCGGTGAATGAAGCTGATCATCAGGACGAAGGCGATCAGCAGGGGCCAAAGCTCGGGCTTGCGGCCGAGTTCGAGCGTCAGGACGAAGGCGAGGAAGACCGGCACCCAGCCGAAGCAGAAGAAGATCAGGTCGGTCTTAGGCCCGCCGATCCAGACGGAAGAGTTGGTTTCGGTTTTCGTCATAGCGTATTTTTTCAATCTTCGTCCAAAAGCCCCGGAGGTTTCGGACTCAGGAGATGCCGAAATACCGCTCCACCGCCGCGCCGATCCCGACCTTGATCTTTCCGAGGATCTCCCGGCGGTCGCGCGGCCGGTCCAGGTGGGCGATCACGCCCCAGACCGGCACCGAGGTCCACTCCGCCAGGGTCTTCAGGTTGTGCTTGGCCGAGGGGTCCGACTCCTTCCGGTCGCAGTTGAAGACGATCCCCGCGACGGGGAGCCCGCGGCGCTCCAGGGCCTCCAGGGTCAGGAGCGTGTGGTTGATCGTGCCCAGGCCCATCCGTGCCACCACCAATACCGGTATCTCGAGGGCCGCGATCAGGTCGCTCACGCAGCGCCCCGGCCCCAGCGGGACGCGCAGCCCGCCCGCGCCCTCGACCAGGACCGTCTTGTGCAACAGCTCGAGGCGGCGGAAGGACTCGAGGATGCGGTCGAAGGAGATCTCGACGCCCTCCAGCGCCGCCGCCACGCCCGGCGCCAGCGGCGGCTCGAAGGCGTAGGTGTTGATCAGGTCGAGGTCGTCGGCGGACTGGGAGACTTTTTTCAAGAAGACCGAGTCGCTGGAGGGCGCGCCGGAGAGGCCGCCGCTCTCGACCGGTTTCATCACCCCCGCGTCGACGCCGCGCTCGCGCAGATAGGCCGCGAGGCCCGCGGTGACGAGGGTCTTGCCGACGTTCGTATCGGTGCCGGTGATGAAGAGTCCTGCCATAATTCTCGCTCGTTTATCTAGTCGTCTCCTCCAGGGCCTCCCAAAGGATGTCCAACAAGGCCTGCAAATCTCCCGATTCGATCGCCAAGGGCGGCAAGACGACCAGGACGTTCCCCAGCGGCCTGAGCAGGGCGCCACGTTCGCGCGCCGCGCGGCAGACCCGAAATCCCATCTTCGCCTCCAACGGATAAGGCGTCCCGGCGGCCTTGTCTGCGGTCAGCTCGATGCCCGCCATCAGGCCGATCTGCCGCACCTCGCGGACCTGGGGGTGGGTGGCGAAGCGCCGCAGGGCCTCGCCAAGCAGTGCGACTTTGGGCTGCAGGCGCTCGATCACCCGGTCCTCCTCGAAGATCTTCAAGTTGGCCAGGGCCGCGGCGCAGGCCAGGGGATTGCCGGTGTAGCTGTGCCCGTGGAAGAAGGTCTTGAAGTCGCGGTAGGCCCCGCAGAAGCCTTGGAAAACTTGCTCGGTGGTGAGCGTCGCCGCCAGCGGAAGGTAGCCGCCGGTGACCCCCTTCGCAAGGCAGAGGAAATCGGGCGCGACGCCCTCGTGCTCGACCGCGAACATCTTCCCCGTGCGCCCGAACCCGGTCGCCACCTCGTCGCAGATCAGGAAGGCGCCGTGCGCGTCACAAAGCTTCCGAAGGTGCGTCAAAAATCCCGGCGGCTGGGTGCGCATCCCCGCGGCGCCCTGGATCATCGGCTCGACGACGCAGGCGGCGATCTCGCCCGAGTATCTCGTAAAAATCTCGCTCGCCTGCTCGAAGCTGAAACGCTCGATCACCAAGGACTCGAAGAGCAGCGGGCGGAAGACCTTATGAAAGAGATCGATGCCGCCGACGCTGACCGAACCCAGAGTGTCGCCGTGGTAGGCGTCGCGCAGCGTCACGAAACGGATCTTCTTCGCGGCGGCGCCGCCCCGCTGCTGCCAGTATTGAAACGCCATCTTCAGCGCGATCTCGACGGAGGTGGCGCCGTTGTCGGAGTAGAAGACCTTTTTCAGGTTGTACGGGGCGACTTGCAGCAGGCGCTCGGCCAGCTCGATGGAGGGGACATTGGCCAGCCCCAGCAGGGTGGAGTGGGCGATCTTGTCGAGCTGGGCGCGGATCGCCGCGTCGATCTCGGCGCGGCGGTGGCCGTGGACGTTCACCCACAGCGAGGAAACACCGTCCAGGTAGCGCCGGCCCGCGACGTCGATCAGGTGGCAGCCCTCGCCGCGCTCGACGATCAGTGGCTCCTCCGCCATGTATTCCTGCATCTGGGTGAAGGGGTGCCAGACGAGGCGGCGGTCGAGGTCTTTCAGGCGGTTTGAATTGAAATCGGACGTCATGATTTTTACTCAGGAAAATTTTCAACAGCCCCCACGACGCCAAGGGCGGATTTTAAATTTTTCACATCTTCCTCCGTATGCGTCGCCATCAAGGTCACCCGCAGCCGCGCCGTGCCCGGCGGCACCGTCGGCGGGCGGATCGCAGAGACCCAGAATCCCCGTTCCGCGAGCGCTCGGCTCATCGCCACCGCCGCCTCGGCCTCCCCCACCACCACCGGCACGATCGGGGACCTCGCCCGCCCCTCGTCCGCGTCAAAATCCCGCACTCGATCCCACAGCGCCGAGCGCCGCTGCGGCTCGCCGACGACGATCCGCAGCGCCTCGCGGGCGGCCTCGGCCAAGGCCGGCGGCAAGGCCGTCGTGTAGATAAAGGGCCGCGCCCGGTTCACCAAGAAATCCACCAGGACCCGCGGCCCGGCAATGTAGGCGCCGAAACAGCCCAGGGCCTTGCCCAGGGTCCCCATCTGGATCACGCGGTCCGCATGGCGCCCGCGCCCGGCCAGGGTCTCGAAGAGACCCGCGCCCGTCGGGCCGAAAACGCCGGTGGCGTGCGCCTCGTCCAAGTAAAGCCAGGCGTCAAACTCCTCGGCCAGTCGCAGCAAGGATTCCAGCGGAGCCAGGTCGCCGTCCATCGAGAAGACCGTCTCGGTCGCGATCAAAAACTGCGCCCCCGGCGCCGCGCGCCTTCGCGCCGCGCGCAGCCGATCGCCCAGGCCGTCTAGATCGTTGTGCCGATAGACGAGCTTCTCGGCCTTGCTCAGCCGCATCCCGTCGATCATCGAGGCGTGGTTCAGCTCGTCCGAAAAGATCAGGTCCCCTTCCCCCAGCAGGCAGCTCAGGGCGCCCAGGTTGGCGTGGTAGCCGGAGTTGAAGACCAGCGCCTCCTCCGCGCCCTTGAACTCCGCCAGGGCCTCTTCCAAACGATGCACCGGCCCCTGCGAGCCGGTCACCAGGCGCGCCGCGCCGGAGCCCAGGCCCCAATCGCGCAGGCCCCGCTCCACGGCCTCGCGCAGGGCGGGGTGGTCGGCCAGGCCGAGGTAGTTGTTGGAGGAAAAATTGAGGTAGTCCCGCCCCTGATGGCGCAGGACGCGGCCCTGCGCGCCCTGCATTTCTTTCAGGTCCCGGCGCAATCCCGCCGTCTCGAGGTCCGCGAGGGCTTTGTGAAGTCGTTCGAATGCCATAAAAAAAATCGGCAAAAACTTTACACCATAATGGATCGAAATCCGCGATAGGTCTTGGAATGGGTGGCCGGGCGGGGGTCCCCCGCCGCGCGCAGCTTGCGAGCACGGTGGGGGTGCAGACCGGACAGGACCCATTTCAAGACCTATCGCGGATTTCGCACCATAAAAAGCGTAACGGTCAGCCACCTACTGCTGCGGAAGACACCGAGGCGTCCTCCGCGGATTTCGCCTTGCGGTGCGGCGCCACGGGCACCAGGCCCTGGCTGCGGATCAGCGCCAGGTCTTGCTCGGGGCTGCGACCCTGGGTGGTGAGGTAGTTGCCGAGCATGGTGCCGCTGGCGCCCGCGTCGAACATCTTGTCTTGCCACTCGCCCATGTTGACCTCGCGGCCGCCGCAGACGAAGAGCTCTTTGCCGGGCATGGCCAAGCGCAGCACCGCGATGATCTTCAGGCAGTCGAGCGGGGTCAGGTCGTGCTTGTCGGCCAACGGCGTGCCGGGGCGGGGGTTGAGGAAGTTGATCGGGATGGAATCGGGATCGATGTCTTTCAACTGAAAGATGAACTCGACCCGCTGCTCGACCGACTCGCCCATGCCGAAGATCCCGCCGCAGCAGACCTCGAAGCCCAGCTCTTTGGCGTTCTTCACGGTGGCGACCTCGTCCTCCCAGCTGTGGCTTTGGACGATGTTGGGAAAGTAGGAGCGCGCGGTCTCGATGTTGTGGTGGTAGTGGATCATCCCGGCCTCTTTGAGGCGCAGGAGGTCCTCGCGGCTCATCAAGCCGAGGGAGGCGCAGGTCTCGACGTCGGTCTGTTCGCGGATCTTTTTGATGGCGTCGACCATGGTGTCGAGCTCTTTTTGTTTGGTCATGCCGCGGCCGCTGGTGACGATGGAGAATTCGGTGGCGCCGAAGGACTCGGCCTCCTTCGCCTTCTCGAGGATCTTGTCCGCGGACATCAGGGGATAGACCGGCGCCTGGGCACCCTTATAGGAGTTGGACTGGGCGCAGAAGCTGCAGCTCTCGACGCAGGCCCCGCTCTTGGCGTTGACGATGGAGCAGAAGCTGATCTCGTTGCCGAAGGCGCGCTCGCGGAGGGACTTGGCGAGGGGCACAATTTTTTCAAAGAATTCTTCCTCACCCATCGCAAAGATTTCCCGCGCCTGGTTTTCATCGATTCCTTGAAAATTCGATAACATAACCTTCTCCATAGACCTGCTCGCCTATCCCAGGACAGGAACTTTGACAAGTAGGCCCGACCAAAAATCCCCAGGTTCCTTTTCAAGAAATATCCATTGTAATTTCATATGAATTTTATATAAATTATATATGTATCTCTGGGATGAGAAGAAGAATCGAATGAATCTGAAAAAGCACGGCATCAGCTTCGAAGAAGCCCGGATTCGATTTTTGAAGGAAGTAATATTTTAGCCCCCGAGATCGCCTATTCCAAAGGGGAGGCAAGACATGCGGTCATCGGCAAACACCGAGGAAAATATTATGTGGGAATTTTCTCGGTAACCCCCGAGGGTTTCAGGATCATTTCGGTAAGGAGAGCAAGACATGAAGAAGAAAGCCAAGCTAAAAACAAAGGACTCTAGGGACTTCGACGAAAGGTTCGACGCGGGAGAGGAAACCATCGATTTCAGTTCCGGGGTGAAGACCGAAGGCCTAAGCAAGACGATCAAGCTGCCGCCAATGGATGTCCCCGCTTGGTTGGCCGCGGAAATCGAGCGTCTTGCGGCCCTGCAAGCAAACTCAAAGACGTCCGTCGTCCGCCAATTGCTGGTGGAGGCCATTGAGGCCAGAAAGCGGCGGGCCTCCTGATTTAGCCGGTTTGACAACCCCCCAAAAATCCCCTAGCTTCGCCTCCCCATGCCCAGAAAGGCCAAAATCGTCCGCAATACCAAAGAAACCCAGATCTCCGTCGAGCTCAACATTGACGGGAGGGGGAAGTACAAGGTCGACACGCCCATCCCCTTTTTGAACCACATGCTCGAGGCCTTCGCCAAGCACGGGCTCTTCGACCTGACGGTCAAGGCCAAGGGCGACGTCCACGTCGACCTGCACCACACCGTCGAGGACGTCGGCATCGCCCTGGGCGAGGCCTTCACGAAGGCGCTGCGCGACAAGAAGGGCCTGCGGCGTTACGGGCACTTCACGCTGCCGATGGACGAGGTCCTGACCACCGTCGCTGTCGACTTCGCCGGGCGGCCCTGCATGATCTACAACCCCAAGCTGAAGGCCGGGCGCATCGGGACCTTCGACGTCGAGCTGGTGCCGGAATTTTTTCAGGGCTTCACCAACGCGGCCCTGGTCAACCTGCACGTCAACGTCTGGTACGGCCGCAACCGGCATCACATCGTCGAGTCGATGTTCAAGGCCTTCGCCAAGGCCGTGGACATGGCGACGCAGAAGGACGCCCGGGTGCGCGGGGTTCCATCAACCAAAGGGGCGCTGTAGGGGCCGTTCGCGAACGGCCCCTGCGGATTCGGTATGATCGCCATCCTCGACTACGACATGGGCAACCTCCGCAGCGTCTCGAAGGCCGTCGAGCACGTCGGCGGAAAATGCGCCGTCACCCGCGACCCCAAGCGGGCCGCGAAGGCGGACAAGCTCATCCTGCCGGGCGTCGGCGCCTTCAAGGACTGCATGGTCAATCTCGAGAGCTACGGCCTGATCGAGCCCATCCGCGAGTTCATCGCCTCGGGCCGGCCCTTCCTCGGCATCTGCCTAGGCATGCAGCTCTTGATGGACGAGAGCGAGGAAGGCGGCCGCCACCGGGGCTTGGGCATCCTGCCCGGCAAGGTTTTGCGCTTCTCGCCCGAGCTGGGCCTGAAGGTCCCGCACATGGGCTGGAACCGGCTGAAGCTGAAGGGCAAGCCGCGGCTGCTGGAGGGCATGGAGGGCGACTACGTCTACTTCGTGCACAGCTACTACGTCGCGCCCGAAAAAAAGAAGGCGATCGCCGCCGTCAGCGACTACGGCCTCGAGTTCGCGGCGAGCCTCGAGTCCGACAACATCTTCGCGACCCAGTTCCACCCGGAAAAATCCCAAAAGGTGGGCCTGGGCCTGCTGAAACGCTTCGTGAAACTATGATCCTATTTCCCGCCATCGACTTGAAAGACGGCAAGGCCGTGCGCCTCCAACAGGGCGACTACGACCAGGTCACCCAGTACTCCGACGACCCGCTCGCCCTGGCCCGGCGCTTCGCCGAGGAGGGCGCGAAGTGGATCCACATCGTCGACCTCGACGCCGCCAAGGTCGGCAAGCCCGTCCACCGCGAGCTGATCGCCCGCATCGCCCGCGAGGTCCCGGCCAAGCTGCAGGTCGGCGGCGGCATCCGCTCGGTGGCGACCGCGGGGGAATATATCGGCGACGGCGTCGCCCGGGTCGTGGTCGGCACCAAGGCCACCCAGGATCCCGAATTCCTGGCCGCGCTGGGCGCGAAATTTCCCGGCCAGATCGCCTTGGGCCTGGACACCAAGGCCGGCAAGATCGCCGTCCACGGCTGGACCGAGACCACCGGCCTCACCGTCCCGGAATATCTTAAGTCGGCACCGCTGGCGGGCGTCTACTGCCTGATCTTCACCGACATCGCCCGCGACGGGATGCTGAGCGGACCCAATATCCCCGCCCTGCGCGAGGTGATGGCCGCCACCGAGCTGCCGGTCATCGCCAGCGGCGGGGTCTCTTCCCTGGAGGACCTGCGGGCCCTGGTGGCGATGGAAGACTGCAAACTGCTCGGCGCGATCACGGGCAAGGCCCTCTATGAGGGAAAATTCACGCTGCGCGACGCCCTGAAGGCGGCCGAGTCCTGATATGCTGACCAAACGCATCATCCCCTGCCTCGACGTGAAGGACGGCCGCGTGGTCAAGGGGACCCAATTTTTGAACCTGGTCGACGCCGGCGACCCCGTGGCGGTGGCGGAGGAGTACGAGCGCCAGGGCGCCGACGAGGTGACCTTCCTCGACATCACCGCCAGCCACGAGAAACGCGGCATCATCCTGGACGTCGTCGCCAAGACCGCGGAGAAGTGCTTCATGCCGCTGACGGTGGGCGGCGGCGTGCGCACCATCGAGGACATCCGCAACCTGCTGCACGCCGGGGCGGACAAGGTCTCGATCAACACCACCGCGGTCAACGACCCCGACTTCGTCCGCCGGGCCGCCGACAAGTTCGGCAGCCAGTGCATCGTGGTGGCGGTCGACGCCAAGCGCTCCCTGGACGGCTGGGAGGTCTACACCCACGGCGGCCGCACCCCGACGGGCCTCGAGGCCCCCGAGTGGTGCCGCAAGATGGAGGGCTTCGGCGCCGGCGAGATCCTGCTGACCAGCATGGACCGCGACGGCACGAAGGCCGGCTACGATATCGAGCTGTTGCAGGCCGTGGCGGAGTTGGTCACGGTCCCGGTGATCGCCTCCGGCGGGGTGGGCAACGCCGAGCACATCTACCAGGGCCTGACCGAGGGCCGCGCCGACGCGGCCCTGGCGGCCTCGATCTTCCACTTCCGCGAGCTGAGCATCGCCCAGGTGAAAAGCTACTTGAGCGAACGCGGCGTCTTGGTTAGGACTGTGGCATGAACTACGACAAGATCCTCGACCAGCTGAAATTCGACGACAAGGGCCTCATCCCGGTCATCCTGCAAGACCACGAGAACGGCGAGATCCTGATGTTCGCCTTCATGAACCGCGAATCCCTGAAGATGACGCTGGAAAGCAAGCTCGCCACCTACTGGAGCCGCTCCCGCAAAAAGCTCTGGGTCAAGGGAGAGAGCAGCGGCCACACGCAGGAGGTAAAAGAAGTCTACTTCGACTGCGACAACGACGCCCTGCTGATCAAGATCCGGCAGAACGTCGCCGCCTGCCACACGGGCTACCGCAGCTGCTTCTTCAACAAGATCGAGGGCGATCAGGTGAAGACGGTCGGGGAAAAGCTCTTCGACGAAGAAAAAGTTTATAAGTGACGTAGGGGCGAACCTCGCAAGGTGAATCCATGAATTCCTGTATCTTCTGCAAAATCGCCGCGAAGCAAATTCCCTCGAATCTTCTGTACGAAAGCGACCGCGTCCTCGCCTTCCCCGACATCGGACCCCAGGCCCCGGTACACCTCCTGATCATCCCCAAGGCGCATTACGCCCACCTCGGGGAAATCCCCGACGAACAGCTGGGGGTGGTCGAGGAGATGTTCACCGTCGCCCGCAAGCTCGCCGCCGACAAGGGCGTCCAAGACCGGGGCTACCGCCTGGTGATGAACGTCAACCCGGAGGGCGGACAGACGGTCTTCCACGTCCACCTGCACCTGCTGGCCGGCCGTCCAATGGGCCCCTCCCTCATCGGCTAAGCCCCCCATTTTTCAAGCCCCCGCGCCCGCCCGTTTATGGCTTGACAGGCCCTCCCGAAGCTCCTATATCCTCCCGCTCTTCGGCGCTTTCCCCGGATGGACAAGCCGCGGAAATCGGTGTATAAGAGCTTGATAATTAACATAAATTGAGGTTGCAATGCCCGGCATCCAAATTCGAGACGGCGAGTCCTTCGAGGCCGCCATGCGGCGATTCAAAAAGCAGTGCGAGAAGGCGGGGATCCTCTCCGAGGTCCGCAAACGCGAGCACTACGAAAAGCCCAGCATCAAAAAGAAGCGCAAGACCGTCGCCGCCCGCAAGCGCGCCATAAAAAAGCAGTACCGCGACTAATTTTCGTCACAAGCGATTCCGAAGCGAGAGGCCTTGGGGCCTTCGCTTCGTATTTGTATTTTAGGTGCCCAATTCATGTCCCTTTACCAAGACATCGAGACCCAGCTCAAAGACGCGATGCGCGCCCAGGACAAGGACCGCCTGATGGCCCTGCGCAACATCAAGTCGGTGCTGAAGAACAAGGCCATCGACGCCAAGCGCGACTTAAACGACGCCGAGGTCGTCCAAGCCCTCTCGACCCTGGCCAAGCAGCGCAAAGAGTCGATCGAGGCCTTCCAGTCCGGCGGCCGCCAGGACCTGGTCGAAAAAGAGGCCGCCGAATTAAAGGTGATCGAAGGATTTTTGCCGCAGCAGCTCTCCGCGGAGGAGCTCGAAAAGACGATCCGCGAAGCCATCGCCGAGACCCAGGCCCAGGGCGCGAAGGACATGGGCAAGGTGATGAAGGCCGTGCAGCCCAAGGTCATGGGGCGCGCGGACGGTAAGGTCGTCAGCGAACTCGTGAAAAAGCTGCTCGGTTAATACGGCCCACTCGGCCGATAAAATTTTTCATTTCCTGCGGGCGTTTCGGCCCTCGGACCGGGGCCGCTTCTCAATATTGGAGTGTGGATGTTTTCGGAAGAACAACTGTCGGAAATCCGAGAACGAGTTTCGATCGTCGAATACATCGGCGAATTCGTCCAACTCAAGAAGGCCGGCAAAAACTACAAGGGCCTCTGCCCCTTCCACCAGGAAAAATCGCCCTCCTTCATCGTCAGCCCCGACCGCGACACCTTCCACTGCTTCGGTTGCGGCAGCGGCGGCAACCTCTTCCACTTCTTGATGAAGCTCGACAGCCTCTCCTTCCCCGAGGCCGTCCAGCGCCTGGCCGAGCGGGCGGGCGTGCAGGTAGCCTCCTCCGGGCCGGCCGACCCCAAGGCCCGCGAGCGGCGCGACGAGGCCTTCGAGGTCCACCGCCAGGCCGCCTGGTACTACCACTGCCTGCTCAAGAACACCCCCAAGGACCACCCCGTCTGGGCCTACCTGGCCAAGCGCCAGATCCCCGAATCCGCCGTGGAGGCCTTCCACCTGGGCTACTGCCCCGGGCAGGAGAGCGGTCTGGCCTCCCGCCTGCAGCAGAAAGGCCTCGCCCGCGAGGTGCTCGAGAAGTTTTCGCTCTACCGCGGCCGCCGCGAGTTCTTCCGCGGCCGCCTGACCTTCCCCATCTTCCGCCACGACAAAAAGGTCGTCGGCCTGGGCGGGAGGCTCTTCCAAGAGAAGGACGAGGGGCCCAAGTACCTGAATTCCCCCGAGTCCGAGATCTTCAAGAAGGGCGAGCTCTTTTATGGATTCCACCTGGCCAAGGCGGAAATCCGCAAGAGAAACCAGGTCTTGCTGGTCGAGGGCTACCTGGACGTCATCACCCTCCACGGCCAGGGCTTCACCCATGCCGTGGCCCCCCTGGGCACCGCCCTCACCTCAAATCACGCCAAGACCTTGCAAAGGCTCGAGGCCGAAATCATCTTGCTATTTGACGGCGACTCGGCCGGCGAAGAGGCGGGTTTAAGGGCCTTGGAGGTGCTTTTGGTCCAAGGGGTGATTCCTCAGATCGTGCGCTTGGAGGGCGGAGAAGACCCCGATTCCTATCTCCGGCGTTTCGGCCGTTTGGCCTTCGAAAAAAAGCTCCAGGAGCGGCGAAACCTTTTAGAGGAACTCATCGATAAGTGGTCGGCCTCGCTGCCCCGCGGCCCGCAGGCCCTCGAACAGAAAGGCCGGGCGGCGAGGCGGCTGTTGGCCTTGATCGAGAAGCTCCCCGACTCCATCGTGCAAAATCTCTATCGCCGCCGGCTCGCCGAGGGCTTCGACATCCCGGAGGATTGGCTGCGGGGCAAACGCCCCCTCCCGGAGAGGCGCCCCGCCCAGGCCGCCCGGCCGAACGAGCGGCGCCGGACCTGGCTCCCCGAGGAAGAGACGATCCTCGAGGTCTGGCTGCGCTTCCCGTCGCTTCGGCCCGAGATCCTGGCCCGGGTGGAGCCCGAGGATTTTTATACGGAGGAATTGGCCGACACCGTGCGGGCCTTTTGGGAGTTGGCAAAGACCGAACCTTATGGAAAAACGGGGAAATACCTCGAAATGGTGCCCGAGTCCCTGCTGGAGATGTTCACCGAATTGACCCTTCGGCCCGACGGCCTCGACGAGGTAGGGGCCGCCCAATTCAGCCTGGAACAGGCTGTCATCCGTTTGAGAGAGCGGCGCCTGAAAGAGGACCTTCAGGCCCTGCGCGGGAGCGAAGACCCGGAAAAATTGCACGTCGTCCACGAGAAGATACAGGCCCTGTCCCTGGTGCTGAAAAACAAAGCGAGGATCTATGGCGAAAGAAAAAACTAACCAAATCCAAGGCCTGATCGAGTTGGGCAAGGAACGGGGCTTTCTCACCTACGAGGACATCAACGAGGCCCTCCCCGACGACATCACCTCGGCCGACCAGATCGACGACGTCCTGAGCGTCTTCGACGAGCTGGACATCGAGATCGTCGAGAAGGAAGAAGACGGCAAGGGCCTGGCCGCCAAGGGCGGGGCCAACAAGAAGAAGGCGGCGCCCGCCGCCGCCCAGTCCGCGCGCCGTGCCGAGGCCCCCAAGGCCGAGGGCGAAGCCGAGGAAGACGACGAAAGCGAAGACGACGATGACGGCGAGGAGGTCGAGGTCGA
>JAANMW010000766.1_pt1 | contig 37505 bp, 33 predicted proteins | sample 7279671 | NCBI WGS metagenome assembly JAANMW01 (sample SAMN14094541, study PRJNA606508) | bioreactor metagenome | isolation source: A lab-scale SPAN reactor treating ammonium-rich wastewater day 247 | place: Ireland: Galway | collected 2017-09-19 | reverse complement strand
GCCGCGGCGCTGGTGCTCGCCGACGTCCTGACCTGGCCGGAGGTCGAGGCCGCAGGCCTGACCAACGCCGTGCCGCTGCGACTCGCCTCGCCCGCCTCGATCGCGGCGATCGCCGCCTTCTGCCTTCCGGCGAGCGAGAGCGCCGAGGGAGACGAGCGCGAACGGGCTTGATCGGGATATCCGCTCCGGATATCCTCGCTGCATGGGCGACGAAACGGTGGTGTTCCGGGTCGGCAACAGTCTCGCCGTGCGCCTGGTGGGCGACTGCAAACTCCCGCGCGGGCAACGCGTTCGGGAACGGCGCGAGGGGAACCGTATCGTCCTGGAGCCGGTCTCCGAGCAATGGCCGGACGACTTCATCGGAGCCGCCGGAGCCTGGCCCGAGGCCATTCCCCGCCCGGGCCGCGGCGAAAAGCCACGGGACCCCTTCACATGAGATTCCTGCTCGACACCAACACGGTGAGCGACTACCTGCGGGGCAACGCGCAGGTGGTGAAGCGCATCCAGGCCCACCTGCCGCGCGATCTGGCGATCAGCGCGGTCACGGTGATGGAACTCCGCTACGGCGGCGCACGGCGGCGTTCCGCCAGGCTGACTGCGGCCATCGACGCCGTACTGGGCCCGCTCACGGTGTTGCCCTTCGACGCTGTCGCGGCCGAGAGAGCGGGCGTCGTCCGAGCTGCCCTGGAGGCCAGGGGCGTGGCCCCAGGGCTGGCCGACAGCCAGATCGCCGGGCAGGCCCTGGCTGCCGGGGTGACGCTCGTCAGCAGCGACTCCGCGTTCCGTCGCGTGCCGGGCCTGACCGTGCGGAACTGGTCGAAGTAGCGACCTCGATCGAGGTGGTCGCCGCGTTCAGCCTTCCGGAGAGGTGAGGGGCTCGAAGGTCTCGGCGGCGCGCGTGCGTTGCACGCCGCGCTGGAGGTCCTGGTAGATCGCGTCCTGGGCGCGCAGGGCGTCCTCGCCTTTGGCCGGCCGCCGTCGCTTGTAGCTGCCGTCGCTCTGCAGCCAGCGCGACTTGACGTTGTCCTCGAACAGCCGGTCGAGCGCCTGCAGCGCCTTCTGGCGCGCCTCCTTCGACTCGACCGGGAACAGCAGCTCGATCCGGCGGTCGAGGTTGCGCGGCATCCAGTCGGCCGACGACATGTAGACCTCGTCGTCGCCGCCGTCGTGGACGTGGATCACGCGCGCGTGCTCCAGGTAGCGGTCGACGATCGAGCACACCTCGATGTTCTCCGACACGCCCTTGAGGCCCGGGCGCAGGCAGCACACGCCGCGGACGTTGAGCTGCACCTTGACGCCCGCCTTCGACGCCTCGTACAGCGCGCGGATCAGGTCTTCGTCGACGAGAGCGTTCATCTTGGCGCGGACCAGCGCCGGCTGGCCACCCTGCGCCCGCCGTCGCTCGCGCTCGATCAGTTGCAGCAGCCGCTCGCGCAGCCGGGTCGGGGCCATCGCCAGCTTCTTCATCGGCGGCGGGTCGGAGTAGCCGGTCAGCACGTTGAAGAAGGCCGAGGCGTCCTCGCCGATCGCCGGGTCGGCGGTCATCAGCCCGAAGTCGGTATAGACCCGCGCCGTGCGGTCGTTGTAGTTGCCGGTGCCGAGGTGCACGTAGCGGCGGATGCCGCTGCGCCCGCGGCGCACCACCAGCGTCATCTTGGCGTGCGTCTTGTACCCGCGGATGCCGTAGATGACGTGGGCGCCTGCCTCCTCCAGCCGCCGCGCCCAGCGGATGTTGCTCTGCTCGTCGAAGCGGGCCATCAGCTCGACCAGCACGGTCACCTGCTTGCCCTGCTCGGCCGCCGCCATCAGAGCCCGGACCACGGGCGAGTCGCCGCTCGTGCGGTACAGCGTCTGCTTGATCGCCAGCACGTCGGGGTCGGCCGCGGCGCGCTCGAGCAGGTCGATCACCGGGTCGAACGCGTCGTAGGGGTGAAAGAGCAGCACGTCGCGCGCCTCGAGGGTGTCGAAGATCTGCTCGCGCTCCTTCGTCTCCAGCACCGGCAGCGCCTTGCGCGGGGCCTCGCGCAGGTCCTCGAGCGCGGGCAGCTCGCACAGCGGCAGGAACGCGCGCAGGTCGAGCGGGCCGGGCACGCGGTAGACGTCGGCCGCGTCGACGCCGAGGCGCGAGGCGAGCCGCGACACCAGCGCGTCGGTCGCGCCGGCCTCCACTTCCAGCCGCACGACCAGGCTGCGGCGCCGCTTCTTGAGCTCCTCCTCGATCACCTGCAGGTAGTCGCGGCCGCCTTCGTCGTCGAGGTCCAGCTCGGAGTCGCGCGCGATCCGGAACGGCACCGCCTCGAGCACGCCCTGGCCCGGGAACAGCGCCTGCATCTCGCTGCGGATCTCGTCCTCCAGCAGCACGTAGCTGCTGCTCTCGCCCGGCAGCCGCGACAGCCGCGGCAGTCGCGCCGGCACCTGCACGACGGCCAGCCGCAGTTCCTCCTCGCCTTCGGCCGGCGAGAGCAGCACGGCGATGTTGAGCGAGAGGCTGGCGAGCAGCGGCACCGGCCGCGAGGAGTCGATCGCCAGCGGCGTCAGCCCCGGCTGCACCTCGTCGCGGAAGTGGCGGGCCAGGGCCGCCCGCGCCGGCGCCTCCAGCTCGGACGCCGCGGCGATCCGCACGCCGCGCTCGGCGAGCCCCGGCAGCAGCTCCTCCTTCAGCACCTTGTAGAGCCGCGAGACTTGCTGGTGGGCGCGCTCGGCGATCTGCTGGAGCTGCTGCGAGGGTGTCAGCCCCGCCAGGTCCGGGGCCGTGTCGCCCTCCAGCACGGCGTGCTCGAGGCCGGCGATGCGCACCATCACGAACTCGTCGAAGTTGGTGCCGACGATGATCGCGAAGCGCAGCCGGTCCAGCAGCGGCACGGAGGGGTCCTCGGCCTCCTCCAGCACGCGGGTGTTGAACTCGAGCCACGACAGCTCGCGGTTGAGGAAGAACTCCGGCTCCTTGTTGCGGCGGCGCGCGGTCTTGCCCGGCTTCTTCACGAGCGCCCCCCGGCCTCGCGCACGCTGACCCGGCGCCCGAAGACCTCGGTCAGGAAGTCGGAGCGGGCGATCGCGGCGAGGCGCTCCATCGTGAGGTCGCCCGCGCCTTCGACCTCGAGCACCCAGCTCTCGTCCTCCTGGCGCACCTTGACGTCCTTCACCTTCTGCAGGTGGTCGGACTCGAGCGCGTTGGCGACGCGCAGGATCGCCGCCAGCTTGTTGACGGCGACGCGGGTCTCGCGGTCGAGCGCCATGTAGGGCAGGTGCGACTTCTGCGGCGTCGCGCGGCGGTGGTAGCGGGCGACGTTGGCGACGACCGCCATGTCGTCGCGGCTGAGGCCGAAGATCTCCGAGACCGAGAGCAGGTACCACGAGTGCTTGTGGTGGCCCTTGAGGCTCACGTAGATGCCGACGTCGTGCAGCAGCGCCGCCACCTCCAGCAGCAGCCGGTCGCGGTCGGACAGCCCGTGCTCGGGCCGCAGGTCGTCGAACAGCCGCGTCGCGAGCTGGGCGACGGTGCGGGCGTGGGCGGCGTCGTAGTGGTAGCGCTCGCCGAGCGCCGCGGCGCTGGCCAGCACCTGCTTGCGGAAGGCCTCGATGCCGAGCCCGTCCTCCGAGCCGGCGAGGTCGAGCACGAGCCCGGCGCGCAGCGAAGCCTCGGGCACCACGATCGCGGTGGCGGACGTCTCCGCGATCAGCGCGGCGAAGGCGACCAGCGCCGGAGCCAGCGTCTCGGCCTCGGTGGGGCTGAGCCGGAAGCGCTCGGCCACCTGCTCGTCGTCGAGCGCCGCGACCTCTTCGGCGAAGGCCAGGAACGCGTCGCGGGGGACGCTGACCACGCCGCCGGGCGGCAGGTCCTCGCCGAGCACCCGCGAGGCGGCGAAGCGCACGTCCCCGCCCAGCGCGATCACGTGGCGGGCTTCGCCCAGCGGCACCTCGCGCTGGATGTCCTCGACGACGTTGTGGACGTGGCGGCGCAGCAGCCGCAGCCGCTGCTCGTGGCCCACGTTCCACGACAGCAGGTTCTGGCGCAGCCGGATCGAGCCGAGGGCGAAGGTGCCGGAGTGGGTGGGCTCGCCGCGGACCAGGAAGGAGAGGTCGGCGCTGCCGCCGCCCACCTCCAGCATCAGCGCGCCGTCGGCGGCGAGGCTCTCGTGGTCGCGCAGCCGCTCGCGCACCGCCATGTAGGTGAGGCGGTTCTCCTCGGTGCCGTCGATCACCTCGACCTCGATGCCGGTGCGCAGCCGCACGCGGTCGAGGAAGCTGTCGCGGTTCTGGGCCTCGCGCACCGCGCTGGTCGCCACCGCGCGGTAGCGGACCACGCCGTAGGTGTCCATGATCCGGCGGAAGCCCTCGAGGGTCCGCACCGCGGCCTCGATGCTGGCCGCGCCGAGGCGGCCGCTGGTGAAGGTGTCCTTGCCGAGCGGCACCCCGCGCGAGGCCTCCTCCAGCACCTTCGCCGGCTGGCCGGGCGCGCCTTCCGCGACGACCAGGCGCAGCGCTGAAGCGCCGATGTCGAGCACGGCGAAAGGCAGCACCGGCTCGGGGGGCGGCGCCGGCGCGCCGGCCTTGGGCTTGCGGGTCAGGGTGCGTTTCTTGGGGCCGCGCATGGGTGCCTACTTTCGGCGTCAGGACATTGTAGAAGACGGCGTGCTAACTTCTGGATCCCTACCGCGAGCGGAGGCATGGACCGCACCGACTCGACCCACCGCCCCCTGCGCCTGCTGCGCGAACGCCTGCGCGAGCTGTTCCGGCCCCTGCCCAGGGGGCTGGCCGGGGACGAAGCCGCGATCCACGACATGCGGGTCGCCTGCCGCCGGCTGCGCGCGGCGCTGCCGGTCCTGGTGAAGCGGCCCGAGTCGCGCCGCGCGCGGCGCACGCTGCGGCTGCTGCGCGACCTCGGCCGCGCCGCCTCCGGCAGCCGCGACCTCGACGTGGCCCTCGAGCTGCTCGACGACCTGCGCGGCGAGCGGCCGGGTCCCGAGGTGGCGGTCCTGCGCAAGCGACTCGCCGACGCCCGGCGCCGGCGCAAGGCGCGGATGGCGGAGGACCTTCTCGACCTGGAGCTGGCCCGCCTGCGCCGCGACCTGCGCAAGCTGGTCGCCCACGGCGCCGAGCCGCTGGAGGGCGCGCTGGGCCGGCTGCGCGCGCAGCGCGACGAGCGCGGGCTCGAGATGCTGGGCGCGGTCGAGCGGCTGGCCGCCGACTTCGAGCCCGCCGCGCTGCACGCGATCCGCATCCACGCCAAGCGCCTGCGGTACGCGGCCGAGCTGCACGAGGCGCTCGCCGGGCGCGGCGCCGTCGCCGTGCAGTCGATGAAGAAGGTGCAGGAGGCGCTCGGCCGCATGCACGACGCCCATGTGCTCGAGGTGCTGCTGCGCCAGCACGCCGAGCGCGACCGCGCCCGCGGCGCCCACGCGCTGGCCGCCGCCGCCGACGCGCTGGCCGAGCGCGCCGGCCGCCGCTGCAGCGAGCACCACGCGGCCTACCTGGAGCTCGGCCCCGTGCCGCTCGTGCGCGCGGCGTTGTCGGCTCTGGGCGCCGGCCGGGAGGCCTGAATCATGCAAGTCCTGCTCGTGCGTCACGCCACCGCCGTCGAACGTGGAACCGCCGGCCTCGCCGACGACGATCGCCCGCTGACGCCGCGGGGCCGCAAGCGCTTCGCCCGCGCGGCGGCCGGCCTCGCCACCCTGCTGAAGCGGCCGGGCAAGCTCCTCACCAGCCCGCTGCCCCGCGCAGCGCAGACGGCGGAGTTGCTCTCGCGCGCCTTCCGCGGCCCGAAGGCCGAGCCGCTGCCGGCCCTCGCCCGCGGCGAGCGGCGCGGGATCGAGGACGCCTTGCGGGTCGCGCCGCCCGGTTTCCTGGTCGTGCTCGTCGGCCACGAGCCCCACCTGTCCTCCCTGCTCGCCGCCACGATCGGCGCCGACGCGGCGGCCGTCCCGTTCAAGAAGGGCGGCGCGGCCCTCGTCGAGCTGCCGGCGGCGCGCTTCGAGGACGGCCGCCTGCTGGCGCTACTGCCGCCCCGCCTCGCGCGCCGCGCGGCGCGGACGCGAAGGTGATCGTGTCGCGGCCGTGTGACGACGGCGTGACGGCGGCCCGGCTCCCTTAGAATCGAGCGATGAGCGACGTCCGCGAAGTGGAGTGCGCCCGGCTCGGCCGCCGGCTGCCCGGGCTGCCCAAGCCGCCGTTCTCAGGCGCCCTCGGCCAGCGCATCTTCGAGCAGATCTCGGCCGAGGCCTGGAAGATGTGGGAGAACGAGGCGGTGATCGTGATGAACCACCACGGCCTCAGCCTGGCCGACCCCGCCGCCCGCCGCTTCCTGATGCAGCAGATGGAGGCGTTCCTGTTCGGCGGGCTCCAGGGCGGCCCGCGCCAGGAGCGCCCGCCGGGCAGCGAGCCCGCCTGACGGCCGAGCGCTAGCTGCTGCCGCTGCGGCGCGGCGCCTGGAACTTGGGGGCCGCGACGGCCGGGCCCCGCTTCCAGGGCTGCGGCGCGTTGCCGTGCTTCTTGTGCTCGGCGCGGCGCTCGGCCGCGGTCGGCTCGGCCTTCGGGGCCTCCAGCGGCGCCTCCGCCTCGGCCTTGGCGCGCGCCTCGCGCGCCTTCGCCTCGTCGGCGGCGAGGTGGCACTGCTTGTACTTCTTGCCGGAGCCGCAGTGGCAGGGTTCGTTGCGGCCGGGGGACTTGTCGCTCAAGGGTGATCCTCCACCCTCATCATAGCGGTGCCGGTCGCCGTCAGCGCTCCGCGACTGGGGCGGGGGCCGCGCCCGGGTCCTTGACGAAGCGGTAGCCGAGGCCGACGACCGTCTCCACGTGGTCGCGGGCGGGGCCCAGCTTCAGCCGCAGCCGGCGGATGTGGGCGTCGATGCTGCGCGTCTCCACGTCGGTCTCGAAGCCCCAGACGCGCTCCAGCAGCCGCTCCCGCGTCAGCACCCGGCCCGCGCGCTCGACGAGGTAGCGGAAGATCTCGAACTCCTTCTGGGTGAGCCGGATCTCCTGGCCGCGGTAGCGCACCGTGAAGGCCTCGAACTCGATCTCGAAGTTCTCGTCGCGGTACACCTGCGCCGCCTCGGCGCCGGGCTCGGAGCGCCGCAGCGCGACCCGGCAGCGGGCGGCCAGTTCCTTCAGCGAGAACGGCTTGACGACGTAGTCCTCGGCGCCCATCTCGAGCCCGAGCACGCGGTCGACCTCGTCGCCGCGGGCGGAGACGATGATGATCGGCACGTGGGCCGTCGAGGCCTGGCGCTTGATCAGCCGGCACACCTCGAGGCCGTCCATGCCCGGCAGGTTGAGGTCGAGCAGCACGAGGTCGGCCCCGCGGCGCGCGGCGTCGAGGCCTTCCTCGCCGGTGCGCGCCCACTTCACGTTCATGCCGGCGCGCTCGAGCTGGTAGCTGATCGCCTCGGCGATGTCGTGGTCGTCCTCGATCAGCAGCACCCGCTTGCGGTGGTCGGCGACCGCGGTGCGCGGTGCCGCGGGGCTCCGCAGCTCGACGTGTCCGGCCTTCACTGCGCGGTCTCCGAGCCGTTGCCGTGCCGCACGTCGCGGCCCTCGACCAGGAAGATGACGTCCTCCGCGACGTTGGTCGCGTGGTCGGCGATGCGCTCCAGGTTGCGGCTGATCAGGATCAGGCCCAGCGCGCGCTCGATGGTGCCGGGGTCGGCCATCATGTGGGTCAGCAGCACGCGGAACACGTGGTCCTTGAGGTTGTCGACCTCGTCGTCGCGGAGCAGCACCTTGCGCGCGAGCTCCGCGTCGCGCCGGACGAAGGCGTCGAGCGCGTCGCGGGTCATGTGCAGCGCCAGCTCGGCCATGCGCGGGATGTCGATCAGCGGCCGCAGCGGCGGCTGCGCGATCACCTTCAGCGCGTTCTGGGCGATGTTGACGGCCTGGTCGCCGATCCGCTCGAGGTCGGCGTTGATCTTCATCGCCGCGGTGATGAAGCGCAGGTCGGAGGCCATCGGCTGCTGCAGCGCCAGCAGCTTCAGGCAGCGGTCGTCGATCTCCACCTGCAGCCGGTTGATCTCGCCGTCGCCGCGGGCCACCCGCTCGGCGAGCTCCGGCCGCCGCTCCATCAGGGCCTGGATCGCCTCGGTCAGGCGCACCTCGACCTGGCCGCCCATGCCCAGCAGCCGCTGCTTGATCGCGCCCAGCCCCTCTTCGAAGTGATGCCGTTCCAATTTCAACGCTCTCCTGCCAGACCCCTGGATCCCGCCCCGTCCGCAGCCACCGCCCCCGGGATCATCCGAACCTGCCCGTGATGTAGTCCTCGGTCAGCTTGTCCTTGGGACGGGTGAACATGTCCGGCGTCTGGTCGTACTCGACCAGCCGGCCCAGCCAGAAGAAGGCCGTGCGGTCGGAGACGCGCGCCGCCTGCTGCAGGTTGTGGGTCACGATCACGATCGTGTACCGCTCCTTCAGCGAGTAGATCAGCTCCTCGATCTTGAGCGTGGCGATCGGGTCGAGCGCCGAGCACGGCTCGTCCATCAGGATGATCTCGGGCTCGACGGCGATCGCCCGGGCGATGCACAACCGCTGCATCTGGCCGCCGGAGAGGCCGAGCCCGCTCTCGTCGAGCCGGTCCTTGACCTCGTCCCAGAGCGCGGCGCCGCGCAGCGAGCGCTCGCAGGCCTCGTCGAGCACCTTCTTGTCGCTGATGCCGGCGATGCGCAGGCCGTAGACGACGTTCTCGTAGATCGACTTGGGGAACGGGTTCGACTTCTGGAACACCATGCCGACCCGGCGCCGGACCTCGATCACGTCCGTCGCGGGCGAGTAGATGTCCTGGCCGCGGACGGTGATGCGGCCGGTCACCGTCACGTCGTCGATCAGGTCGTTCATCCGGTTCAGGCAGCGCAGCAGCGTCGACTTGCCGCAGCCGGACGGGCCGATGAACGCGGTCACCTGGCGCTCGCCGATCTCCATCGAGATGTCGTGCAGCGCCTGGTTGTCGCCGTAGGAAAGGCTGACGTTCTCGATCGAGATCGCGCTCTGGCCGGTCCCGGCCGACGTCTCCTGGGTCTTGACCTCGGTCCGGATCCGGATCCCGGTGTCCTGGGGGCTGGCCACGGCAGTCATCTCCAAGCTCCTAGAAGGCCGACGTCTGGTACTTCCGGCGCAGCCGGTTGCGAACGACGATGGCCGTGAGGTTGAGGGCCACGATGATCAGCAGCAGGAAGATGGTCGTCGTGTAGACCATCGGCATCGCGGCCTCGACGTTGGGGCTCTGGAAGCCGACGTCGTAGATGTGGAACCCGAGGTGCATGAACTTGCGGTCGGGGTGGAAGAAGGGGAAGAAGCCGTCGAGCGGCAGCTCGGGGGCCAGCTTGACGACGCCCGTGATCATCAGCGGCGCCACCTCGCCGGCGCCGCGCGCCATGGCCAGGATCAGGCCCGTCAGGATGCCGGGGGCGGCCGCCGGCAGCACCACGTGCAGGATGGTCTGGAACTTGGTCGCGCCGGTCGCGATCGAGGCCTCGCGCATCGATCGCGGCACCGCGGCCAGCGCCTCCTCGGAGGCGACGATCACCACCGGCACCGTCAGCAGCGCCAGGGTCAGGGAGGCCCAGAGGATGCCGCCGGTGCCGTAGGTCGGGGTCGGCAGCGCCTCGGGGAAGAACATGCGGTCGATGCCGCCGCCGACGAAGTAGACGAAGAAGCCGAGGCCGAACACGCCGAACACGATCGAGGGCACGCCGGCCAGGTTGTTGACGGCGATGCGCACGATCCGGACCAGCGGCCCCTGCTTCGCGTACTCGCGCAGGTAGAGCGCAGCCAGCACCCCGAACGGAACCGCCATCAGGCTCATGATGATGACCATCATCACGGTGCCGAAGATGGCCGGGAAGATGCCGCCTTCGGTGTTCGACTCGCGCGGGTCGGCGCTCACGAACTCCCAGATGCGGCCGGCGTAGACGGCAAGCCGCCCGCCGAGCCCGAGCTGGTTGGCCGGGTAGATGCGGTAGATGTCCAGGGTGGACAGCTCCTTCTCGGTGCCGTCCGCGGCGCGGAAGGTCACGTAGGTCGTCGCCGCGGTCGCCAGCAGCCGGTCGAGCTCCTGCTGCTTGCCCCGGAAGCGCTCCTCCTGCGCGGCGACCGCGGCCGCCACGGCGGAGCGCTCGGCTTCGCGCTTCACGCCGTCCTGCTTCTCGCGGTACTCGATGCGCTTCAGCGCGAGGCGCTGCTGCTCGATGCGGTAGTTGATCTCGCCGATCTCGTGCTTCTCGATCTGCTCGATGGCGGCACGGTCGTGCTCGGCCTTCGCGACGAGAGGCTGGAGCGCGGCCCACACCGCGTCGCCTTCGGCCAGCACCCGCTCCCCGTCCTTGAGCAAGACCGGGGCCCCGAGCAGCGGCCCGTACTCGCGGCGCTCGACGTAGAACGCGTCTGCCGGCTCGCGGCGCGAGGCGATCTCCTTCTCGTCGATCCACTTGAAGTCGTAGCCGAGCAGGTCGCGGTTGCCGAGCTTGAGCTGGACGCGGTGCTCGCGCAGGTGATCGGGCGAGCCCGGGTTCGGGATCGGCTGGCGGCGGATCTGCTCGCCCAGCCACTTGCTGCCGTCCTTCAGCGTCAGCTCGACGAGCGCGCTGGGCCAGAAGAAGCCGAGGCCGTTCGTCAGCACGATCACGATCAGGCCGGCGATCAGCAGCAGACAGGTGCCGAGCGCGCTGCCGGTGAACCACACCATCGGGTCGCCGCGGCGGACGGAGAGGGGCAGCTTCATGTCAGATCGCCCGGTAGCGCTCGCGCAGGCGCTGGCGGATCACCTCGGCGATGGTGTTGACCACGAAGGTCATCGCGAACAGCAGCGCGCCGGCCAGGAACAGCACGCGGTACAGCGTGCCGCCGTAGGGCGCCTCGGGGATCTCCACCGCGATGTTGGCGGAGAGCGTGCGCATGCCGTTGAAGATCGACCAGTCCAGCACCGGCGTGTTGCCGGTGGCCATCAGCACGATCATGGTCTCGCCCACCGCGCGGCCGAAGCCGATCATCACCGCGGAGAACACGCCCGGGCTGGCGGTCGGCAGCACGACGCGGGTCGCCGTCTGCCAGCGCGAGGCGCCGAGCGCCAGCGACGCGGCCGACAGCGAGGAGGGCACCGCGCTGAAGGCGTCCTCCGAGATCGTGAAGATGATCGGGATCACCGCGAACCCCATCGCCAGGCCGACCACCAGGCTGTTGCGCTGGTCGTAGGTGAGGGCGAGGTTCTCGCTGAGCCACAGCTTGAAGTCGGGTGGGAAGACGGTGGCTTCGACCCAGGGGCCGGCCTCGAGCGCTCCCAGGGCGCCGAGCGCCATCATGGGCACCAGCACGAACAGCTCCATCCCGGGCTTGAGCCGCCGCGAGAGGGCCTGGGGAAGGCGGTTCCAGACCAGGATGCCCGCAGTGCCGGACAACGGCAGGACGACCATCATCAGGATCACGCCCACGATGTGGCGCTCGACCATCGGCGCCAGCCACAGGCCCGCGACGAAGCCGATCACGACCGAAGGCAGCGCCGCCATGATCTCGACGGTGGGCTTGATCCGGCCGCGGATCGAGGGGTGCATGAACTGCGAGGTGTAGAGCGCGCCGCCGACCGCGATCGGGATCGCGAACAGCAGCGCGTACAGCGTCCCCTTGATGGTGCCGAACATCAGCGGCACCAGCGAGAACTTGGTCTCGAAGTCGTCGGTCGCGCCGGTCGACTGCCACACGTACTCGGGCGCGGCGTAGCCCTCGTACCAGACCTTGCCGAACAGCGACTTCCAGGTGATCTCCGGGTGCGGGTTGGAGATCGCGTAGCGGGCCAGCACGCCGCCCGGCTGGCTGACCAGCAGCCCGTCGTTCTTCGGCGTGATCAGCAGCAGCTCGCCGCCGGCGGCCGCGTCCGGCAGCCGCAGCAGCGTGCGCTCCGAGGTGCCGTGGTGGAGCACGACGCTGCCGTCGGCTCCGAGCGTCGCGAACGAGCGGTCACGGGTGGCCGCCGTGATCGCGGTGACGGGGGCGCCCTGGTTCTCGAAGCGGTGGGCGTTGACCAGCGTCCTGTCGGCGTCGTCGTCGCGCAGGCGGACCCGGAACCAGCCGCTCACCTCGCCCGCCTGGTTGCCGGCCAGGAACGTCGTCCCGCCCAGCAGCCACTCGATCGCCGTCACCGGGCTCGAGCCCACGGAGACCACGTCCGTGAGCCTCAGCTCGGGCTCGATCTCCCAGTGGTAGACGTTGCCCTTCTCGGTGCCGACCGCCAGCGCGTCGGGGCGGGCCAGGTCCAGGGTGGTGATCTTCTCGCCGTCGCGGGTGCGCAGCGTGTGCAGCGCCTCGGTCTCGTCTTCGGAGCGATGCCACAGCGCGATCTCGTCGTCCGCGAGCAGCGCGGCCACCGACTTGCGGCCGCCGTCGTCGCTGTAGCCGAGCTGCCGCACCGGGCGGCCCGCCGGATCGATCGCGATCAGGCCGCGGTCGCGGACCTCGATCTCCAGGTCCTTCAGTTGCTGGGCGTCGTCGTACTGCGGGCGGAAGCGGACCTGGGCCATGGCCACGCGGCCGTCCGCGGTGCCCGCGGCGAGGAAGTCGCCCGTCAGCGAGCGCGAGGCCGCCGTGACGCCGGCGCCCGCGAGGCCCGGAAACGGCACGGTCAGCGCGAGCTTCCCGCCCTCGAGGCGGAAGAAGTGGACTTCCGCTTCCGGCGTCACGTCGTAGGCGTAGAGCTGGTACTCGTCCGTGCCCAGTACCAGCGGACGGACCACATGACCGTCGGGGGTCACCATCGCGACCGTGCCCGTCGCCGTGCCCTGCGAAGAGCGGAACAGCGGCCAGGCCTCGGCCAGGATGAACAGCAGGATGCCGAGCACGCTGGCGACGATGCCGATGCCGCCGAGCGTGATGAAGAAGACGGCGAAGCGGTCGAGACGCTTGACCCGCTTGATGCGCTCGCCCTGGGCGGCGATCAGCTCGCGGACGGTGAGGGTGTTGCTGGCCATGGGCTTCGCTGTTCTTCTGTCTCGCGATTCGGGTCGAAAGGCGCGGGCCGGGGCGGTCTTCTCGAGGAGGCCCCGGCCCGCGGGAGGAGCAGCCGACTACTCCAGCTTCGCCAGCTCCTCCTTGCAGATCGACGCGGGCAGCGGCAGGTAGCCGTCCTTGACGACGACCTCCTGGCCTTCCTTCGAGAACATGAACTTCGCGAACTCCTTGACCAGCGGGTCGAGCGGCTTGCCGGGGGCGCGGTTCACGTAGATGTAGAGGAAGCGGTTGAGCGGGTACTTGCCGCTCTTGACGTCCTCGTACGAGCCGTTCGAGAACGCGCCGCCTTCGGCCTCGGCAAGGGCCACCAGCTTGACGCCGGAGGTGCGGTAGCCGATGCCGGAGTAGCCGATGCCGAAGCGGTCCTCGGTCACGCCCTGGACGACGGAAGCGGAACCCGGCTGCTCCTTCACCGTGTCCTTGTAGTCGCCGTTCTTGAGCGTGTGCTCCTTGAAGAAGCCGTAGGTGCCCGACGCCGAGTTGCGGCCGTAGAGGGAGATCGGGCGATTGGCCCAGTCACCGGTCAGGCCGAGCTGGCCCCAGGTCGTCACGTTGCCCTTGAAGCCGCGGCGGCGGCTCTTGCCGAACACGGCGTCGACCTGGGCCATGGTCAGCTTCTCGATCGGGTTGTCCTTGTTGACGTAGACCGCCAGCGCGTCGAAGCTGGTGCGGAGCTGGGTCGGCTTGTAGCCGTACTTCTGCTCGAACTGGTCGATCTCGGTGGCGCGCATCGTGCGCGACATCGGGCCGAACTGGGCGGTGCCCGCGATCAGCGCCGGCGGCGCCGTCGAGCTGCCCTTGCCCTCGACCTGGACGCGGACGTTCGGGTACATCTTGCGGAACGCCTCGGCCCACAGCGTCATCATGTTGTTCATGGTGTCGGAGCCGATGCTGTTGATGTTGCCCGACACGCCGCTGGTGCGCTGGTACGACGGGATCGCCGGGTCGACCTGGATCTGCTGGGCCTGCGCCGCGCCGGCCACCAGGGCCAGGGCCGCGCCGAACGCCGTCACGCGATTCATCTGCACGCTTCCTCCACGATTCGCCTGTCTCACGGGGTTCACGCTAGCAACCCCGTGAGAACGGGCTGTTATGACCGTGTTAATTCGGTGTTAACTAGAAGATGATCTGGGCCTGGAGCCGCAGCTCCTTGTTCTTGGTGCCCTTGCCGGAGTTGGCGGCCTCGTCCTCGAGCTGGCCGAAGTCGGCCTGCAGCTTGAGGGCGTGGCGGGCGTAGTAGTAGCTGATCGCGCCGCGGATCTCCTTGCGCAGGTTGTCCTCGCGGGCGTCGGTCGGGTCGTACTGGCCGATGCGGGCCGCCACTTCCCACTTCTTGGCCTTGTCGAGCAGGTACGACGCCTGGGCGAAGAAGCCGTCGGAGTTGAACTTGGCGCCCGTCTCCGGCGTGCGCTCGCGCATGTAGTACTCGCCGGTCGCGTAGAAGCGCTTGTACTTGAAGATGGCGTCGAAGCCCCAGATCGTGTCCTTGAGGTCGTTCCCCGTGGTGGCGCCGTGGAAGTCGTTCTTCTCGAAGTTGGCGGCCACCGCGAAGATCGGGAAGTCGGTCGAGTCGAAGTCGGCCTCGGAGTACATGGCGCCCGAGATCCAGGCGCGCTGGTTGAGGGCCACCCGGCCGGTCGGCTGCCACATCACGCGCGCGTTGAGCTGCAGGTTGCCGTTGTCGTTCGCGGAGCGGGTCAGGCCGTTGCCGTTGAAGACGCCGGCGCGGTACTCGATCTTGTTGTTGAGGCTGCCGAAGATCGCGACGCCGGTGTCGCGGCCGCGCGCGTACTGGTTCGAGACCTCGGCGCGGTCGACGAAGCTCTGGCTGCCCGAGGACGTCATCTCCTGGTGGCCGAACGGCACCTTGAACTGGCCGGCGATCACCTTGAACTTGCCCTTGCCCTTGGTGAAGTCGATCGCGATGTTGGCGTCCTCCAGGATGGCGCCGGCGTTGCTGCCCGTCACCGCGGGCCAGTTGGCCTGCAGCTCGTAGCTGATCCAGCTCTTGCCGAACGCCCATCCCTCGAACTTGGTCTTCACGCGGCGCAGGCGGAAGCTGGGCTTGGCGTCGCCGGCGGCATCGGTCCCGGACAGCCGGACCGAGTCGTCGGGCAGCTCCTCGGTGAAGCGGACCTGGATGCGGTTCGAGATCTCGAGATAGGCGTTGTCGGTCGTGATGCGCGTCTTGCCGTCGCGCCACTCGACCCGCTGGGTCGGCGACTTCGGCCGCTCCACGACTTCCTTGATCCCGTACTTGAAGAAGAACAGCTCGAGCGCCGTCTCGTTCTCGGCGACGACGGTCGCCCCGTCGGGACCGGCGCCCGGGCGCGTGATGGCGACGCCCATCTCGCCCGAGACCTTCCACGCCTCCCACGTCTTCTTGCTGTTGAAGACGTAGAAGCGGTCGTCCTTCTTCTCCTCGGCGTAGAACAGACCCTGCGCCCAGGCGGGAGCGGCGAAGACCGCGGCCAGGACCAGGAACGCGGCGGCCTGCAGGCCCCGCACGAACCCCTTGCGCATCGAAGTGTCCTCCTTGGACGGCTGTGGCGTGGACGAACCCACAGGCGTGCGCAAGCTAGGCGGTGCCGGTGACGGCGCCGTGACGCATGCGTGAACATCGTGTTAACGACCGTCACGCGATCGCCGCTTCGGGGCCGAGCCCCCGTCACCGGCAGGGCCTAACGTCCTGCCCAACATGGCGATGCGCTCGACGTACTCCCGACCTGGCGGCCCCGCGCGCGTGTGGCGGAAGCGGGCCGAGAGCAACCCCGGACCACGGCCCGGCCTGGAACGGCTGGTCCACTCGCCTGCTCCGCCGCTCAGCGAGCAGGAACTGCGGGACCTCGAGGAAGTCTTCGGCGCCTCGGCGCTGGAACTGGGCCTGGTGCCGAGTTACCCGGCCTCCGCCTGAGCGCGTCCTGCCTCAGCGGCGCGAGGCGCGGCGCAGGCGTTCGGCCATCACCCGCATCACCTGCAGGGCGAAGAACGGCGTCTGCTGGACGAGGAACAGGAAACGCTTCTCGGGCACCACCACCACCTTGCAGTCCGTGCGCGCGGCCGCGGTCGCGCTGCGTGGCGAGTGGTCGACGAGCGCCATCTCGCCCACGATCTGGCCGGGCCCCAGCACCTCCAGCACGGCGTCGCCGATGCGGAGCTCGACTTCGCCCTCCTGGATGGCGTACATCGCCTCGCCGATCTCGCCTTCGCGGAAGATCACTTCCCCGGCTGCGAAGTGCGTCGCTTCTTCTTTCCGGAACAGGTCGATGGTCGTGCTCATGGCGGCGGGGAGTGTGAAGGCGCCGCGTGACATTCCCGCGACGCCGGGCCGGCAGACTTGCGCGCACGATTCGTCACGCGAATGTCACGACGACAGCCGAGATTCCCGGGCATGACGGAAAGCCCCCACGGCCTCTTCACGCCCGGCACCCACGTGCTCGAGTGGTGTCGGGATTGCCGCCACTTCACCTGCGGCGAGTGCCCCGGCGACGGGGAGTACGGGCGGGCCTGCGCCCTGCCGGACTGCAGCCTGCGCACGCCGGGCGCGCCTGCCGTCCTGCCCAACTGGTGGGATCGCCTGCGACGCCGGGCCCGGGTGTGGTGGAACTCGTGAACCTCCATCCCTGAGGCGCGGGGCCGCCCCGCACGCCCTGCGCCCCCACCTGGAACGCCACTTGCTTTCCAGAAGTGCAGGAGACGGACCATGGCGGAGAAGCACCGGATCGAGATCGTCGGGCCGCTCGGCCCCCGGTGCCTCGCCGCAGAGCACGCGGTGCACCAGGTCGTCGAAGAATCCCACGCCAACTGCGAGGTGGTGCTCGACGTGACGCCGGAGCGCCTCTTCGACCTCGGCGTCGTCCGCACCCCCGCGGTCGTGCTCGACGGCCGCCTGGTCCTGGCCGGCCGCGCCCCGACGGAAGACGAAGTCCGCGTCCTGCTCGGCGTCGCCTGAGAGCCGGCGTCCCCCGCCACCGGGCACAATAGGCGCCCGATGGACGCGCCTCTCTACGACCGGCTGCCGCCGGGCCGCGCCAATGCCGACGAGCTGCTCGGGCGGTTCCTCGACTACGTCGACACCCGCGGCCTGAGCCTCTACCCGGCGCAGGAAGAGGCGGTGCTCGAGCTGTTCGAGGAGCGCAACGTCATCCTCAACACGCCCACCGGCTCGGGCAAGTCGCTGGTCGCTTCCGCGCTGCACTTCGCCTCGCTGGCCCACGGGCGGCGCTCGGTCTACACCTGCCCGATCAAGGCACTGGTGAACGAGAAGTGGCGGGCGCTGTGCCACGAGCTGGGGCCGGAGAACGTCGGCCTGGCGACCGGCGACGCGAGCGTCAACCGCGACGCGCCGGTCCTGTGCTGCACCGCCGAGGTGCTCGCCAACCTGGCGCTGCGCGCGGGCGCCGAGAGCGGCATCGACGACGTCGTGATGGACGAGTTCCACTGGTACGCCGACCGCGACCGCGGCGTCGCCTGGCAGGTGCCGCTGCTGGCGATGCCGCGCACCCGCTTCCTGCTGATGTCGGCGACGCTCGGCGACGTCTCGTTCTTCGCCGAGGAGCTGACCCGCCGCAACGGGCGCGAGACCGCGGTCGTCACCTCGGCCACGCGGCCGGTGCCGCTCGAGTACGCGTACTCCGAGATCCCGCTGTCGCAGATGGTCGAGAAGCTGGCGGCCGAGGGCAAGGCGCCCGTCTACGTCGTCCACTTCACGCAGAAGGACGCGGCCGACTCGGCGCAGGACTTCACGAGCCTCGACCTGTGCACGCGCGAGGAGAAGAACGCGGTGGCGGCCGCCATCGGCGACTTCCGCTTCACGAGCCCGTACGGCCCCGACCTGCGGCGCTGGCTGAAGCAGGGCATCGGCCTCCACCACGCGGGCCTGCTGCCCAAGTACCGGGTGCTGGTCGAGAAGCTGGCCCAGCAGGGACTGCTCAAGGTGATCTGCGGCACCGACACCCTCGGCGTCGGCATCAACGTGCCGATCCGCACGGTGCTGTTCTCGCGGCTGTGCAAGTTCGACGGCCAGAAGACCGCGGTCCTCTCCGCCCGCGACTTCCACCAGATCGCCGGCCGCGCCGGCCGCAAGGGCTTCGACGACAAGGGTTACGTCGTCGCCCAGGCCCCGGAGCACGCGATCGAGAACAAGAAGCTCGAGGAGAAGGCGAAGGACGGCAAGAAGGTCCAGAAGAAGAAGCCGCCCGAGCACAACTTCGCCAACTGGGACCTGGCGACCTTCAAGCGCCTGATGGGCGCGCCGCCCGAGAAGCTGCAGTCGCGCTTCTCGGTCTCCCACGGGATGCTGCTGAACGTGCTGTCGCGGCGCGGCGACGGCTGCCGGGCGATGCAGCGGCTGATCCGCGAGAGCCACGAGTCCGAGCGCAACAAGAAGGCGCACTTCGAGCGCGGCTGGCAGCTCTTCCGCTCGCTCGTCGCGCGCGGCATCGTCGAGATCGTGCCGAAGGACGCGCACGGCTCGAAGCTGCGGGTCAACGTCGAGCTGCAGGACGACTTCTCGATGGACCAGCAGCTCTCGCTGTACCTGCTGGAGACGCTGCCGCTGCTCGACCCGGAGAGCGAGACCCACGCCCTCGACGTGCTGACGCTGGTCGAGAGCATCCTCGAGAACCCGGAGCTGATCCTGCGCAAGCAGCTCGACAAGGAGAAGGGCCGCAAGATCGCCGAGTGGAAGGCCGAGGGCCTCGACTACGACCAGCGCATGGCCAAGCTCGACGAGGTCGAGTACCCCAAGCCGCTGCGCGACTTCGTCTACGACACCTTCAACGCCTTTGCGGACCGCCACCCGTGGGTCGGGGAGGAGAACATCCGGCCCAAGTCGATCGCCCGCGAGATGTTCGAGGGTTACCGCTCGTTCTCGGACTACGTGCAGGAGTACGACCTCGAGCGCTCCGAGGGCCTGCTGCTGCGGCACCTGTCGAGCACGTACAAGACGCTGCGCCAGACCGTGCCCGACGCGTCGAAGTCCGACACCCTGCTCGACATGGAGTACTACCTGCGCGACATGCTGCGCCAGGTCGACTCCAGCCTGCTCGACGAGTGGGAGCGGATGCTGGACCCGGACTACGAGCCGGGCCTCGCGGGCCCGGAGCTGCGCCCCGAGCGGCCGTCGGGCCCGCCGGACGTCACGGCCGACGCCCGCGCGTTCACCGCGGCGATCCGCGCCCGCGCCTTCGCGTTCCTCGCGTCGTGGGCGAAGGGTCGGGACGAGGCGGCGCTCGCGCAGCTCGACGTCGCGACCGACGCGAGCGAGACGCCGTGGACCGAAGAGCGCCTGAAGGCGGCGCGCGCGGCCCACGCGGCCGAGCACGGCGGCCTGCGCCTCGACCCCGAGGCCCGCAACCAGCGCCACACCCACGTGGAGGTGGCCGACGACCGCAGCTCCTGGCGCGTCGATCAGATGCTCGTCGACACCGCGGACCTCAACGACTGGGTGGCCTCCTGGCGCGTGGATCTCGCCGCCTCCCGCGAACGCGAAGCCCCGGCCCTCCAGCTCCTCCGCCTCGAGCCGCTCACCTGACGATTCCGCTTGCCGCGGGGGGCGGCCAGGCGGAAATTGGAAGGCAGGAGGCCCGCGCTGCGCTTCCTGCTCGTCAGCCCCACCTCGCCGCTGTGGCGTGCCCGGGCCGCCGGGCGCCCCCGCGGCGCCCGCTCGCACCGCTTCTCGATGCTGACGAGCCTGTACGTGGCGGCCTCGATGCCGCCCGGGACCCGCACCCGCCTCGTGGACGAGGACGTCGAGCCGGTCGACTTCGACTTCCCCGCCGACCTGGTCGGCCTCTCGCTGATGACGTACAACGCGCCGCGGGCCTACGAGATCGCCGACGAGTTCCGCCGCCGCGGCCGCACCGTCGTGCTGGGCGGCTATCACCCGACGTTCCTGCCCGACGAGGCGGCGGCCCACGCCGACGCCGTCTGCGTCGGCGAGGCCGAGGGGACGCTGAGCGCGCTGGTCCGCGACTTCGAGGCCGGCCGGCTGCAGCCGCGCTACGTGGCGGAGCCCGTGGACCTGCGCGGCCTGCCCGTCCCCGACCGCCGCCTGCTGCGCCGCTCGGCCTACATCACCCCCGACGCGGTGCAGGCCACCCGCGGCTGCCCCTGGGCCTGCAGCTTCTGCTCGGTGAGCGCCTTCGCGCGGCGGCGCTTCCGGGCCCGCCCCGTGGACGAGGTGATCGACGAGTTGCGCGGCCTGGGGCGCTGGCTGGTGTTCATGGACGACAACCTGATCGCCGATCCCGGCTACGCGCGCGAGCTCTTCACCCGCATGGCGCCGCTGCGCAAGCGCTGGGTCAGCCAGTGCAGCGTGCGCATCGCCGACGACCCGGAGCTGCTGGACCTCGCCGCGCGCAGCGGCTGCGTCGGCCTGTTCGTGGGCTTCGAGTCGCTCTCGGACGACAACCTCGCGGCCTGGGGCAAGGGGCTGAACCGGCACCGCGACTACGCCCGGGCTGTCGCCCGGCTGCACGCGGCGGGGATCGGCGTCTACGCCGGGTTCGTCTTCGGCATGGACGGCGACGGGCCCGACGTGTTCGTGCGCACCCTGCGCTTCCTCGACGAGAACCGCGTGGACGCGCTGCAGGCCACCGTGCTCACGCCGTTCCCGGGCACGCCGCTGCACGCGGAGATGGAGCGCCAGGGGCGCATCACCTCGCGCGACTGGGCGCTGTACGACTTCGGCCACGTCGTCTTCGAGCCGCGCGGCATGTCGGCCGAGACGCTGGGCGCCGGGAACGCCTGGCTGCACACCCGCTTCTACTCGCGGGCCACCACCTGGCGCCGCATCGCGCGGGCCTGCGGCTACCTCTCGCCCGCCGTGATCGCCCGCGTCATGGCCCCGCTCAACTTCGGCTACCGCCTGCGGCACCGGGTCGTGGGCACCGACGAGCTCGCGCGGCGCTTCGAGGCCGAAGCCCCGGCGGGACTGTGAAGAAACGCGACCCTCAGCGCGCCTCGAGCAGCACGATCGTCTTGTCGAGCGGGACCATCGCCAGCGTCGCGCCGTCGGGCGACCAGTTCAGGTGGTAGACCTGCGACTCGCGGGCGACGGTCAGCACACACTCGCCGCTCTCCGGGTCCCACACCTTGAGCGTCCCGTCCGACGACGCCGACGCGAGGCGCCGGCCGTCGGGCGAGAAGGCGAGGTGGTGGACCTGGTCGACGTGGCCCGCCAGCTCGCGGAGCTTCCTGCCGCTCGTGGCGTCCCACAACACGATCCGGCGATCGCTGCCCGCGGTCGCCAGCTCTGCCCCGCGCGCCGCGACCGCGACCGTGCCCTTGCCGTGCTCGAAGCGCGCAGCCTCGCGGCCCGCCTTCCAGTCCCAGGCCTTCGCCGCGCCGTCGCCTGCGCCCCAGAACAGGCGCGCGCCGTCCGGCGTGAACGCGAGGCCGGTGGCGGTACGCTCGCCGTCGACGAGCGTGGCGACGACCGCGGCGTCCGCGAAGCGCCACAGCGTGACCGTGCCCTTGCCCGAGGCCGAGGCGACCAGCGTGCCATCGGGGCTCGCCGCCAGCGCGACGCTGCGATCACCCTCGATCTGCGCGAGCGTCGCGAGCTTCTCGCCGGTCGCGCTCCACAGCACGACCGCTCCGTCGTTGCCGGTGGTGACCAGGCGCTGCCCGTCGCCACTCCAGGCCGCGCGCACACCCGACTGCGCGTGTCCTTTCCAGGTGGCGACGGCGGCGCCGGTCGCGAGGTCGCGCACCTGCACGAACCCGCCCCAGCCGGTCGTCGCGAAGCGCGTGCCGTCGCGGGTGAAGGCGACGTCGTAGGCCGTGTCGGGCAGGGTGAGCGTCGTGCGCGCGGGGTCGAGGGCCGCCGCGTCCCAGAAGCGCAACTCGCCGTCGTTCGCGCCGCTCACGAAGGAGCGTCCGTCGCCGCTGACGGCGAGCGCGGTCACGGCGGCGTCGTGGCCGTGCCACACCGCCCGCGGCGCTCCGCTCTTCGCGTCCCACGAGCGCAGCGTTCCGTCCTGGCCCGCGACGGCCAGCGTCGCCGCGTCGACGAAGGCCACGTCGTTGGTCCACTTCGCCTGCCCCTCGGCCTGGCCGGTCAGCACGTGGGCGAGCTGCCGCGAGGCGACGTCCCAGATGCGGACGCGGCCGTCCTTGGCGCCGACCGCGAGCAACGCGCCGTCGGGCGAGAACGCGATCGACTGCACGGCCTTGTAGCGCTCGTCGGGCGCCGGCTTCAGGACGACGGGCGGCTCGGACCAGCGCTCGCTCCGCCACAGTGCGACGTCGTCGTCCCAGTTGCCCGCGGCCAGCGTCGCGCCGTCGGGCGACCAGGCCAGCGCGGTGATCGGTTTCACGCCCCAGTCCCAGCCCGCCTGCTGCGCGCCGCTCGCCGCGTCCCACACCCGCACGACGCCCCACACGCCCCGCTCCGCGCTGCGCTGCCACGAGGCCGAGGCCAGCCGGGCGCCCCCCGGGTGCCAGGCGACGACGTGGATGCCGCGGCCGACGCCGTCGACCTTCCACGCTTCCGCTCCGCTCGCGACGTCCCACACCCGCAGCGTGCCGTCGCTCCCCGCCGTCGCGAGCCGCGCGGAGTCGGGCGAGAAGGCCACGCCGCCCACCGGGCCGGCATGGCCTGCGAATGTGTGGCGCAGTGCGCGGGTGCGCGCGTCCCACAGCTTCGCAGTGCCGTCGACGGACGCGGTCGCGAGCCACGCGCCGTCGGGGCTCAGCGCGAGATCGCGGACAGCGGCGGCGTGGGCCGCGACGCGGGCCGCGCTGCGATCGACGAGGCGCTGGAGGTAGCGCCACTCCCAGCCGCGCTCCGGCTCGGGCGCGGCGGCCAGCCACTTCTTCGCGGCCGCGGTCTCGTGCAGGCGCAGCGTCGCCTCGGCGGCGGCGACGCTCGCGCGGTAGAGCGGACCGGGGTCCTGCGCGCCGAGCGGCAGCGCGCACACGAGGGCGGCGAGAGCGATGCGGGTGAGCATGCGCGATCGTACGCTTGCCGCGCGGGCGCAGCGAGGGGGATGATCGCCGCCGGTTCTTCCCGTGATCAGCGTCTCGATCCAGCTCGGGCCCGGAAGCCAGCCCGGCGTCGAGGTCCGGCGCGCGGGCCCCGACCGGCTGGAGCTGCGCGGGCGCCTGCGCCGGCCGTGGCTGCACTGGGCCGCACTCGCGTTCGGCCTGTGCGCCGTCGGCCAGCTCGAGACGCGGCGCGACGGGTCGGTGGCCGGGTTCGTCGTCGCGACCGTCTTCGCCTGCGCCTTCGCCGCCGCCCTGTTCGTGCGGCGCCGGCTCACCCTCGATCGCGCGACGCGCACGGCCGTCGACGGCTTCGGCCTCGCGGGCCGGCTCACCGGGCGCGCGCAGAGTCTCGCCGCGGTGCGCCGGGTGCGGGTGCGAGTCGAGCAGACGGGAGGCGAACACGCGGAGACCCGCTACCCGGTCGTGATCGAGGGCGACACCGCGTCGATCGAGCTCGACCGACCGGGGACCTGGGAGGCGGCACTGCCCGTGGCCGAGGCGGTCGCCCGCTTCCTCGGCCTCGAGCTGCGCGACGACGTCGCGGCGGAGCGCAAGCGTCCAGGCGAGCTCGACGTCGCGTGGCGCGATCGCGGGCCGGGCGGACCGGTGCCGGACAGGCCGCGCGAGACCACGAGCCTCGTGCTGCTCGATCGGCCGACGCGGCTGCGAGCGCGGATTCCCGTGCCCTCGCCGCGACAGATCGCGGGGCTCAACGTCCTCGTGGGCCTGTTCTGCCTGATCCCGTTCACGGCGATGGTCCTGCTGCCGCTGCTGGGCGGTCGGCTCCACGGCGCCGGGCCGATCGCGTGGGCGCTCGCGCAGTCGCTGTTCCCGATCCTGCTGGTCGGCAGCGCGTCGCTGCTCGCGGTGTTCGGCAACGGCGGCCTGCTGGACGTGACGCCCGCGCGGCTGCGCCTCGTCCAGAACGGGCTGCTGTGGCGGCGCGAGGTGGTGATGCCCGCGGGCGAGCTCGAGGACCTCGTGTGTCTCGACCCCGAACTCGGCGGCGCGCGCAGCCTGCTCGCCTACTTCTCGCATGGCGTGCTGGTCGCGCGCTCCGATCGCGCCAGCGTGCGCTTCGGCTACGGCCTGCCTCGCCCCGAACTCGACTGGCTGCGCGCGCGCGTGCTCGAGGTGCTGCGCGCCAGCCGCGCGGGTGACGGGGACACGCGAGGCGGAGAGCCGGCGGCCGAGCCCGCTCGCGAGGCGCCGTGGCTGATCGGCGTCGGCGCCGCGGGAGGCGCGCTCGCCGGCGCGGTGGCGGGCGGCCCGCTGGCGGCCGGCGTGGCGCTGCCGTTCCTCGAGCACGTGCTGAACCTCGGCGCCGCGCTCGGCGCGCTGCTCGGCGCGGAGCTCGACCCCGGCGGCGCGGGCCGCAACGAGCGCCGGCTCGGCGCGGCGCTCGCGGCCACCGCCGTGCTGTTGGCGGCGATGGCGGCGCTCGACGTCCACCCGCGCTGGCAGCCTCGCCCCTCGTGGGACGAACAGGCACTGCTGCGCGGACGCACGGGCGCCCGCGATGCCGTCTTCGCGCTCGGCTATCTGCCGTCCGCTCTGCTGGCCGACGCGGCACTGGTGCAGGCGCTGCTGTTCGGGGCCTTCTGGCGCTCGCGACGGCGGGCCACGGCGGGCCTGTCCCCGACCGCAGGCGGCGGCGCACTCGCCCTGCGCTCCGCCGGCCTGCTGGCCGCGCTCACCGTCGCGGCCCTGGCTTCGAAGGCTGCCGCGAACCCTCGCGGATGGGATGCCGCGCCGCGGATCGCGACGCCGCGCACGCCGGCGAGCGTTCCGGCCCGGCCTCCCCTCGAGGCGACGCCGCGGCCCGCGCCGGAGCACGACGACGGGGTGCTCGCCGGCCGCATGACGTGGGCGGGCCGCCCCGTCGACGAGCTGACCTCCGAGCGGCCGCGCTTCTGGTTCCGCGACGAGGAAGCCGGCGCGCTGGCCCAGCTCCACGCCGACTACGATCCGCGCGGCGGGCGCTTCCGCATCTTCGGCGCCCCCGGCCGCTACTACGGCACGGTCACGTTCGGGCCGCTGCGCTCCGACCCCGGCGCCGCGCTGGTCGGCGGGATCACGTTCGACCTGGCCGCCGGGGTCGAGACGGCGCGCGACCTCGCGCTGCACCGGGTGATGCGGCTGCGCGTGCCCGAGGACAGCGCCGACCACCCCGGCGCGAAGGACGCCGCTCCCGAGCTCGCCTCGCCCGTCCGCTTCGCGTGGGACCCGGTCCCCGGCGCGACGGCCTACCGCTACGAGGTGCAGGCCGACCCCGCCGAGGACGCACCGCGCCCCGCGCCGGTGGAGGGGCGCACGACCCTCTGCGCGGTCGAACTGCCGCTGCCGCGCGGGCGCTACCAGCTCCGGCTGGAGGCCCTGGGGCCGGGCGGCAGCCTCGCCCACCTCGAGGTCTTCCGCCCGGGCTTCCGCGCCTGGCGCTACGCCTTCGTCGTGCGCTGACGGCCGACTCGACCTGCTGTCCCCCCGAGTTGTCCGCGCACGGGCAGCGGTGGCCGCTGGCGGACAGCGCCTCTTCGAGAAAGTCGCGAACCCTGGAGCCGCGGCGGGCGTCTACAGGATGTCGGAGCCGGGACCGCTTCTTGCAGCGCCCGGTCGGCATCCACTCTGGGGAGGAGCCTTGCAGGACCTGAAGCTCGCGCTGCGCACGCTGCGGAAGACGCCGTTCACGAGCGGCGTGGCGATCGTCTCGCTGGCGCTGGGGATCGGCGCCAACGCGGCGATCTTCTCGCTGTTCCACCAGATGCTGCTGCAGCCGCTGCCGGTGCCGGAGTCGGAGCGCCTCGTCAACCTGCTCTCGCCCGGGCCCAAGCCCGGCTCGCAGTCGACCAACAACGCGGGCCCGATGGACGCGGTCTTCAGCTACCCGATGTTCAAGGACCTGGAGAGCGACGCCTCGCTGCCCGTGAAGCTCGCGGCGCACCGCTCCTTCGGCGCCAACCTCGCCTGGCGCGGGCAGACCTCGAGCAGCCGCGGCCAGTTCGTCTCCGGGAACTACTTCCCGGTGCTGCAACTCCAGCCCGCGCTGGGCCGGCTGCTCGGCCCCGACGACGACCGCACCCCGGGCGCCCACGACGTGGTCGTGCTCGCCCACGCCTACTGGAAGGAGCGCTTCGGGGCGAGTCCGACCGCGGTCGGCGAAGCGCTGGTCGTCAACGGCCGCTCGCTGACCGTCGTCGGCGTCGCCCCCGAGGGCTTCACGGGCACGACGCTGGGCGCGCCGGCGGACGTGTTCGTTCCGCTGACGATGCGCGGGGCGCTGACGCCCGGCTGGAAGGGCTTCGAGAACCGGCGCAGCTACTGGGCGTACCTGTTCGCGCGGCTCGACCCCGGCGTGTCGCAGGAGCAGGCGCAGGCCGCGCTGCACGCGCGCTACTCCGCGATCGTCCAGGACGTCGAGACGCCGCTGCAGGAGGGGATGAGCCCGCAGACGCTCGAGCGGTTCAAGGCCAAGGAGCTGGTGCTGGAGCCGGGCGCGCGCGGGCAGAGCTCGATCGCGACCGGCTCGCGCGCGCCGCTCACGCTGCTGCTGGGCGTCACCGCGCTGGTGCTGCTGATCGCCTGCGCCAACATCGCCAACCTGCTGCTCGCGCGCGGCGCCGGCCGCGCCGCCGAAATGGCCGTGCGGGCGGCGATCGGCGCGGCGCGGCGTCACCTCTTCGGGCAACTGCTGGTCGAGGCCTGCGTGCTGGCCTCGCTCGGAGGCCTGCTCGGCCTGCTCGTCGCGCAGTGGACGCTGCGCGGCCTGCACGCGCTGATGCCGGCCGAAGCCGCGGCGACGATGCGGCCCGAGCTGGGACCCGCGGTGCTGGCCTTCACCGCCGCCGTCGCGCTCGGCACCGGCCTCGTGTTCGGGCTGTTCCCGGCGCTGCACGCCTCGCGCCCCGACCTGATCGCAGGCCTGCGTGGCCAGGCCGGACAGCCCGGCGGCAGCCGCGCCGCAGCCCGCTTCCGCCGCACGCTGGCGACCGCCCAGGTCGCGCTCTCGCTCGCCCTGCTCGTCTCCGCGGGGCTGTTCACCCGCAGCCTCGCCAACGCCGCGCGGGTCGACCTCGGCCTGCAGCCCGAGCAGTTGCTCACCTTCGCCGTCTCGCCGGAGCTGAACGGATACACGCCGGAGCAGAGCAAGGCGCTGTTCGAACGGATCGAGGACGAGGTCGGCGCGATCCCGGGCGTCAGCGCGGTGTCGGCGTCGATGGTTCCGCTGATCGCGGGCAGCAACTGGGGCAGCAGCGTCTCGGTCGAGGGCTTCGAGTCGGGGCCCGACACCGACGCCCACTCGCAGTGGAACCTGGTGGGGCCCGGGCTGTTCCAGACCCTCGGCGTGCCGCTGCTCCAGGGCCGCGACTTCACGCGCCAGGACGCGCTCGGCGCGCCGAAGGTGGCGATCGTCAACCAGGCCTTCGCCCGCAAGTTCGGCCTCGGCGAGAACCCGATCGGCAAGCGGATGGGCACCGGCATGGGCGACGGCACGCCGCTCGACATCGAGATCGTCGGCCTGATCCGGGACGCCAAGTACAGCGACGTCAAGCAGGCGCCGCCGCCGCAGTTCGCGCTGCCCTACCGCCAGGACGAGGGCGTCGGCCAGCTCGTCTTCTACGTGCGCGGCGCGCTCTCCCCGGAGGCCCTCGTCGCGCAGGTGCCTCCGGTGCTGAAGCGGCTCGACCCCAACCTGCCCGTGGAGGAGCTGCGCACGATGCCCGCGCAGATCCACGAGCGGCTGTTCCTGGACCGCTTCATTTCGGTGCTCGCGACGGCGTTCGCGGTGCTGGCCACCGCGCTGGCCGCGCTCGGGCTCTACGGCGTGCTGGCTTACACCGTGGAGCAGCGGACTCGCGAGTTCGGCGTGCGGATGGCGCTCGGCGCCGACTCCGCCCGGGTGCGCGACCTGGTGCTCGGCCAGGTCGGGCGCATGACGCTGGTCGGTGCGCTGATCGGGCTGCCGGCAGCGATCGGTCTCGGCCGCGTCGCGCGCTCGCTGCTGTTCGAGGTGGAGAGCCACGACCCGGCGGTGCTGGTGGGGGCGCTCGTCTCCCTCGCCTGCGTGGCGTTCGCCGCGGGCGCGCTCCCGGCGCGCCGCGCGGCCCGCGTCGAGCCGATGCGCGCCCTGCGCTACGAGTAGCGGGCCGCGGAGGTACAGGTCGCGGGGTCAGGCCAGCCGGAACGGCTCGCCCCGCGGCCCCGCGCGACGCGCGAGTGCCTCGCGGTCCGGCGCCGGGAACGAGCGCAGCCACGCCAGGTACTGGTCGCCCGTCATCGGCCGCGGCGCGGAGGCCGCGCGCAGCGCGACCACGTCGGACGCGCTCACCGGCAGTCCCCGCTCCAGGTCGAGCGGTTCAGCGACCATGTCGCGCCTTCAGGGTCTCGAACTCGGCGAGGCGGCCGGCCTGCTCGAACCAGGGACGGACGGCCTCGATCGACAGTTCGGGCAGGCTCATCAGGGCGTCGATGTCGGCGAGATCGCGAAACTCGCGGCTCGGGTCGTTGCGGATGGCGTGCAACTTGAGCGCCACCAGGTGCTCCGGCGCGGGCACCAGATGGTGCCGTCCCCCCAGCTCCAGCCGCGGCGACGCGGCGACGAACAGCCGGTCGGCCGTGGCGGCGTCCACGTAGAGCACGTCGACCCGTCCGCGCGCCGGGTCGGGGTGCAGGTGGTTCGAGAACCCCGCCGACGCGTACAGCGTCTCGTAGCCGCGTTCCTGCAGCGCGGCGACGAGCGCGTCGCGGCACGCGGCGCTGGTCAGCACGTCGAGATCGGCGGTGAAGCGCGGCCGGCCCCAGGCCGCCAGGGCCAGCGCGCCGACGACGCACAGCCGCTCCCCGCGCTCCGCGACGATGGTCTCCAGTTCGTCGAGCACCCTCCCCACGTCCATGCCCCGCTAGCCTACCGCGTCGGTGGCACCCTGCTGAAGGCCGGTGGTGTGCCGAACCGCGCCCACGGCTTCGGGCGCCGGCTCAGACCCGCAGCGAGCCGCGGAAGCCGCGCGCCGCGTAGTAGGAGTCGGCGCCGTTGTGGTACGTGAAGACGCGGCCGTAGCGGCGGTCGCCGAACAGGGCGCCGCCGCGCTCGCGGACCGCGGGCGGGGTCTGCAGCCAGCTCGACGTCTTCGTGTCGAACTCGCCCAGCGCCTGCAGCGCGCGGTAGGCATCCTCGTCGAGCAGCTCGATGCCCATCGCTTCCGCCAGCTCGAGGGCGCTGGTCTTCGGCGCGTTCTGCTTCCTTCCCCGCCGCGCCTCGCGGTCGTAGCAGGCGCTGCGACGGCCGGCGGGGCTCTCCGGCGCACAGTCGCAGAAGTCGAGCTCCCCCGTGCTGCGGTCGTGGCCGACGACGTCGGGTTCGCCGCCCGTGCGCTCCATCTCGGCGAGCGCCGTCAGTTTCGCGGGGTGCTTCTCCAGGCGCGCGCGCACGTCGGCCCAGGCGAGGCCCGGGTGGCGTCGCGGGTTCTGCTCGAAGCGCGCCTCCAGCAACGCGAGCAGTTCCTGACGCTGCTTCGGGGACAGCTCCTTCCGGGCCGGGCGCACGCTCATGGGGTCCTCCACGCGGGATGCGTGGACTCTACATCCGGCGGCGGCTACTCGGGGCGCAGCGCGATCATCGGGTCGACGCGGGTGGCGCGGCGGGCCGGCACCAGGACGGCGACCAGCGAGACGAACGACACCAGCGCGATCACCCCGGAGAAGACCCACGGGTCGCGGGCGCTGACGCCGAACAGGATGTTGGCGATCGCGTCGCGCAGCACCGTGACCAGCGCCAGCGAGAGCGCGACGCCGACCAGCAGCCCGGCGCCGACTTGCCGCGAGCCCTGGCGCACGACCATCGACAGGATGCGCAGCGGCTCGGCGCCCATCGCCATCCGCACCCCGAACTCCTGGGTGCGCTGGCTGACCGCGAACGACATCACTCCGTAGATGCCCACCGCGGCCAGCACCATGGCCACGACGCCGAACGCGGAGAACATCGTCGCGATCACCGCGCCCTGGGCGACAAAGCCCTCGAGCTGCCGCTTCGGCGTGTCGACGAAGTACAGCGGCAGGTTGGCGTCGACGCGGGCGACGGCGCGCCGCAGCGGGTTGGCGAGCGCCTCGGCCGGCTGGCCGCCGCGCGGGCGCACGACCACGGTCGCGAACTGGGCGGCGAACGGCTCCTCCTGCAGCGGCCCGACCGGGTTCGAGTAGAAAGGCACGTAGTAGCCGGTGTCGTCGACGTTCGGGTTGTTGAACGGCCCCTGCATGCGGATCGTCGAGACGACGCCGACGATCGTGCGCCACGGCCCCGGCTGCTCGCTGCCCGGGTCGACGGTGCGGAAGCGGCGGCCGAGCGGGCTCTCGTTGCCGAAGTGCCTGCCGGCGAACGCCGCGTTGACCACCGCCACCGGCTCGCGCGCGTCGAGGTCGTTCTCGCCGAACGTGCGGCCCGCGAGCAGCTTCTGGTCGGTGACCGCGAAGAAGCTGCCCGTCACCTGCTCGAAGTTGGCGTTCGGCCGGTCCCGCTTGTGGGCGTAGGTCCGGCCCTCGATCTCGACCGGGGTCGAGCCGGAGAAGACCATGCGGAAGCGGCTGGTCAGCGCCACCGCGCCGAACTCCGGGTTCGCCGCCAGGTCGCGCTGCAGGCGGTCGAAGAACAGCCGGCGATCCGCCGGGGTCGGGTAGTCGCCGTCCATCAGGCCCATGCGGGCGGACATCAGCGCGCCGGTGTCGTAGCCGTAGTCGATCTGCTGCTGGTTGCGCAGCGAGCGCACCTGCAGCAGCGCGCCGACCAGCAGCACGCAGGTGATGCCGACCTGGAACACGACCAGGCCGCGGGTGACGAGGCCGACGTGGGCGCCGGTGTTGCCGCGGCCGCCGTCGCGCAACGCCTCGACGACGCTCGCGCGCGACGAGCTCCAGGCGGGCAGCAGGCCCGACACGATCGTCGCCAGCAGCACGGCGCCGACCGTGAAGGCCAGCGCCGTGGCGTCGATGTCGAACGTGATCCAGGCCGGCGGCGGGTTGTCGTTGTTGCGCACCGCCGCCGTGATCCAGTCGACCGAGAGCCGCGCCAGGACCAGGCCGAGCGTGGCGCCGAGCGAGGCCACCAGCAGGCTCTCGGTCAGCATCTGGCGGATCAGCCGGCCGCGGCTGGCGCCCAGCGAGGAGCGCACGGCCAGGTCCCTGGCCCGCGCCGAGGCCCGCGCGAACTGCATGTTCATCACGTTGACGCAGGCGATCAGCAGCACGCCGACGCAGAACGCCAGCATCGTCAGCAGCGTGCCGCGCAGCGGGCGCGGCGTGAAGGTGTCGTGCAGCGGCTCGACCCGCGCCTCGGTGAAGGACTTGTGGGTCTCGGGGTAGGCGGCGGCGAAGCGCTTCGCGAAAGCGCCGAACTCCGCGTTCGCCTGGTCGAGCGAGACGCCCGGGCGCAACGTGCCGAGCAGGGCCGGGTTGTTGGCGCGCGGGTCGTTGCGCGGCCGCACCGGGAACTCGCTGTAGAGCGGGATCCACAGCTCCTCGTTGACCGGGAACGCGAAGCCGGGCGGCATCACGCCGACGATCGTGGCCGGCACGCCGTTGATCCGGACGCCCTTGCCGACGATGTCGGCGGCGCCGCCGAAGTCGCGCTGCCAGAGCGCGTGTCCGAGGATCGCGACCTTCGGCGCGCCTTCGCGGTTGTCCTCGGCGTTGAAGTCGCGGCCCAGCGCCGGCGCCACGCCGAGCGCAGGAAAGAAGTCTTCGGTCACATAGGCGCCCGTGTAGCGGCGCGGAGTGCCGTCGACCGTGACGTTGACCGTCGAGCCGTTGAGGTACGCCGCCAGCCGGTCGAACGACTTCTGGACCGGGCGGAGCTCCTCGAAGTCCATCGAGGCGACCTGGGTGTTGACACCGAAGAAGGTCGCGCTCGACGGGTCGGCGAAGGTCGCGCTCACCAGGCGGTCGGCGGTCGGGAACGAGAAGCCGCGCAGCATGACCCCGTTCACGACGCTGAACATCGCCGTCACGCCGCCGATGCCGAGAGCCAGCACGATCGTCGCCAGCGCGCAGAACGCCCGCTCGCGCACGAGACCGCGCAGGCCCACCTTCACGTCCGCCTTGAGGTCGTCCGTCATTTGACCGGTATACGGGGCGGCGCCGGGCCGGGTTCCGGTTCAATCGCCGGGATACCATCCGCGGCGGAGGTTCGGATGCCCCGTCCCGCTGCTCACGCCCTCGCCCTCGCCCTCGCCGCGCTCCCGATCGCCGCCCAGTCGCCGCAGCCCACGCCGCCGACCACAGCGGGCGTGCTGGCGGCGACCGCCGCCGCCGACTGGCGCCCGCTCGACGCGGATAACGCCCTCGTGATGGACGTCGCGGGCGGGAGCGTGGTGATCGAGCTCTCGGCGGCGTTCGCGCCCAACCACGCGGCGAACGTGAGGGCGCTGGTGCGCGAGGGCTTCTTCGACGGCCTCACGGTCAACCGCGTGCAGGACAACTACGTCGTGCAGTGGGGCGACGGCGAAGAAGACGAGGCGAAGGTGCGGGTGCCGAAGGTCGGCAAGGGGACGCTGCCCGCCGAGTTCGACCGGCCGGCGCAGGGGCTGCCTTTCACGCCCAATCCCGACGGCGACGTCTACGCGCCCGAGGCGGGCTGGAGCGGCAGCTTCCCCGCCGCCCGCGACCCGAAGACGGGCCGCGCCTGGATGATCCACTGCTACGGCGTGCTCGGGGCCGGCCGCGGCAACACCGCCGACAGCGGCGGCGGCGCCCAGCTCTTCGTGGTGACCGGCCACTCGCCCCGCCACCTCGACCGCAACATCACCGCCTTCGGCCGGGTGGTGAAGGGCATCGAGCACCTGACCTCGCTGCCCCGCGGCACCGGCCCGCTCGGCTTCTACGAGAAGGCCGAGCAGCGGGTGCCGATCCGGCGCGTGCGGGTGGTCGCCGACCTGCCGGAAGCGGAGCGGCCGAAGCTCGAGGTGCTGCGCACGGACACGGACTCCTTCCGCGCGCTGATCGAGGCCCGCCGCCACCGCCACGAGGAGTGGTTCCTCGATCCCGTCGGCAAGGTCGAGGTGTGCAACGTGCCGCTGCCGGTGCGCGAGGCGAAGCCCGCGCGCTGACGCGCGCAGGCGTAGGATCCGTCCCGGAGGCGCAGGCGAGTGGCTCGCGTGCTCGTCACCGGCGGGTCGGGGTTCCTGGGCCGGCACCTCGTGGAGGCGCTGCGGCGCGAGCACGACGTGGTCGGCCTCTCGCGCACGTTGCCCGCGCGCCGCGGCTTCGCGCCGCCGCCGGGGGTTGGCTGGGTCGTCGCCGACGTCGGCGACGAAGCGTCGCTGGCCGCCGCCGTCGAGGAGTTGCGGCAGAGCCCGCCCGTGGACGTCGTGTTCCATCTCGCTGCCCACTACGACCTGAGCGGCGAGCGCCACCCCGAGTACGCGCGCACCAACGTCGCCGGCACTCGGCACGTGCTGGAGGCCGCGGCGGCGCTCGGCGCGCGCGACGTGGTCTTCGCGAGCTCGCTCGCGGCCTGCCGCTTCCCGCCCGCGGGCGGCGCGCTCGACGAGGACTCGCCCGCCGACGGCGACACGCCGTACGCCGAGAGCAAGCGCGCCGGAGAAGCCTGCGTGCGCGAGCCGCGCGGCTACCGCGGCTTCGTCGTGCGCTTCGCCGCGCTGTTCTCGGACTGGTGCGAGTACGAGCCGCTCTACCGCCAGCTCGAGACCTGGCTGTCGCGGCAGTGGCGGCGGCGCGTGCTCGGCGGCCGCGGCGCCTCCGCGGTGCCCTACCTGCACGTCGACGACGCGGTCGCCTTCCTGCTGCGGCTGCTCGCGCGCCGCCGCGAGATCGACCCCGCGCCGGTGCTGATCGCCAGCTCCGACGGCGCGACCTCGCATCGCGAGCTGTTCGACGCCGCCACGGGGGCCGCCTCCGGCGCGCCGCTGCGACCGCTGCTCGTGCCGCGCCCGCTGTGCCGGCTCGGCTTGCCGCTGCTCGAGATCGCCTGCGAGGCGACGGGCGCGCCCCTGTTCGAGCGGCCGTGGATGGCGCGCTACATCGACCTCGCGCTGCGCGTCGACGCCCGCCGCTCGCGCCAGCGCCTGGGCTTCGAGCCGCGCCCGCAGCTCTCGATCCTGACCCGGCTGCCGCGCCTGCTCCGGAACCGGTCCGCCTCGCCGCTCGACTGGCTGCGCCTCAACGAGATGGCTCGCCTGCGTGGCGCCGCGCCGCCGATGCGGGCGGCCTGAAGCGACTCAGCGGTCGGCGAACAGCGCCTGCAGGTCGGCGTAGCTCCAGGCGTCGGCGAAGAGCGGCTCGCAGGAACCCTCGCGCAGGAACTCCGAGACCACCGCCCGCAGGTGCCCGAAGGCGGCGCTCGCGACCCACGAGCCGGCACTCAACCGACGCACGCCGAGCTCGGCGAGCCGAGCGGCAGGCGGCAGCCCCGGCCGGGCCAGGACGTTGAGCGGCAGGCCGGCGCCCGCGGACAGCGCGCGGATCTCCTCGCCGTCCGTCACGCCCGGCACGAACAGCCCGTCCGCGCCCGCCTCGCGATAGCGGCGCGCGCGGGCGAGCGTCTCCTCGATCCGGCGCTCGGCGGGCACCAGGCCGCGCAGGTAGACGTCGGTGCGCGCGTTGACGAAGACGTCGCCGCCGCGGGCGCCGACGACCCGCTTCGCCTCCTCGATGCAGGCGCAGAGGCGGGCCGGGTCGCGGGTCCCGTCCTCGATGTTGAGGCCGACCGCTCCCGCGTCGACCAGGCGCGCGACGAAGGCCGCGACCGCCGCGGGCTCCTCGGCGTAGCCGCCCTCGACGTCGACGCTGACCGGGACCCGCGCCACGCGCACGATCGTCGCGACGGTGCGCAGCAGCAGCTCGACGGGCAGCCGATCGCCGTCCGCGTAGCCGTGGGCCCAGGCGACGCCGGCGCTGGTCGTCGCCAGCGCCTTCGCGCCGAGGCTCTCGATCATCCGCGCGCTGCCGCCGTCCCACACGTTCGGCAGCAGCAGCACGCCCTCGTCGTGCAACCGCCGGAAGCCCGCCGCCCGTGCCTTCTGGTCGCTCATCGCGCGCTCCTTGTCGGCGCAGCGTAGCCGACCGGAAAGTCGATGCGCAGGGCAACGACCAGCCGGCTGGACGCACCGCTGGCGGGAGGGGGCGTTCTCGTCGACGATTCAGCGAGGGGGCCCGAGGTCGTCTCATGCGCCACGCGCTGGTTCGATTGCTCCCGATCGCCCTCGCTCTCGCCGCTCCCGCCGCCGTCCAGGCCGAAACGATCCGCCTCCAGGGCCGCTATCGCTGGGACCTCGGCGGCGCCGAAGGCCCGTTGCAGGCGCGCTTCACGTCGCAGGCGGCCGACACCTGGCGGGTCTCCTTCTCGTTCCGCTTCGAGGGCCGCGACTACCAGTACGACGGCACGGCCACCGGCAGCCTCGACCGCGGGGAGCTCGTGGGCCAGGTCGACGAGGGCACCGGCGGCCGCACGTTCACGTTCCGCGGCTCCGTGCGCGACGGGAGCTTCACCGGCACCCACGCCGAGCGGCGGCGAGGCGGCCGCCCGGAAGCGACCGGCACGCTCCGCCTGACCCGCGAGTAGCGCGTCGCGGCTCAGCGCGCAGCGGCCGCCAGCGGATCGTCGAAGGGCTCGCCGCGGCGGCGGCGGTCGATGGCGGCGAGGATGCGGGCGTGCACTTCGCCCGAGATCGGGTAGGCGAAGGCGATCACCAGCGCCGCCAGGTTGCACAGCGAAGGCACCCCCGCGTACAGCACGCGCAGCGTCAGCTTGACCGCTTCCGACTGCGGAGCGTTGGGCTCGTAGCCGGCGAGGCCCAGCACGCCGAGGCCGGCGCCGACGCCGATCGCCGCCGCGAGGCGCTTGGCGATCGACCACAGCCCGACGTAGAGGCCCTCGCGGCGCAGGCCGCTCTTCAGCTCGTCGTAGTCGAGCACGTCGGCCTGGATCGAGGACGGCAGCGCGAGCGTGGCGCCGAAGCCGACGCCGGAGAGGCAGACGAGCACGCCGTAGAGCGCGGCGTCGCCGGGGCCGAGGAAGAACACGCCGACGAAGGCGCCCGTGTTGACGCCGATCGAGGCGAGCCATGCCGCCTTCTTGCCGACCCGCCGCGCGATCGCGACCCAGGCCGGCAGGAACACGATGCCGGTCGCGAAGTACAGCAGCAGGAACGCGTCGGCGTGCGGCGACTCCAGCACGTACTGCACGTAGAAGAGGATCAGCGTCGCCGGCAGGTTGGAGCCGATCGCGCTGATCGTGTAGGCCGACAGCAGGATCGCGAACGGGCGGTTGCGCAGCGCCTCGCGCATCCCGGTCCAGAGGCCCGTCGCGCGCGGCCGGGCCACCTCCGGCAGCTCGCGCACCGCGGCCGTGCACCACCACGCGCTGGCCACCACCAGCGGCGCGTAGAGCACGGCGATCCAGAAGAACTTGGCGCGCTCGCCGTCGGCGTCCGCCGGCAGCCCGAACGCCTTCTGCACGATCGCGGGCGAAGCCGCGGCGAACAGCGTGCCGGCGATCAGCAGCCCGTCGCGCAGGCCGAACAAGGCCGTGCGCTCGTGGTAGTCGGCGGTGATCTCGGGCCCGAGCGCCTCGTACGGCACGGTCACGATGGTCCAGAACAGGAACAGCGCGTACATGCAGAACGCGAACCACGCGGTCTCGAAGCCGGGCGAGCCGGGCGGCGGCACGAAAAGCAGGCCGATGAACAGCGCGACCAGCAGCGAGCCGCCCGCGATCCACGGCCGCCGACGCCCCCAGCGCGTGCGGTAGCGGTCGGAGAGGTGACCCATGGCCGGGTCGATCACCGCGTCGAACACCCGCACGCCGGCCAGGATCGTGCCGAGCGCGGCCAGGTTCACGCCGACGACGTCCGTGTAGAACTTGGGGATGTAGACGTAGACCGGGATGCCGACCACGGCCAGCGCGAAGGCCGGTGCGGCGTAGGCGAGCTTGACCGCGAGCGGAACCCGGCTCACCGCGCTGGCTCCGCGACGGCTGTGAAGTCCTCGCCCGGGTTGATGAACTCGTCGCCCTCGACCCGGTGCTGGCGTTCGTACAGCTCGCGGTAGCGGCCGCCGCGAGCGAGCAGCTCGCGGTGGCTGCCGCGCTCGACGATCTCCCCCTTCTCGACGACCAGGATCTGGTCTGCCGAGGTGATCGTCGACAGCCGGTGCGCGATCACGAACGTCGTGCGCCCCGCGCGCAGCCGGCGCAGGCCGTCGCGGATCAGCGCCTCGCTCTCCGAGTCGAGCGAGGAGGTGGCCTCGTCGAGCAGCAGCAGCCGCGGGTCGACCAGGATCGCGCGCGCGATCGCCACCCGCTGGCGCTGGCCGCCGGAGAGCTTGACCCCGCGCTCCCCGACCACCGTGTCGTAGCCCTGCTCGAAGCGCAGCGCGAACTCGTCGACGTGGGCGATCTTCGCCACCGCCTCGACCTCCTCGCGGCTGGCGCCCGGCTTCGCGAAGCCGATGTTGTCGGCGATCGTGCCGTCGAACAGGAAGTTGTCCTGCATCACGACGCCCAGCGCGCGGCGGTAGTCGCGCAGGCGCAG
>JAANMW010000760.1_pt1 | contig 37736 bp, 30 predicted proteins | sample 7279671 | NCBI WGS metagenome assembly JAANMW01 (sample SAMN14094541, study PRJNA606508) | bioreactor metagenome | isolation source: A lab-scale SPAN reactor treating ammonium-rich wastewater day 247 | place: Ireland: Galway | collected 2017-09-19 | reverse complement strand
GGTGGCGGTGGCGGGGAGTGTGTATGGGGATGTGCAGGCTCAGACCGAACAAGGATGAACCACATGGATGCTTTTTCTGCCAACTATCTTGCAAACCTTGCCGCCAACCTCAGCGCCCGGCAATCTCGCAACCGCGCGCGTCCCATCAATGCACAGAATCAGCCGCCGAACGAGCCGCCGAATGAATTCGGCGTCTGATACGAGAAAACCCGTTAAAACGGGTTATTGATCACGATATGATGCCATAAAAACCTGCTTTAGCAGGTTTCTGGTGACAGACCGTGAATTCATTCACGGGACTGGTAACAGCCGCCGAACGAGCCGCCGAATGAATTCGGCGTCTGATACGAGAAAACCCGTTAAAACGGGTTGTCGATCACGATATGATGCCATAAAAACCTGCTTTAGCAGGTTTCTGGTGACAGACCGTGAATTCATTCATGGCCGCCGCGCGCCGACGCACACTTCATCCCCGCCGCCCTGCCCGACCACCGCCCTACGTGAATTTTTGCGCAACCCCAACTTGAATTTCACCGCCGCCAAGAGTATGCTACCCCCACCCACCCACCAACCCACCCACCAACCTACCCACCAACCTACCAATTTACCAATCTACCAACCAACCAACCAACTAACCAACTAACCAACTAACCACCCAACCACCCAACCACCCAACCCCCTCCCCATGACCAACTCCATCTTCATCGCCACGACCGAGCCGTACAGCGGCAAATCCCTCGTCTCCCTGGGGATCATGGAGATGCTGTTGCGTCGCGCCCCGCGCGTCGGCATCTTCCGCCCGGTGATCAAAACCCCGCCGCCGGGAGAACGGGACAAGAACATCGAATTGCTGCGCCAACATTTCCAGCTCGACCTCGATTATGAGAGCACCTACGCCTTCCGCCGCCGCGACGCCGTGCACCTGATCAGCCAGGGACGGATGGATGAACTGCTCGACCGCATCATCGAGAAATACAAAACCCTGGAAGCGCAGTGCGATTTCGTGGTCTGCATTGGCAGCGATTTCGAGGGGGAGGGCGCGGCTTTCGAGTTCGGCTACAACGCCGACATCGCCAGAAGCCTGGGCACGCCGGTGCTGATCGTGGCCAGCGGCATGGATCAGGAAGTGGATGGCGTGGTGGATGAGGTGCAGACCGGCATCGACGCGTTCTGCGAGCGCGGCTGCCAGGTCTTGGGCGCCATCGTCAACCGCGCCAATCCCTTCGAGCTGGTAAAGATCAAGGAAACGCTGCGCCAACGGCTGGGCGAGCGCGACCTGTTTCTGGAAGTGATCCCCGCCACCGACCTGCTGAGCAGCCCCACGGTGCGCGAGATCGCCGAATTTACCGGCGCGGAGGTGCTCTACGGCGGCAATCAGTTGGATCGGCTGGCGCATCGCAATCTGGTCATCGCCATGCAGGTGCAGAATTTCTTACCGCGGCTGCGCGAAGATGCCCTGCTCATCTTCCCCGGCGACCGCAGCGATGTGTTGTTGGCGGCGTTGCAGGCGCATCAGAGCCGCAACTTCCCCCGCATCGCCGGCATTCTCCTCACCGGGGGCTTGCGCCCGCCCAATATCGTCGCCCGCCTGCTGGAGGGGCTGCCGGGGCTGGTGCCGGTGCTGCTGACGCAGGAGGACACCTACACCACCGCCACCAAGGTGGGGATGGTGCGCTCCTACATCACCAGTGATAACCGCGCCAAGATCCGGCTGAGCCTGGACTTGTTCGAGGAGTATGTGGACGGGGCCGCCCTGACCAACAGGATCGTGACGGTGCCGGTGCAGGGCGTCTCGCCCAAGATGTTCATCTACAATCTGACGCGGCAGGCGCAGATGCACAAGCGCCACATCGTGCTGCCCGAAGGGGAGGATGACCGCATCCTGCGGGCGGCAGAGGCGCTGTGCGCTCGCGATATCGTGGATCTGACCATCCTCGGCGACCCCGACGCCATCCGCGCCTCGATCCGCCGGCTGGGATTGACGATCGATCTGGATCAGATCCATCTGATCGCGCCCCGGCAATCGCCTCATTTCCTGGACTATGCCGAGACGCTGGTGGAGTTGCGCAAGCACAAAGGCATGAATCTGGACATGGCTGTGGATCAGATGACCGACGTTTCCTATTTTGGGACGATGATGGTGCACAAAGGGCATGCGCACGGCATGGTGTCGGGCGCGGCGCACACCACACAGCACACACTGCGGCCCGCGCTACAGTTCGTGAAGACGAAGCCCGGTTTTTCGGTGGTTTCTTCCGTTTTCTTCATGCTGCTGGCCGATCGGGTGCTGGTCTATGGCGATTGCGCGGTGAATCCCAACCCCAACGCGGCGGAGTTGGCAGAGATCGCCATCGCCAGCGCGGACACGGCGCAGGCGTTTGGGATTCAGCCGCGGGTGGCCATGCTTTCCTACTCTTCAGGCGAGTCGGGCGTGGGCGCGGATGTGGATCGGGTGCGGGAGGCGACGCAGATCGCGCGCCAGCGCCGGCCGGATCTGAAGATCGAAGGCCCGATCCAGTACGACGCGGCGGTGGACCCAGACACCGCGGCCAAAAAGATGCCCGGCTCGGAAGTGGCGGGGCAAGCGACCGTTTTCATCTTCCCCGATCTGAACACCGGCAACAACACCTATAAAGCCGTGCAGCGGGAGACGGGGGCGATTGCCATCGGCCCGGTGCTGCAAGGGCTGCGCAAGCCGGTCAACGACCTCAGCCGCGGCTGCACGGTGGAAGACATCATCAACACCGTGATCATCACCGCCATCCAGTCGCAAGAGGATTGATGGGAGGGTGGACGAAGGACGATGGACGATAGACGATGGATCGTCTATCGTCTATCGTCTATCGTCTATCGTCTATCGTCTACCTAACCAACCGACCAACCGACCAACGACTACCGACTACCATGCCCATTCTTGTTCTCAATTCCGGCAGTTCTTCGATCAAATATCGCCTGTTCGACATGGCGCAGGAGCGGACGCTGGCCGCGGGGCTGGTGGAGCGCATCGGCGAGCCGCTGGGCCACCTCAGGCATGAGGCTTTCGACGATCAGGGGGCGCACAAGCTGAGCGAATCCTACCCCATCGCCGACCACCGCCAGGGCCTGCGCCGCGTGGCCGAGCTGTTGCTGCACCCCGAGATCGGGGTGATCGCCGACGCCGGAGAGATCACGGCCGTGGGGCATCGCGTGGTGCACGGGGGCGAGCGTTTCAGTCAGCCCACACGCATCGACGCGGCGGTGCGCGCGGCCATTCGCGACCTCATCCCCCTGGCCCCGCTGCACAATCCGGCCAATTTGCAGGGGATCGAGGTGGCGACGGAGCTTTTCCCGCAGGCCCCGCAGGTGGCTGTGTTCGACACGGCCTTCCACCAGACCCTGCCGGCCGTCGCCTATCGCTACGCCATCCCCCGCCGGTTCTACGATGAGCAGGGCGTGCGCGTGTATGGTTTTCATGGCATTTCGCACCTGTACGTGAGCAAACAGGCGGCGCGGCGTCTGGGCCGGCCGCCGACCGAAGTCAATGTGATCACCGCGCACCTGGGCAATGGGTGCAGCATCACGGCGGTGCGCGGGGGTCAGTCGGTGGATACCTCGATGGGGTTCACGCCCCTGGCCGGGCTGATCATGGGCACGCGCAGCGGCGATATCGATCCGGCCCTGGTGATCTATCTGGGCGCGGCGCTGGGCCTCAGTTTTGCCGAGATCGACCGCCTGCTGAACAAAGAGAGCGGCATGCTGGGCCTGACCGGGGCCAATGATCTGCGCGATATCGCACAGCGCCAGGCCGCAGGTGACGCCGAAGCCGCGCTGGCCCTGGCCATGTATGCCTACCGGCTGAAGAAATACATCGGCGCGTACACGGCGGTGCTGGGCCGGGTGGACGCGCTGGTCTTCACGGCAGGGGTGGGGGAAAATGCCGCGTTCGTGCGGGCGCAGGCCTGCGCCGGGTTGGAAGGCCTGGGCATCGCCCTCGACGCCGCGCGCAACGCGCAGGCCCCGCGCGGGCAGTTCAGCGAAATTCAGGCCGCGGGCAGCGCCGTGAAAGTGTTCGTCATCCCCACCGACGAAGAGCAAGAGATCGCCCAGCAGACCGCGGCGGTGTTGGAAATGGAGGGCTGATAGGCCGAATACCCACTCTCCAATACCGAACTTATCATGAACGAAGACCCCCTCATCATCTCTGCACAGCTTACCATCCCCGCCGGCGAGATCAGCTATCGCGCCAGTCGCAGCGGCGGGCCGGGCGGCCAGCACGTGAACACCAGCGCCACGCAGGTGGAACTGCTGTGGGATGTGCAAAACTCGCCCAGCCTGACAGAGGCGCAGCGCGAGCGTGTGCTGGCGGCGTTGGCCGGGCGCATCGACGCCGCAGGGGTGCTGCACCTGACCGCCAGCGAGACGCGCAGCCAGTTGCGCAACCGCCAGGTTGTGACTGAACGTTTTGTGCGGCTGCTGCAACGGGCCTTGCGCCCGCGCCGCCCACGCCGGGCCACGGCCGTGCCCGCGGGCGAACGCGCCCGGCGCTTGCAAGCCAAGCGCCGGCGCGCCGAGATCAAGCGGGGGCGGGGGGGAGGGGGAGGGGGAGGAGATAGAGAGGGGAGATAGAGGGGGGGGTCAGTGTTCAGTGTTCAGTGTTCAGTGTTCAGTATTCAGTGTTCAGTATCAATCATTAATCATTAATAATTGATGATTGATGATTGATGATTAAATATCCAATACCCAATACCCGATACCCCACACTCAAGGAATGTTTATGACTACTATTGATACAAATGCTGTGCGTCGGCAGGTCGAGGCGCATCGCCAAGACATCATCCAATTTCTGCGCGATCTCTGCGCCATCCCCTCCTACGACAGCCAGATCGGGCCGGTGGGCGAACGCGTGGCCGCGGAAATGCGCAAACTCGGCTTCGCCGAGACCTGGTTCGACCGCCAGGGCAACATCGTGGGCCGCATCGGCGATGGCCCGCGCGTGCTCGTCTACGACAGCCACATCGATACCGTGGGCATCGGCGATCCCGACGCCTGGGCCTGGGACCCGTTCGAGGGCAAGGTCGAGGATGGCATTTTCTACGCCCGCGGGGCCTGCGACGAAAAAGGCTCTACCCCCGGAATGGTCTACGGCCTGGCCATCGCCCAGCGCCTGGGCCTGCTGGAAGGGTGGACCGCGTATTATTACGGCAACATGGAGGAATGGTGCGACGGCATCGCCCCCAATGTGTTCGTCGAGGTGGAGGGCATCCGCCCCGATTTTGTCGTGATCGGCGAACCCACGCGCATGCAGATCTATCGCGGGCACAAGGGCCGGGTGGAATTGAAGGTGGTGGCCAAAGGGCGCAGCGCTCACGCCGCCAGCAACCACCTCGGCGACAACGCCATCTACAAAATGCTGCCGGTGATTGCCGGCATCCGCGATCTGGAGCCGCAGTTGGGCGACGATCCCTTCCTCGGCCACGGCAAGATCACGGTCAGCGACATGGCGGTGAAGACGCCGAGCATCAACGCCGTGCCCGATGAGTGCACGATCTACATCGACCGCCGTCTCACCTTTGGCGAGAGCAAAGAGGAGGCGATGGCGCAGGTCGAGGCGTTGATCCCGGCGGCGCAGCGCGGTGATTTTACGCTGGAAATGTTGTGGTACGACGATCCCAGCTACACCGGCTATGTGTTCGAGGTGGACAAATACTTCCCGGCCTGGGCGCTGCCCGCGGATGCGCCGGTGGTGCAGGCGGGCGTGGCCGCGGCCAGCGCCTATCTGGGCGGGGCGGTGAGCACGGGCAAGTGGAATTTCTCGACCAATGGCATCTACTGGTGCGGCAAGGCCGGCATTCCCAGCATCGGCTTTGGCCCCGGCGATGAGATCCACGCCCACACTGTGCTCGATCAGGCGCCGCTGGAAGATGTGGTGCAAGCCACCGGCGTCTACGCCCTCTTCCCCGCCCATCTCCGCCGCCTGCTGGCAGGAGAGGCCGCCTGAGATGGCCAGCCCCGATCGCCAACTCCTGGCCGCCTGGCTGCGGGCGATCCCGCAATCGCGGCACGCGCCGCGGCTGCTGGCCGATCTGCCCGGCGGGGACGTGATCGGCCAGGGGCTGGCGCTGTTGTTGCAGACCTGGGGAGCGGTTGAGATTTCGCCCGCGGGCATTCGCGCCGCGTCGCAGCCCGCGCACTATTTTCTGCACAGCCTGGCCGCCTGGGCAGAGATGCCGGGCCGGGTGATCACCGACTGGTCCGAAGATTTCGGCGCGGATGATCGCGAGGGCCTGCGTCATGGCGTCAGCCTGGTGCACCTGCTGGAAAGGGAACGTCTCAGCCGAGATCCGCTGGCCCCGCCCATCCGCTTTACGCCGGTGGCCCAGGTGCTGATCGTGCAGGCGGGGCCGCCGCCTCGCTTCCTGGTGCAGTGGGATGCGCAATCGGGCTATTTCCAGATCATCGGCGGGCGGCAAAAGGAGGATCAGGGCTGGGTCGAGCCTATCCGCGACACAGCGGCGCGCGAGATGGCAGAGGAGTTGCAAGGTCGAGTCAGCTATGCAGCCGGGGCATTCCGCCTGGAACTGCTGGCCGATTTTGCGGGCAAAACCCGGCTCTCCCCCTCCTTTGGGGCGCTGACCGCGTATCACTTCACCTTTTTCCGGGCCGCGGGCCTGGCGGCTCTCTCCCTCGGCCCTTCCGAACGCTGGGTGGCCCGCGCCGAGCTGCTTGGCGGCGCCACCGCTGCCGGCGAACCGGTGCGCGGCGATCACATCCTCCTGCTCGAACAACACCTCGCCCGCCGCATCGACACCCTCCCCCCCTCCTTCGCCCCCGCGCGATGAGACGGGGAGACGAAGGACGATAGACGATAGACGATAGACGAAGGACGATAGATAGCGAACGATAACCAATTTACCAATTTACCAATCTACCAATCTACCAACCAACTAACCAACTAACCAACCAACCAACCAACTAACCAACCACCCACCGGAGCAATCTATGCAAACCAACCTTCGCGGTCGCGACATGATCACCACGCAGGAGTGGACGCGCGACGAAATCGACACCATTTTGGACGTGGCCTTCGATCTCAAACGCCAGCGAGCGCTGGGCGTACCCCACGCCTACCTGCGCGACAAAGCCCTGGCCATGCTCTTCTTCTTCACCTCCACCCGCACCCGCGGCAGCTTCGAGGCCGGCATGGCCCAACTGGGCGGGCACGCCGCCTTCATCGACAGCACCACCACCCAGATCAGCCACGGCGACACCGCCAAAGAGATCGGCGAGATCTTCGGACGCTATTACGACGGCATCGCCATCCGCCAATGCGACTGGGATTTTGGCAACCGCTACATCCGCGACGTGGCCGCGGCCAGCCGCACGCCGGTGCTGAACATGCAGTGCGACATCTACCATCCCTTCCAGATCCTCGCCGACCTCATGACCATCATCGAAAAGAAAGGCGATCCGCGCGGGCTGACGATCAACGTCAGCTGGGCCTATGCCTCCAGCTACCAAAAACCGATCAGCGTGCCGCAAAGCCTGATCCTGCTGATGACCCGCTTCGGCATGCATGTGCGGCTCACCCATCCGCCCGAATACAAACTCATGCCCGACATCGTCGCCCAGGCCCAGGACAACGCCCGCAAGCATGGCGGCAGCCTGGAACTGCTGGATGACTTCGACGCCGGCTTCCAGGGCGCGGACGTCGTCTACCCCAAAAGCTGGGGCGCGCTGCTGACCACCACCGACAACGCCGAGAGCGCCGCGATCGGCCGCCGATACACCGACTGGATCGCCGACGACCGACGCATGGCCCTGGCCAAGCGCGACGCCATTTACATGCACTGCCTGCCCGCCGACCGCAATATCGAAGTGGCCGATAGCGTGATCGATGGCGAGCAGAGCGTGGTCTACGACGAGGCCGAAAACCGCCTGCACGTCCAGAAAGCAGTGATGGCCTTGACCATGGCCTGAGCCAACTCGCGACGCATTTTCCTGGGCGGGGGAGGCGGGCGACCTCTCCAACCTCCCCCGCCCAGGCAGATTCCCAGCACGCTTCTCCCCACTTTTACCATGTCCTTCGATGCTGCTCAGGCCCTCGTCGCCGCGGATTTGGCCGCGGTGGAACTGGCCATGCTCAGGAAGATGGGCGGCCACTATGGCCCGCTGGCCGACACCCTGACCGGCCTGATCCGCAGCGGCGGCAAGCGCGTACGCCCCACCCTGGCCCTGCTCGCCGGTCGCTTGCATCCCCCGCCGCAGCCGCACCCATTGATCAGCCTGGCCGCCGCGGTCGAAGCCTTGCACACCGCCACCCTGGTGCACGACGACGTGATCGACGGCGCGCTGCTGCGCCGCGGACAATCGACCTTGAACGCCCGTTGGACGCCGAGCAGCACGATCATGGCCGGGGATTTCTTCTTCGCCCGCGCTGCCGCCCTCGCCGCCGAGACTGAACACCCGCGAGTGATCCAACTCTTCGCCGAGACCCTGAACGTGATCGTGGATGGGGAGCTGCGCCAGGCCTTCACCGCCCGCGACTGGGGCCAGCCCAAACAAAGCTATTACGACCGCATCTATGGCAAGACCGCGGCCCTGTTCGAGGTGGCCACCCGCGCCCCTGCCCTCCTGGCAAACGCCCCCGCCGCCGCAGAAGAGGCGCTGCGGGCCTACGGCTATCACCTGGGCATGGCCTTCCAGATCGTGGACGATCTACTCGATTTCGTAGCGGACGCATCCACTCTGGGCAAGCCGGCAGGGTCCGATTTGCAGTCAGGCATCATCACCCTGCCGGTGTATTATTACATTCAGGATCCGGATCGTCGCGACCAACTTGTGGCGCTGGTCGACGGCCAGCGCCACGGCGAAGATGTCGTCGCCGAAGTCGTGCGCATGATCCGTGCGTCCGACGCCATCGCCCAGACCAAAGCCGAGGCGCTGCGCTTTGCCGAGGCGGCCATTGCCAGCCTTGCCTCCTATGCCGACGCCGCCCCCCGCCAGGCCCTGACTGCCATCGCCCGGTACGTGGTGGAGCGGGAATTTTGAACGGGGCTGTCCCCTGCTCCCAAAGCAGGGGCACGCTCACTCCGGCGCCAAGACGATTGTGTTATACTCTCGTCAGCAAATCACCTGCCCCGCTGTCAAAAGAAGCAAGAATTATGGCGACGAAAGATGTTCGCGAACAACTTCATCAGCAAATCAATCGCTTGCCGGATGGTAACAGTTCACCTGATATGTCATTGCGAGTGCAGTGAAGCAATCTCCAAGGTTGTTCGTCAATTTTGCGGTTGTCAATCGGCGTTGGGGATTGCTTCGGGGCTATCGCCCTTCGCAATGACAAAATAAAGTGAATTTTTACGCCGGATGAAATTGTCGAACAAATTGCGGATTTTACGTGTTTTTCATGGCAAGACGACAAATATCAACCTACACCGGCTGGAATCGCGACGAATGGCGTGATTTTTCACTGGCACAATTTTTCAGTGAAGATGATGAAATTGAGTACACATTGAAAGATGCGCGAGAAATATATCGTCAATGAAACCTGGCATCCTTTCGATCTCTCCATCCTCATCATCTCCTGGAATGTGCGGGAGCTGTTGCAGCGCTGCCTGGCCGCGCTGCCCGCGGCGGTGGGGCCGGGGCTGACCTATGAAGTGATCGTGGTGGATAATGCCAGCAGCGATGGCACGGTGGAAGCGATACGCGCTGCCTTCCCCCAGGTGCAGGTGATCGCCAACAGTGAAAACCGGGGTTTTACGGGTGGAAACAATCAGGCGCTGGCCGCGGCGCGGGGCGATTTCCTCTTTTTGCTGAATCCAGACACCGAGCCTCGCCCTGGCAGCATCGCTGCGCTGCACTACTATCTGGCCGCGCATCCTGCCCTGGGCATCGTGGGCCCGCGGCTGTGGTATGGCGACGGCAGTCTGCAATCCAGCCGCCGCCGCTTCCCCACCCTGCTCACCCTCTTCACCGAAAGCACGGTGGTGCAGGAATACCTGCCCTGGTTGCCCCACTTCGCCCGTTACCGCCTCGCCGACCGTTCGCCCGACGAGGCGCAGACCGTGGACTGGCTGGTGGGCGCAGCGCTGCTGGTGCGCCGCCAGGTCTACGCGCAGATCGGCGGGCTGGACGAGGGCTTCTTCATGTATTCGGAGGAGCTGGATTGGTGCCGGCGGGCCGCGGCCGCGGGCTGGCAGGTGGGCTACGAGCCGGCGGCAGAGATCGTGCACTACGAAGGCAAGTCGAGCGAGCAGGCCGTGGCCGCGCGGCATATCCGCTTCTGCCGCAGCCGCGTGCGCTACACCCGCAAATACCACGGCGCCTTCTGGGCCGCGGCGCTGCGCTTGTGGCTGTTGCTCACGTTCGTGTTCCAGTGGCTGCGCGAGGGGCTGAAATGGCTGCTCGGCCACAAACGCCCGTTGCGGGCCGAGCGCATGCGCGCGTATGGGCAGGTGCTGCGGTCGGGACTACGCTAGCGTTTGTCCGAAAACCATGTTACACTGCGCTTGCCTGATCTCAGGAGGGCTGAACGATGTCTGATGTGCTACTTTCCCTTCACGAATCTCAAGTTATCGAACTGGTACGCCAACTTTCGGCGGATGGCAAGCGCCTGGTCTTGAAAACACTCCTTCCCGAATGGGAATTGTTCGAGGAACTGACGGATTACGGGATTGAACGTATGCATGCCGTTGCCAGAGAACGCGGTGTGGAATGGCAGAGTCTAACAGAACCGCAGCGCGAGCAATTCATCGACGAGTTGCTTCATGAGCGTGCGTAATGCCACAGCGAGTCGTTTTTGACACAAATGTCATCATCTCTGGGTTGATGTGGCGGGGAAAAGCGCACAGATGCACGCTGTTGGCACGAACCGACGCCGTTCAGATGGTCTATTGTCCCGAGATGCTTGCAGAACTCTCACTAAAATTGCGCGAAAAGTTTGGCTTTTCGGAGAACCGGATCCACGCTGTTCTCTACGATTATCGTCAATTCAGCGAACGTGTGAAAATCATCGGTCAACTCAAAGTCGTTTCAGCGGATCCAGATGATGACAAGTTCATCGAATGTGCGCTCGTAGGCAATGCATCGGTTATCGTTTCAAGTGACAAACACTTAACAGATCTGAAAACATATCAGAGCATCGTCATCGTGCGACCAGATCAATTTCTTGCCATGTTCGGGTCGTAATATATGCCAATGGCTGCACGAGGGTACGAGATGGGAGTCGCGCAAAAATGAAAGCGCCCCGCATCCTCTTCGTCACCGGCGAATACCCGCCCATGCAGGGTGGCGTGGCCGACTACACCCGCGAGCTCAGCCGGGCGCTGGTCGGGCTGGGGCATGAAGTGGGCGTGCTGACCTCGGTCGGGGCAAGTCAGGCGCCGGACGAGCCGAGCATCACCCTGTTTCCGCAGATCGCGCGCTGGGATTGGCGCCTGTGGGCGAATTTGGATCGGCTGATCGAACACTGGCAGGCGGATGTCGTCCACATCCAATACCAGACCGCAGCTTTCGGCATGCACCCGGCTATCAACCTCTGGCCGACGTGGACAAACCAGACCAAAGCGTTGACGGCCGTCACTTTCCACGACCTGCTGAGGCCCTATCTCTTTCCCAAAGCGCATTGGCTGGGCCTGCGCCGGGGCATGACCCACACCCTCGCCCGCGGGGTCGATCTCGCCATCACCACCAACCCGGAGGACAGCGCCGCCCTGCGCCCACGCCGCCCCGATCTGATCGAAATCCCCATCGGCAGCAACATCCCCTGCGCGCCGCCGCCCAATTTTGACCGGGAACCCTGGCGCGCCCGCCTGGGACTGCCTGCAAAGGCCGCCGTACTCTGTTATTTCGGCTTCCTCAACGCCAGCAAGGGCGGCGAACTGCTGGCCGATGTGCTGGCGGGGCTGGTGGGGCGCGGGATCGACGCCCATCTGCTCATGATCGGCGGCCGCGTGGGCGCGTCCGATCCCACCAACCACGCCTATCTGCAACAGGTGGAGGCGCGCATCGCTGCCGCCGGGCTGGCCGGACGCGTGCACTGGACAGGTCATGTGCCGGGGCCGGAGGTTTCCGCCGCTTTTCTGGCCTCCGATCTCTGTCTCTTGCCCTACGCGGATGGCGTCAGCTATCGCCGCGGCAGTTTCATGGCCGCGCTGGCGCACGGCATGCCCATCCTCACCACCCCGCCCGCCGTGCCCTATCCCGACCTGATCGATGGCGAAACCCTGCTGCTGGCCCCGCCCGATGCCGCCGCACTCACCGCCGCCGCCCACCGCATCCTCAGCGACGCCGATCGCCGCCGCGGCCTGGGCGAAACCGCCCGCCGCCTGAGCGAACGCTTCACCTGGCCGGCGATCGCCGCCGCAACACTGGCTGCCTACCGCGCCGCCCCCCATGTCTGATCTGCATCTCGAACTCACCGACGCGCCGCCGGAAGCGGACAAACAGTTTCTGCGCCAGCAGATCAGAGCCTTCAACGACGATCACTCGCCCCCTCATGCCGCTGTTCGCCAACCTGGCAGTGTGCGCCCGCTCTGCCTGTTCGTGCGCGACGCCGATGGCGCGTTGCAGGGCGGGCTGATCGCCGAAACCTACTGGGGCTGGCTGGATATCGACATTTTATGGCTGCGCCAGTCGCGGCGCGGGCAAGGGGTGGGCCGCCAGTTGCTGGCGCAGGCCGAGGCCGAAGCCGTCCGGCGGGGATGCGCCTGGGCGCAGGTGAAGACCTTCAGCTTCCAGGCGCAGGCGTTCTACGAGAAACAGGGCTACCGGGTGGTGGGAGAGATGCGCGATTATCCGCCCGGCGCCTCCTTTTTGTGGATGCGCAAGGATCTCTGATTATTCGGTCGCCTCTGCCGCTTCGGTCGGGGTGATGACCCAGGGGATATAGGTGAGGAAATGTTGCAGTTGCCACACGCCGATGTCGTAGGCGTCCCCATCCCGCGCTGATGCAGTTTCGGTCAGGGGCAGACGTTGGCCGCTTTCCAGGTCATAAACGCCCATGATCAGCCGGTACGCGCCCGCCGGCAGGCTGATCAGGGGGGCGAAATCCACGGGATGGCGATGCTCGACGATCTCGCCCGGCTGCCACAGATGGCTGGGATAGTATCCCTGCGTCAAAGGGAAGTCGGCGCCGAGCACGAGCGTGTTGTCCGCGTCGAGCAGTTGCACAAACACCGAGTAATCCTGGGCAGGCTGTTGCAGCGCCTGCCAGCGAAAGGCGAACTCATGCGCGCCCGCGCCCTCCAGCGCCGTCGGCAGATCGGAGATGCTGATCAGGGCCAGTTCATCGCCAAAACGGGCCAGGGGCGGCGAGTCGGCGGGGGGTGGCGCCGGCAGGCCCAGGCGCAACAGGCCCGAATAGACGGCGTCGCCCAGGGGTTCGTCTGTCGGGCTGAAGATGGGCAGGTGCGGGGCTTCATCCCCCACCGGGCACACCACCGAAACTTTGATGCGGGCGCCGGTGGGTAACAGCGCGCCCCCGCCGGCGCCGGCGTAGACGCGGTAAGTATCGCGGAAGACATCGCCCGGTTGCCACGAGGAGGTGGGATAGGCGCCATTGGCCGAGAGATGGCTGGCCCCGCCAAAATAGGTCTGATCCACCCCGATCAGGTGCACACCGATCACGTAGTTGTTGGGTGTGGCGGCCAGCGCCCGCCACACCAGGGTGACATCGACCGCCTCATACGGGGCGACATCGCCCGGGACCACGCCCATGCCCACCAGTTCGGCCAGATCGCCGACGCGGGCGTGCACCGGCTGCTCGCCGGGCAGCAGATCGGCGCTGGCGGCCAGGGGCGGCGGCGCGTAGGTGGGGCGCAAGACCAGGAAAGGCGCCAGCAAGCTGATCGCCAGCAAAACGCCGGCGTAGAGATAGCCGCCCAGCCAGGGAAAGCGGCGGGTGCGCCAGGCCTGGCTGCCCAGCAGGTACAAAAATCCAAAAATCGAAAACAATCCCAGCAGATAACGCCCCCGGCCACCGTAGAAAAGAAGAGAGAAGACGATGTACCAATCCAGCAGCAAGACGCCAAGCCCCAAGAAAACGAGCAGCCGGCGGCGGCCATTGCTGCGCCGGGCCAGGAACTCCCACAAAAGGCCAAGCCCGGCCAGCGCGGTGATCAGGGTGAGCAGGGTCAGCTGCCAGGGGGGCAGGGTGATGGAGTCGGCGCCGAGCAGGCCCCAATAGGTGTTGAAGGTGAAACGGATGCCCTCGATCCAGGCGTCGGTCAGATCGGCGCCGGCCGGCAACGTGGTCAAGGTCAGGCGCTCGATCCAGGAGGCGCTGGCGTTTTCATAGCCGATGATGGCCTCGCCATACACCTGCTGGTTGCGCAGGAACCACCAGAGGATAATCAGCGCCTGTGCCGCCAGCAACGCGGCCAGCGCCGTGGCAGTCTTCAGCAGGCGGCCCCGGCTCAGCCGCCACGAACGCCACAGCAAAACCGCGGTGGTGAGCAGGAAAATGGGAATGAAGACGATGGCGGTGTATTTGGTCAGGAAAGCCAGGGCAAAAAGCAGGGCGGCCAGGGCAAAGGCGCGCAGATCGGGCGTGGCCCACACGCTGCGCAAGCAGAAATAAAGGCCCCACAACCCCAACACGCCCACCAGGATGTCGTTGTTGATGGTGGCGGCGGCGAAGATGTAGGAGGGCACAAAGGCCACCGCCGCGGTCAGCAACAGCGGCCCAGTGCGACCGGGGCCGGGGAAAAGCAGCCGCCCGCTGCGGTAGACCGCGATCAGCCCCAACAGCCCGATCAGCGTCGAGAAAAGGCGGTGCAGCTTGACAGAGCGCACCACCGCATTGTCCCCGATGGTTTCGGCGGTGGTGTGCAGGAAGGCATTGCGTCCCCCATCCACCGCGCCGGCGTGGTAGCCATACTGATTGGGCGTCGGCCACCAGTAATCGCTGCTATCGGCCCAGAACAGAGTGGCGGCGGCCAGGATGTAATAGAGAGGCGGCTGCCGGAACTGCCAGCGGGCCGCGTCATCCAGCCCTTGCGCCGGATCCAGGCACTGATCTGCCACCGGCGCCAGGGGCAGGGCCGCGTCGGTGCGGGGCAAACTGCGATTGGCCTTGACATACTGAATGTAACGATAGTGCGAGAGTTCATTATCTGCCTCCCCGATCGGCGTCACCCCATTGTATAGCAGAGCCAGGGCCAAAAACAGGCCCAACAGAAGCCACAACCCGCGCGGCGCGCGCCGCGCCGCGTGCAAAAGGATGTGGTGGGGAGGATTCATGGCGTGAGAAAGGGGCAGAGATCGGCGCAGGTGGGGGAAAGAGGGCCTGCGCTCCTTCATTATGCACGACCAGGCGCCATTTGGCGAAGAAGGGGGAATCGATCCTGTGCGGAAGACTGGTATTTCACCGCCAAGCTCGTTATAATCGCGCGCGCCGGTAGCTTCTTGTGCCTGCGGGCGGCGCTGCTCGCTCCTCTTTTTTGTGATCCTCGTGCTTCTTCGCCAACCCACGCGCGGCCACTCCCCCTGGCTGCGCCTCCGCGCTGAACTCATCCACCCCGACCCTCGCCGCCAGCGTCTGGCCATCGTGGGGGTGCTGATCGCGGGCGGGCTGCTGCTGGGGTTGCTGGTGGGCGCAACCGGGCCGACGATAGCCATCGCCCTGGCCGTGGCCCTGATCGGCGCGGGGATGGTGGTGCGCAGCCCTCTGTGGGGCCTGCTGGGCGTCATCGCCATCAGCACCCTGCTGCCCTTCGCCACCCTGCCTTTCAAGATCGGCTTCACCCCCAGCTTTCTCGATCTGGCCATCTTCGCCACCTTCGGCGTGTGGGCGCTGCGTTACGCCGCCGCCGCTGAAACCCGTTTCGAAGCCTCGGCCATCGGCGGCGCGGTGATCCTCTTCCTGATGATGGCAGCCTTCACCTTTGCCATGGGCCTGCAACATGCCCGGCCCACCGCCAACAACCTGCGCCAGTTTGCGGAGATGATCCTCAGCATCACTCTCTTTTTTGTGGTGATCAACGTCGTGCAGCGCCACGCCCAGCTCTTCTTCCTGGCCAGGGCGCTGATGCTGGGGGGCGCCGCCGCGGCCGCCCTGGGCGTGCTCTTCTACATCCTGCCCCAAACCGCCACCGTGTGGGTGCTGGATCGTCTGGCCCGGCTGAGCTATCCCGGCGGATTCGGGGCGCTGCGCTTCATCAACGACGATCCCGAAGGCATCATGCGCGCCATCGGCACCAGCATCGATCCCAACGCCCTGGGCGGGCTGATCGTACTGGCCGGGCTTTTCACCCTGCCGCAACTGTTCACACAGGGGCCTCTCTTCTCCCGGCGCTGGGCAGCCGCGCTGGTGGGCGTGCAAGTGCTGGGCCTCTATCTCACCTTTTCCCGCGGCTCGATGGTGGGCTTTGTCGCCGGCGCCGGCGTCATGGCCCTGCTGCGCTATCGCAAGCTGCTGGCGCTGTTGTTGGCGGTCGGCCTCCTCTTTCTCATCCTGCCCTTCACGCAGGACTACGTGCAGAACATGTGGCTGGGCCTCACCGGGCAGGATCGCTCCACGCAAATGCGTTTTGGCGAATATCGCGACGCCCTCGACCTGATCAGCCGCTATCCCATCTTCGGCGTCGGCTTCACCGGCGCGCCGGAGATCGATCTCTACGTCGCCGTGGCCTCCCTCTACCTGCTCATGGCCGAACAGATGGGCCTGGTCGGCCTCTTCACCTTCCTCCTCCTCATCCTCCTCTTCCTCAACACCCTGATCCGCGGCCTGCGCCGCCCGCAGATCGATCCTGCCAGCGAAGGCCTGCTGCTTGGCGTGTTGGCGGCCATGGCCGGGCTGCTCGCTGCCGGCATCTTCGATCACTACCTTTTCAACCTCGCCTATCCACACATGACCTCCTTGCTGTGGATCCTGATAGGCGCGGGCATGGTCGCTGTGCACTTTGCCCTGCAAGATGATCCTACCCTCTCCGCATCCCACCCCACACTCACTCAGGGAACCCCATGACTACCCAACCCACTGTCGTCATCCACAAAAAAGAGATGAAACGCTGCGTTCTCTTCACCCTGGCCGGGCGCTTCGATAGCAGCACCGCCCGCCAACTGGAAGAGGCGCTGCAACTCACCCTGAACGCGGGCCATTTCAATCTGGTACTGAACATGGCCGGGGTCGAATACATGAGTTCGGCCGCGCTGCGTGTGCTGATCAGCACAGCCAAAGAGTGCCGCAAAACCCTGAACGGCGGCGATCTGCGGCTGGCCGCCGTCTCCCCGCGCGTGCAGCAGGTGCTGGACCTGGCCGGGCTGGACACGCTCTTCCAAAGCTTCGAGAGCGAAGTCGAAGCAGTGGGCAGCTTCTGAACCGACCGCCTGCCTTGCTCCCCCCTCCCGCCTGCATCTGGCTGTCATGAGCACAGACTCATCGCCCGCGGCCTCTGCCGTGCACGAGTTGATCCTGCCGGCAGAGGCCGCCTGGCTGGCGACGGTCGCGGATTTCCTCTGCAGTTGCTGCGCAGGCTGGCAGATCGATGAGGACGCGCAGTTCGAGATCCAATTGGCTGTGGATGAAGCCGCGACCAATGTGATTACCCACGCCTACGCCGGCCAACCGGGCCGCATCCACCTGCGCTGCTGGGTGGCGGATGGCGATTTCCACATCGAACTGATCGACCAGGGCCGCACCTTCGACCCGGAAACCGTGCCCCCGCCCGATCTGACCGGGCCCCTCGACACCCGCCGCGAGGGGGGACTGGGCATGCACTTCATGCGCCAGATGATGGATGAGATCGATTTCGTGTTCAGCCCCACCGGCAACCGCCTGCACATGATCAAGCGGGGAGTCGCATCGTGAGTGAAACCGCGGCGGGCCTGCACCCTCTTGCCGGCCAAGCCCTTGTCGACCTGCAAGTCGCCAGCCAGGCCCTCGCCCGCGCCCAGATCGACGAAGAAAGCGTCCTCACCTTTCTGCGGCAACAGGTGCAGCACCTGCTGCCGCCGGTGCGCGTGCACATCCTCCTCTTCTTCGCCGAAAATTCGCAGCTCTTCGCCTGGAATCGCCGCGGCGAGGCCCTGCCCCCCAGCTATTTCGAAACCGCCGCGGCCCAGGGCATCATCGGCTGGCTGCGCGAGACCAAAGAAGCGCTGCTCGTGGGCGATTTCCACCGCGATTGGGAAGCCCTGCCCGCGCGGCCCAGCTACGACAACCCCGACCCCCCGCGCGCGGCCATCTTCGTGCCCCTGGTCGTGGCCGACGAAGCCCTCGGCGCCCTCTCGGCCCAGAGTGAGGAGCCTGACGTCTTCACCCCCGACCACCTCTGGCAACTGCGCATCCTCGCCAACCAGGCCGCGGCCGCGCTGCGCGCCGGCCGCCTGCTGCGCAGCGAGCGCTGGCGCGCCAACGAACTGCAAACCCTGGCCCAGATCACCCGCTCCGTCGTCTCCATCCTCGACCTCGACGCCCTCCTCTCGCACATCGTCGAAGTGATCGAGCAAAACTTCGGCTTCTATCACGTACAGATCTTCGTGGTGGAAAAAGGCAGCGACCGCGCCCTCTTCCGCGCCTCCAGCGGCGACCAGACGCATGATCTCTGGCGGCAGATGGGCCGCTCCGTCCAACTGCACGAAAAAGGCATCATCCCCTGGGTGCTCAGCCATGGCGAAACCCTGGTCGCGCCCGATGTCTCCATCGATCCCCTCTACGTCCCCGACGACCCGCATCTCCTGCCCAACACCCGCAGCGAGATCGCCATCCCCCTGCGGCTGGAGGAGGAGGTGCTGGGCGTGCTCGACGTGCAGAGCGCTAAAACCAACGCCTTTGGCCCCGAAGATCTCTTCATCCTCAACGCTCTGGCCGACACCGTGGCCCTGGCCGTGACCAACGCCCAACTCTACGCCCGCGTACAGGAAGATGCCTGGATCACCGTGGCCCTGCTGGAAGTGGCCGAAGCCACCAACCATCTCACCGAATTGCAAGAGGTGAGCGACACCATCGTCCGCATCACCCCCATGCTCACCGGCGTCACCCTCTGCGCCCTGTGGCTGCGCAGCGCCGCCGGCCCCATCTACCAGATCGCGTCCGAGTGGGGCGTGCCGGAGGAACTAAAATCCCTGCTGCGCAAACAGGAGTTGAGCGAGGAGGCCGTCGCCCGCCTCGGCCTGGCCGCAGGAGAGACACAGCCGCGGCTGCTGCGCTCGCAAGAATTGGACGAACAACTGCCCCCCATCCTGGCCCAGGCCCTCTCTGCCGATGTGGTGGCCTTCATGCCCCTGCTGGCCAAGAGCGAGTGCATCGGCCTGCTGGCGGTCAGTCTGACCGAGCCGGAGGCCCACATCTCCCAAACCCGGCTGCCCCTGCTCAAAGGCATCGCCGATCAGGCAGCTTCGGCCCTGGAAAACGCCCAGCTCATCGCCGCCCAACGCCAGGAGGCCTGGATCAACACCGCCCTGCTGCAAGTGGCCGAGGCCATGGGCCGCGCCCGCGACCTGCCCGAGACGCTGGATATCGTCGCCCGCCTCACCGCTGCCCTCTCCGGGCTGGATCGCTGCACCATCTTCCTGCGCCACGGCGATGGCTTCCAGGCTGCCATCAGCCACGCGCTGGCCCGCGACCTGCCCCCCATCCCCCCCACCCAGCGCCTGCACCCCGATCACACCCCTCTGCTGGAGCATTTGCTGGCGCAGCGCGCGCCGATCGTGGTCAACGATCTGCAAAACAGCGGGTTTTTCTCCCCCGCCTGGCTGCAAGCGATGCGCGTCAACGCCCTCACCGCCCTGCCCCTCATCGCCGGCGATGAGGTTGTCGGCGTGATGGTGGTGGATGAAGTCACGCCGCAGCGCATCCACACCCCCCGCCTGCTCGACATCCTCGGCGGCATCGCCAACCAGGCCAGCGTGGCCATCGAGCGCGCCCGCCTGCACCGCGCCGAATTCGAACAGCAGCGCATCGCCACCGAGTTGAATCTGGCCCACAACATCCAGCGCGGCTTCCTGCCCGAATCGCTGCCCGCCCTGCCCGGCTACGAGATCGCGGCCCTGTGGGAACCGGCCCGCCAGATCGGCGGCGATTTCTACGATTTCTTCCCCCTGCCCGATGGCCGCCTGGGCATTGTCGTGGCCGATGTGGCCGACAAAGGCATCCCCGCGGCCCTGTACATGGCCCTCTGCCGCACGGTCATGCGCCTGGTGGTGTACAGCGACCCCGCGCCCGCGGCGGCGTTGCAGCGGGTGAACACGGCCATTCTCGATACCACCTACTCCGATATGTTCGTGGCCCTCTATTACGCGGTGCTCGACTCTACCCAGCACAGTCTTTGCTATGCTTCGGGCGGGCACGGGCTGGCCCTGGCCGCGGGCGCGGCAGGGGCGCGCTTCCTGCGCGGGCGGGGCATGGTGCTGGGCGTGCTGGCCGATGCCCAGGCCGAGGAGCACAGCGCCCAGCTCGCGGCCGACGAATACCTGATCATCTACACCGACGGCGTCACCGACGCGGTGAACGAGGCCCTGGAAACCTACGACGAAGAACGGCTACTGGCCGCCATCCAACAGCACGCCGGCTGCACCGCGACCGAGATGTTGCAGGCCATCCATGCCGATGTGCGGGCCTGGCAGGGCGCGGCCCCGCCCTTCGACGATTTTACCCTCGTGATCGTGCGCCGCCTGCCCCCGCCGGCCCCCGCGGCCTGAAAAGCAGCCGCGGGAGGAGGGGCAGAAACGGGAAACGCGCCCCCGCGCGCTGCTGTGTTATAATCCGTGCAGTTCTTTCAACACCCCCCCTCTCACCTTCAGCACGCCATGTCTTCTCCCTTTGATTTCGACCTCGTCGTCCTCGGCGGCGGGCCTGGCGGCTATGTCGCCGCCATCCGCGCCGCCCAACTGGGCCTGAAAACCGCCCTGATCGAGAAGGAAAACCTGGGCGGCGTCTGCCTGAACTGGGGCTGCATCCCCAGCAAAGCCCTGATCCGCAACGCCGAGATCGTCAACCTGCTGGGCCAGGGCCGCGAATTCGGCTTCAAATTTGACAATCTGACGGTGGATTACAGCGTCGCGGTCAAACGCAGCCGCCAGATCAGCAGCCGCCTGGTCAAAGGCATCAGCTTTTTGATGAAAAAGAACCAGATCGAGGTGATCGAAGGCTTCGGCGTGCTCACTGACCCGCATACGATCACCGTCGGCGACAGGGCGATCCGCGCCGCGGCCATCATCCTGGCCACCGGCGGCCGCGCCAGCAGCATCCCCGGCGTCGAGATCGACGGCGAACGTGTGCTTTCCTACCGCCAGGCCATCGTGCAGGAGCACTTGCCCCCCTCGATCGTCATCGTCGGCGGCGGGCCGATCGGCATGGAATTCGCCTACGTCTACAACAGCTACGGCGTCAAGGTGACGGTGGTGGAGATGTTGCCGCACGTGCTGCCCAACGAAGAAGAAGAAGTCGCCGAAGTCGTCGCCAAAGCCTTTCGCAAGGCCGGCATCGACCTGCGCGCCCACACCCGCACCCAGGCCATCGCCCTGGAAGAGGCGGCCATCGCCGTCACCCTGCACGACCAGAGCAGCGACCAAACAGAGACGATCCACGCCGCCCAGGTGTTGATGGCGGTCGGCGTGCGCCCCAACAGCGAAGGCATCGGCCTGGAAGCCGCGGGCGTGGCCACCCACCGGGGCTGGGTGCAGGTGAACGACGTGATGCAGACCAACGTGCCCCACATCTACGCCATCGGCGATCTGACCGGCAAGATGAACCTGGCGCACGTGGCCAGCGCCCAGGGCGTCGTCGCCGCCGAAGCCATCGCCGGGGCCGAGACGCAGCCGATCAGCGATTACAGCGCCATGCCCCGCTGCACCTATTGCCACCCGCAGGTCGCCAGCCTGGGCCTGACCGAAGCGCAAGCCAGGGAGCAGGGCTACGACCTGCAGATCGGCAAATTTCCCTTCCAGGCCAACGGCAAGGCCCTGGGCCTGGGCGAACGGGAGGGCTTCATCAAGATCATCGCCGACGCCACTTACGGCGAGATCCTGGGCGTGCACATGGTCGGCCCGGAAGTGACCGAGCTGCTGCCTGAACTGAGCCTGGCCAAGATGATGGAATTGACCCCCGCCGAGATCGCCCGCAACGTCCACGCCCACCCCACCCTTTCGGAAGCGATCATGGAAAGCGCCCACGCGCTGCTTGGGCACGGAATCCATCAATAATTTCTTTTTTTAATCATTAATCATTAATTATTGCATGCCCGTTTCCATCGAACTCGATCCTTCGCCGCCGCGGCATGATTGGCATGAAGCGCAGTTGACGCGCGGCCGCCGGCCCGATTGGCTGCGCGCGCCCGCGCCCGACAGCCCCGATTACCGGCGGCTGTACGGGCTTATGCGCCAGCACAGCCTGCACACCGTCTGCGAAGAGGCCGCCTGCCCCAACATCGGCGAATGCTGGGGCCGCGGCACCGCCACCTTCCTCCTGCTCGGCGATGTCTGCACCCGCTCCTGCGGTTTTTGCAAGATCAAGACCGGCCGCCCTCCCAAGATCGATATCCTGGAACCGCTGCGCGTGGCCCGCACCGTGCAGATGATGAACCTGCAACATGTCGTCCTCACCTCGGTCAACCGCGACGAGCTGCCCGACGGCGGCGCCTTCATCTTCGCCGCCACCCTGCGCAAGATCCGCGAATTCATGCCCGACTGCACCGTGGAAGTGCTCATCCCCGATTTCATGGGCGACGCCGCCGCCCTGCACACCGTCATGCGCGAGCGGCCCGAGATCCTCAACCACAACACCGAGACGGTGCCTCGCCTCTATCAGCGCGTGCGCCCGCAGGCCAAATACCCGCGCAGCCTGGACGTGCTGCGCCGCGCCAAAGCGATCGATGCCGCAGCCCTGACCAAATCGGGGCTGATGCTGGGCCTGGGCGAGCGTTGGGAAGAGATCCTGGCCGTCATGGCCGACCTGCGCGCGGCTGCCGTCGATATCCTCACCCTCGGCCAATACCTGCAACCCTCCCGCTTCCATCTGCCGATCGAGCGCTATTACACACCGGCGGAATTCGCCGAATTGCAGCGGATCGGCGAAGAAATGGGGTTCAAATGGGTCGAATCAGGCCCGCTGGTGCGCTCCTCCTACCACGCCGATGGCCAGGCCCGCCTCACCCGCCGCGGCGCTCTGCCCGCGGCCGCCCAGCCGTTTTGACAGTTGCAGCGCCTTGGCATAGCATGCGCAGAGGACGAAGGACGAAGGACGATGGACGATAGACGATAGACGATGGATCGCGCATTGTTGCTGTGTTTTTTCGTCTTAATGCTTGATTCATTCATTGATTTCTTAATCATTAATCATTAATTTTCAGCGATCCATCGTCCACCGTCCACCGTCCTTCGTCCTTCGTCTTTCGTCTTTCGTCTTTCGTCCATGATCGACTTCCACGCTGCCGCCGCCACCCTCGCCCCTGACCTGATCGCCTGGCGCCGCGATTTCCACCGCCACCCCGAACTGGGCTTCCAAGAAGTGCGCACCGCCGGCATCGTGGCCGCGCATCTGCGCGGCCTGGGCATCGAAACCAGCACCGGCGTGGGCCAGACCGGCGTGGTGGGGGTGATCGAAGGCCGGGGGCCAGGCCCCACCCTGCTGTTGCGCTTCGATATGGACGCGCTGCCGGTGACGGAAGAGACCGGCCTGTCATTTGCCAGCCTCCACCCCGGGCGGATGCACGCCTGCGGGCATGATGGCCACACCGCCATCGGCATGGGCGTGGCCACGCTGCTGGCGCAAAGCAGCCAGACCTGGCCCGGCCGCGTCAAACTGATCTTCCAGCCGGCGGAAGAGGGGCTGGGCGGGGCCCTGGCCATGGTGCGCGATGGCGTGCTGGAACAGCCCGCGCCCGACGCCGCCCTGGCCCTGCACCTGTGGAACGCCCACCCCAGCGGCGTCGTCTATGCGCAGGCCGGCCCCCTCATGGCCGCGGCCGACCGCTTCAGCGTCGAGATCAGCGGCCGCGGCGGGCATGGGGCCGAACCGCACACCACCATCGACGCCCTGTTCGTGGCCGTGCAAGCGATCACCGCCCTGCACAGCATTGTCAGCCGCAATGTGCCGCCCCTGGCCACCGCCGTCCTCAGCGTGGGCAGCCTGCACAGTGGCGAAGCCTTCAACGTCATCGCCGAGCGCGCCCAATTCACCGGCACCCTGCGCACCTTCGACCCGGCCATCCGCGCCCTGCTGATCCGGCGGATGGAGGAAGTGTTGGCCGGCGTCACGGCCGCGCACGGCGCGACCTACACCCTGGCCCTGGCCGATCACACCCCCGCCGTGATCAACGATCCCGCCCTGGCCGCGCTGGCCGCGCAGGCCGCCGCCGCCCTGCTCGGCCCCGCACAGATGCAGACCGCGCCCCCGCTGATGGTGGCCGAAGATATGGCCGACATCTTCCAGCGCGTGCGTGGCTGTTACCTGCTGGTGGGCGCGGCCCCGCCCGGCGGCGCCCGCGGCGGCCATCACAGCCCCCGTTTCGATTTCGACGAGGCGATGTTGCCCGTGGCTGCCGGCCTCCTCACCGCCGCGGCCGTCGCCTACCTGCACACCCCACCCTCCTCCTGACCGGCGATGAATGTCCTCATCCTTGGCGCCGGGGCCTTAGGCTCCGTCTACGGCGGCTATCTGGCCCGCGCCGGGCATGCTGTCACCCTGGTGAGCCGCGCCGCGCATGTCCAGGGCATCCAGGCCCACGGACTGCGCGTGTCCGGGCCGGAGGCATTCGTCGTGCCGGTGCGCGCCGTCACCACGGCCCGCGACCTCAGCCAAACCGACCTGCTCATCCTCTGCGTGCGCTCCAACGACACCGCCGCGGCGCTGGCGAGCGTGGCCCATCTGCGCCCAGAGATGGCCATCTCCTTCCAGAACGGCCTGCAAAAAGAGGGGGCGCTGATCCGCCAGTTTGGGCCAGGCCCAGTGGTGGGCGCGGTCAGCCTGGTCGGCGCCCGCACCCTGGCCCCCGGCCATGTGCAATGCACCCTGTTCGGTCACACCTGGTTCGGCGAACTGGACGGCAGCGCCTCGCCGCGCGTGCAGGGATTGCGCCGCGTGTGGCAGCGCGCCGGCCTGCCGGTGGACATCCCCGCCGACATCCGGGCGGTGCAGTGGTCGAAGCTGGCCTATCTGCTGCCCCTTTCCACCCTGGGCGGGCTGACCCGGCTGGCCTATCACGACGTCCTGCGCAGCCCCGATCTGGCCTATCTCTTCCTGCAGATGTTGCGCGAAGTGAACAAGATCGCCCACGAGCAAGGCATCGAGCTGCAAGATTATCCGGGCATCACCGCCCGCACCCTGGCCACCGGCCCTTTTGCAGCCTGCGTGGAACTGCTGGCCGGGCTGGGCGAGAGCCTGCATGCCAGCGGCCAGACCGAGATCGCCACCAACATGCTGGCCGACCTGCAAAAAGGCCGGCCCACCGAGATCGAAGCCCTGGCCGGCGACCTGGTGCGTTTTGCCCAGGATGCGGGCCTGAGCCTGCCCGCCATCTCCTTCGTCTACCGCGCCATCCGCGGCATCGACGCCTGCCGCGCCGCCCCTTCTGACCCTCCCCCGCCATGACCTGGTTTCTCGTCGACGCCTCCGGCTATCGCTATCCTCTGGCCACGGCCGGCCTGCACATTGGCCGCGCCGGCGAAAATGACATCGTTCTCGTAGACGAAGAAGCCTCGCGACGGCATGCATTCGTGGCGTTGCAAGGGGAGGAGGCCTGGCTGCACGATCAGAACAGCTTCAACGGCGTTTTTGTCAATGATGCGCGTCTGGCGCAGCCGCAGCGCCTGCGCCATGGCGACCTGATCCGGCTGGGCCAATCGCAGTTGCGGGCAGAGTGGGTGGCAGGGCCGCAACTGCCGGCCGCGTCCGCGCCCGCGCCCGCCCTCGCGCCCGCGCCCGCCCTCGCGCCCGCGCCCGCGCCCGTTGCCTCCCCCTGGCGGGCGGCGCTGGCCGGGGCCGGGCTGGGATTGTTGGGGCTGGCCGTGGTTTTTCTGTTGATCGTGCGGCCCCTGCTGGGAACCGCGGGGCCGCAAGAGCCGGCAAATCCCTACGCGGCCTATGCCGGCGCCATCCAGGCCGTGGCCTTCGTGCTGGCCCCGATCGAAGACACGCCCAACGCCAACGCCGGCACCGCGGTGGTGCTCAACGATAGCGGACGGTTGCTCACCGCCTACGCCGTGGTGAACGATCCGGCCACGGATCAGCCCTACAATCGCCGCGGCCAGGTGCTGATCGGGTTCCGCGGGGATGGGCGCTACGCCGGCGCCTCTCTGGATCGCTGGTATCTGGCCCGCGTGGTGCGGGCCGACCGGCAGCGCGACCTGGCGGTGCTGCAGATCTTCGCCCTACAAGATGGCTCGCCCCTGCCCAACAGCTTCCGCCTGACCCCCGCGCCGCTGGGCAGCAGCGCCCTGCTCACCCCCGGTGATGCGCTCGCGCTGCTCAGTTTCCCCCTCTCGGGGCAGAGCGATCTGGAAACGGGGCGGTATCTGGCCATCGGCGAAGGCCGCGTGCTCGGTTTTGCCGCGGATGCGGCCCTGAGCGAGCCGCGCGGCTGGCTGCAAAGCGACATCGCCCTCAGCCCAGACAATCTGGGCGGGCTGGCCCTGAACCGGCAGGGGCAGATCGTGGGCCTGTACACCGGCGCCCGCAGCGATGATCCCGCCATCCCCAGCCTGCTCCGCCCCATCGACCTGGCCGAGCCTCTTCTGGCGGGGAGCCGGTAGCGCGGGGCGCATTGCCCACTGCCGCCAAAAAAGCTATACTGTGGACGATTAGCTATCGCCCATCGTCCATTCACCCCATCACTCAGGAGAACCTATCATGGATGGTTTGATCGCCCTGATTTCGTCGCTGTTTCCTTTCTTGCTGGTGCTGTTTGTGCTGGTCAGCGCGGCCATCAAGATCGTACAAGAATATGAGCGAGGCGTCATCTTCCGGTTGGGCCGCTACGCCGGCACCCGCGGCCCCGGCCTGATCCTGCTCATCCCCTTCATCGAGCGCATGATCAAAGTTGATCTGCGCGTGGTGACGCTGGATGTGCCCTCGCAGGAAGCGATTACCAAGGACAATGTCACCGTGCGCGTCAACGCCGTCGTCTATTTCCAGGTGGTCGACCCCGACAAAGCCGTGATCAATGTCGAAGACTTCCGCCGAGCCACCGCCCAGATCGCCCAAACCACCCTGCGCTCGGTCATGGGCCAGCATGAACTGGATGACCTTCTCTCCCGCCGGGAGCGGATCAACCAGGAATTGCAGCGCATCATCGACCTGGCCACCGAGCCTTGGGGCATCAAAGTGAGTGTGGTCGAGGTCAAGGATGTGGAACTGCCCGCCAGCATGCAGCGGGCCATGGCCCGCCAGGCCGAGGCGGAGCGCGAACGCCGCGCCAAAATCATCCACGCCGAAGGCGAATACACCGCCTCGCAGCAGTTGGCCGAAGCGGCCCGCGTGATGACCGACTCGCCCGGCGCCATCCAACTGCGCTATCTGCAAACCCTGACCGAGATCGCGGTGGAGCAGAATTCCACCATCATCTTCCCCCTGCCGCTGGAGATGATGCGCGCGTTTACCGGCATGGGCAACAGCAGCAGCGCCGCTACCGATTCCTGACCGCTGTAGGAGCAGCCCCCCATGCCGCCGCGCCGGGAGAGCATCCTCGTCGCAGCAGCCACCTCTCTGTTCTGGCTGCTCCTCTTCGGCGCGTACCTGCTTTTTGGCCAGCGCCGGCCCCCGGCCCAGCCGATCCAGATCGCCACGGTCGCGCCCACGGCCGTGGCGATACCAGTCATCGACGCCACACCCGCGCCGCTGCGCGTCTACGTCAGCGGCGCGGTGCAGGCGCCGGGCGTCTACCGCCTGCCGCCTGGCAGCCTGGTGGATGACGCCATCCGTCAGGCCGGGGGCGGCCAGGCGGATGCGGATCTCGTCGCCGTCAACCTTGCCCATCCCCTGGCCGATGGCGAGCAGATCTACGTGCCCCGCCAGGGCGAGGCGCCGGCGCCGCCCCTCCTGTCCACGCAGGCCGGCGTCAGCGATTCTGGCTTCCAGGTCGGGGAACTGCCCGCGGCGGCCACGCAGATCCTCGATCTCAACCACGCCACCGCCGCCGAGTTGGAGACCCTGCCCGGCATCGGCCCCAAAACCGCGGAAGCGATCATCGCCGGCCGGCCCTACGGCAGCGTGGAGGATCTGCTGCGGGTAAAGGGCATCGGCGAAAAAACGCTGGAAAAACTGCGGCCCTTCATCAAAGTGGAGTGATCCTGAATCCTGCATGAAAATCCTCATCGTTGGCCACAAAGGGCAATTGGGCCGCATCCTCATGGCCACGCCCACCCCCCACGAACGCGTGGGCATCGACCTGCCCGAACAGGACATCACCCACGCCGCCGAGGCGATCCCGGCCATCCTCGCCCTCGCCCCGGACGCGGTGATCAATCCCGCCGCCTTCACCAACGTGGACGCGGCCGAGGCCAACCCCGATCTGGCTTACCGCGTCAACGCCCATGGCGCCGGTACTATCGCCCGCGCCTGCCATAGCCTGGGCATCCCCTTGATCCAGATCAGCAGCAACGAGGTCTTCGACGGCACACGGGCGGGGCAGCCGTATGACGAATGGGATCAGGCCCACGCCCTCAGCACCTACGCCCGTTCCAAGCTGGCGGGGGAGAACGCGGCGCGTTTTTATCATGATCAGGTGCTGATCGTGCGCATCGCCTGGCTGTTCGCGCCGGGCGATGCCAATTTTCCCGGCAAGATCTGCGCGGTCGCGGACAAACAGGGCGCGCTGAAGGTGGTGGATGACGAATTCGGCAATCCCACCTACGCGCCCGATCTGGCGCCTGCGCTGTTTGCCCTGCTCGATCGCCAGGCGCCGCCGGGCATCTATCACCTCACCAACGCTGGCGCGTGCAGCCGCTACGAATTCGCCTGCGAGGTGCTGCGCCAGAGCGGGCGGGGCCACATCCCGGTGACGCCGATCCCGCACACGGCGTGGCCGCGGCCCAGCCAGCCGCCGTTGCGGGCGCTGCTGGCCAATCGCGCCGCCGCCGCCCTCGGCATCCAGCTCCGCCCCTGGCAAGAGGCGGTGGCAGAGTGGGCGGCCTGGGAAAAGGGGAACGGGCAAATTCACGGGGGATGAATCAGGTTCTCGCTTCGCCTTTTTGCCATGCTCTCCGCCTCGGTCATCATCGCCAACTGGAATGGCGCCCCTCACCTGCGCGTGTGCTTGCCGGCCCTGCGTCGGCAGACGCACCCCGATTTCGAGGTGATCGTGGTGGACAATGGCTCCAGCGATGGCTCGGTGGCGATGCTGCGGGCGGACTTCCCCGAAGTGCGGGTGCTGGCCTTGCCTGAAAACACCGGATTCGTCCATGCCAGCAACCGGGGGGCAGAACTGGCCAGGGGCGAGGTGCTGGTGATGCTGAACAACGACACCGAGCCGGAGCCGGGCTGGCTGGCGGCGCTGTGTCAGGCCTTGATCGATCATCCCGAAGCCGGGGCCGCGGCCAGCAAGCTGCTGCTTTTCGACCGCCGCCACATCCTGCATGCCGCCGGCGACCTGCTGGGCCCCGATTTCATGCCGCGCAACCGGGGCGTGTGGGAGGTGGATGCGGGCCAGTATGATGACCAGATCGAGGTCTTCGGGCCGTGCGGCGGGGCCGCGGCCTATCGCCGGCAGGTGTGGGAGCAGTTGGGCGGGTTCGACGAGCGCCTGTTCATGTATCTGGAGGATGTGGATCTGGCCTGGCGCATGCAGCAGGCCGGCTGGAAGAGTGTTTTTGCCCCGGAGGCGCGGGTGTATCATCATCTCAGCGCCACCGGCGGCGGGACCATCGCCAGCTATTACGTGGGGCGCAATTTGCTCCTGCTGCACCGCCGCTATCTCACGCCGGGGCAGTGGCGGCAGGCCCTGCCCGCGCACCTGCGCGTGGTCTGGGAGGCGGCGCGGGCCTGGCGCGGGGCCGCGGCGCGGGCGCGGCTGCGCGGCGTCTGGCATGGCCTGCTGGGCCGGGAAGGCCAGCGCCGCGTCTGATTATCCAAATCACATACGAAAGACCCCGAACCGCGTCGGCGTTTCCGCCGCGTTGTAGCAGACGGAAAGGGCCAGCCCCAACACGCGGCGGGTGTCGGGCGGGGGGAGGATGCCATCATCCCACAGGCGGGCAGTGGAATAGTAGGGGCTGCCCTCCGTCTCGTATTTGTCGAGGATCGGCTGTTTGAACGTGGCCAGCTCCGCCGCGGTCAGCAGGGGCCGGCCCTGCCGCGCCAGTTGCTCTTGTTTGACGGTGGCCAGCACATTGGCGGCCTGCTCCCCGCCCATGACGCTGATGCGAGCGTTGGGCCACATCCACAAAAAGCGGGGGCTGTACGCACGCCCGCACATGCCATAATTCCCTGCCCCAAACGAGCCGCCGATGATCACAGTCAGCTTGGGGACGGCGGCGTTGGCCACGGCGTGCACCATCTTGGCCCCATCCTTGGCAATGCCGCCCGCTTCGTAGCTCTTGCCCACCATGAAACCGGTCACATTCTGTAAAAAGATCAGGGGGATGCGCCGGGCCGCGCACAATTCTACGAAATGTGCGCCTTTCAGCGCGGATTCGCTGAACAGGATGCCATTGTTGGCCACGATCCCCACGGGATAGCCGTGGATGCGGGCGAAACCGGTCACCAATGTCATGCCGTACCGGGCCTTGAACTCACGGAATTCGCTGCCATCCGCCAGCCGGGCAATCACCTCGCGCACGTCGTAGCCCTGGCGGAAGGCCTGCGGCAGCACGCCGTACAGCTCCTCCGGGTCGTAGAGGGGATCGACGGGAGGGACGAGGTCGGCCTCCACCCGTTTCACCCGGTTCAACGAGGCCACGATCGCCCGCGCTTGCAGCAGCGCGTCCGCATCATCCACAGCAAAATGGTCGGCGACGCCGGAGACGCGGGTGTGCACGTCGGCCCCGCCCAGCTCCTCGGCGGTCACCTCCTCGCCGGTGGCGGCCTTGACCAGGGGCGGCCCGCCCAAAAAGATGGCGCCGGTGCGCTTGACGATGATCGCCTCGTCGCTCATGGCCGGCACGTAGGCCCCGCCGGCGGTGCTCCAGCCCATCACCACCGCGATCTGGGGGATGCCGAGCGCGCTCATACGGGCCTGATTGTAGAAAATGCGGCCAAAATCATCCACATCAGGAAAAACTTCATCTTGCAGAGGCAGAAAAGCGCCGCCGGAATCGACCAGATAGAGACAGGGCAGGCCATTTTCCTGGGCGATGGCCTGGGCGCGCAGATGTTTTTTCACCGTCAGCGGGTAGTAAGCGCCCCCCTTCACCGTGGCGTCGTTGGCCACGATCAGGCATTCCTGGCCGCTGACCCGGCCGATGCCGGTGACGATGCCGGCGGACGCGGCTTCGCCATCGTACAGCCCCCAGGCGGCGAGGGGGGAGAGTTCGAGAAAGGGGCTGCCGGGATCGAGCAGGCGGTCGATGCGGTCGCGCACGAACAGCTTGCCCTGGGCTTCGTGGTGCTGGCGGGCGCGGGCCGAGCCGCCCTGCGCAACCACAGTCAGACGATCTTGCAGCTCGGCGGCCAGCCCGCGATGATACGCGGCGTTGGCCTGGAACGCGGCCTCTTGGGGATTCAGGGCAGTGGAGAGGACAGCCATTGACACCTCATGCAGCGGGTTGGGGCGGGGCAGATCACATCTTCTGCACGTCATGGTGCCGGCTCTCGCGCACACCGGCGGGGGTGATCTCGATGAATTCGGCGTTCTCCCACAGTTCGGGGAGAGTGAAGGCGCCGCCATAACTGAGGCCAGAGCGCAGCCCGCCCACCAATTGCTGCAGGATCTCGTGCACCTGGCCGCGGTAGGGCACCACGGCTTCTACCCCCTCTGGCACCACTTTATCCCACTCCCCCTGGCTTTCGGCGCTCTCCTGCTCCAGCGTCTCTGCTGCCCGCCGGGCCATGGCCGCGCCCAACGAGGCCATGCCCCGCACCACCTTCACTTTCTGGCCATCGCGGATCACCGGGACGCCGGGCGATTCTTCGCAGCCGGCAAAAAGGCTGCCGATCATGACCGTGCTGGCGCCCGCGGCCAGGGCTTTCACCAGGTCGCCAGAGGTCTTGATGCCGCCGTCGGCGATGATGGGGATGTCGCGGCCGCTGTCCTGCACCCCGGCCACGCTGTCTATGATGGCGGTGAGTTGCGGCACGCCGAAACCGGTCACCACCCGCGTGGTGCAGATCGAGCCAGGGCCAATGCCGACCTTGATGGCATCGGCCCCGGCCTCGGCCAGATCATGGGCGCCGGCGCGTGTGGCCACGTTGCCGGCCACGATCTGCGCCTGGGGAAAGTCGCGGCGCAGGGCCTGCAACATTTGCAGGCAATGATCGGCGTGGCCGTGGGCGATATCCAGCACCAGCAGATCCGCGCCGGCCTCCAACAGCGCCTCGGCCCGGCTGCGGTCGGCGGGGGTGACGCCGATGGCCGCGCCTACGCGCAGGCGGCCGCGGTCATCCTTGGTGGCGTGGGGGAACTGCTCCGGCTTCATCAGATCTTGCGCCGTGATCAGCCCGGCCAATTTGCCGGCCGCGTCGAGCACCGGCAGCTTTTCCAGGCGGTGCTGAAAGAGGAGCGCCTGCGCCTGGGCGGGTGTTACACCCAGGGGGGCGGTGATCAGGCGGGAGCGTGGGGTCATCACCTCGTGCACCCGCAGCAGCGCGTCGGGCGCCAGCAGCAGATCGCGCTGGGTGATCAGGCCGGCCAGATCGCCGCCGGCATCGATCACCACCAACCCGCCGACCTCACGCCGTTTCATCAGCGCCCGCGCCTCGGCCAGGCTGGCATCGGGGCCGATGGCGTAGGGATGTTCGACCATGAAGCCTTCGGCCCGCTTGACCCGGCGCACCTGCTGGGCCTGCTGTTCCACCAGCATGAAGCGATGGATGATGCCGATGCCGCCGTGGCGGGCCATGGCGATGGCCATCTCCGCCTCGGTCACAGTGTCCATGTTGGCGCTGACGATGGGGATGTGCAGACGGATGGTGGGCGTCAGCTGCGTGCTGGTATCCACAACGCCGCGCGAGCTGACCGGCGAGCGGCGGGGCGCGAGCAGCACATCATCGAAGGTCAGGCCTTTGGCGGCGCGGAGGATCACGGAACTGGCTCCTGGGGATTGCGAGGGGGTGGATGGAGGGGAGTATACCGCAAGAGGGGGCGGTTTTGTATGCGACGGGGGTGGGGCCATCGGCCCGGCCTGGATTTTGCAAATCGATCCATCTTGAAATAGAATATTTGTTCTAATCCGAAGTCGCCATGACCCCGCACGTTTTGTCCGCCGCTGGCTGATGTTGCCATCGTCCACCGTCGGGGACGATCTGACTTCGGCTCACTTCCTCATCCTCACACAATTGCCGAGGCAGCCATGAACCGCCACACCCACGCCGAATTCTATGCCCGCACCGACCTCAAGGACCTGCTGGAAGCGATCGACGCCGCCAGCGGGGCGGTGGTCGATCAGATGCCGCTGCCGCAACTGAGTTTGTATCGCCGCGGGTTCCAGGATGCGCTGCGGGCGGTGGCCGCGGCGGTGGGCGTGAGCCTGGGCTCGCGCGCCGGGCAAGAGTTCCCGGTAATGGATCGCTATTACCAGGAGATCGAGGGGGATGATGCGCCCTTTGCCCCGCGGCTGCTGGGCTAATGCGGCCGCAACAGGGCCATCAGTTCATTCAGCTCGCGGTTGAACATGATCGAGGTGGTGGGATCCTTGGCGATCTGTTCCAATGTATAGCGCAGCACTTCCGCCTGCAACTCTGCCTCAGTCATGCCCAATGCGCGGGCGTTGGCGTAGCCGCGGGCGATGGCGTCGAGGATGGTTCGCCAGGCAGCGGCGCGTTGTACCTCATTCCAGCGATCACCCATGGCGGTGAGCATCTCCTGCGCGGGCTGCAGGTCTTTGATCACGATGTGATCGATGCGAATCGGCCACCCCCTGGCCCGTAGCTGCTGAGTGACGGCGGCGAGCACCTCCCTGGCCAGACGTTGGTGCAGGTTGGGCTGCACCAACGCTTCGAAGCGACGGACGTTGATAATGTCGCGCAGGGTTTGCTCGACCATGTCGACGGCCAGCGCCTGCCAATCGGCCAATTCCCGATGCAAAATCAGGATGCGGTTTCGTTCGTTGTCTGTAAAATTTAGATCATTGTAGGCAGATAGGCGATTGATATCGATGCTATAGGTTGCTTCCACACGCGCATGCACAGGAATGCGATCGGAAGTGAGGATATTTTGGATGCGCCAACTGCGCTCATGCGGAGAAAGATCGAATATTTTTTCGATATATTCAAAATTAGCGGTATCGTAAAATCCTGGACCGTAGACCGTATGCTTGTTCCGGTTGATCGTTACCACAGCATTGCCGGGGCGCACAACGAAAATGCGCGGGCCGAAGATCGGCTCTTTTTCGGTAGGGACAATCATCTTGCCATGATTAACGATCTGAAAGCCTTTGAAATAGCCAAAAGTCAGGCGCAAGTGCTGGCCAATCGTCTTCATCACATCGCCATTGTAAAGCTCGCGCAGCATGATGGCGGTGAAGATGAAGGTGAGGATCAGGGTGGGGAACGCGGCCAGGATGGCGTGCGGCCCCCACACGATGGAGACAGCGAACACATGCACCATGAGCACAGTCATGGCCACCCAGCGCCAGCGGCGGTTGCCGCGCGAAAACCCGGCCATGGCCTGCCCCAACGGGTAGCCGATGAAGATGCCGGCCAAAAGGCCCAGGGGATAGCTGACCACGATGCGATCGGCTGCATCTTCGCCCTCTGCGGCGGCAGTTCCTTCGGCGTCGGGCTGCCCCGCCTCGTCCGTGCTGGGTGTAGGCGTTCCTTCGACTCCGATCTGCCCCGTCCCGTCCGTGCCCGGCGTAGGCGTTCCTGCGACTCCGGGCGGCTCTGCCTCTGCCGCGCCGGTGGGCGGCGGCGCAGCCGGGGGCTGGTTGCTCGCCCTGGCCAGGGCGAGGCCCATAGCCGCCATCACCATGATCATCAGCAGGGGCAAAGCGGAGATGATTTTGTTCTTCATGGTGGTGTTCAGTCAGAACGGGCAGAAAAAGAATAGGGGCCGTGGAGCAGAAGTCCTTATCCTCCCGGCCCCTCCCGCGGCCGGGTCAACTCGTGGTACACCTCCAGCGTCTCGCTGAAGGCCTGCTGTTGGCGCATGCGATCCCGCTCTTCGTTGCGGCGTTTGGCCTCGCCGATGCGCTGATAGAGGACGTTCTGCACATATTTGGGGTTGCCGATAAATTTGAAGTCGATGCCCTGTTCATCCGCAGCCGCAGTGCGGATCACGATATTGCCATAATTCAACACATTGGCTATCAAGGAGTCCTGCACGGCATTCACTGTCTGGATGCGATCAAGTGTGGCCTGCCGGCGCGATCGAGAAAAACGCAGCGGTTTTTGCTCGATGTCGATCACAGCTTCACGGGTGACAATATACTGATCATTGCGATAATCTACAAATTCCCAGCCAAGCCACAGCAGACAGACGATGCTGACAAATGCAAAAAAAACAATTCCACCGATCCAATCGCCTACAAACAGGAAAATAGCCAACAAGATCAGGGCAATCAGACTTGCCAGTCCAGGCAGGAATGTGCGCTGCAGCATGTTCAGCCAGTGTTTGCGCCACACGATCTGATCTTGATCCTGCCCTTTGTCGGCAGGTTTGGCGCGGCTGCCCCCCTGGCGCAGCGGCAGGCAGCCGCGCCGCTGCACCCGCGGCGGCAAGACGGCGGGGCCCAGGGCCTGCGTGCGATCGGGCGTGGTCAGGGCGATCTGCAGCGTGGCCATGAGGATGCGGCGGATGCGCTCTTTACGCTGCGCTATTTCCCCGGCGCTGAGCATCTTCTTCTCTTCCAGGATATGCGCCCGCACCTGCTCGGGGTGGGGCACGTTGCTGAAGATGATAGGCGGCGCCGCGGCTGCTGTGTTGATGCTGACCGACCCATATTTCAGCAGGTTGCCGATGAAATCTTGCTGCACATCCACATCCTCCACCTGCTCCAACGGCGCTTCCACCCGCTCGTGGCTGAAGATCAGATACTGATCGCTGCGCGTCACACGACGATTGGTCACCGCATAATAATCATCCAGATAATCGTACAGGAAATAGGCCATCGGCAACATCAGCAGCAATAGAAACTCAGCGATCTCCACAAACCAGACTGCGATGCCTCTGTCCATGACGCGCGCGGTTGCAACCAGAATCATCCCGCCCGCGATCAGCACTCCCAGCCAGCGCAGCCACAGCCAGATCGGATGCCGCCGGCCCCGCCAATCCACGGTCTCATCCTCTTTCATCCAGTCGTAGGGCCGCTTGGCCTTCTGCGGATCATCGGCGATGTAGATGCGGCGCAGGGAATTCTCCGCGCCCCACAAATCGGGGTGCTCGGCAAAGGCATGCTCCAGGTCGCGGCGGTCGATGATCAGCAGATCAGTCCCGGCCAGGGCCGGCGCCTCGGCAGTGGCAGCGCTGACGATGGCGCGAGCAGTGGCGTTGCGTTGCCGGCCTTCGAGCAGCGAGGTGCGCCCGAACGCGGTCGGGGCCTGTAACACACTGCTGGGCCGCGCCTGCCCTGCCTCATCGATCGAGCTGACAACCGCCGATCCCTGACGCAGGATCACAAAACTGTGGCCGGGGTGCCCCTGCGTGGTGATGTTCTGGCCTGCGGGCACGAATTCCCAGGCGCAATACTGGGCCAGGTGGCGGCGGTGCCCGTCGTGCAGATGGGCAGGCCCGAACATCTCCACCCTGCTCAATTCGGCGGGGATATCGAGCGGCCGCTGCAGCCGTTCGGCCACCTCCGGCATCTGCGCGGCCAGCCGTTCTACATGCGGCGCAGGCAAAAAGAAGAGATGGGTGCTGTACCTGGCGCAAGTGGCGGTAGTGACCTCACACTCGCTGTCATCCAGCACCTCGCTGCTCAGGAAAAAATTGCCCGCGGTCAACCGCTGCGGGCCTTCCACCTCGATCCAGCCATAGTCGATCAGCCACAGACCGGGCGGATCCATCGGCGCCACATCGCCCGGTTGCAGAGTGCGCTCCTGAGTCGCCAGGGCCAGCCAGCGGATCTCGGCATCCTCCAGGCTGCGCAGCAGGGGGATGCCGCGCAACCGCTGCGCCCGCTTCTCCGGCAGCAGACTATCTAAAAAGGAAGGCGCCAGCTCCAGCAGCTTGCGCAGGCTGGTGGCGCTGAGATAGAGCAGATGCCCCGGTTCCTCGACGATGACGGTCGAAGCGTAGTTCTGGCTGTACAGCCCCTGCTGCCCGAAGAAATCACCGGGGCCCAGCCGCCGCTCCAGCCAGGCGCGGCCCTGGCGGTGCACTTGCTCCACCACTTCGCCGGCGCCGACGATGAAAAAGTGGTGGGGCGGGTCGCCGGGCCGGTAGATGATGTCTCCGCGCTGGATGGGGCGCTGGTGGACGCTGATCTCGCTGGCCGCGGTCGCCTGATCCACATCGCGCAGGTGTCGATCCCACGCGGGCAGGCGCTGCAGCGATTCCCAGGGCGTATTGGCGGGGGCAGGAGGAGGTGGGCTCACCGTGGTTTCCTCGAGGAGATGCGGACGATCGGCAGGTGTTTATCTATTGTAACTGATTACAAGTCATTACTCAAGTTCTTTGCGTAACAGTTCGCCTGATGTGTCATTGCGAGTGCAGCGAAGCAATCTCCAAGATGGCTCGTCAATTTTGGGGGGTTTCAAGCGGCGTTGGGGATTGCTTCGGGGCTATCGC